>Ga0190284_1001466_pt1 | contig 10538 bp, 7 predicted proteins | sample 48691812_MG_FD_161668 | JGI IMG/M metagenome (GOLD analysis project Ga0190284, IMG submission 161668) | Hydrothermal vent microbial mat bacterial communities from Southern Trench, Guaymas Basin, Mexico - 4869-18-1-2_MG | ecosystem: Environmental > Aquatic > Marine > Hydrothermal vents > Microbial... | reverse complement strand
CCTTCACGATCGGCTACGACGCCCTGGACAGGCGCGTCTCCCTGACCGATCCGCTGGGCACCTTCACCAAACATATCCGCGATGCTGCCGGCAATATTACCAAGGTCACCATCACCGGCCGCTACAAGCTGGGCTCCACCGAGACAACGGGACTCAAGGAGGCCGACTATTTCTACGACGAGCGCGACCGGCTTTACGAGGCCAGTGAGCAGTACTTTGCGCTCGATACCGGTGGCAACCGCGTCCCGATTACCAGCGGCGCCCATCCCGGCTACGGCCAGAGCCGGCTCGGCATGGACCGCGCCGATCGCATCACGGTGATCGAGGACGACAACGGCCACCGCACCAACGTGGTCTACGACAGCGCCGGCCGCGAGTGGCAGCACATCCTGCCGAGGCTGCCGGGTTTTCAGGAAAGCGAACGCAACTACTCCCAGGCCACCTACGACAACAACAACAATCCTATCCGCACCGACGAGCACGAGTACTACAAAGACGAGACCGGCACGGTCCACCAACAGACCTTCCTTACCGAGAACGTCTACGATGCCCTCGACCGCCAGATCGAGACGATCAACGATGCGACCGGTTTTGCGCAGAGCACGTTCTTTGCCTACGATTCGCTGGGTTACAAGGTGCGTGAGATCGATCCGATGGAGATCGGAACGCGCCTGCTCTACGACACTGTGGGACGTCTGGTGCGTACCGAGATCGGCTACGACAAGTACTTCACCCAAGGCCAGCTCGACAAAACCCACAATCCCGACGGTCTGATCACGAAGACGCTCACCTACGACGAGTCCGGCAACCTGCTCACCGAGCAGGATGATGCCGGAAATATCACGACGTACACCTACGACAATCTCAATCGCCGCACCCTGGTGACCTTCGCCGATCTTACCGCCGAGCGCGTGGATTATCGCACCGATGACCTGCCCGAGGCCTTCACGGCCCTCGATGAGCTGGGCCAGAACATCTTCGAGATCCACAGCTTCTATAACGACGGCAAGCAGAAGACCTCCGAGACCATCACCTTGCCCGGTGGCTCGCCACTCTCCGGGCTCTACCAGAAGGACTTTGCATACGACGGCCTGAGCCGCGTGCTCGAGGCCAAGGCCTACTCCAAGGATCCTTCTGACCCGCAGCGCGACTTTCTGACCATCACAACCCGCTCCTACGACTCGATCGACAACGTGCTCAGCGAACTCCAGCGCATCGACGAGGACCGGGGGCAGGGCTTTACCCAGATCCACAGCGCTGATCTTTCCATGACCTTCGATGGCCTCAAGAACCGGCTCTCCGTGGCCAGCTCGCTCGGCGGTTACAGCGCGAACTACGACTTCGATGCCCTGAGCCGCATCGAGCACATCGGGTATTTGGCCACTTACGAGCATCGCGAATACATGGGCGCTGCCGGCCGGCTTTTTGCCAAGCACTGCGGCAACAACACAACGACCGCACTCGGTGAGATGGGGTACGACACCCTCAGGCGCCCGATCAAGATTGTCCACCAGCGAAATGATTTGCCCAACCCCGCCACCCTGGCCGATTTTCGTTACGACTACGACCTCAACAGCAACCGCCTTTCAGAAGCCAAGCACCACTACTCCGGCCAAGACCAGGCCTACACCTACGACGAGGTCAACCGCCTGATCCGCTTTGACGAAGGGCATCTCGTCGGTGGCGTGATCCCCAACCCGATCGACACGGAGGTCTACGGTCTCGACGGCGTGGGCAACCGCAAAGAGCACGAGAAGAACGGCCAACTCTTCAGCAACGCCGTCGATTCCATGAACCGCTATGCTGCCTCCTACAACGGCAACCTGGCGCTGGACTACGATCCGCGCGGCAACACCACAAAGTACGGTGACCTCGACCTGACCTACGACGTCTACGGCAAGGTGGTCGGTGCCGAAGATCCGGCGATGACCGCAGTCTACCTCTACGACGCTTCCGATCGCCGTGTCATGTCCCAGGTCAACGGCTACGCCACCTACTTCGTGCTGGAGGGCGACCGCGTCCTACAGGAGGTGGATGGCAACTCCGCGCAGGTCACCAAGGAATACGTCTGGGGCAGCGCCATCGACGAGCTGGTGATCTTGCAGCTCGATGGCGAAATCTACCATGCCCACGCCGACGCTCTGGGCTCCACAGCACTGCTCACCGACTCAACCGGCGATGTCGTCGAGCGCTACGACTACAACCCATTCGGCGCCTGCGTGGCGACCGATGTCAACGGCGGCGGCCTGGTCGGCAATCCCTACAGGTTTACAGGCCGTCGATTAGAATCAGAAACCGGCCTATACTACTACCGCGCCCGTCACTACTCCACCGAAATGGGACGCTTCCTCTCCCGCGACCCCATCGGCATCTGGGGTGATGCCGGCAACTTCGGCAATACCTATGCCTATGCCGGGAATAATCCCCTCACCTACACCGATCCCTCTGGCGAATGGGGATTGGCATCGCTTGTCGGAGCCGTAGTGGGTGCCGTAGTGGACGCCGCGATCGAGGTCACTACCCAGCTCGTCACCGAAGGTACGGTTTCGGACTGGGGTTCGGTCGGCGCAGCCGCAGTTGAAGGTGCGATCTCCGGTGCTGTATCAGGAGGCTTGTCGACCCTGAAAACCGCTGGTAAACTGGTCAAATCCGGCATCGAGTTCGCCGCTGAGGTTGGCGCCGCCATGGGCGGGCAAGCCGTTCGAGGAGAGAAGATCTCTGTCGGTGGCGCGGTTGGCGGAGCTGCTGCTGACAAGGTCGGCGGCAAAAAGACCAAAAAGAGCAAGAACAAGCCCAAGACTAAAAAAGAGAAGAAGAAGAAGAAATCAAAAAAGAAGACGACGGGTGATAGAAAAGGTACGGATGGAACAAGCGAAAACAAAGCTTCAGATGCTGCGGAAGGGTCAGAACCACCCCAACTCGCAAGGGGTAAACGTGCCCATAAGGAGGAACCGGTGTTGCCAGGAGAACAAGCAGAGGTTCCGACTCCATCGGGAAAGAGGATGGATCGCTACAACGAAGAAACCGGGCACATCCGAGAAATCAAGCCAGATAATCCTAGGGCGCTAAAGCAAGGTGAAAAGCAGGTTGATGGCTATAGAAAAGAAATGGAGAAAGCAACAGGACGAAAACATACTACGGAGGTCACTCCTTACGACCCTAAGAAATACGAATAACCCGTAACGGAACACGTTATGAAGAATGCAATGCGAACTGTATCTCCCACGGGCAGCTACTATATCGATGTTCCTGAGCATATAAAAGAGGATGTCGATGAACGTGTTGTGAGCTATTGGATTCCTGGGGATACTATCCTCCTGCAGCTATCGAGTTATACACGTCGGAAGGGACAACAGGTCTCGGCCAAGGAACGATTGGCTGTTCGTCTCAACCGTGACCAGTTGACGCATGTACAGTCGGAACGTCTAAAAATAACTGATTGCTCAGATGTTGTTGCGGCCAGTGGTCAGGATCAGCAGGAAACACGATGGCTTTATATCTATGCTGTCTGGCCTGACATCGCAATTTTCGCCACCGTCTCTGCCCCACTCGGTGTCTCACTCGGAATCTCGTGGGCAATGATATCACTGAGGTCCTTACGTTGTAAGTCCCATGAAAATTGATATCTGCTCAATTGAAGATACGGTACCGCGTTATACGGTGCCGTAGCAATTAGATGATGGTTTCGTTTCCAAACGTGATTTTCCAGCAATTGAATTTATACACTTCGTCATTCCGATCATCCCGTTCTAAATTTTAACCACCTCCCCACAATAACCACTTTTACGAGGAAAAACGCCACCATTCCGGTCAGGACCAGGCCTACACCTACGACGAGGTCAACCGCCTGATCCGATTCGACGAGGGTTTTCTCGTTGGCGGCGTGATCCCCAACCCGATCGACAGCGAGGTCTACGGTCTCGACGGCGTGGGTAACCGCAAAGAGCATGAGAAGAACGGCCAACTCTTCACCAACAGCGTCGACTCCATGAATCGTTACGCTGCCAACGACAACGGCAGCATAACTCTGGACTACGATCCGCGCGGAAACACGATCCAATACGGCGACCTCGACCTGACCTACGATGTCTTCGGCAAGGTGGTCGGCGCTGAAGAACCGGCGATGACAGCGGTCTACCTCTACGACGCTTCCGATCGCCGTGTCATGTCCCAGGTCAACGGCTACACCACCAACTTCGTGCTCGAGGGCGACCGCGTCCTTCAGGAGGTAGACGGCAACTCATCGCAAGTCACCAAGGAGTACGTCTGGGGCAGCGCGATCGACGAGCTGGTGATCCTGCAGCTCGATGGTGAGATCTACCACGCCCACGCCGACGCGCTGGGCTCCACAGCGCTGCTCACCGACGCAACCGGCGACGTTCGTCGAGCGCTACGACTACAACCCCTTCGGCGCCTGCGTGGCCACCGACGTCAACGGCGGCGGTTTGGTCGGCAATCCATACCGCTTCACCGGCCGTCGATTAGATTCAGAGACCGGCCTCTACTACTACCGCGCCCGCCACTACTCCACCGAAATGGGCCGCTTCCTCTCCCACGATCCCATCGGCATCTGGGGTGATGGTGGCAACTTCGGCAATGGCTATGCTTATGCGGGGAATAATCCTCTCACCTACACCGATCCCTCTGGCGAATGGGGATTGGCGTCGCTCGTCGGTGCTGTCGTGGGAGCCGTGGTTGACGCTGCAATCGAGGTCACGACTCAGCTCGTCACCGAAGGTACGGTTTCAGACTGGGGTTCGGTCGGCGCAGCCGCAGTTGAAGGAGCAATCTCCGGCGCTGTGTCAGGCGGCTTGTCGACTCTGAAGACTGCTGGTAAACTGGTCAAGTCCGGCATCGAGTTTGCCGCTGAGGTCGGTGCCGCCATGGGCGGGCAAGCCGTTCGAGGAGAGAAGATCTCTGTCGGTGGCGCAGTTGGCGGAGCTGCTGCTGACAAGGTCGGCGGCAAAAAGACCAAGAAGAGCAAGAAAAAGCCGAAGACAAAAAAAGAGAAGAAGAGTCAATCTAAAAAGAAAGAAAAGGGTGATAAAGATGGAAAGGAGGGCACAAACGCCCCAGAGAAAACAAAAAGGGAATCCAGCAGTAAAAGTCGAAAAAAGTGGGAAGAAGCAACAGGGGAAAAGTGGCCAAAGGATTCAAAAACTGGACGCAACCAGGATGTTGCTCATAAGGAGGCGTTGGCTGACGGCGGGACTAATGACGTTGAGAATATCGAACCACTACCTCACGACGAGCATGTACAGAGGCACAAAGACAATGACGATTTCAGCCGATGGGCGAAACGTAGGGGCGAGTAATAGATATGGACAGATCGATGAATATCGTTGAATTTTCAAAGCTAACCAGGCTCGGCGAAATCAAGGGAGATGATGAGGAAGACACGTCCCTGCTCAAAGGCATGTTGTCTGAGGCACGTAAGTATATAACATCTCATGATTGGTGTCCAAAAATTTGTGAGGAGTATTTCGGATTTGGAATCGGAGGCATCGTGGCTGTATTTCTGTTTCGATTCTCTGAGAAGATAAAGGAAACGGATGACTTGCTTTGGATTCTGGTTGGTGACCTACCCTCGGCTTATTTAGTCATCGACGATATTCCAAACGCTATGACGGCTCTTGAGGTCTACTGTGATCTCATGGAAGACTGGTCAAACGCGATCTTAAAAGGGGCGCCGTTAGAAAACGCATTTCCTGTCAAAGTTGATCCAACAGAAAAGCACGCCAAGATGCTCCTTAAGCGAGTATCGTTGTTGAGGACCGACATCATTCCACAGTGCGAGTGATGAATGACACGGGAATCGATATATTACTGTAGTTGTTCTTTGGCTAATGAGAGCATTGTTTATTGTACGGTGTGAGATTCGGAGCCGTAGCTTTTTTTTCGATGATTTGAATCTTGATCGATTAAGCTGCTATCTTGTGGCTGACATCAATGGATGGCTTTTTCCGATCATAATTTTCGCGTCCATAACTACCGCCCTCCTAGGTCATCCATTATTCTTCCGACTTCAACAACAACCGCCTTGACGAGGAGAAGCGCTATTATTCGAGCCTAGACTAGGCCTACACCTACGACGAGGTCAACCGGCTGATCCGCTTCAACGAGGGCTTCTTAGTCAGCAATACGGCCCCCAACCCGATCGACACCGAGGTCTACGGTCTCGACGGCGTGGGTAACCACAAAGAGCACGAGAAGAACAGCCAACTCTTAAGCAACAGCGTCGATTCCAAGAACCGCTACGCCGCTACTTACAACGGCAGCCTATCGCTCGACTACGATCCGCGCGGCAACACGACCCAGTACGGCGACCTCGACCTGACCTACGATGTCTACGGCAAGGTGGTCGGCGCTGAAGAACCGGCGATGACAGCGGTCTACCTCTACGACGCCTCCGACCGCCGCGTCATGTCCCAGGTCAACGGCTACGCCACCTACTTCGTGCTGGAGGGCGACCGCGTCCTGCAGGAGGTGGATGGCAACTCCACGCAGGTCACCAAGGAATTCGTCTGGGGCAGCGCCATCGACGAGCTGGTGATCTTGAAACTCGATGGCGAGATTTACCATGCACACGCCGACGCGCTGGGCTCCACGGCGCTGCTCACCGACGCAACCGGCAATATCGTCGAGCGCTACGACTACAACCCCTTCGGCGCCTGCGTAGCCACCGATGTCAATGGCGGCGGCCTTGTCGGCAATCCCTACCGCTTCACCGGCCGGCGTTTAGATTCAGAAACCGGCCTCTACTACTACCGCGCCCGCCACTACTCCGCCGAAATGGGCCGCTTCCTTTCCCGCGATCCCATCGGCATCTGGGGTGATGCGACCAATTGGGGGAACGCCTATGCTTATGGGGGGAACAATCCGCTCTCAGGCTGGGATCCCACCGGAATGGGCTGGTTCAGCCGAATGGCTAAAGCTGCTCGAGACTTTGGTGCGGGAGTGATCGGAGGGGCGGTCGAATCGGTGACGCTCGGCTTCGTTGAAAGCTCAACCATCGGCGATGCGCTCGGAGCGAATACCGACAGCGTCAGCTACAAGGCCGGGAGCTTGACCGGCGCCATCGGAACTGGTATTGCATTGAATGTCGCTACTAGCGGAGCTTTTGGCGCCGTAGATGCGACGGTCAATGTTACCCGAGGCGCAATCCAGGTGGGCGCCGGTATCGCGAACGGCAGCACAGAGTCCTTGCTGTCAGGCCTCACATCGATAGGTCTGGAACTCCTGCCCGGCGCGTTGCCGAGCGGCTCCTCCGCGGGACGTGGTCTGGCAGATGTCGGCGATGACGCCGGGAGTACAATTCGCAATGCGTCCGGTTCGGGCACGAAGATTGAACCATCGGCGGCGGCGGGAGACGCCCCAAACAAGGGTTATCGTGCAGTGTCTGATGGTGAGTTAGCCGATATCAAAGAGACAGGTGGATTTCGTCCTGAACCTAATGGAAAATCAATGGAGGACAAGTGGTTTTCAGAATCCCGGGAAGGTGCAGAGAAGTTTACAGAAAAGTATGATGATTTAAATCATGTTGTTGAGGCGGATGTACCAAAAGATGTCTACGACAATTCGTTCAAGCACCCAAATATCGATGGGACCGGACCAGGATTTGCCGTGCCGAAAGAAGATTTACCAAGAGTTGAACCAACAGGAAGTTGAAATGAAAATATCTCTTGTTGCTGACATCGAATGGATGAAGAATGAACATGGAGGAAGAAGAGAACTTCCTATCAATGGTCAACGGGCAACAATTAGGTGGCAGCGTTATATCCAGGATTGGTTATCGACCGCATGGGATGTTGAAATACTGGAGCTTGATATCGAAGCAAACACTAGATGTGGAACTGCGAGATTAAAGTTTTCAGAGGACGCATCACCTGATTCTAAGTACTTGAAACAAGGGGAGTTGATTGAACTACTGGATGCATATCGAGTGATTGGTGTAGGAAAAATAATATCTATAGCCACTGATTAGAATCCCCAAAGGGAGGAACGTATGGCGAAGTGCGTGCAGGCAATCAAGGCGGTGAAGTGCATCATATGCCTGCCGACTCGGTATCACCGTTATCACGCAACGACGGCCCTGCAATTCACATGGATGCCGATGATCACCGCAAGACTGCAAGGTGGGGTTCCTCGAAAGATGCAAAAGCCCATCGCGAGCAGCAAAAGAAACTGATCGACGACGGCAAGTTTGGCGAGGCACAACAAATGGATATTGACGATCTGAAGATTAAGTTCGGTGACAAGTACGATGAGCACGTTAAGGAGATGCAAGATAAGACGGGTGGTGCCTCATGACTCGCACCTGGAATGTTGAGATTTTAATAGGAGCTGATGGGCTGAAATTTGGCATGTCGCCGTCCGGGATTCGATCTGTTGTTGGAGCACCGGTCGAGAGTTTCATGAAGACCCCCACCTCCGGACATCCAACCGATGCTTTCGACTCGGAAGGACTACACGTCTACTACGACAAAGAAGGACAGTGCGAGGCAATTGAATTTTTTTCTCCAGCAAAAGTGCTTCTCAACGGGACGACACTGTCTGGTCAGCCGTACGAGTTTCTGGTCAAGCGGTTAAGGTCCATGGATCCTACTTTGGAAGAAGAAGACGACTGCATAACATCACATTCGCTTGGAATCGGAGCCTTCGCATCAGGCTCGCTTGATGATCCGACCGTGCCAGTTGAGGGGATCATTGTCTTTCGAAAAGGCTACTACGACTGACGGTGTGTACCCCATGTATAGATACGATGTCGTAGATACGATGCCGCATAATACGGTGCCGTAGCATTTATTTCTAGGCTTCAAATCTCATTGGACTATATAGTCTCCCTCACGTACGTGGCAAGGCCGTGTTATTCGGCGTCATGCAATGCGGCTCGACGAACGGGGATCTCGAGGACTTTACGCCGAGGTGGGAAATCGAACATGAGGGCGCGACGCACGGTACGACAGATCAGCGCACGGTATTCGGGATCTGTTGCCGCATGGCGACGGTTACGCTCATATCGGTATTGCCACGAGCAAGCCAGTCCGATCCGCGACCCCAGCGGTAGCGGCGGCGCTACCGTGTGCGTAGGCGGAAGGGAGCTTGCAGACCTTCGCATTCACTGGATTCTGGTCAATGTAGCGCACGACCATCTCCCAGTAGACGGAATCTTCGATGAGCCGAGAACCGAAACGTCCACGCACGAGTATACCGTCTCTTCGCTGGTTGCCGTTGTACCAGCGGACATATTGATTCTGGATCCACTGAAGTGCTTTCGAGAATTTCCCGAGCGGGCTCCGTATCAGTAAATGAAAGTGGGTGGTCATCACGCAGTACGCGTGAATCTCGATTAACCTGGAGTCTACCGCCTCACCGAGCTGTCCAAGGAATCGCGTGACGTCTTCGGTGCGCTCGAACATCGCCCGTTTGGCCAGCCCGCGATTGTAAACCTAGTGCCAGGCGTTTGCGTAGCCGACTCGTCGTTTTCGTGGCATATCGTCCTCCTCGTCATTACATGAAGGACGGCTTTTGACTTTCTGAATACGGTGCCGTAGCAATTTTTTCGATGGTTCGAATCCCGATTGATTCTCTTGTTTATCGTCGATTTAAGGGTTTCGAGTTTTTCAACCACTATCGCGTCTGAGTTCGGGAGAAGGGGACATTCCCTTTAACCTCCTTCCCTTTTACCTCCCTGAAGTTCAAGTGGAGCTGCGAGGGCAGCAAGATCCGCCTGAGCAACGGCACGATCTACGAGTACTCGCCCTTCTTCAAGCGCCAGGACGACCGCGACGTGCGCAACCCCTCCAGCCTGCCCCACGGGGGGCGCGGCAGCGAGATGCTGTCCAACATGGATCACGAGTTCGTGCGGGTCCAGTTCAAGGCACGCCTCGAGCGCATCGTCTTTCCCGACGGGAATCAGATCACCTACTTCTACGACAAGTGGGGCCGTGTGATCTCGGTGCGTGATGTGCTGGGCCGGCGTGTCAATTTCAGCTACGTCGATGGCCAGGGTGAGACGAGTAAGCGGATCTACGCCATCGAATGCTTTGAGTCGTCCACCGGCGAGCGGCGCCGCGTGGAGCTTTTTTACGGTAATAATTACGGCAAGTATTCCGAGACTGAAATGCTGGTCGGTGTGCGCCAGGTGGCGCTCTACGATCACGGTGGCCATACCCAGAACACGCGCGAATGGGCCATCGATTACGACATCACGAGGACCATGCCCAGCGGCCGGCAGAAGCTGCGCCCGGCCCACAAGGAGATCTTGCGCGTCGATGCGATCCGCATAGCTGCTCCCGAGGACGTGCGCACGTCCGGTGGAGTGTCTTACTTCGAGGCACGCTTCAAAGACTTCCTGAGCGTCAAGGACTGGCGCGTCGACGAGGTCCTGCTCTCCGGCGACCGCAACGGCTACGGCGTCCTCCAGAAAACCGATTATCACTACGTCTTCGGCAACGATGTCCACGGCGGCGGGCCAGGCAACTACTACACCGATTCCCATGTCTTCTCGGCGGCCAAGGTCTCCGATCCGCGTGGCA
>Ga0190284_1001465_pt1 | contig 10539 bp, 7 predicted proteins | sample 48691812_MG_FD_161668 | JGI IMG/M metagenome (GOLD analysis project Ga0190284, IMG submission 161668) | Hydrothermal vent microbial mat bacterial communities from Southern Trench, Guaymas Basin, Mexico - 4869-18-1-2_MG | ecosystem: Environmental > Aquatic > Marine > Hydrothermal vents > Microbial... | reverse complement strand
GGGTGAGCCGCCCGATCTGCTGAACCCCCCGCCGGGCTGCCGGTTCCATCCCCGCTGCCCGCGGGCGACGCCGGTCTGCACGGAGAAGCGGCCCTCCTTTGAGGACGTGGGCGGCGATCACTTCGTGGCCTGCTGGCATCCGATGGAGGTGCATAATGGCTGATATTGAGGACATCAGTAGCGCCCTGGTCAAGGTTGAGGGGCTGCAAAAGTTGTTCCCGGTCGCGGCGGGGATATTCCAGCGGACGCATAGTTTCATCCACGCCGTGGATGACATTGATTTCGAGATCCACGCGGGCCAGTCCATGGGGTTGGTCGGCGAGTCCGGCTGTGGCAAGACCACTACCGGCAAGTTGCTGGTGCGCCTGTATGACCCGACCGGGGGGCATATTCACGTGAACGATGCCGAGCTGGGAAAGACCGACCTGGCCGAACTGAAGGGAAAACAACTGAAGACCTTCCGCCGGCGGGTGCAGATGATCTTTCAGGATCCTTACGAGTCGCTCAACCCCCGCCGGACAGTATACGACACAGTGGTGGAGCCCCTGGCGGTGCAGGGAATCGGCCACCTGTCCGAGCGGGAGAATCGGGTCGCCCACCTGTTGGAACTGGTGGGGCTCACGCCGGCCTCCAGTTTTATGTTCCGCTTCCCGCACGAACTCTCCGGCGGGCAGCGGCAACGGGTGGCTATCGCCCGCGCCCTGATCGTCGAGCCAGTGTTCGTCGCAGCCGACGAGCCGACTTCGATGCTGGATGTCTCCATCCGCACCGGCGTGATGCAGTTGATGCAGGAACTGGCAGACCGTTTCGGCGTCAGTTACCTCTACATCACCCACGACCTGGCGGTGGCACGTTACATGTGCCAGAAGATCGCGGTGATGTACCTGGGCAAGATCGTCGAGCAGGCAGAGACGGAGGAACTACTGAGTCACCCGCTCCACCCCTACACGCGGGCGCTCATCTCGGCCGTGCCCATCCCTGACCCCCGGCTCAAGCGGGAGGTGATTGAGATCAAGGGAGGGGTCGCCGCGCCCATCGACCCGTTGCCTCGGTGTCGGTTCTACGACCGCTGCCCCGTCACCGACAATATTTGCCGGGACAATGATCATCCACCGCTTGAAGACAAAGGCGGCGGTCACTTGGTGGCGTGCTATGAAGTGTAGCACTGCAACTGAACTGTTCCGTATTCAGCAGTCACCAGCCCGCTATCCCCAGTTGCCTTAACTGAGTCATCAGGAGGTCCAGTTCATCTCGTTTCCGTGCCAAGTCCTTTTCCACGTCCGCTGCCATCTCGGCCAACAAGTCTCGCCCCTGCCGCCAAGCGAACTTTACGTCCAGGCTCATTTGTATCTCCTGGCTGTTCGTCAGTTCGCGCATCTCCTGCTCCACTTCCCGGAGCCGTTGTTGGATCTGTCGCAACTTGTCGCGCAAGGCGGCCAGACGCTGCTCGTCTGGGCCAGCTTCAGCCGACGGGGAGCGGTCGGGCTTTTCGGCCAGGGCCTGGAGCTCGACCAGGCTCCGCGCCGCGTAGGCGGCGTTGACGGCCGTCATCATCTCCGTTCGCCAGGCTCGTTCCGCTGCGTCCCGAGTCAGGTCAGGGTGGAAACGGCGGCACAACTGGCGGTACAGCTTTTTGATCCGAGCCTCGGTCGCCGCATCCACCGGCTCAGCGGGGCGGGGAGACGGTGATTCCTCCGGCTGCTGCCAGGTACGCCTGTACTGCTCCTCAACGGGGACGTAAGCCGTACCAGTCGCTGTCCGGGGTGCCCACCCCGGTCCCCACTGGCGATACTGGTTGATCCGTTGCCGGCAACGTTTGATCTCCGCCTCGACCTCTTCCAGTTCCGCCACTCTGCGACCGACCCGGGTGTCGTACTCCAGCCGGAAGGCGGACAATTCCACGCGCAGGTCCACCAGTTCGGCCTCGCGCTCGAACAACTCGGTCTCCAGCGCCTCGATCTGCTGCCGCAGATGAGCCAACTGCTCTTCTGTCATATCGGGGCTATGATGCCACTCGCTCGCCTTACCCATCGCAAATACCCCAGTTTAATACACAGTCACAGGAATCAGCCGGACACCCTGCCGAGCCGAGAGCCAGATCGTCATCCACCAGGAGGGCGCTGCAGCCGCCCGTAGATCGCGGTCAGTTCCAGGAGCCGTGCGGCGACGTCATCGGTCAGCGCGCCGGGCAAGAGACGCCAGCACCAGTTAGGCGAGCCGATGGTGCTGGGCGTGTTCATCCGCGCTTCGTGTCCCAGGCTCAGCAGGTCTTGAACGGTAGTGACAGCCGTATTGGCCACCGAAGCCCAGACCAGCCGGATCAGGTCCCAGGCGATGTCCGAGCCGTCGCTGCCCAGAACCTTGCGGGCATAGTCCCGTTCAGCTTCCGTCGAAGTGACCTGGTACCAACCAACGATCGTGTCGTTGTCGTGGGTGCCAGTGTACGCCACACAGTCACGGGTGAAGTTGTGAGGCAGAAAGGGATCGGTCGGGCCATCACTGAAAGCGAACTGGAGCACCTTCATGCCCGGATAGCCGAACTCAGCCTGCAAAGCGTCCACGCCGGCACGCGATTCGCCGTCGAAATCGCCCAGGTCTTCGGCGATGATCGCCACCTCGCCCAGCGCAGCGGTGATGGTATGGAAAAGATCAGCGCCGGGGCCGTACAACCATCGTCCCTTGATCGCCGTTTTTTCCTCCGCCGGGACTTCCCAGTAGTTGTAAAAGCCCCGAAAGTGATCAATACGCACTACATCGGCCTGGATGAAGGCCATGCGGAAACGGGCGATCCACCAGGCGTACCCGTCCTGGGCCATCGCCTCCCAGCGGTAGAGGGGGTGGCCCCACAGTTGCCCCGTCTCGCTGAAATAGTCGGGGGGTACGCCGGAGACGGCCGTCGGCTGGAGACCCTCGTCAAAGTGGAAAAGGTGGGGATTGGCCCAAACGCCAGCACTGTCCATGGAGACAAAAATGGGGATGTCGCCGACGATGCGGATGCCATGCTCGTTGGCGTATCGCCTGACGGCCAGCCATTGCTCAAAGAACTGCCATTGCCGGTACTTCTGATTTTCGATTTCATCGGCCAGCGATTCTCGCCAGCGGGCCAGCGGCTCAGGCTGCCTGGTAGCGACCTCCGGCTCCCACTCGTGCCAGGGGCGGAGATTGTGAGCCTCTTTTAAGGCCATAAACAGGGCAAAGTCATCCAGCCAGAAGGCATGCTCGTCGCAAAAGCGGGCAAAAGCCGCTCGCTGCTCGGCAGGGACCCGGGTCCGGAAGTTGGCAAAGGCCCGGTCCAGTAAATCCGTCTTGTAACAGATGACCGGCCCGAAATCCACCCGGCCGGGGGGGAAGGCGGGCACGTCCTCCAGGTCCGCTTCTGAGAGATGACCGGCCTCCACCAACTTTTCGGGGCTGATAAGCATCGGACTGCCAGCAAAGGCGGAGAGGGTCTGGTAGGGAGAATCGGCGTAGCCGGTGGGGCTCAAAGGGAGCACCTGCCAGTAGGATTGACCGGCTGCCGCCAGAAAATCCACAAAGCGGTAGGCTGCGTCGCCCAGGTCGCCGATGCCAAACCGGCCGGGGAGCGACGTAGGGTGCAGCAGGATGCCACTGCGGCGCGGGAATCTCATCTGTGAAACCTCCGTTCCTCTCCCTATTACTACGCTATCAAGCGCTGTTCTGTAGCTGGTAAATCGTGTGGTGCAAGGAGCGTAGTGTAGGATAGATTCGCTGGTAGACCTGGCGAAAGTAAGCTTCGTACAGAACCACTTGATCGGCAACCGGCTCAACAGGAGTCTGGGCACAGCGCAGCGTCCCTAAAGCCGAGGAGACATCCGCATAGACACCAACACCCAAACCACCCAGAACAGCCGCGCCCAAACTGGTGGCCTCCGTCACCTCGGTAACGGTGATAGCCCGGTTCAGCACAGTGGCCTTAATCTGCATCAACAGATGATTGCGTGTATTACCGCCAATGGCATAGATGTCACGCAAGGCCGCCACACCGGGATAAACTAGGAGTGACTCCAGGGTGTGGCGGGACTCGTAGGCCAACCCTTCCAATATCGCCCGGAAAAGCGCGCCGCGCTTGACATCGGCGCTAAGGCCAATAAAAGCGCCACGCCCCTTGAGATCGTGATGGGGCGGGTTAGCCCGGCGCAGGTGAGGCAAAAAGCAGACACCCAGACTAGCGGGGGGAACCTGCTCAGCTTCGGCAATCAGAGTGGCATAATCAACCTCTTGGCCCAGGATCTCTCGCCACCATTCCACACTGGCCCCGGAAGCATACTGGCCGCCAAAGACATAATAACGACCGGTCACCACGTGCGCGCCCTGGGTGTAACCCTGGCGACCTAAGGCGGGGTCAGTGATAGGCTGTGCCAGCGGTATACAGAGGGCCTCGGCAGTGCCCATAGAGTCAAGTATAGCGCCGGGTTCAACAACGCCAACGGCCAACGCCCCGCAGACGTGATCGTGGCCGCCTACAGCCACCTGGGCACTGGGAGGCAGGCCGGTCACGGCGGCTGCTCCCGGCGTGACCGGCCCCAGGCGCATCCCACTGGGGCGCAACGGGGCAAAGAGATCAGACGAAAGCCCCACCTCCCGTATCAGCTCTTCAGCCCATTGCAAGTTGCGCAGGTCAAGCGCCAGGGTGCGAGAAGCCAGGGAGTAGTCGGTGGCCGGAACGGTAGACAGGCGATAGGCAATGTAATCAGCGACATTGAGCCAGCGAACCGTGCGAGCAAAAGCCTCCGGCTGGTTTTTTTTGAACCACAGCAGCTTGCACAACCCAAAGATGGGCTGCAAAGATAAACCGGTGATGGCGAACAGGCGATCTTCACCAATCGTGCGCTCCAGCCACTCGACCTGGGCCTGCGTGCGTTGGTCAAACCAGGCAATCGCCTCATAGGTGGGCTGGTCATGACCATCCAGCGGCACGGCAGTCTCCCCCATACTGGCCACAGCCACGCTGACAATCCGGCTGGCATCGTCCAACTGCCCGGTTGCCTGCCACAGCGCTGTGGCTGTGGATTGCCACAGCTCTTCCGGGTCATAATAGGCCCAGGCAGGTTGAGGATAATGGGTGGGAGTGGGCACACTGGCTTCGGCTACAGTCCGCCCATCGGGCTCGAAGATGACGGCTTTAATGTTCGTCGTGCCCACATCAACCCCAACCAGAAGTGGTTCAGCCAGCATACTCGTTACCCTTTCATAACCTCCGCAAGACCCGGCCCCACCGCTGCTGGCCCACGACTTGCCCATCCTGGGCCACGACCTGCCCAGAGATCAACACCGCCCGGATGCCCGTCGGCGGGACATCGGGCCGGTCGGGGGTGGTGTTGTCGGCTACCGTCGCCGGGTCGAAAAGCACAACATCGGCCCACCCTCCCTCGGCAATGCGACCTACGTCCGCCAGGCCGATCCGCTCCGCCGGGAACGAGGTCATCCGGCGTACCGCCTCCTCCAATGAAAAGAGCCCCAGGTCGCGGCTATACCGCCCCAGCACGCGAGGGAAAGTACCAAAGGAGGCCGGGTTGTGCCGGCCTCGCCGGGTGAGGAGGGTGTCGGTCATAAAAGCGCAGAGGGGGTGGGCCAGCACTGCCCGTAACGGCTCCTCTCGCCCACCATCGCCGGAATACGTCCCCAACAGTACCCGAGCCTTGCCCCCGCTCATCCGGGCGACGTAGATGTAGGCCTCGAACGCCGGCCACCCGGAGCGGCGGGCGATAGCGGCAAAGTCCAACCCTTCCAGTCCGGCCAGCTCCGGCACGCAGCCCCACAACAGGGTGATGTCCCGGTAGTCGAGCCCCAGTGTCCACCGCAGGAGGTTGATTTCCCTCTTGAGCTGCCGCAGGGCACGAGGGTCGTTGATCTTGTCCGCGAAACCATCGAGGAACCAGTCGGGAAAGATGACGTTGACGGTGGAGTTGCCCACAGTGTAGGGGAAGGCGTCAAAGGCGACGTCTAAGCCGTCGGCGGCAGCCCGCTCGACGTCCTGCAGGACGGTGCGGTAGGTGCGCCAGGTGCGGCGACCGACGAAGATCAGGTGCGATAGTTGCAGCCGTACCCCAGCCTGCCGGGCCAGGGCCAGCAGTTCCCGGGTAGAGCGGACGTTGTGGGGGGTGCCCACGATCATCGGTTTGTAGAAGGGAGAGACCCAGGTGTAGGCCCGTCCGTGGACGGTGAAAATGCCACCTTCTTCGGCGACGACTTGGAGCAGGGAGAGAAGCTCCTGGTTGCGGGCGAAGACCCCCGGGGCGTAGGCCAGTCCCGCCGACAGGCCGAAGGCCCCCTCCCGCAGCGCCTGGCGGGTGAGGTGGCAGAGAGCGTCCATCTCCTCCGCCGTGGGGGGAGTGAAACCATCGGCACGGCTACCCATCACCGCGTAGCGCAGAGCGCCGTGGCCTACCAGGAAGGCAGCGTTAAACAGCAGGCCGTCCCGTTCCAACACATCCAGGAATTCGGCCATAGAACGCCAGCGGTCGGGCAGGGGTAGCTCCCGCATCATCTCGGAGAAACCATCCAGCAGAGGGATGGACTCCTCGGTGGCCGGGGCGGGGGAGAAGCCGCAGTTGCCGGTGACCAGGGTGGTGATGCCCTGCAGGAGAAGCGGGGCCAGGATCTGGTCGTGATCGGGGAGGGGGAGAATCCAGTCGGAGTGGGAATGCACGTCAATAAAACCCGGAGCGACGATCAGGCCGGTACCGTCGAGACTCTGCCGGCCAGTCAGGTGTTCGCCCGTGGCGATGGCGGCGATCCTGCCGTTGCGGATGCCCAGGTCGGCCCGGAAGCGAGTCCGGCCGGTACCGTCAATCACCGTGCCATTAGTGATGACCAGGTCGAAGTTCATCATCGCACCTCCTTTGCCCTCAGCCGCGCTGCTGCTCAAGCTGCGCATGTTTCCTGGCGTGAAGCGCCATTATCTCCTCCTGCACCTTGACCAGGTACGTGCCCCGTAGCGGGAACCAGATGAGGATAATCGCGCCCAGGATCAGCACTGCGCCCGGGATGAGACCAACGAGGGCCTTGATGCCAAAGATCGCGGCCGCCGGCTGATTGAGATAGATCTGTCCCTGATTTGCCTCGCGAGACACAAAACGCGTGTTCTCCAGGATGAACGGTACGAGCGCCAGCGCCACCGACTGCGCTGGCTTGGTCAATAGCGCGTTGACCCCGAAGAACACCCCCTCGCGCCGCACCCCGGAGCGCAGCTCGTCCTCGTCGGCGACCTGCGCGAAGAGCACGTTGGTCAACGTCTGCGGGCCGGCGAGGCCGAATCCGGCCAACGCCAGGCATACCAGGATCAGGGGCGTCGGCACGACCACGACAAGCAGCAACGCGATGCCGGCGATCAGCAGGAGAAGCTGTTGCGCCCCGACGACACCAAAGCGCCTGCGGACAAGGGTGGTCACAGGCACACCGATGATCAGGGGGGTGAACACGCATACCAGGAGAATCATCACATTCATCTGGAGCACGTAGTCGGCCACGTAAAACAGCACCCCCAGGATCAGCGACTGCATCAGGATGGACATGAAGTTCTGTGCCACCAGGATCAGGAAGGACTTGCTCGTGAAAGTATACTTGAGCGCCTGGCCCAGCTTGAGCGGCTTGTCCATCAAGTGAAACTCAGGCCGCTCCTTGACCTTGAGCGTCGTGATGATAATAAGCGCCGCGCCGACCACCCCCACGACGATCATGGAGACCTGCAACGGTAAGTATGAGAGCGACGTGCCCACCTTGGGCCGGAACAGGTCGGGGATGACAAATCCCAGGATCGTGCCGAGCAATCCAAAGAGCGAGGACGAGATCTGCAACCCGTTCCGCTCGGCGTCCGACTCAGTCACCTCGGGCAACAGCGCCGAATAAACCAGGCCGATGATGGTGTACGCTGGGTCGTACAGGAGCATCGTCACCAGCATCCACCAGAACACCGCCTGCTGTCCCGCCCGAGTTGGCGCGAACCACACCAGGATGAACGTCAGCGCCAGAAAAGGGGCTGTGTACCGCATGTACGGGATGCGCCGCCCCAACCTGGAACGCGTGCTGTCGGTGACGTAACCAAACAGCGGGTCGTTGATCGCGTTCCACACGGCGTAAATCACCGACGCGGTCGCGATCCACCGCGCCTGCAGGCCCAGGTAGTCCTGGTAAAAGATGGGCAGAAGCGCGGCGTAGATGCCGGAGATCAGCGAGGTGCCCAGGGAGGCAAGTCCCCAGATGACCTTGTACCCCAGGCTCAGCCGAACAGGCTGAGGAACCGCTTGTGTGTTTTGTGCCATGGTTGTCTCCCCCCTACGCAACCCCTAGGTTGAGCGGACGGGCCAGAGACCCACCCCACCGGAGATCATGCACCCGCTCGCAACGGCTACAATGGCCCGATAGTACTACAGAGTAGGGCAAAAGCCAAATCTCACGATTCGCCCCCGACATCGCCCGGCTATCTCGCCGCCACATTGGCCGCTACCAGGATAGGATCCCACACCGGCGCAAAGGGTGGCGCGTAGCTCAAATCCAGCCGTTGTAAGTCGGCCACGGTAAGCCGATGATGAAGCGCCGTCGCCAGCACGTCTATGCGTTTGGCCACCCCACGCCGCCCGGCGATCTGCCCCCCCAGCAGCCGGCCGGTCTCCTCGTCCACCACCAGTTTGACGCGGATGGGCGCTGCGCCTGGGAAATAGTGCGAACTATCCATCGCCTTGATCATCGGCGCTCGCACGGTGTATCCCACTTCCTGAGCCTGAGCCGCCGTGAGACCGGTACGGGCCACAGCCAGATCGAACGCCCGCACCACCATCGTGCCCACCACCCCGCCGAAAGTCGCCTCACCCCCGGCAGCGTTCGTCCCCGCCACACGTCCCTGCTTATTGGCCGTGCTGCCCAGCGGGATGTAGGCCGGTTTGCCAGTGACCAGGTGAAACGTTTCGGCGCAATCGCCCGCCGCGTATACGTCGGGCACGCTGGTGCGCATGTGGCTGTCGGTAGCGATGGCCCCCGTCGCACCCAGGGCTACCCCCGCCGCCCGCGCCAGGGGTACCTCGGGCCGCACGCCGATTCCCAACAGTGCCACGTCGCATGGATAGCGCCCGTGCTCATTCCCATTCTCGTCCTCGTTCTCAACAACCACCGCCTCCACCCGGCGGCTGCCTTCGAAGGCGACTGGCTGGCCCATCACCACTTCCACTCCCTGGCGCGCAAGCTCCCCTTCCAGCAGTTCCCGCACGTCATCGTCGAGCGTGGTACGCATCACCTTGCCGGAGCGAATCACCATCTTGACCTCCAGCCCCAGCCGCCGGAAACTCTCCGCCATCTCCACGCCGACGTAGCCGCCTCCGAGGACAAACGCCCACTGCGGCCTGTGCCTCTTGCGCTCCCCTTGCCCTCCTTGCTCCCCTTGCTGAACGATGAAGCGCCGGAGGGCCCGCCCCTCCTCCAGCGAGCGCAGCACAAAAACCCCCTCCAGGTCAAGGCCGGGCAGGGGGGAACGAACCGGGCGCGCGCCGGTGGCGATGACCAGCCTGTCGTAGCTCTGCGCGAACTCGCGCCCTCCCTCCAGGTCATGCACGGTCACCGTCCGAGCGTCGGGATCAATGGCCGTCACCTCGTGGCGGACGTGCACCTCTACGCCCTGTTTCGCCATCCGCTCCGGGGTGCGCACAATGAGACTACGATAGTCGGTGACCTCCCCCGCGATGAAGTAGGGCATCCCACAGGCTGCATAAGAGATGTACGGGCTCTTCTCGTAGACCACGACCTCCATTTCGCGGTTCACGCGTTTGGCCTTGGCGGCAGCGCTCATCCCCGCTGCCACTCCGCCGATGACAACCAGACGTTTCCCCATGATCACCCCTTATCCTACGACTATCTTCCTTGCCAGACTCGGGCCGTGCCATCCCCTCCGGCGGTCACGATCCGCGTCCCATCGGGGCTCCACGCAGCGTGTAACACCTCGTCAGTATGCCCCTCAAGGACGAAAAGCAACTCGCCGCCAGCAGCGTCCCAAACCGTTGCCAGGTCATCACTGCTGACGATAACGATCTGAGCCCCGTCCGGTGACCATGCCACGTCGTTGATCTCTGCCGCGTGCCAGGCCAACTCGGCAATTTTTTCCCCACTGTCCACGTCCCACAACCAGGCGGTGGCATCTGCGCTGGCAGTGGCCAGGCGGGTCCCATCGGGACTGAAGGCCACGGCCGACACTGCATCCCCGTGCTCCAGCCGGGCCACCTCCCGCCCCGTGGCTGTCTCCCACACCCGCGCCGTCTCGTCAGCACTAGCCGTCGCCACCCACTGCCCATCAGGGCTGAAGACTGCCGAACGGACCGCTGCTTCGTGCCCGCGCAGGACGACCAACTCCTCCCCCGTGTCCATCTCCCACACCCGAGCCGTATCGTCCCAACTTGCCGTCACGATCCGCTGCCCATCGAGGCTGAAGACCGCCGACCAGACCGAACCATCGTGCTGGAGGACGGCCAGCTCTTCTCCAGTAGTCACATCCCATATCCGAGCCGTGTCATCGTGGCTGCCTGTAACCAGTCG
>Ga0190284_1001464_pt1 | contig 10547 bp, 9 predicted proteins | sample 48691812_MG_FD_161668 | JGI IMG/M metagenome (GOLD analysis project Ga0190284, IMG submission 161668) | Hydrothermal vent microbial mat bacterial communities from Southern Trench, Guaymas Basin, Mexico - 4869-18-1-2_MG | ecosystem: Environmental > Aquatic > Marine > Hydrothermal vents > Microbial... | reverse complement strand
CGGCCCCCAAGTCTGCCCACAGGGTGCTGCGCTTAGGGGAGCGCGGCGGTTCCCCCCAGGATTGGGGGGTCAGGGGGGCCGATGTCGCATTTTCGTGCTGCGGAGTGCGCCCGCGCGTGGGGGGCCTATCTCAAAAAGACCCTTTCCGGGTCCACTACCTCGCGCAGGATGCATAACTCGTCAGGCGTGGGAACCGGCGTCTCGGTCGCCCCCGCGATGTCCAGGGCAAATCCGGTGTCGTCGGCGACGGCCTGGGCGGTGAGGCCCGGATGGTAGCTGGCCAGGTACATCTCTTTGGTGTCTGGCCGGAAGCGCAGCACCCCCTGGGTCGTCACTACCATGCTTGGCCCGCCGGATCAAGCCCGACTTTTGCCGACTGTCCCCACCCTCCACCCAGCCGGGACTGGTGATATAGTCTATCTTTTCGGGAAAGCGCCGCTTTTCGTGCAAGGCGATCAGTACCGTGCGCTTGGCCAAGCAGGCGATGTCACACGCGCCACCGCTGCCGGAGAAGCGCACTTGAGGGTGAACGGGGTCCAGCCCAATTGAGGTGCTGTTGATGTTGCCAAAGCGGTCGATCTGCGCCCCGCTCAAAAAGCCCACGTCCACTCGCCCGGCCTGCAACACGTACGTAAAGACTTCCATGAGGCCGGCTGCCATAGCCGCTCCCGGCATGGCGCGGGCATCGCCCACCGACATGGGCAGGTGGGCCAGTTGACTGGCCGCCGTACCAGCCTCGAAAACGATGCAGCACCGGGGGGCGTGGGTGCGCTGGGCCAGCATTGCGCCCAGCATGGGCAAGCCGGTCCCGGCGAAAACGACCTCGCCATCCCGTATCTCGCGAGCGGCGGTCACGGCCATGAGCTCCGTCAGGGTATAGTCTGCCATCAGTCCAACCTCCTCCGCTTCAAATCCGGCCGGTACCCGTAGGCCGGGTCAGCTCTCAGACTGTCCAGCCGAGCCGGGCCGCCCACTGCCTCCAGGTACTCGGCGTGGTTCCGCACCCCGTACACGAATTTTTCCAGGTACCACTGGAAGGTAGCGTCGTCCCTCGCACTGTCGTGGTACACTTGCTGGCGCGGGTCATAGTCGTAATAGTTGAATACCGCGTAGGGGTGTGCGCCAAAGGGCACGTGGCAAACGTGCTTGACTGCAAAATAGGGTAACGGGTTGCGCTCCGGCTCGCGGCGCAGCACCTCTTCCGCCACGATCTCCTCGGCGGTGACGACGACCGTATCAGCGCACAGGGCCTGCTGCACGTCGGCAAAGGTCTGGCCTTCGATGCGCACGGTGCCATCGACGGTGGCCTTTTGCACGTGCAACACCGCGAAATCGGTGTGGATAGCCGGGACCAGGACCACGCGGTCGTCAGGGGCAAAAGGCGATTCCATCACGTGCAGTTTCCTGGGACAGGTGCGGGGATCGGCAGCCCGCTGCTCATCGCTGAGCGCCTGCCGGGCCAGCACGTCGCTGCCGAGCATGCTGCGGATGGGCATGAAGGGGATGCCCATGGCGCCGGCGGCAAAACGCGACACCATGGCGAAATTGCTATAGTCTTCCCACTCGATCTCGCCACGCTGCACTGCCAGCCGCCAGCGAGTCCCCACCGTGCTAAAGGCCTCGTCCGCCTCGTAGGCCAGCTCGACCCGCTTGACGCAACCGGCCCCGATGAGGATGTCCCAGTCCCCGCCGGGCGAATGTCCATACAGATACAGGTCGCGTCTCCGCAATCGCACCAGCTCGTAGATAAAGGCCATGGGATGTCGCTGGGTGGTAAAGCCGCCAAAGGAAACGGTTGCGCCGTCGGGCACCAGGGCCGCCGCCTCGGTCAGCTCTATCAAGTTTGTTCACCGTTGGTCTCCTTCTTCCAGGGGCAACCGCAAGGGGTGTAGCTCCCGCATTTAGCAATCTCCTTACGTGATGGACACGACCTGCCCGCCGGTGATCTCGATCAGGTCCGCCGGCGTGAGCTGGAACACGGCGCGCGGGGTGCCGGCGGCGGCCCAGATCTCTGCGTACTGCAAGAGATCGGCGTCGATAAACGTCTCCAGGCGCTCGGCGTGCCCGGCCGGCGGCACCCCACCGATGGCGAACCCCGTGCGCTCGCGCACGAACTCTGCGTCGGCCTTCTCCACGGGCTCGGAGACGAATTCACCCAGTCGCCGTTCGTTCACCCGGTTCGAGCCACTGGCCACCACGAGGATCGGCCGTCGCGTGTGCTGGCCGCGAAAGACCAGCGATTTGGCGATCTGTTCGACCCGGCAGCCGATGGCCTGCGCTGCTTCCCGGGCGCTGCGCGTGCTGGCCGGCAGTTCTACCACGCGGCAAGGGACCCCGTGCATAGTCAGGACATCCTGGACTCTCTGGGCGCTGGCACTCAGTTTCTGCGACATCTTTCCTCCTGCTGGCAAAGTCAATCTACTCTCTCATCTCGTTCCTGCCTGGCACTATGTAGCCGCTCCAGGCTCCACCACAGCACCACATCCGCGCTGATGAACGCCACCAGCACCGTGAAGGACGTCAGTCCGTCCGGCTGCCAGCCCAGCCGCAGGGCCGTGGCCAGGGAAGTGAGCGTCAGGACGTTGAGAATAGCAAAGAAGACGTGGCGGCGAGGCATGGTTTGCTCTCCTCTGTGATCGGTCGGCGATGTCAGTACGCCTCGAGCCGGGACCAGCCCAGTATAGCTCAACCGCGCGCAGAAGTCAATATGCAGGTTACGGCGTCGATTGGCGAAATTCGTCCCACGTGGTATAATAACAGGCGAGGAACTGGGCGCGCTGGATCATCTTGAAAACGCATAGGAGTAAGGAGTGACAGATGCCAATCTACGAGTATCGTTGTAGCGATTGTCGAACGCGGTTCAGCATGTTGGTACATGGGTTCGATCCGCCGGCCGGCCCGCCGTGCAAGCGCTGCGGTGGCGCCAACACGCGCCGGCTCATCTCCACCGTCTCCGTGGTCCGCTCCGAGGAGAGCCGCATCGACGACCTGGCCGACCCCAGCATGTTGGATGGCCTGGACGAGAACGATCCCCGCTCCATTGGCCGCTGGATGCGCAAGATGAGCGACGAAATGGGCGAGGACCTGGGCCCCGAGTTCGACGAGATCGTGGGCCGCATGGAGGCTGGCGAGGACCTGGAGAGCATCGAGCAGCGCATGGAAGAGTTGGGCCTGGGCGACGAGATGGGGCCAGGTATGGGCGGCATGGGCGGCGATCCGTACAATTTCGTATAAGCCAGGCCCCAATGCCCCGCGCCGAGTCTCGGAAACCCGTTTTCTTTGCGAGAACGGGTTTCTCTCATCTGGGGCGTCGTGCGCCGGTTCCTTATCGCGCCCGAAACAGGAGCCGGATTGGGGTGCCGTGGAAACCGAATTCCTTGCGCAGTTGGTTCTCCAGGTATCGCTGGTATGAAAAGTGCACCAGGTCCGGGTCGTTCACAAAGAACACGAACGTGGGCGGGGCCACGGCCGGCTGGGTGAGGTAAAAGAACCGCAGCCGTCGGCCCTTTTTGGTGGGCGGGGGGTGTTGGCGGAGGATGCGGCGCAGGAACTGGTTCAACCGGCCGGTGGGGATGCGCAAGGATCGCCTTTCGGTGATGCCCAGAGCCAGGTCCAGCACCCGGTCCACGCGCTGGCGGGTGAGGGCGGAGATAAAGACCAGCGGCACATAGTCCACGAACTTGAGTTGGGCCGTGATCCGGGCCGTGTACTCGTAGAAGGTGTACGTGGTCTTGTCTGGCACCAGGTCCCACTTGTTTACTGCGACCACGATCCCCTTGCCAGACTCTACGATATAGCCGGCGATGTGGGCGTCCTGGGCCGTGGCCTCCTCGGTGGCGTCGAGCACTAGTACGGCCACGTCGGCGCGGTTGATGGCCTTGAGGGCCCGCAGCACGCCGTACTGCTCCACGCCGCGCGCGATACGCCCCCGCCGGCGGATGCCGGCCGTGTCGATGAGGATCACCGGCTGGTCGGCCCAAGTGAGGGGCGTGTCGATGGCGTCCCGGGTGGTGCCGGGGATCGGGCTCACGATGGCTCGCTCGCGGCCCAGGATGGCGTTGAGCAGGGAACTCTTGCCCACGTTGGGCCGGCCCACGATGGCGACCTGAACGGCGTCCACGTCCTCGGCTGCCGTCTCTGCCGGGAAGTGAGCCACTACCTGGTCCAGCAGGTCCCCGGTGCCAGAGCCGTGCAGCGCAGAGATGGGGAGGGGCTCGCCCAGGCCCAGGTCATAGAACTCTACGGCTTCCAGTCGCCGGCGCTCGTTGTCGCACTTGTTCACGGCCAGGATCACCGGCTGCCGGGTCCGATGCAACAAGTCGGCCACGTCGCGATCCAGGCCGGTGAGTCCGCTGATCACGTCGGTGAGAAAGACCACCACGTCGGCCTCAGCGATGGCCACCTCGGCCTGGTCGCGGATGCGCATGATCAGGTCATCGGTGCTCGTGGGGTCCAGCCCGCCGGTGTCGATGATGGTAAACGTCAGGCCTGTCCATTCGACGTCGGCGTAAATGCGGTCCCTGGTCGTTCCGGCCACGTCGTGTACGATGGCCTGGCGTCGGCCGGCCAAACGATTGAATAGCGTGGACTTGCCTACATTGGGCCGGCCCACGATGGCGACAAGTGGTTTGCCCATTTGCTCATTTGCCTATTTGCCTATTTGCCTGTTTGCCTGTTTGCCTATTTGCCTATTTTGCCGTGATGGTGACGGTGATGACACTGGGTTCCATGCCCACGACGGTCACGGGCATGGTGGGGGTGATGACGACGCTGGGCACGATGGGGTAGACGCCGGCTTCCAGATCGGTCACGTCCACCGAGGCGATCACGTATTGCGGCTGGAGGTCGCGTAGCGTCAACAGGTCGCCGCTCAACTCGATGTCGATCGTGGAGGAGGATAGGCCGGCGCTCCATTTTTCCTCGTCCAGGCCGCGTATCTCTACCGGACGGCGCACGAATTGTCCCCCGGGCACCGGGGCCACTTCCATCCGTACCAGCACGCTGTCGCGCTCGTGCGGCTGCACGCCCTCCGGCAGCATTAGCTTTGCGCTCTGGTACGTGTTGTTGCGTATCCCGTCAATGTTCACCGGCATCGTGTCCACGGACTGGACCGGCATTAGTGCGTCCAGCGTGCCCACCAGGGTGACGGTGGCGGGCACCACGGCGACGTTGTGTATCCAATAGCCAGCGGCCGGCTCTCCGTCCAGCACGGCGCGCACGGGCGCTGTCTTGTAGCTGAGGAGTTGCTCCACCGGGACGACCACGGCCACTGTCTGGGGGTCAATGGTCACGCCGGTGACCTCTTGTCCCTGGGCATTCTCTGTCACTGGCCGCGCCGCCTTGCGGATGCCCACGGTGATGCCGGACAGGTCTATGTCCACCACAGCGCGGGTTACCGGCTTTACCCGGCTCTCCGGCCCGCTCACCGTCACCTCATCCGGGTCCACCGTGTAGGTGCCCACGCCATAGCCCACCGGCGGCTCGGCCAGGATGTTGACCTGGACCGGCACCGACTTTTGGATCGAGCGTTCCAGGTGCACCGTGATCCTCTCCGGCTCGGTCTTGACGATGGCCATGTATGGCACGTAGCAACGGACGTGCACCGGAAGGTCGTGACGACCCGGCCCCACGTCGCTCAGGTCGATCCAGGCGGAAAAGCTAGAGGTGCGCAGGGCATCCCAGCCGTCTTTGGGACCCTGAAGAGTGATCAGCACGGCATCGGTGCTGGTCTCCAGGGCCACCAATCCTGGGCCCAGGCCGGTCTGCTCCACCGGCACCGGGTTCCCAAAGGTGCCGATCCGATTGGGGTTCTCTTCGCTGGTGGCAGCCACCCACACGAGGATCGCCATGCCCAGCGCCCACAGCAATAGGACCAGGTTCCTGGTTGCCTCGCGCATCCTATCGCCTCCACCAACGTTGCAAGACCGGTCGCTGGGTGTGTAGGGCGCTCAGGAGCTTTTGGAGCCGCTCGCGGTCCAGATCGCGGATCAGTTTGCCATCGTGAGCCAGGGATATGATGCCGGTCTCCTCGGAAACCACGATAGAGACGGCATCCGTTCCCTCGGTGATGCCCAGTGCGGCCCGGTGTCTCGTGCCCAGGTACCCGTCAACCACCAGGCTATCGCTCAGGGGCAAGAGGCACCCGGCCGCCGCCAGGCGGTGGCCGCGCACGATGACCGCCCCGTCGTGCAAGGGGGTATTGGGGTAAAAGAGGGTGAGTAATAGCGCGGCGGAGAGGTCGGCGTCGAGGGGCACGCCGGTATCCACGTAATCCTGGAGGCCGGTCTCGCGTTCCAGGACGATGAGGGCCCCACGGTTGCGTTCGGCGAGGAGGGCGCAGGCCCGGCTCAACTCATCGAACACGTGGGCCATGTCGGCGTGGTCGTTGTGGCGCACCCAGGGGAGCAGCCCCCCGGTGCGGCCCAGGCGTTCCAGGCCCCGGCGGATCTCTGGTTGAAAGATCACGGGCAAGGCGACGATGAGAGCCGGGAAGACCAGCCGCATCAGCCAGTTGAAGGCGGCGAGGGGCAAGAACAACCCCACCAGCCACACGGTGACGGCCAGCAGGGTGAGGCCACGCAGCAACGATTCGGCGCGGGTTCCCCGGACCAATACCAGCATGAGATAGAACAGGGCTGTCACCAGCAAGATGTCCAGCACGCTGATGGGCTGGACAGCACGCGAGATCAGCCAACCAATGTCTGACATGGAGACACACCAGTGAAGCGTGATGCGCCAGGGCCTATCCTTGTTGACGTAACTGGCGCAGAAACTGTTGATAGGCGTTGACGTTGGGCGGTTCCAGGGCGATGATGGCCTCGATGGTTTTCAGGACCTCCTGGAACAGCCCCTGGTCCATTTGCAGTTCGCCCAGTTTGTCCAGTTCGACCACGGCCTCTTGCTTCAGACCTCGTGCCGCGTAGGCCTGCGCCAGGGCCTCACGAGCGTCCAGGGCACTGGGATGACGCCGCACCATCACCCGCAGGCGTTCCAGGGTTTCGTCGGTCCACAACTCTTCCTGCGATGGGGTGGTGGACGGTGGCGGTTCCAGCCCGGCGAGTTCCGTGCGCGCCAGATCGGGCCGCCCTTGCTTTACGTACAATTCGCCCAGTTGCCGGCGCACGTCCTCGTCCTCCGGGGCCAGCTTTTTGGCCTGGAGCAACGCGGCGATGGCCCGGCTCCAGTCCACGCGGCTGGTATAGGCCTCGGCGATGTAGCGGTATAGCTTTACCCCCCACCCTCGTGCGTCTGCGGTCCGGGAGGCCAACTTTAGAGCCTGGGCCAAAGTCTCCACGGCCTCGTCCACTTGCAGCGTTTGCAGGTAGACGGCCGCCGTATCCACGTACTGCTGGATGGCATCTTGGTAGCGGCCCTGCTGCTGGAACAGGTTCGCCAGGTGAGCGCGCACGGTCATGTCATCGGGGGCCACGACCAGCACTTCCTGGTAGATTTGAGCGGCCTGGGCCGGCTCGCCTCGGACCTCGTAGGTGCGGGCCATCATGCGATACTTTTCCACGGTCTCGCTCAGCCGACCCTGCTTGGTATAGATCTCGGCCAGGCGGCGGTGAATGGGCAGGTAGCCCGGGGCGTGCTCGATGACGCGCTGGCACTGGTCGATAGCGGCCATCAAGTAGCCCCGGGACAGGTACTCCTGGCTCAGGGCGATGGCCTCCATGACCACGTGGTAGGCCGGCACCGCAAAGAATTCGGCCAGGGTGCCGATCTGTCCTCCAACTGCCAGGGCGTTGGCCCGCTGTCGGGCGTCGATCACCCGCTGTTCCCAGTCCTCGCTGTTCAGGAACTCGGTCAGCGCGTTGCAAAAGGCGGTGGCCTGCTCCGTCTCGACGCCGCTGACATAGCTCTCCGCCAGGCCATCGTAGAGTTGCGTCAGGTGGTGTGCTTGCTGACCGTTCACGGTTCGCAGGTCCACGAGCTTGAGGGTCTCGATAAAGTGACGCAGGGCCTGGTCCAGGGCGTCCTGGGCCTGATACGCCTGACCCAGGGCAAAATGGCTGGCCAGGCCATAGTCTGGGTGGTCGGCAGTCTGCAACAGCGCCGCGATGGCCTGGTCCCAGTGGCTTTGCTGCAAGTACAGGATGCCCAGATTCAGGATGATCTCCGGCTGCCGGGCTTTACCTTGCCGGGCCTCCTCGTAGCGGGCGATGGCCTCGGTCACCATGCCCCGGGCCTGAAAGTCGATGGCCTGGCCGATGAGGGCTTTGAGTTGCTGGGGGGCCAAGTGGAATGCCACCGGGCCGCCGGCCGTGCTTTCCCCCACGGCCGCCAGGTCGATCTCGGTCTCGCCCACAGCGCTTTCCTCAAAGACCTGCTCCGCCAGGCGGGTCATGGCGTCCTGCGTGGCCTGGTCGATGGGGCTGCCCCGGCGCGTGGCTGCGGACACGCTGACAATGCCGGATTCCAGGGCCTCCAACCGCAGGTCTTCTAACAGGGCCCGGGCCTTGGCGTGGGCCTTGTCCAGGGACAGGGCGCTCTCGCATTCCTCGATGGCCTGCTGGACGTCGCCGCGCCCCTGGTAGACGCGAGCCAGGGCCAGAGCTTCCTGCACGGCCGCGTCAATGTCCCCCCGGCTGCCGCCTTCGGCGTAGGCTGCGCTCAGCCGGCGGCGAGCCTCGGCGTGGTCTGGCATCCAGTGGACCACGCGGCGCCAGGTGGCGATGGCGGAGGCCCGGTCTCCCTGGTCCACGTAGCGTTCGGCCAGTTGCAGTGACGTGGCGACAGCCTCGGCGGTGTGGCCCAGGGCGGCCTGGATCTCGGCGATCTTGTCCATGAGAACCAGGTCGCCTGGGGCATGGTTCCGGGCGGTCTGGTAGTGCTGCAGGGCGTCCGCGTGGCGGCCCAATCTCAGGTACACCTGGCCCAGGTTCGTGTGGGCCAGCAGGTCGTCCGGGAACTCGGCCAGGGCGCGCTGGTAGGATTGTGCAGCCTCCATCCAGCGCCCGTCCCAGGCGTGGTTGTCGCCTTTTTGCAGGGCTTGTTCGTAGGCGGCTTTGTCACCGGGCATCGTGGGTCTCCGTGGTGCGTGAAGCGTGAAGCGGGTGTTGGAGCATACCCACTTTGAATGATACGCGAGTACGCAGGGAAGGCTTCTAAAAAACCATTATACGTGATACTTGTCTACTTGTCTACTCAGCTACGATGCGCCGGTACAGGGCCTCTGTCTCCCGCGCCGGCTCCACGTCCAGGTCTTTGCGGAGGATGCGCCGGCATTCCTGGTATTGCTGCACGGCCTCGGCGCGGCGGCCAGCCCGGTCGTAGGCGTCCATGAGCCGCCGGTGCACTTTTTCGCGGTAGGGGTCCCGGGCCAGGATGGTCTGATAGTGCCGGATGCCGGCCTCCACCTCCCCCCGGTCCACGTGGCGAGCCGCCAGCCGGGCCAGCGCGGTCAGGTAGGCCTCGCGCAGGCGTTCGCGCTCCACCACGGCCCAATCCTCGTAGGGGTCTTCGGCCAGGTAATCGCCGGCGTAGAGGTTCACGGCTTCCTGCCAGGCTCTCTCGTCGTCGGCCTGGGCTAACTCCACAAACGCCTCGGCGTCCAGCCAGTAGTCGCTGTGGCGGTTGAACCAGTAGAGGCCCTCCTGGGTGTGCAGATAGTGCGAAGTTGCGCCGGCGTAGAGATAGGGTTCCAGCACTCGTCGCAGGGCCGAGAGGGTGACGTTAAAGTTGTTGATGGCCGACTCCAGGGGCAGGTCGGACCAGAGGGCCTCCAGGATCTCGTCGCGGGGGACCCGGCGATGGCGGTTCGTGATGAGGAACTTGAACAGGCCCTTGACCTTGGCCCGCTTCCACTCGTCGTCTCCGATGAGGTGATCGCCGCGATAGGCGGCAAAGGTGCCCAGGGTGATGATGCGCAGCAGGGGCTTGGGCGCGGCGGCGATGTGGGCCAGGGCCTCCTGCACTGCCCGACGCACGGCTGGGACCTCGTCCCGGCGAGCTTTGGCCAGGACCGGCACCGCCCGTTCGTCGCCGACCTGGCCCAGGGCTTCGGCAGCCTGGACGCGCACGGCCGGGTCGGCGTCGGCGAGGAGCCCGGCCAGATCGTCCAGGGCGGCTGGCCCCAGGCTGGTCAGGAGCCGGGCGGCGTAGGCCGGGTAGATGCGCTGGCGGATGGCCGTCACCAGCAGGGGCTGTGCCCAGGCCCGCTCGGCCCGAAAGATGGCGTCGTGGCGGTATTGGGAAGCGATGGCCAGGGCCAGGCCCAGGTGCCGGACACTGGCGGTGGCGTCGCCACGTCGGTGGTGCAAGACGGCCAGGGTCAGGTGGAGCCGGGTCTGCTCGTCCTTGTCGCGCGCGCCCTGGAAGGTCTCCAGAGCCTCCGTCAGCAGCTTCTGGGCCGCGTCCAGAGCCTGCCCTGAGCCTGCCGAAGGGTCGCCGGTCTCGACGTACAGCGCCCCCAGAGTGCTGTGAACCAGGGCCAGGTTGTAGGGGCTGTCCAACTCTGCGCACAGCCCCCGGGCCTCCTCGCCGAACCGCTGGGCCTCCGGGAAGCGACCCCAACGGCGGTAGAGTGTGCACCGGCTCATGAGGGA
>Ga0190284_1001463_pt1 | contig 10551 bp, 9 predicted proteins | sample 48691812_MG_FD_161668 | JGI IMG/M metagenome (GOLD analysis project Ga0190284, IMG submission 161668) | Hydrothermal vent microbial mat bacterial communities from Southern Trench, Guaymas Basin, Mexico - 4869-18-1-2_MG | ecosystem: Environmental > Aquatic > Marine > Hydrothermal vents > Microbial... | reverse complement strand
CGGAATTACAGAATTCACATTTTATATTGTAGTTTTTGTTTCTTACCCCAGGTTCAGGTTGCCGAACTTGGTTTTGACGGCTTGGCTGTCCAGGCCTCCTTTCAGGGGTTTGTTGTTGGTGTCGTTGCTCTTGGCGGGGGTTTGTTTTTCGTAGTCAGCCAGGCTCATCGCAGCTGGCCCGGCGTCCGATTCCTGTAGCTGTTTTATCGACAGCGAAATCCGCTGGCGCTCTTCGTCTACTTCCAGCACCTTCGCTTGCACAGCCTGGCCTGGGGAGACCACGCTGGCGACGGTTGCGACGCGTTTGGGCGAGAGTTCGCTGATGTGCACCAGTCCTTCGACGCCGGGGGTCAGCTCGACAAACGCGCCGAAATCCGCGACACGGGTAACGCTGCCCTCGATCACGCTACCCTCTGCCCATCGCACAGCGGCGCCTTGCCAGGGGTCGTCGCCAGCCTGTTTCAGCGACAGGCTGATGCGTTTGGCCTCGACATCCACCGCCATCACCGCCACCTTGAGCATGTCGCCAACCTGCACGACTTCCCGCGGATGGCCTATCCGGCGGAAGGACATTTCGCCTATCGGCACGAGGCCCTCCACGCCGGGCGTCAGCTCGACAAACGCGCCGAAATCCATCAGCTTGACGACCCTGCCGGAGACCGTCGAGCCAGGCTGCCATTTGACCTCGGCGTCGTCCCACGGGTCTTGCAGCGTCTGCTTCAGCCCCAGGCCCACGCGCTTGGCCTCGCGGTCGAGCTTCAATATGCACAGCTCAAGCTCTTGTCCCACATGCACGACGTCTTCGACCTTCTCGACTCGGCCGTGGGCCAGGTCTTTGACGTGCAGCAGGCCATCGACGCCGCCGATGTCCACGAACGCGCCGTAGGGCATAATCGACCGCACTCGCCCCTGGACGATTTGGCCTTCCGCGAGGGTTTCCCAAAGTTTCTCCGCAGCCTCAGCTGCTCGGAGCTTCAACAGCTCGCGACGCGAGACGACCACGGATTCCTTGTTGAAATCTATCTGCTGGACGAGGCATTCGAGTTTGGTGTTGACGAATGGCTTGAGGTCTTCGACGTGCATGGTGTCGACCTGGCTGATGGGCATGAACGCGTCGATGCCGTTTATCACCAGCTCCAGGCCGCCCTTGTTGTAGCCCGTCGCGCGAGCTTCGACAGTTTGCCCGACCGCGATGGAGTCCCACGTCGCAGCCAATACGGCGCCTTGGCGGGAGAGTTTCACCAGCCCGTTGTCAGCGTCGAAACCTTCGATGGTAACTTCGATTTCGTCGCCCACTTCCGGGAGGGGGTCGTCGCTGAACTGCTCGGCTGGGAGAAGCCCGTCGTGTCGGCCTCCCATGTCCATGAAAATATCGTCGCCATTGACCGCGATAACGCGACCCTTGCGAACCCCCTTGCCCGTGCCTTGCCCGCCCGCGGCGACGGGGCTGTCCTGAGCGTCCATCAGCTCGTCCAGGCTCATGCCCCCAAGTGCGTCGTCCAGTTCCTTTTGCAAATCCGCCCCCAGCGACTGTGATGGCTGGTAGATATTGTCCTTGTCCATTGTCTGCCCTGTGTTGTGTGTCCGTGAAAAATTCATAGCCAATAAAAATATCACAGCATTATAACACATCCCCCGCAATTTGCGAGAGTTGTTGTAAAACCGATAGCAGGGCAAGTAGGCAATAGGCAAGTAGGCAATAGCAGTCCACCAGTCGACCAGTCAACCAATCTAAAAACGGACCTGCAAAAAATCGCGAGAAAAACTGAAAACGGTGTTGATATCCCCGTCAAATACGGTAGACTATCCGCCCCGATTACAAGCTGGGACTTTCCAGCTGGGTGCTTTATCGGCCCCATCGTCTAGTGGCCTAGGACACCGGGTTTTCATCCCGGCAACCGGAGTTCGAGTCTCCGTGGGGTCAGTGCTGGCAGCACTGGCGGTCGTGTTGGCGACGCTGGCTAGAGGGCGCGTTCTTTGCAGGGTCGCGCCCTTTTCCGTGCGCCGAAATCTTGTTTCCCGGGCGGGGAAATGATATAGTGTCTAGCTTGCGTGGCAAGTTGGAGAGGTGACAGAGCGGCCGATCGTGCGGCATTGGAAATGCCGTGTACCCGCAAGGGTACCGCGGGTTCGAATCCCGCCCTCTCCGATAAATATGGAAGAGAAACGATGTTATTATGAAATTTTGAATGTTTCCCGCTCGGCTGAGGGGCCGGAGATTAAGCGCGCTTATCGCAAGTTGGCTTTGAAGTTTCACCCGGACAACTACGACGGCGACAAGGCTCAGGGCGAGCGGAAGTTCAAGGAGTTGGCTGAGGCATACGAGGTACTCTCCGACCAGCAGAAGCGGCGGCGTTACGATCAGTATGGCCACGCCGGGCTGAGAGGCGCGGGCTTGCATGATTTCTCGTCGATGGGTTTTGGCGATATCTTCTCGATGTTCAACGACATCTTCGGCGGCATGGGTCAGCCAGGCCAGGCTGGCCAGCGCGGGCTAGACCTTGAAACCGAAGTCGAACTCACGCTGGAGGAGGTATCGACGGGCGTTGAGCGGACGCTGGAGTTTCAGCGGATGGACCTGTGCGAAACCTGCAACGGCAGCGGAGCCAGGCCCGGCACGGCTCCGCAAAAGTGCAGCACCTGCGGCGGGTATGGCCAAGTCCAGCAACAGGTCTCGGGATTCTTCGGCGTGAACGTTCGCGTGGTAGCCTGCCCGGACTGCCGAGGCAGGGGCAGCATCGTGCGAGACAAATGCACCGACTGTCGAGGCAGTGGCAGGGTGCGGCAGGATCGGAGCTTGAGGGTACAAATTCCCGCTGGCATTCGCGATGGCCAGGTTGTGCGGGTGCGGGGCGAGGGTGAGCCTGCCCAAGCCAGCACCGCCCGGGGCGACATGCACGTCTACGTCAGCGTCAAGCAGCACCCGCTGCTGGTGCGGCAGGGCGACAACCTGGTCTGTCAGGTGCCGGTCTCCTTCGCAACGGCGGCGATTGGCGGAAAAATAACCATCCCAACATTGACAGGCCCGGAGGAAATCGACATACCCCAAGGCAGCCAAAACGGACAGGTCATCACGCTCCGCAAAAAAGGCTTGCCGCAGATACACAGCTCGCGCCGAGGCGACCAGCATGTGCAAATCTATATAGAGGTGCCGCAAAAACTTACGAAACAGCAACGTGAACTGCTCGAAGTATACGCCAAAACGGAAAACGACAACATCGCACCGAAACGAAAAAGTTTCCTCGACACATTGAAGAAACATTTTAAGTAATCAGTAAAAGCAAAAACAGCGAACCACTAATGGACACGGATAAACACTGATTAGTAAAAAATAAAAAAGAGACAGTGATGAGCAAGAAGAAAAAATCCAAAGCTCCTGCTCCTGAGCAACCCCCTGTTGACGGCGAGGAGGCCCGGACTGAGCAGGAACCGCAAACTCTTGAAGCCCAGCGGGACGAGTTGTTAGCTCGGCTGCAACGGCTTGCTGCGGACTATCAGAACTATCAGAAACGCATGGCTAAGGAGCTTGAACAGGCTCGGCTTTTCGCTAACGAGTCTTTGATGAAGGAGCTTCTGCCCGTGCTGGATGACATGGAGCGGGCTTTGGCATCTGCCCGGGAAAATCACGACGAAGACGACCCGCTGCTGGTGGGCACGCAGTTGGTGCATGACAATATGCTCGTCGCGCTTGGCAAATTTGGACTCGTTCCGATAGACGCAGCTGGGGCGGCGTTCGACCCGGAAAAACATTTGGCCCTGATGCAACAGCCCTGCCCGGACACCCCGCCGATGACCGTCATGCAGGAATTGCAGCCTGGCTACGAACTCAAGGGCAGAATCCTCAGGCCCAGTAGCGTCATCGTATCGAAAGAGCCTGACCAACCCGACGAGGGTGAGGCCGAGCTGGCGGAGGAAACAGGAGAGCAAGACAATGCCGACCTATGATTATCAGTGCCAGGCTTGCGGGCACCGCTTCGAGAAATTTCAGCCTATTACCTCCAAGCCTAGCCGGAAGTGCCCGGTCTGTGCGAAGCTCAAGGCCAAGCGACTCATCGGCACCGGAGCTGGGGTTATCTTCAAGGGCAGCGGGTTCTACCAGACCGACTATCGCAGCTCGTCCTACAAAGAGGCTGCGAAAAAAGACTCGCAGGATATAAAAGGCGCCGGCAGCTCGAAGGCTGAGGACAAATCAGCGGACAAGTCGCCAGCCAAGCCAGCTGACAAATCGTCGACCAAGAGCGACGCAACTTCGGCAGCGGCGTCGAAGAAAAAATAACAGCAGAATACGAATGGCGGGAGTAGACTATATTTTCCGTAGCATGGGGGTCTCGCCCATGTTTCTTTTTCTTTTTTTGTCATTCCCGCTCCCCGATCGGGTCGAGGACAAGCTTCGCGGGAATGACACGGTGGGGATTCAGCACCTCGTAAAAAACGCGAAAGTTTACTTACGAGAGTGAGCGACCTTTTTTTCTGGTGGGCTGTAACAACTTGCTGGTATGTTACGCCCTTTCAGGGCCGCTTGTTTGAAAGGCAGGAAACCCCGCCGGAAAATCCGGTCGCTTACCTTACGAGAAAGGATCGGGGAAATTACTTGAAGGCGACTTGCCGGCAGGCGTATAATTCTCGCAGGCTTGCCGAGGCCCGGCGAGCGGTGTGGCAAATATTTATGAAAGGGTAAAATCATGGCTAACGAACAAAGCACGATAAAAGGAATCGTCTGGAGCGAGATGTTTAGTTTTCCGCAGATTTTCAAAAGTTTCAAGATTGCGACCCAGCCTCACGCACTGGCATTGGCGTTGGTGGGTTTGGTTTTGCTTTTTGCCGGCGGGTGGGTCATGGACGGCATTTGGAGCGTCTCGGACAGCGGCACGGTCGGCCAGGGCGAGATACTGGGACACTTCTCGACAGCTCCTGCCCTGTTCGACGCGCGGATGGAACAATGGCGTCAGGGTCGCCCCGCTGCTGCTGCTGCCTTGTTGGCCAAGACCAAAAACGACCGCCGCGAGCTTTCGAACTGGCGAGGCCTGGTTGGCAGGAGGAGTCCCTATTTCTGGCAGGCGTTTGAGAGGCTGCGGAGCGATTACGTTACAGCCAAGGAAAGTGGCGAGGCTTTTGCTCCCGTCCAGGCTGCCCAGATTCTCGCCGAGGCTGAGAAAAATAACGACGACTGTGACGACCTGCTGAGCCAGGCCCGGGAGGCCCACGAGTATGAAATCGACAAGGTGCTTGTCCTGCTGGACGACGTGGAAGATTCCGCCGACGACCTTATCGAGAAAGACCCGGGCTTGAAGAACGCTGACAAGGACAAGGAGCACGACAATATAGACAAGGCTCGGGACGATCTCGACCTGGCCTTGCTGGACGCCCGGGCAGCTATCACGCTTCGCAGATTGCAGTTCGCCCAGGCCTGCCAAGCCATTGAGGGGGCGGGGATTTTCGAGTCGTTTATCACGTTCGAGCGAGACTGTCTTTACAACGCCATCATGGCGGTGCGGTATCTGAACTTCACCGGAGGCCTGGGTGCCTATCAGCAAACCGTCGCTGGGCGGAGCGTCAAGCCGGCCTCGCTTGCGGTGGTCTCGGGCCTGCCCGCACCGGCTACCGTCGCGCCGCAAAACGACCAGCCCGGAATGCTGTATTACATGCTCTTGGCCTGCGAGGGCGTTCGTTGGTTGATTCTGCAACACTGGGTTTTCGCAGCAATTATTTTGCTCTGGGCCCTGACGCTCTGGTCGCTGCTGGGCGGAGCTATTTACCGCATGGCTGCGATTAGATTCTCGCGCGACGAAAAAATCTCGCTCTTCCAGGCTTTGCGGTTCAGCAGGGGGAAGTTCTTCAGCTTCTTCAGTGCACCGCTCGTGCCGGTGGTCGTGATACTCTCCCTGGGCTTGCTCCTGGCGGCCGGCGGGGTGGTTGGCTCGATACCGTACATCGGGCCTTTGCTGATGGGGCTGTTGTTTGGCATTGCGATTCTCGTTGGTATCGCCATCGCGTTTATGTCCCTGGGCCTGGCTGGTGGCGGGGCGATGCTGTATCCCACCATCGCTGCGGAAGGTTCGGACTGTTTCGACGCGATTAGCCGAAGCTTCACCTACGTCTTCACCAAGCCATTCCGGGCGGTATTCTACGGCGTCGTAGCGAGCATCTACGGCATGGTAACATATCTGTTCGTTAGGCTGTTCGCCTATCTGGCGCTCTCAGCGGTTCACTTTTTCGTCAAGTGGGGCGTCTTTACGGGTGGCTCGTCGCTGGGCGCAGGCGCCGATCAGCTGGATGTGCTCTGGGCTAAACCTAGCTTCTGGAATCTACATCAGTTCAACTTCTCAGCGATGGGAGCCTGGGAGAGTATCTGTGCGATCCTCGTGTCTGTCTGGGTGTGCATCCTGGCTGGGCTGGTCGGGGCCTATGCTATAACCTTCTTCGTCAGTGCGTCGACGACGATTTACTTCATCCTCCGCCGCCGCGTCGACGCGACCGACCTGGACGATGTTTTTGTCGAGGAAGTCGAAGAAGTCGAGGAAACTAAAGAAACTGAACAGGCCGAGGATGTCCAGGAGGAAACCGTCCAGGCTGAGGAGCCAGCTGAGCGGACTTCGACAGAGACGGAATCCGCAACGGAAGAATCAGCTGAGGAACAAGCTGACGAAAATCAATAAATTCAACACCAGGCCGGTGGGTGGTTCTTGGTCCGAGGTTCACGAAGGCCAAGGTTCACCCACCCTCCGAGGCTATTACAAATTGTAAATGAGGCTGTTGCATAATTCTAGCCAATTAACATAAGTCCTTATTTTGCGTCGATTGGTTCCACATAAATAAAGGACTTATGAAAATCTTGGGTAATTGTGCAACAGGCTCAAATATAAGCGCAAAAAAAACCCGGGCAATTGTCCGGGGTTTTTTCGTGGCATAGATACCCTGTCCGTATTTTTTACGGCACAGCGGGCGCCGTGGTTGCGATTTTTGCAACCACGATATCGTCCAGCCGTGGGTCATGCAACTTGTTGCACGGCAAATCAGCCACAATCCGTACTATTCCATGATTGCGTCTTTTGCGGCCTTGGCGATGCGGAATTTCAGCACTCGCTTGGCTGGGATATGGATCGACTCGCCCGTTGCGGGGTTTCTGCCCATCCGAGCCTTGCGGTCGACCACCACCAGCTTGCCCAGCCCGGGGATGGTGAAACCGTTGGCAGCTTCTTTGTAAGCCAGCTCGACCAGCGACTCGAGGAAATTCGCTGCCGCGGTTTTGGTTATTCCGTTAGCCTCAGCCAATTGCATCAGAACTTGCGATTTCGTCAGTGCCATGATTGTACTCCTTCCAGCGGTGTTCGTGCGTAGCGTCCAGGCCGGTTTACGCTGCCAGCCTGCAAGTATCCTCCGCTCTGGCCCCACGCAGGTCAAGACAAAAAAGCGAGATATCCAGGCTGATTTTTTCAGGTCTGCTGAGCGGGGAATATCGCTCGCAGGTTTTCGGGGGTATCGACGATGCGGACAGCCCGCTCGATGCCAGGCCTGGCTGTGGCCATGATGTTTAGCAGGGGCTTCCAAAACTCGCCGAGGCAGACGATGGGCACTGGGGGGAGGAATCGCTTGGCCTTGAGTTCCCACACCATCGCCAGTTCGACCAGCGTGCCCGTCGCGCCGGGCAGGACGACATAGCCGCCGCAGCCGAGGGATATCAGTTTGTCCAGCCGAGCTGGCAGGTCGTCGGTTTGCTCGACCCGGTCGATGTACGCGTTTGGCTTGGACTTCCACATGCGGCACGTTACGCCGACGGTCAGGCCCCGGGCCTCCTTCGCCCCGCGAGCGGACGCTTCCATCGTCCCGCCATACCCGCCATTGGCCAAGCCATAGCCCTGGCAGGCCAACACTCGTCCCACCGCCCGGGCAAGTTCGTACTGCTCGCTCCCGGCGGGCGGGTCCGCCGAGCCAAAAACCGTTACTATTTGTCGCCCGGTAATATCAAGCATAATTCGTGTTCCGCTGCTTTTTTTCCGCCTTTTGCCTATTCCCTACCTGCCTGATCCCTGTTGTCTACTCGTATATTTCAGCAGGCCGCCGGCGGCGAGGATTTTTCGTTGGCGGGGGGCTAGGTTTACTTCGCAGGTGAAGTCGAAGTTTTTGGAGGTGTTGCGGACGGTTACCGTCTCGCCGGCGGAGATAGCGGTGGCGGTGTTGGCTATTTCCAGCTTATCATCCGCGTCGATTCGGTCGTAGTCTTTCGGGTCGGCAAAGACCAATGGCAGGATTGCGAAGTTCACGAGATTCGCCTGGTGTATGCGTTCGATAGCTCGGGCTATGACGACCTGCACGCCTAGGTACATCGGACAAAGTGCGGCGTGTTCCCTGCTCGAACCTTGTCCGTAGCTGTCGCCAGCGACCACGATTCCGCCCAGGCCCTGACCTTTGCACGCCAAAGCGCGGTCGGCAAAGCTGGGCTGGCCCGGCTCGTTGAAACAGTTGAACACGTACTTCGCGTACTCCGGCACATTCGAGCGATACTTCAGCAGCGGGCCTGCGGGCATGATGTGGTCGGTGGTTATCTTGTCGCCAACCTTGATGACGACCTGGCCGGCAAGAGCGTCCGGCAGAGGCTCGCCAGCCGGTGGCTTGACGATGGTCGCCCCGCGGATAATCTCGATTTTCCCAGCCTCCTCTTCCGGCAGGGGAGGCTGAATCATGCCGTCGTCAGTGAGAAATTTTTCGGGCATTTCGATCCGCGGATATTCCAGGCCCATCTTGCTGCCCAGGTCGCGCGGGTCGGTTACCTCGCCCGTGAGAGCAGCAGCTACCGCTGATTCCGGCGAGACGAGATAGACCGTGTCGCCGACCGTACCGCTGCGTCCGGCGAAGTTGCGGTTGAACGTTCGCAAGCTGACCGTGTCATCAGCTGGGCTGAAACCCTGGCCGATGCAGGCTCCGCAGCCAGACTCGATAACCCGAGCGCCAGCCTGGATAAGGTCCGCCAGGGCGCCGTTGCGACCCAGCATGGTCAGCACCTGCCTGCTGCCCGGGGCGATGCCAAGCTCGACCTTCGGATGAACGGTTCTGCCCCTCAGCACCGAGGCCACCAGCATGAGGTCCTGGTAGCTGCTGTTGGTGCATGAGCCTATGAGAACCTGGCGGACTTCCCGCCCTGCCAGCTCAGCCAGGGGGTGGATGTTGTCCGGGCTGGGCGACAAAGCTGCCGCGGGGGCCAGCGCGTCGAGGTCTATTACGACGTGGCTAAATGTTATATCGACCAGCCCCGCGTCGTCGGCTGGGCCTAGTTTTACTTCGGTGCAGTGCGTCTTGATATTTTCGATGGTCGCTGCGTCGGCTTCGATGTGCAGCCTTTTTGTAATCGGGCCGTATGCGGCGTCGGCGTCGGCTGTCAGGGGCGCGAACTTGTCAGCTCGGCCTTGTGCAGCGAGGAATTGGCGGGTCTGCTCGTCGGATGGGAACACGCTGGCGGTAACGCCAAGCTCAGCTCCCATGTTCGTGCAGGTAGCCCGGGCGGGCACGGGCAAGGTAGCTACGCCGCTGTCCGGGGCGGTCGAAAAATATTCGACCATACAGCCGACGTTGCCCCGGGTCGTCAGGATGCTCAACAGCTTGAGGATAATATCTTTCGCCGCGACCCATGGCTGGAGCTTGCCTCGCAATTCCACGCCGATGACGCGCGGAGCGGTGGTATAAAAAGCTCCGCCGCCCATGGCTACGGCTACATCAAGCCCGCCGGCGCCGATGGATATCATGCCCATCCCCCCGCCAGTGGGAGTGTGGCTGTCCGAGCCTAGCTGCGTCGCGCCGGGGCGGGCGAATCGTTCGAGATGCACCTGATGACAAATCCCATTGCCAGGCCTGGAGAAATAGACCCCCGCCCGCTGAGCGATGGACTGGAGATACAGATGGTCGTTGTGATTCTCCGGGCCGAACTGCGACATGTTGTGGTCGACGTAGCTGACCGAAGCCTCGGTTTTCACACGCGGCAAGCCCATAGCTTCGAGCAGCAAAAACGCCGTCGTACCCGTAGCGTCCTGCGTCAGCGTCTGGTCAATACGAATGCCGATTTCCTCGCCAGGGACAAGGTCGCCCTCGACAAGATGTTCCCGCAAAATTTTGTAAACCAATGTTCGTGGGTGCATGTTTTAAGCCTTCAGTTATTAGTAATCAGTTGTCAGTAATCAGTAAAAAAAAGAAACTACGAAAATCGGGTGGTATGGCTCGATGTTTTCTTGTTCGTTTTTAGGTTTTCTGATGGCCCGGAATAGGAATCCAATCACCATCGCACAGCCAGCGACCCCATAAATCAGGCCGCATACCCTTCTTGGCGTAAACCCCATTGAATGTACATATTGAATCAGCCAGCAGATAGGCCAACTTAATACTACAGCGCGAAGTAAGCTCAAGTTATTGGGGTGTTTGTTTCGATAACTCTTTACAGGAACGCTAAATATAAGTAGTGTCGGCATGGATGTCAAGCGAATCAAAAATATGGGCAGAGAACTGAACACTTTTCTGGCTGAATTTGACGACTGCTTCGCACGAAGCGAGTCGCGGGAGAGGCTC
>Ga0190284_1001461_pt1 | contig 10560 bp, 10 predicted proteins | sample 48691812_MG_FD_161668 | JGI IMG/M metagenome (GOLD analysis project Ga0190284, IMG submission 161668) | Hydrothermal vent microbial mat bacterial communities from Southern Trench, Guaymas Basin, Mexico - 4869-18-1-2_MG | ecosystem: Environmental > Aquatic > Marine > Hydrothermal vents >... | reverse complement strand
CCCCAGGGCGTTGCCCTGGGCTGTCATAGTGCGCCCCTTCAGGGCGAAGTTCTCGCGGCTTTCAGGGCGAAGAAGGCCATCTGCGTACGCAGGCCATCCGCGTGCGTAGACAACCGCTCGGCAACGTAGCGCTCGAGATGCCGCCTAAACTGTCACGGACCTGGCAAGACCCTCGCCCATGTCAGTCTACAGTCGCGTTCGCTCCGGACTTGACAATCCCGGCAACCCGCGCGCACGCACGAATCCGTTCCATTCGGTAAACCCGCGAGTGGGGCAAGGTCTTGTACAGCACGGGCGAGCCGCATTGATGAACCCACGTTTCGCCCTTAACGCGTAAGACCTCTTCGAGGGACTGGAACGAGTTCACCACCACGTAAACCGCCCGAACACGAGGATCGACGGGGTGAGCGGGACGCGGCAGGTCCCGGCGATGTGCGTAGTAGCGAACCGCGTCGGTCATCGGAAGCATCACCAATCCGAACTCGCGGGGCGGAAGATCCGCACACATCTGCGCCACGGCTTCCGCATCCACCAGCGACGGCGGTTTCTCCGCTACCAGTAACTCGCGCTGTGCGACGCGGTATCCACCCGCCAACACCGCCGCGGTCAGCGCGGCAATAGCCAGTCGCCGGAGCAGCGCCGGTCGAATCAGCGCCAGACCGCATGCTGCGAACGTCAGCACCACCGGAAGCAGGTACAACCATACACGCGGATAGGGATTCGCCCGCAGCAGCGCCGCAAGCGCTACGCCCCCGGCCAACAGGCCCCACGGCATCGCCCACACAACCGAACGACTCGCCAAAGCCCGTACGAGCCCCAGCGCCAAGCCGACCCCGCCGAGGAGCAACGCCGGTGCGGCCGCGTCGCGGACCCAGTCCTGCCACGTCAGCCGGACAACTCGAGGGACCGAGCCGAAGTACTTCTGCCAATGACCCTGCACTTCGACGGCTGCGGCGAGTACGGTGGGCACTCCCGTTCTGACCACAGCCGGCAAGTACACCAGAAATATCGCCACCGCCAAGGTCACCAGCGTGACCGTCAAACGCACCAACTGCACGCGACGGCGCCGACGGCGGCCGTTCATCACGGCATCGAGCGCTATCAGAAGCGCCAGCCCGGCGACCGGAAACACCATGATGGGAACCGTGAACGCACCCAGCAAGGCCAACAGCGCCCACATCGGCCAAAACCGGCGCCGCCACGGCTCGCGGACCAACCGCACCGTGCAGAGGCACATCCCCAGGGTGAACGCACAGATCATGGTGTAGCCCCGTGCGTTGGCCGAGTAGTCCACCAGCACGCACGACGCGGCGACAAGCCCTCCGGCTAGCAACCCGCAAGCGCTGCGCCGCGTCACCGCCCAACCCAAAGCGATCGCCAGTGGGATCAGGGCCGTCCCGGCGATGAACGCCGGCAGGCGAATGACCGGAGGGGAGGCATCCACGAACCGGATCGCCACGTGCTCCAGGGCGGTGTGCAACAGATGGTTCGCAACCCGGTTGTAACGCGTCACCAAATCGTGCAACGGGTGGGTAGCATAATCGAAGTAAACCCACGACTCGTCGTAACGCATCGGGTGGTTCAGAAACGATGCCCGCAGACCCGCGCCGGCCAGCGTGAGCAGAACCGCTGCCGCTAGAAACCACTTTCCGGCGCGCGGTGCTGCCCGAGGACGCACGCCCGTCGAACGGCGGACCTGCAAGAACGTCCGCCGGTAGAGACGCCCCCATCGCGCCGGCGATGCGAACCAAGACGATAAGCCGATACCACTCAAGGGAATCGCACCTCTCCGATCACGCCGTACTGCGCCCCCAACGGCACATGCAGCAACGACGGCTCCAGGACCCGTAGCGCCCCCAGCACCCTGGGGAAGAAAAACAGGAACCCCGTCTCGCGAATCGTCACCCCGTTCTGCCGCAACAGCCGGCGGAGCCGTCCGGGCGCGATCATTCTCGCGTCGCGGTCGAAGGGGATCCGCCGCATCACCCAACGCGCTCCCGGATTCCAGGGGTTGTTCTCGAACACGCAGACGTGCCCGCCCGGGCGCACCAGCGAGGCCATCTTCGCCACCACCGCCGGACGCTCCGCCGGAGGCACGTGATGGATCACACCGTTGCAGTGAAGGAGGTCCGCCGCATCGCCATCCGGCCGAGCATAATCATCCGCCAGTGCGAAGCCGACCCCCGCCCGCGAATGCTCGCGACGGGCACGCATCACGCAATCACGGGAGATGTCCAGCCCAACCACCTCGGCCGACGAGAACCGCGACGCGATCAGTCCGGTGACATCCCCGACACCACAGCCATAGTCAATGATCCGCCGCGGCGCGGGCACATGATGGTTCTCCAGCCACGTTGACAACCAGAGCAGACGCCGCCGCGCGAAGTGCTCTTTGGATTCGCCAGCCAACGCCAACCCTCGCGCACAGCACGTTTCATAATCGTCTGCGAACCGATCGAAACCGGCTGTGGCGACATGCCGCGTCATGGTTCGGACCTCGCCACAGGACCCTGTGTCCGCACAAACTGTCGAGGCTGTGCGTACGCGAACACGTAGCCTGCTATCCGTTCGGGAACACTTGGTAAGGGGGCCAAGTTGAAGCTCTCCACCAACTCCGAAGGCGGCGGAAGGAAATACCGCCGGCCGTGGTTGTCCGGATCGAGAACGAACAACACACGCACGTCATCCACGTTGCGGGCTTGCTTCACCCGCGCGATCCAGGTCTCGAGCTCCGCTCGATCACGCGGTGTGGGGCACGCCGGAATCCTCGTCTCCAGCGCAATCTCGTCATGGAAGTTGCTCAGAACGAGCAGGTCGTCGCCCCGCTGCGCCTTCAGCCATTCGTAAAGCACGGCGCTGTGCGGCTCGAAGTACACCGCGCGCCGACCGTAGGGCGTGACCTCATCCTGTCGCGCCAGCTCACGCCCGTAGGCCCGGGCCCAGTCTTGCTGAACCACCCATGAACACGCCAGGAGCAACGGAACACATGCCAGCACGCGCACCGTCCGCAGCCGAAAGGACGCAATCCCACCGAGGAAGAAGAGATAGTAAAACGGCCTGATCGGTAGGTAGTATCGGTCAAGCCCGGCGTAGTGAAACCGCTCACGGAAGACCGCCGACATCCCCAGCAGCATGACCAGACACGCCGCCGCCGTCACCGCGCACAGCCGCACCGGCGGGCTCGAAACAAAACCCGCCATCAACCGTCGCGAACCTCGAAACGCAAACGGCAGAACCAAACCGCCCAGAGGCACCACTGCCGCGAAGAACCAGACCGATTCCGGACGATGATTGTAGAACGTCTGTTGCGTGAACATGCGCCAGGCTGTGGCAAACATGTCCGCATCCACTTCGAGCGACAGCCGATCGCCCACCGGATAGCGCTGCTGCATCGGCAGGTCGTCACCGAACACGCGGTTGACACCCACCAAAGCCAACACCGGCACCGCCGCCGCCAGCCCGAACACGACCACCTGAACAAACCGAACCCGTCGGCACCAAAACCACTCGATCGCCAAGAAGGCCCCGATGCCCAGCGGCACGAAAAGGGCGGCATAGCGAATCCACACCAACGCACCCGCCAGCAATCCGAACAGCACCAAACGAGCCCACCAAACGTCTACCCTCCCACGAGCCGCGGACTCGAGCCCGCGCCGCCCTTCCGATTCAACGTGCTCAGTCCCCTTTCCCCAAGCAAGTGCCCACCATGCCGACAGCAGCACCAGGGGCATCGCCGCCAGCAGCACCGTGTCGGCCGACGGACGGACCAGATTCGTCACCGTCAACGTACTGCCCGCCGCAAGTAGAGCGATCACGGTCGCCGGCAACCGATTCGGCAGGCAGCGGCGGATCAGCGCGAACCAGCCCACCAGCGCGACGCCGCAGCACACAATGCTCACGCCGATGGCCGCCTGTGCACTGCCGACCCCCAGCAGCATTCGCGCCGCGCACAGAATCAGCGGAAAGCCCATCGGCCAGCGCGTCATCAAGGTCCAGTCACGCTGCCACACCCACGCATCGGCCGGCAACTTGGGCTGGGGAACAGTGGGACCCAGGCCATCGTACAACCGATCGGCGGCCAGAAAAATCGTGGCATTGTCGGCGATGATCACCGGCGCAATCCGCGCCCGGGCGCAGAGCATCCACAGCGCAGCCACAACACCGGCAGTGGCGACGCACCATGCCGCGCTACGCAACAACGGCACCGGCCACCGCGCACGCACATCCATCAGACAAACCTCTGGGCAACAGACGACGCGCCGCCGATACGCTCACCCCACCTCGCGACGCCGTATCGTCTTGACTTCATTTGAGTTATCGGAAGCTGGACCACGCCGTATCAGTCGAATCCGGCCTCGTCGGAACCCCACCCGGTGACTCCGCAAGAGGTGCCCAGGACCGACACGACCAGCCATACCCACTTCGCCGCGAGGGCCTTACAATGTCGCGGCCAACACAAGGAGAGACGCCTATGGCTGATACCGAGTTTCCCAAGCTGATCACCGACCTCCCGCAAGCCGACATCCCCATGCCTGGCGTGCGGGGTTGGCTCTCCCAGGCCCGGGACCACCAGATCGTTTTTATGGACATCGACCCGATCGGCGAGGTGCCGCCGCACAGCCACGGTGAACAATGGGGCATCGTTGTGGAGGGTCGAATGAAACTCACCATCGCCGGTCGAACCCGGGTCTGCGGCCCCGGCGACTCGTACTACATCCCCGCCGGTGTGGAACACAGTGCCAGGTTTCTGTCGCACTTCCGCGTAATCGACATGTTCGCCGACGCAAAGCGCTACAAGCCGAAGGCCTAGTGTTCCGTCACGCGCTATTGGATGGCGTGTCTTGAACCGAGCCGCGACCGTAAGGGAGCGGACGCTCGAGGGCGGCGGATGCTGCGGTCAACCGCTTCCTCACGGGCGCGGCTCGGTTCACCCATCGATTCAGGCATGCCCGAGCACTAGCGGTGGTTTGGATCCCACTTTCCTGACTCTGCGCTACGTTCGGGCTGGATTGATGGTATAATGGCTCTGGGTCGGTTCCCCTGGCTCATGAGCTGTTACGTTGCTTCTTTGCGAAGGAATGCGCCATGAAAATACTCACGCTGCAAGGCAGCCCTCGACGTAAAGGAAACACGCAGGCCGTCCTGGAAACCGTGCTCGCCGCGGCCCGGCAGGCAGGCGCCGAAACCGAGACTATCCACCTTGCGGACCTGAAAAACTCCACCGGCTGTAGGGAGTGTTTTGCGTGTCAACAGAACGCTGACGAGCCCGGCTGCGCCATCAAGGACGACATGCCGGCGCTGTTGGACAAGGCGCTCAACGCCGACGTGATCGTCTGGGCTACGCCGGTCTTCTGTTGGTCGATGGCCTGGCCGCTCAAAACGGCCGCCGACCGCTTCTTCTGCATGTTCAAGTTTGGAGACGGCGGCGACGTCGCCAAGTGTCTGATCAAGGGCCGGAAAATCGCAGCCGTCATCACCGCCGGCGGTGGCGAGGGGGACGGCGCCGACTCGGTCACGGAAACGTGCCGGCGATTCGCCGAGTTCAGCCAGTGTGAGTGGCTCGGTTCGTTCGTGGCTGCTCAGGTCAAAAACCCGGACGGCATTCGCGGCGACAAGGACCTCATGGAGCGGGCCCGCGCATTCGGCCGGCGACTGGTGTCGCAGGATGAGGGGGTCCCGTGCAAAGCATGATCTACAAGTACCGTTTGGCCCTGGTCATCACCGTTTGCGCGGCGTTCGGCGCGCCGGTCGCACTCGGCGAGGATATCTGCGGCAGTCTCCAGGGTGACTACGTCGCGTTCTTTGAATGTCTGTTCGGCCCCGGCGTCGGCCCAGCCCCGCTTGACCCTCCGCCGACGGCTGCCGATTGCCTGGAGGCGTTGGATTACGATCTCGACGGCGACGTCGATCTGCACGACTTCGCGGTCTTTCAACGTGGGTACGCCGATGCGCAGCGGCGAAAGCTCGCGCCGCCTCCGAACGGGCAGATCTATCACGCGGCGTTTCCTGATTTCGGCGGCTGGGAAGACGAGGTCTCCATCGAGCGGATCGAGGCGTTCGAGACCTTGGCCGGAAAGCCGATCGCCTGGGCGTATTTCTCGAACAACTGGTGGCGGCCGAGCCCCGGCATCCAGTTCCCCGCCGTAGCGGTGGAAGCGATCTACTGCGAGGCCGGAAGACTCCCCTTCATTCGCATGATGCCGCGAAACGAGCTGGAGCTCCTGCCCGACCCGGACTACACGATGCAGGCGTTCATCGACGGAACGTTCGACGCCGAGCTGACGCAATGGGCACTCGAGGCGAAGGCGGCGGACATCCCGCTGGTCGTCGAGTTCGGCACCGAGTGCAACGGCTCGTGGTTTCCATGGAACGCGCGGTGGAACGGCTGGTATCATACGACGCAGTACGGGGACCCGGGCGAATACGACGGCATGGAGCGATTCCGCGACGCCTATCGCCACATCATCGACTTGTTCCGGTCGCTCGAAGTTGACAACATCACGTGGGTCTTCCACGTTGACGCCTACAACGATCCGGACACGGCGTGGAACCAGATGGCCGGCTATTACCCCGGCGACGACTACATCGACTGGATCGGTGTGAGCGCGTATGGACCGCAGGAGCCGGGTGAAGGCTGGTGGTGGTTCTCAGACGTGCTGAACGACAGTTGGAGCGAGATCACCTCGATATCCGCCGAAGGCAAGCCGATCGCGATTCTGGAGTGGGGCGTGATCGACTATCCCGAGGTGGGTCCGAAGGCCGACTGGATCACCGACGGTTTCCAGTCGGTGCTGCCCGGCGGCGCGTATCACCCACAGATCAAGGCGATGAGCTACTGGCATGAGAACTTCGACGGTACCAACCTGCGAATCGACTCGTCGCCGGAAGCGTTGGCCGCGTATCAGAGTGGTGTTTCCAATCCGGCCCTGATAAGCCAACCGACGTTGTCCGATTGACAATCCGCGGGCAAACAAGAAAAAGGTGTCAGGAATCTTGTTCAGGGCGTTGGGCGGGTTTTGCCGGTGTTTGTCTCCGGCCAGTAGAATTCCTGACACCTTTTCTTGACCTATCACGCGGAGGAGCCGCGTCAATAAGTAAGCCTGACCCACTTTCCATTCCCAAGAGGTTTTGTCAGATTTCCTACGGCATCCAGACCGGCGTCTGGTCGTCCGCCGCGTTGTCGGTCAGTCGTACGCGGAGGTAGGAGCCCTCCGTCCGAAACGTGTCAATCACATAGATGTCCCGGTTGCCGTCGATCCGAGGGCCGAAGGCAATGTGCCGGCCGTCACTCGAATAGTCCGGGGCGGCATAGACATCACAATCGGTCTCGTAGATGGGGTCCTCGATTCCGCCGGTCAGGTTGCTGATCGAAAGGCGGATGCCGCAGGCCAGCGCCAGCCTGGCGCCGTCCGGAGATTGGGCCACCCAGGACTGCCAACTGAAGCCGATCCCGTTGTTGACGGACACGGCCCGGATGTCGGCGTTGGGATCGTTGACGTTGAACTCGTGCGCGCCGGAGGCGCGCTGGGACACCACGATTGCGTAACCGGCCACGATCACCTTCGACGAGTCCGGAGACCAAGCAGGCTTGGACGGGCCGACGTGCAGTTCCTCCGCGTTCCAGCTCATTCCGGAGGCAAAGTTCACGTTCTGGCTGTTGTTCAACTTGACTGGAACGCTGCCGACGGCGAGGTCAACCACGTAAAGGTCGGGGTCCTGCGCGCCGTCCTCGGTGCGCAAGAAGGCCATCAGCAGGCCGTCCGGCGAATAGCTGGGATAGTTGTCGTCCACCGTGCTCTCAATCAACAACTCCGGGGTGCCGCCCGGCGACATCACGTAGATCTGATACTTGCCCGTACGGTTGCTGGCGAAAGCGAATCGCAGGCCGTCATGGCTCCACGTAGGGTTGACGTCGTCCGCATCGTTGCTGGTCCGCCGAGTGACGTCCTTTTCCAGGTCGGAGGCATCCATCGTGTAGATGTCGAAGTTGCCGGCCCGGTCGCTGGCAAAGGCGATCGTTCCCGTCAGTCCGGCCCCCTCGACAACCGTGGCCGTCACCCGCACGGTTTCCGTCCCGAGATCGGTCACGACGGAGATATCGGCGGTGTGCTCGCCGGCCGCCAGCCCGTTGCGGTCAACGGTAACGGTGGTCTGCCCGTCGCCCGTACCGCTTGTCGGGTCGATGGTGATCCAGCTCGACGTTGTTTCGCAGGACCATGTTGCGACGCTGCCGGTCGCCGCCGAGATGTTCAGATTCATCTGGGTCTGCGTCTGCCCGAAGTTCATCGGCGACGGGAACAACTCCATCGGCGACGGCGATGGGGACAACCCCGACGGTGAGACCCCTTCGCACCCCGCCAGACAAGCCAGGCAAAGCGCCAGCGTTCCCACTCCGCGATTCTTGATAAACGACATATCTCCGTCTCCACCACATCTCATTAGTTGTGTAGGTGGGTCCACGGACCCAGCCTACTTAGCTCCATGTACACAACATACCAAGCCGACGCCAATGGTGCCAGCGAGGCTAGAGCAGTTTCATTCCACACGTAGCAGCTTGGGCGCACAAAGGGGGCGCACAAAGGGGGTCAAGCGCACAAAGGGGGTCACCCATTAGCCCCCGCTCTGTCAAGGCGAAAAATCTCCCGTAGGCAATTCTTCCTCTGTTGGGTCGAACGCCGATGATCGCCGAACGTCGTGTGCATCGCCCGGGGTACGCGCCCCGGTCTTCACGGGCTTGGCTATCGTGCCCGCGGGCACGTTCCAGTCACCCATCAGGATCAAGGCTGAAGGACGATCCCGAACAATCCGTCCCTGGCCCCTGGCGCATCAGCGCCCCAGAAAACCGTCGGTACCCAACCGTGCCCAGTTCGCAGACCGCCGTGACACAACTGCCACAACGGTCGAACAGATACCTGGCTTGCGGCCGCGAAGACCGCGCCAACCCCGTTATGGTTCACGGCCAGGGCGTACCCGCCCAACAATGCCGTTGCCGCTTCGGCGGCGCCGTGCCGGCTTGGCGACGTTCGCTACGGTCTGGCCCGGGGCCTTCCCCAGTGGAAAAACTCATGATGAACGCCTTCATTGCCCGGCACGATCGACAAGGGACAAGGAAGGGACAAGGGGGTCGGGCTTACTTATGTCTGTAAGTGACCCCCTTTACCCCCTTTACATGGTCTCGGTTGTTCGGTGCCAGCACCCGGATCACACGCGTCGATCTTGCATGCGGCTGTTGGAAATGGGTACGATAACGATGAGGAGGCTCGGTGACGTTGCTGAGCAGACGCCATTTGGGAAATGTTGGTTCAAGCAAGGAGAAACGGATATGGGTGATAAGGGAAAAAGAGATAAAGGCAAGAAGGAACAGCAGAAGAAGGCCCAGCTTAGTCCGAAGGACAAACGAAAACAGAAGAAAGAAAAGAAGAACAAATAAACGCCCAGTGCCGTCCGGTGACCTTTGCGTCCTCTCAGCGGGTTGCTGGTGGTGATTTGTTTCAATCAAAGTGAGACAATCGCCGGTCAGAGGGGAGAAAGGGGGGGAAGGGGGTCACTCATTAGCCCCCGCTCTGTCAAGGCGAAAAACCTCCCGTAGGCAATTCTTCCTCTGTTGGGTCGAACGCCGATGAGGTCAGAAAGGGGGAGTCAGAAAGGGGGTCAGGAAGGGGGGGCAGGCTTACTTATATCGGATCAGATGTGCGGCAACCCGCGAGATACGAGTACCGTGGATTACGCCCAATGGAAGTGTGGGGCGAAAAAATCAACCGCACCCCGGAATATGGCCACACCCTGCCTGCGGTTCTGGTGGTTTCTTCTTGCAACGTGGTCGGGCAATCGGTTACAATATCGGATGTGGAAGGGGCGAAGGAATCGCTCCACCTATGGGACAATCGGTTCGCGGGGCAGAGAGAGACGCCTTCGGGTGGGCTCTCTTTATTTGTAGTGGATGCGTGACCGAGCAGAACAGGAGGATGAAGCATGAATGGGAAACTGCGTTTGGCGAACGTTCTCGCACTGGCGGTCATGTTGTTGGGAACAGGCTCCGCTCTCGGTCAGCCGATTGCAGACAGCATGTTTGACAGCGGCACCGAGGGCTGGATGGTCGTCAGTACCGGGACCCCACCCCACTTTGCGCCGCCGCACTGGTCGGCGACCGGTGGAAACCCTGGTGGGTACATCTACGATACGGATATGGATAATGGAGGATGGGGTTTTCTGGCACCAGCGGAATTCCTGGGTCCCGTCGATGCCGCGTACGGGCACGAGTTCAGCTTCGATTTCTTCACAGACCGGATCGGACTGGACAACGAGACCGCACCGGTCGTCTTTGCGGATGTCGATGGCATAGGTGTCATCACTTATGTTGATCTTCCGGAGGTGGGCGTGTTGGAGCATCGCGTTCTCACGCTGCATGAGAGCACGGAGTGGTATACCTATGACGTAACAGGTCAGCCGTCTGCAATGCAAGACCGGGCCGGAAAATGTTAAGATAGGCAACTTGCGCTAACCCCCATGCGCGTTTATGTATACGCACATGGCGTCGGCGACGGTTCACAGCAAGGCGAC
>Ga0190284_1001460_pt1 | contig 10563 bp, 16 predicted proteins | sample 48691812_MG_FD_161668 | JGI IMG/M metagenome (GOLD analysis project Ga0190284, IMG submission 161668) | Hydrothermal vent microbial mat bacterial communities from Southern Trench, Guaymas Basin, Mexico - 4869-18-1-2_MG | ecosystem: Environmental > Aquatic > Marine > Hydrothermal vents >... | reverse complement strand
AGCAGCTATACCGGTGGCCGCAGCTGCTCCCCCAATTCCTCCAGCTATTGCTGCAAAACTATATTTTAAGAATTTTTTGAACTTCCCTTCAAATTCTTTAATATCTTCTGTAATAGTTAAACCAATAACTTCTTCATATGATAACTCTTTAATTACCTTACACATTTCAATATGTTCTTTGAAGGTAAGTGTTTCTTTAAGTAATTGACTGTCAAAAGCAATATCGAGTAGATATTCTCTTCCAACATCTTTTAAAATATTTCTATCTTCTTGAGTAATCATACATAACTCCTTTTATTGAATATCTGTTGTTTCAAAGAATTTAAAGTATGTAGCTTCATCAATAACAACCTGCAATTGACCTGTTTCACCATCATAACTTACATCAATCGCAACAGAAAAACCTTTTAAGTCCTTGAAAAACGTAACATTTACATCCTCAATACTTGCTCGATCATCATACAGCAATAAAGTATTTGTAACTTCATCAACAACTTTATTAACAGTGATCTCATCGGCAGGTTCAAAAACCATTTTATATAAATTACTTCCGTAGTTAGGATCCCATTGGTAAGTTCTTCTTGGAGTAATTAAGATATTATTCCACGAACTAATAAGAACTTCTATATCTGTTATCCTTTTGAAATCACCTGCTGGGGCAACTTTTGAAGTGTAATCAGCTAATTTAGAATTTGAACCAGCAACTGCTTCATTAAATCTATCTAAGATATTAGCCATGTTTTTTACTTTCCTCTTCAAACCTCTTTTGCTTTTCTTCCTCTAATTGTGATTTCCATTTAAGATAATCTATAAATCTTTTAACTGGCATAAGTATAGTATCTGTATATGATTGTCCACTCATTTCCATACACGAAAAAATGTTCTCAGATAAATTTTCTCTAAAATCTGAAATCACATTATGCTGAGAACAATGCGCGAAAAAAGCTTTCCACTAAATCAATATCGTAATTATCTTGATTACCACAACTGGTACAATTACTTTGCATTTTTAATTCGATACCGAAATCTCCAAATGCTTTTTCATATGTACGATATACTTTTCGCTTATCTCTAGCAGGAAGCGATAGATAAGCGTCAATAATATCAGCTCTATCAGTATAAACAAGAGGTTCTTTCTTCTCTTGAACATCCTGTTCAAATTTATCTATAATAAGAGTTTCTGTTATCAACTCAATTGTGCTTCCAGGTCTATTTGATAGCTGTGTTATTCCTGTAATTTCATCAAATAAAGTCGGTTGTTTCACCGTGACAAAAACTCCTTTTGAAACAGGAAGTTCTTCTTTATGAAGATCTGTTAAGACATTGTCTCCTGGATAAGAATTAAAATTGAATGTGCTTGAAGCTTGAATGGTTACGGCATAATCATGAGCACACGATGTACATTTTACCTGATAGTTTCTTATCTCTTCGTATGTAACATGATAAAGACCATATAACAAAGCATCTCTATCTTTCAATGTTATACTACGAAGGAATGAATCAAAATCAACAACACCTTCTGGTTTGGAAACTAATGAGTTAAAAATACACTTATTTAAATGTTCCGCAATTTTTGCCGGAGTAACTAAACTCCCTTTCAGTCTCTCTTCCTCTTGAACATTGAGAGATCTCAAAGTAAATGATTGTTTAGTTTGCGGGGTGATTACTTCATACTCCGGATAATCTACTGCAAATCCTTTGAACGTCATTGGTATATCTCCTTTCTTTCACATCTATTATTTCATTCTTTTAGTTATTGCTTCTAATCCTTTAACTGATGCTTTCTTTAGAGCTTCAATCATCTGTGGCATAGTTTCAAATCTATCATCCACAAATTGTGTTGCTTCTTCATCAAATACAGTCTTAGGAACAAGTTGTCCATCCATCGCTAAAACTTTAAGTTGATGTAAATTAGCGGTCTCAATAAAATTTATAAGTTGAAGTTTTGACTTGTTAGTTATTCTTTGATTTTCTGAAAAAATATGAACAAGACCCAGCTTCATTCTGTTAATATCCATCTTTAACTACCTCCTAAATAGTCCTATCTTTTAAAATCTGTTTTTCAATTCTTCTCATATGTTTAATAAAAGTATTTCTACATTTTTTAACATTGTTTGTTTGATTACACTTTACCATTTCTTTCTTTAATGCTGCTAACTTGGCATAATTTGCTTTTGTCTTATAATCTTTAACACATCTCTTTTTATCTTCTCCTTTCAAAGAGGAACACTGCTGAACAGCATTCATGATAACTTTTTGATATGCTATTTTTCCTGCTGCAGCTGCGGCAGCGATAATAGCTGCTGCAACAATAATAGGAGCTATTTCTGAAATGATCTCTTCGTCGGATACATTTCGTATTTTCCCTTCATTAATAAAAACCTTTAGCTGAGATTCAGACGCTTCATTCTTAATGAACCGAAGTGCCTGAACCTTAGCAAATTTTGAAAGGTTAGCTTCATGTACAGTATACGCAGCAATAAATTTAAGATAAGATTTTGGTAACATTTTATTACCTCAAGATTATGAACCAGAAGCTTCTCTTGGTCCATATCCTTTAACAGTATCTGCGACCTTAGAGAATGTTTCAGCAAATGTCTTACATTTGTTGTACACCCATGGTTCATGCCATGCATAATCCACATTAAATTCAATCTCAAGATCTAATCGACCAACTGTTTCAACATCACTTGTATATAAATCTTGTGGATCTTTTCCAGGAAATACACCATCATATGCTGCATAATATTCTACAGTTCGAGCGTCAGGAGCTGTAGTCCAGTAGTACATAAGACCTGCATATGTTTTCTTTGTATAACCTTCACCTTCTTCATCATCGTATAGATCTGTGATACCTGTTCTATAGTCTCTAATCAACTTGACCCAAGAATGCATAATATCAAGAAGTGGTGTTCTGTTAAATTCTAAGAATTTGACAGATACAGTATTTCCATAGTCGATATTTCCAGGTACCGCCCACTTCACTCCACCAAGGCCAGTGTACTCAATTTTATTTAGAGTTCCGCCTGGAGGTGTTACTGATAGACAAGAAGCCGCCATAATCGACTGCATTTCACCAATTGATGTTATACCGCTTACTCCCTCACGAGTGTAAGTTGCCAATCCAGCAGGTAACTTATCAAACCAAATAAAATGATAACCAGTTACATAAGGGTCAGCCACACCAACAGTTGTTCCACCAAATTTTCTTGTTAGAATATTTTCGCCTAGTTCAGCGAACGAGTATTTCATACCCATTTTAGTATCCTCCTAGTTGCTTAAACAACTTTATACTTAATACGTTTCTTTATAACATTAAGAACCGTTTTCCAATCGCCATTCTGAATGCTAATAGCTTTATCATCAATGTAAAAATCTGCTGCAAGTTTTTCAGCAGTAATTCGATCAAAATAAACACCTTTGTCTTTTAACCATTTAGCGACCTTCTTAATTTGATCTTTGTGGTCACCTCCAAATTCATTGGCATTTTCTTTTGATGCTCTTGTGGTAAATATAACTATCTCATAACCTTTATTCTTCAACCAGTTTATAACTTCTTTTGCGCCATCAAAGACGCCGTCATAAACTGTTCCATCTTTATAACCCTTTGAGTATTTATGAAGTGTTAAATCAAGATCAATCATTACTCTTTTTGGTAAAGCTTCATCTTTACTCTCAGGGTAAACGGTTCTTATAATCTGCCTTTTCTTTTTTCTCCGGGTGTCTGGAAATGAGTCAATTGCAAACGCTCCAACCGACTCAGTATCTTTAACTTTTTCTAAGATTTTATCTATATAGTTCATTACACTACCGGCGATCAATTTTATATTTTGTTCTAAACTGAATAAGACATTGTTGTAAATTGCTGAGTTATCTATATATATTAATAAATGAAAGATAAACCATTTTTATAAAAGGAGATGTGGAATGTCTAAGAAAAGTAGTAGTTTTATTTTTAGCTGGCCAATGATTGTGGCCCTTATCTTTGCTTGGAATTTTCTTTTTGATGACGACGATGAGAAAACTATGGAAGTTGAAACTCAAGTTGTGATTGAGGAGGCAACAGATAAACCATCAGAACTATCAGACAAACTAAAAGATTTGGGAGCACAAGCAAAAGAACTTTTTAAAGAAGGTATAGATGTTGCAAGAAAAGAACTTGAAAAAGAGGAGGCTGAAGATGTTGCCCAGACACAAGATAAGCAGGATACTGAGGAAGAGATTGTTGAAGGAGGAGGAGAAGAGGCAGAAGAGGTTGAAGAAGTTAAAGAGGAACCTAAAGAAAAAGAGGAGTTCAAAAAATTATGATGACCTTTAATAAATTTTTCGCAAATAAGGATTACGAAATCTACTTTAATACACACATCGGCGTTGAAATAATCAGAGGGACTGATGGAAAAGAAGATCCGTTTAGTTTACATCTTCCATCACTATTAGATGTTGGTGTTATGGGTCATTGTAAACACAAATGCCCATTTTGTTATCAAGGGCATATAAATGAACCCAACATGAAAGTAGAAGATTTCAAAACCATTATAGATCAAGTCAAACATCATACAAATCAGGTTGCCTTAGGCGGTAGAGGTGATCCAAACCATCATGAGGATTTTGAAGAAATCGTCTCATATGCTCGCAAGAATGGAGTTGTTCCAAACTATACAACAAGTGGGATTGACTTAACAGATGAACAAATCGAAATATCAAAGATGTGCGGAGCAGTTGCTGTAAGTGATTATGAACAGTCATACACTTATTCCGCTCTGAAAAGATTTATGGATGCTGAAGTTAAAACCAATATCCATTTAATATTTTCTCGTAATACATATCACAAAGTAATGAAAATTGTGTATGGTTATGACGCATGGAACCATTATGGTAATCACGATGTAGATATTGATAGATTAAATGCTGTGATATTTTTATTATTCAAACCAGCAGGAGCAGGACAGTTTCTTGAATGGAAACCAACTGACTTTCATCTATCATCATTTGCAGAAATTGTATTTGATACAAAAGCAAAATTCAAAATTGGAATGGACAGTTGTTTAATCAATAAAGTTTTGCAATATGTTGAACCCAACAAACTGCAAAAAATGTCCATTGATACATGTGAAGGTGCCAGAATGTCGGCATACATTACCCCCGACATGAAAATGATGCCGTGTAGCTTTGCAGACGAGGGTATATCAAGCGTTCCTATAAAAGGTGATAAGGACATCGAATACATCTGGAATCGCTCCAGGAAGTTCAAATCATTTAGAAAACAATTAATGAACGATCAAAAATGCTGTCCACTGGGCCTATGAAAAGGAGATACAAAATGAAGAAAGAAGAGATTAAATTATCAACAAATAATTATATAGGCTTGGCAATGTTTTGGGTAATTTTGGCCATTGGTTTTACTGGAGGAGTCGCCGAGCAAAAATGGGCGGAGAATATTTATACGTTTCTTACCTTTGGATTCATGATTATCTTTGTGCTTGCGGCACTCGTAAAAACAAAATTCAAACCTGTCAAACAGTTCATTGCCACATACTTCATTCATGTTATGTTTTGTGTAGCCATGGGTTGGTGGTGGTTATGCTTATATTGGGTCATCACCCTAATTTCAGCAGGTGTTGGAATGCATTATTACATTGAAGCTACAAAGGAGGCAGTTGAGAGTGAAGGTTAAAACCGATTTTATAACCAATTCTAGTTCCTCATCTTTCATTGTTGTTTGGCCACATAAGATAAGTCAACTCGAAGATGTATCTAAATATATACTTCGAGTTGACTTTGCTGAAATCATTTATGAAGATGCGATAAAGCAAACTCCGAAAAAACTAGGTTCCAGAAGTTTACAGAAAATGATTGCGGAACTTAGAACCGGATATGTATATGGTATTACAGGGTCTTGGGATTATGAAAAGACATTCTGTAAGAGAGAAGGAATTGAAATGAATGATCTATGGGATAATCGTCAGTGGCGCGACGCATGTTATGAAGAAGGAGATATACAACATATTGTGCAAGCCAAACAATTGGCAGAAAAATTTATAAAAGAAACAGGTGACGGTTATGTCTACTATTTTGAATATGGTGATGAAAGCGGCGGCATATATGGTGAACTGGAGCATGATAATGATTGGGGGAGTCTCCCAAGCATCAAAATCAGCAAACACTAAAGGAAGCCTCCATAATACTAACTTACTACATCCAGGAGAGGATGATATGAATATGAATTTAGATGACCCACATGATCATCGAGAATTAAATACCACAATTAAAAATTATGTTATGGCTGAATTTGTTGCTGTCCCTCCTGACTTTGATTGTAAAAGCTATCTGACTATGAGAGAACAAGTTGGCATTTTTAATATTAAAGATGTCAACTTAAGTCAGGTCCAAATCATTGCAGATTCAGTTGCAAATTCCCCAGTTTTTAGCAGCTTGAACAATGCTTTGATGGATCCAAAATCATGCTTCTTCTTTCTTCAATTATTAGGGGAGTTAAATTTAATTCTTAAAGAGGTTGATAATCCTCTTAGAAGAAGTCAAGAACAATATAAACAATTTGCAAAACGTTGGGAGGATGATCGCCATACATATGTCCGAGGGCAAGAAGTTCAAAGGATAAGTTTTCTTATTGTTAATATCGTTCCCCTTATGAGTCAGTCTGTTATTGACGAAGCATGGAAATCATTGGAGGATTTACAAGTTTATCAAAATGAAATAAACAGTTTAAATACTAAATTCGATTAAGGAGAAATCATGACAAAAAAATTATTTTTCAAATGGTTGGGAATCTCGACAGGTATCCTGTTCCTTTTTGTAATGGTAGCAGTTGCACAGGCCGGAACTCCAGCGGTTGAAATCGGTGAAGTCATTTGTATTAAGAGACTTATTCAGGGAAATGATACTATTAAAATCATTCGTGTTCAAGATCCCGAGAATCCATTCATATCAATCTTCTTCACCACAGTCAAAACCGGAAAATTTTTAGCAATGGCAGACCCGAGTAATACAGCAATAGCTGCCAGATTAACTGGAGACATTCCCATGAAGGATGGAAAGCAACTCATTAACAAAACCACCAATAAGGATATTGCTCATATACGCAAATCAATTGGTTCAAAGGTAATGAAGATTGCTAGGTTTTATGATGTGAAGATGAACACTCTAACATATTTGGTATACACTACAAAGTTGCTGGATGGTTCATTGAAGCATTCACTCTCAGTCGTACCGCTGGGGAAACCGTTAGCTCCATAATAACGACGGAAAAATGAGCCACTCGATTAGATCATGAGTGGCCCATTTTTTTCTTGTCGGGATTAAACTATAAAGAAGTTAAGTTCAATCTGTTCGACAGTTCTGGTAGGTTCTAGAATTACGTTAACGTGGAATTTCTTCGTACGTTGTTCGTAACTTGTTGCCCCTACATCTACTGAGAAGTTTGTCAGACCACGTTTCTTTCTGATCACTTCAAGGAAGTCGATTAGATTACTTGAAACAAGTGCCCAAGTAATTGCATCATTTTGCTCGAAGATGAAGAAACGACAGAAGTCTTCAAATGCTCTCTTAATATACAGAACAAGTCTAACAATGTTCAAGTCTTGTAGAGCACTAGCTCTTGCTTGAGATGTCAACTGACCCCAAACAACATATCCAGGATTGAATTTAACAATTGGATTTAGTTGTTTCAAGTACATTTGATCTCTTTCGCCAAGTCTTGGATTGTAACGAAGTTCTTTAATTGTGTCGATTGATGCTCTATTGAAACCAGCTGCCGCGAACCAAAGTTCAGCCACAGTATCGTTTCTTGGTAGGATGTATGACATATGATAAATTGGTGAGAACCATACGTCTTGTCCTGTAAATGAGTCAAATACTTTATTATATGATTCGTATAGAGCTACAAAGTAATTATTGAATGTATTAATATTATTTCTTGTGGCAAGAGCCAGATTGACAGTAGAGTTATCTCCATTGTCAATAATACCAACACAGTCACGTCTTGTTTGACATAATGTGCTAATTGCAGTTTTAACATCAGATGGATAACCACAATCGAATACCATTGAGAAGTAAGTATTTTCATTGTCAAGTACGTTATCGTCAATGATACCATTATATGCTTGGTTCAGAAGTGTTAGAGCTTCATTCTGATCTAAACTACCATCAGCTTCTAGTAGATCTCCATCACTTCCCTTTCTTAGTGGTACAGGATCAGCTTGTGTAAATGCCTGAGCAACTGAACCGTATGATTTCTTAACACGATATTCAATATCAGATGCATCGTCGAAATCTGTTACATTACCATTCCATGCTTGTGTTGATAGTGATACTTCAGAAAATACTTCAGCTGTTTCACCATCTACTCCACCAGCAGCTCCCAACCAACCCCACAACTCAACTCCTCTGGCATCTTTAGCAATAACTACATAATCGCCTGTGCCAGTTCCTTCCCAATCAGAGAAGTCTTGTTTGATATCTGTAACGTCAGCAGAACCAGAAGTTAATGTAACCCTTACATTTGTATCAATGTCTTTATCATAGAACTTGATGTTTTCATCATATCCAGCAGATAGACGGTCGGTATCGGTATCAATCCACATTTCTGCTCTTAGAACTGCTGAATATGTGTTTAGAATATCAACAATCCAAATGGATTCTCCCGCATTATCCCTGGCGAACTGTTCAAATGAAACTTCAAACGATTCTATAATTGCATCCTGTCCATCAGATTGTCTTTCATAGATATCCAGGATATACTGATCCCAGAGGGTTGGGTTAGACACCTCTGTTAATCTTACACCTATTTTGTTATACCATTGTCCCCTTCCAATTGGATATAGGAAACAAATTGGATATGCAGTACCATCTTGTTGTAGATTGGTTTCAAGCTCATCAACGCTGTTCATACCTTCTACAAATGTAATCTGCATTCCAGCAGTTGAGTCACCAGGAGCGATAGTTGCATCGATCCTCATGTTTGAGTACGTAGCATTATCCGAAAGAACTCTCATAAAATAAAGAGCTCCAGATTCTCCTAAATAATTGTACGCACAATATGGACCTTGTCCGTAGCTTTTACCGTATGTTGAAATATCCGGTTCACCAAACTCTGAAATAAAATCAGCTCTGGATCCGATAAATTTTAAAACATTATCTTCTCCTTTTTCTGTTAGTGCTGAAATAAAACCAATTGTTGATGGTACAGCTTGAACGAACTGAGAAAGGTCAATAATCTTACTAAATACGCCCGGAGATACATTAGCAGCCATATCTCTTATCCTCCTATTTGATTAATTTCTCTAGTCAAATTAATATTAAAAAACTCTATAATTCTTTATCTTCCTTTCTCTCCAGGTCTATAATAAAATATTTATACATATAAGAACCATGTAAAAATAAGTCTTCGATCAGATGTTTTTACAATTGATGGGAATGTAACTCTTGCAAAAATTGTATAGTTTCGAGGATCTTGTCCTCCTAAGTCAGATTCACATGAAAACAAACCTGCCTCACTTAACTGTTTATCATTTGCAAAACTAGCACCAACTGTAGTTACAGTTTTGATCACTAACCATTTATCATCATTAAGTGAATCTTGTTGAAATTCAATTGAGTCAAATGGAATTTTGTAATAACCTTCTTCTGGATGTTCAGCATCTACAACATGATAATCAGAAGCAGATGAATCTGTTGCTGTAATCATGATTTGCTGACTCAATCCCGTATCTGTTAAAGCTGGGGGTGCAGGGTTCAGTGGATCACCTGGAATGACTCCACCATCTCCAAGACCAAACCAACTTATAAATTCATCTTTTGTTGCTGTAATATTTGCATTGTTGAGATTAAATATTCTAGAAGCTAACCATTCTCTACCAATGTAAAGAACTAGATTAGGCTTCGCAATTAATTTTTTATTGCCAGAATCATCCACCTCATAGATTTCAACATACCCATGTGGGTTTCCCTTATTTGGTCTAATGCTGGCACCTATTGAATCCTGTAAACAATTGTCTCCATAGAAATCTTTAACTACAACTTCTATCGTCTCAATTTTCTTTTTCATATTAAGTTTCCTTCTTAACGGTGGGTGATATACTTTATATTTTGTTCTTATTATTCAGAAGGTTTAGAACTATATATATTAATAACTGATCAATAACATCAATCTTTTATTTAGGAGATGGATTATGGAAAACAATCAAATTGAAAAAGTTATGAGAATGATAACTCATAACGGAATATTGTATTTCAGGCAAGAAGATCTTTGTGATTTGGTTGAGACAATGAAGAAAAAATCTGGAAGTATTAATGCCAAATCTCAATTCAAAGAATTATTAGATATCTTGATGTGCAATACAAATACTGAAGATCGGGAATAGCGTAAAATAGGAGAGTGTTAGGGAGTAGCGAGCTACATATCTATCGCTACATCAAGTTCTAACACTCTCCAGTGAAACCCAGTATGTTTTTTTATTATTCTAAATATGTCCCACAAGAAGGACAGTATTTAAATGATGATTTAGATTTTGTTCCGCATGTTGAACATTCAAGTTTTGCACTTAC
>Ga0190284_1001459_pt1 | contig 10577 bp, 6 predicted proteins | sample 48691812_MG_FD_161668 | JGI IMG/M metagenome (GOLD analysis project Ga0190284, IMG submission 161668) | Hydrothermal vent microbial mat bacterial communities from Southern Trench, Guaymas Basin, Mexico - 4869-18-1-2_MG | ecosystem: Environmental > Aquatic > Marine > Hydrothermal vents > Microbial... | reverse complement strand
ATAAAACTGCGGTCGATCTTCAGGACGTCGAAAGGGTATTTGCGCAGATAGCTGAGCGACGAATAGCCGGTGCCGAAATCATCCATGGCAATACCCACCCCAAGCCTGCTCAGAGCAGCCAGCGCATCGTCGATATAGGCATGTCCGCTCATCAACACACCCTCGGTGATCTCAAGTTCCAGGGCGTCATGCGGGACACAGGAGCGGGATAAGGCATCTTCGATGAATGGCACCAGGCCGGGATCACGAAACTGACGCGGAGACAGATTGACGGCCATGATCAATGGCTGTTCACGACGCTGCTGCCAGTTGGCAGCCATGCGGAGCGCCTCGGTCATCACGAACTGACCCATCGATATGATCAGCCCGGTCTGCTCAGCGATGGGAATAAACTCCCCGGGAGAAACCTCCCCCAGTGCTGGATTGTGCCAGCGCAGCAGGGCCTCGGCGCCGTTGATCTGACCGCTGCCCACATCTATCTGGGGCTGATAACAGAGACTGAACTCTCCACGATCCAAGGCACCGTGCATCTGCTCTTCCAGGATCAGTCTGCGGGAAACCCCCTCGTTCATGGAGTCGGTGAAGTAAGTGTAGGTATTGCGTCCCTGATCCTTGGAGTGGTACATGGCGGAGTCGGCGTTTCGCAGCAGCACCGATGCGCAATCACCATCGTCCGGATATACCGCAATGCCGATACTGACGGTCAGAATCAACTCACGCCGCTCGATGTTGAAGGCATTTCTAAAACCATTGAGCAGGTTTTCTGCCACTGGCTGAGCATCTGCAGCATCCTTGAGGCCACCAAGCAGTATGATGAACTCGTCGCCCCCAAGGCGCCCTACCGTATCGCCGCTGCGAACCGAATGGTGCAGGCGCCCGGCCGCCTCTATCAACAGCTTATCGCCGATATCATGACCCATGCTGTCATTGATCTTCTTGAAGTCATCGAGATCCAGGAACAACACGGCCACCTTCTCCCGGTTGCGGCTGGCCTCGATCACCAGCTGAGACAGCCGGTCCAGGGCCAGGAACCGATTGGGCAAATTGGTCAAGGCATCGAAATGCGCCTGGTGCAGGATCCTCTCCTCCTGCTGTTTACGCCGCGAGATATCCTGCTTGACCGCTAGGAAATGGCAAGTGGAACCGGCCTCATCCAGCACCGGCGCGATATGCACCTGCTCCCAGAACAACTCGCCGTTCTTCCGCCGATTCTGCAGTTCACCCTGCCATGCCTTGCCGCTGGCAATGGTTCGCCACATCTCCTGGTAGACGGCTACCGGGGTTCTGTCGGATTTAAGCATACGGGTATGCTGCCCCAGCACCTCTGCTGAACGATAGCCGGTCACCTGCTCGAAGGCGCTGTTGACATATTCCATGTTGGCGTCAGAGTCGGTGATCACCACGGACACCGGGCTCTGTTCGATGGCCTGCGACAGCAAGCGGATCTGCCCCTGCGCCCGCTTGCGCTCGGTGATGTCGCGGCCCACTCCCAGTATCCCGATCAGTTCCCCATCCAGGGAGAACATCGGCGTATTGATGGTTTCGAGCAGTTCCTCGTGCCCGTCGCTGGCATAGATGACCCGCTCTTCGTTCAGACAGGGTTTGCCGGCGGCTATAGCAGCACGGTCTTTCTCACGGAAATAATCCGCCAGTTCCCGATCGACGAATTCATAGTCGTTGTGACCCACTATCTGGCTTCGTTCGGCGCCAAAGAAACGCTCGAACTTGGGGTTACAGTCCAGATAGACTCCGTTCGGATCCTTCAACCAGATGAGGTCTGGTACTGTCTCGATCATGGTACGCATCTGGGCCTCGCCCGCCCGCAGACGCCGATTGAGATGCAGCTGGCTGTAATTACGCCAGGCAATCGCCCCGGCCAGCATCACGGCCAGCACCAACCCCAGACCCCAGGCCATCCGGCTCAGGGTCCATAACGGCTCGGGTTTGCCATACCATTTCTGATAATCCAGCAGATATTGGCCGGACCCGGTGTACGCAGAGATAATCGGATTGAGCCTGGCCGCCAGCGCCTGATCCGTCTTCCCCATCAGGAATCCGCGTTTCAGCTCCATCAATGGCTTGCCGACCACCTTGATGTGATCATCACTGATATTCATCAGGCGCATCTTTCGTTTCAGTACCGGCTCGGGAAAGACGAAGGCATCCACATCGCCAGCCATGAGCTGGAACAGGGCTGAATCAATATTCGGAAAGGGAACCAGCTCCACTCCCGACATAGCCGCCAGCCGGGTCTGCGCAGCGCTCTCGCCGATCACCGCCACCCGATGCCCCGGCAGCGACTCGATGCCCTGAATGCTCTGGTTGCCGGCGCGCACGAAACAGGACACCGGAATGACCTCCATGACTTCGGAGAACAGGAATTCCACACGGCGTACCGGGCTGATGCCGATGCCGGGGATCAGATCTGCCTTGCCGCTGCGTACCGCCTGCATCGCCTTGGCCCAATTCTCCAGTGGCAGGTACTGCACTGTCAGGCCGCTGCGCTGCGCCACGTATTCCAGGATATCGATGGCAAAACCGACAGGTTTGCCCTTTTTATCCAGGGCGTAGAGTGGTGGAAAATCGTTCAATACGGCTGCGGTGATCACCTGGGCCCGGGAGGAATCGGCTGCCGCTGTACCTGTTGCAGGGATCAGCGGCAGCAGCAGGCAGATCAGCATCACGGAGAGAGTTTGACGGATTTTTCGATAACCCTGGTTATTCAACGTAATCTCCACACCTGCCCTTTGCCACGCCGGCACATCCAACAGCTACCTGGAAATATATCCGGTTTCTGTGCAGCCCCACAGCGTTTACAATCGCCTCATTCTATAAGGTAACGGCCATTTCCGGCCAACATGAAATTCAAGGAGCCAAAAACGTGGAAGAAAAAAGCGTCGATGTCGCCATCATTGGGGCCGGCAGTGCCGGCCTCTACACCCTGGGTCAGGTGCGGCCATCTGGCAAGAGCTTCGTACTGATCAATGGCGGCCACCTGGGCACTACCTGTGCCCGGGTCGGCTGCATGCCTTCCAAGGCGCTGATCCAGGCGGCGGATGACTTCCACCGCCGCAACATCCTCAGCCGCTACGGGGTGGAGGGCTACGATGAGCTGGAGCTGGACGATGAAGATACTCTGGAGCACGTACGCGACCTGCGCGACACCTTCGTCGAACGCGTCCTCTCCAACAGCACCGACCGGCTGCCGGAAGAGCTGTTCATCGAGGGCTACGCCAAGTTCATCGATCCCCACACCCTGGAGGTCGAAGGGCAGCGTATCCGCGCCGGGAAGATCATCATCGCCACCGGTTCCCGACCCATCATCCCCAAGCCCTGGGAGGTATTCGGCGAGCGCATCGTCACCACCGACAGCGTGTTCGAAATGGAGGGCCTGCCCCAATCCATGGCTGTCATCGGTCTCGGCGTGATCGGCCTGGAGATCGGTCAGTCCCTGGCCCGCCTTGGTGTCGATGTGACAGGCTTCGACCAGCTGCAGACCATCGGTGCACTGGACGATGAGGCGGTGGCCAAGGTGGCCATCGAGGCCATCGGCCGGGACTTCCCCCTGCATCTCGGCCAGACGGCAGAGATAACCGAAGAGGGGGGCCGGCTGCGGGTCACCGCCGGTGAGCAGTCGGTACGGGTGGACAAGGTACTGGCCAGCCTGGGACGCAGACCCAACCTGGACAATCTGGCGATCGAGAACGCCGGCATCGAGCTGGATGAGCGGGGTATCCCGGTGTATGACCACAACACCATGCAGCTGGGCGACAGCCACATCTTCATCGCCGGCGATGTCAACGGTGATCGTCCGCTGCTGCATGAGGCCGGCGACGAGGGCCGCATCGCCGGCTTCAACACCGTGAACGACCGGGTCACCGCCTTCAAGCGCAAGCCGACGCTCTCGATCAACTTCTGCGACCCCAATATCTGCCACGTGGGCAGCCGCTTCTCGGAGCTGGACCCCGAGACCAGCGCCATCGGGGAAGTGCGATTTGCCCCGGTGGGCCGGGCCATGATCATGGGCAAGAACCGGGGCATCATCCGGGTCTACGGCGACAAGCAAAGCGGGCGCCTGCTGGGCGCGGAGATGGCCTGTGTAAAAGGTGAGAACCTGGCTCATCTGCTGGCCTGGGCTATCCAGAACGGGCAAACGGTGGGCGAGTTGCTGCGCATGCCCTTCTATCACCCGGTGATCGAAGAGGCCCTGCAGGCGGCCCTGTATGACCTCTACAGCAAGGTAGAGCAGAAGAACGAAGGCCCCATCACCGAGCTCGAGGTGCTCTGATTCGGGAGGCCTCTTTTTCAGGGCGCAGAGGGCCCAGAGGATATTTGGAGCATTCGGGAGCGGACTTTTCGATCCGGTCCAGCTGCAGCTCTCCGGCCTCGAGTCCGCCCATCGATCACCGTTGATGGATACGCCCCTTCAGGGCCGTATCCATCGGCCAGTACTTGCCCCCTACTCCAGCTGGTCCAGCATCCCCAGCAGCCGCCCCTCCTGCATCAACACAAGGTTATCGGGATACATCTACACGGCCAAGATTGACGTGTTGAGCGTCATAAACGCACTGGTGCCGGGGTTCACCGATGAACTAAAATACGCGGTCGTATCAGGTGCCGGTGCCGGTCTGAATGTTATTGCCAATGCACCCAACCCCATAGGACAATCTATCTTAAAAAATATTTCAGCGAAAGCGTGTCTGCTATGCAACTGATCAAGGCGACTATTTTGCCGACATCCATCGTCTGGCTTTGCTTTTTTATTCTCCGCTAACCCCCATCCCTACCGATATTGGCCACTGATCTTAGGAGAACGGTATGAAAGACAAGGTGATAAAAGTAACTTCGACCCACTGGCACACGTTCGATGATCAGGAATCGGTCGCGCTGGAAGCCGTTCGTCGTATCTTGCAATCTGCCTCGCATGCCATTTCCAAACGCGGCCTGTTCCGTATTGTGCTAGCAGGTGGACGCACACCGGAAGCAACCTATCGTTTGCTGGTTGAGGCGGACACAGACTGGTCACGATGGAAGATTTATTTCTGCGATGAGCGTTGCCTGCCGGCAGATGATACGGAACGCAATAGCGTCATGGCTAGCAGGGCTTTACTCGATCTGGTCGCAGTTCCCGCTGCCAATATATACGCTATTCCTGCCGAATTGGGGGCTGAAACTGCTGCCAGGGTGTACCAGTCTGTCGTTAGAGCCGCGATGCCTTTTGATCTTGTGCTTTTGGGCATCGGTGAGGATGGACATACCGCCAGTCTGTTTCCTGGTCAGTCGCACCCGGACAAGCAGCTGGTCCATGCCGTACATAATGCCCCTAAGCCACCTCTGGATCGTGTGAGCTTAAGCGTTGATGCCCTGAGTGAGACGCGTGAGGTACTTATTCTGGCCACGGGTGCCGGTAAACGGCATGCTATTCAGGCCTGGCAGGCTGGTGAACCCTTACCCATTGCCGAAATCGGCCGAGCGTCACAGGTCGATGTACTGATGGATAGCGCAGCGCAGGGCTGACCGTCATACGGTCGATGCCGAAGTGGTCAGCGATCACTTGCATGCCCGCCGCAGCGCTTCAGCCACACCCGCATCCATCTCCGTGAGAGTTTTCGCGGTTCCCCGGTAGCCTGTGCAACCAAGTCCGTCCTCCAAGCGCGTTGGTGGATGCGGCCCTGACGGGCCTTATCCATCGGCCAGAACATGCCCCTACTCCAGCTCGTCCAGCACCCCCAGCAGCTGGCCGTCCTGCATCAATTCGCCGCGCCCACCCTTCGACACCATCAGACGATAGTGTCGTTCCAGCTGCCCGCTCGCCGCATCCACACATTGCAACGCAATAGTGTCGGCGCTCTCAGCGGCCCAGAAACAGCGTTCGGCAGGCTCCTCTTCATCGGAGCGAAAAAATTCAGCTGTGCCGTCGAACTGCACCACCACACGGGCATAGCGGCTCACCGAACCATCCTGAATCTGCCAGGTTCCGGCGGCCGGGTGACCGCCGCATCCGGTCAGAAAAAAAGGCATCAGCAAAATCAGCGACCACAAACCGTACTTGTTGGATACCATGGGATTCCTTAGCAGGCTAACTGTGCGAAAATAGCATTCTTTATCACGGGTTCACGCCCGCGCCAATCATACACAACTCACCACAGAGCGACACCATGGCCCAGTACATCTATACCATGAACCGCGTCGGCAAGATCGTCCCGCCCAAGCGGGTGATCCTGCGCGACATCTCCCTCTCCTTTTTCCCCGGCGCCAAGATCGGCGTGCTGGGCATCAACGGCTCCGGCAAATCCACCTTGCTGCGCATCATGGCCGGTCTCGACACCGATATAGAAGGCGAAGCCCGCCCCCAGCCGGGCATCCACGTCGGCTACCTGCCCCAGGAGCCGCACCTGGACCCGGACAAGGATGTGCGCGGCAACGTGGAAATGGCCCTGGGCGACGTAACGGATGCACTGGCAGAGCTGGACCAGGTGTACGCCGCCTACGCCGAGGCGGACGCCGACTTCGACGCCCTGGCGGCCCGCCAGGCAGAGCTGGAAAACCTGATCCAGGCCAAGGACGGGCACAACCTGGAGCGCACCCTGGAGATCGCCGCCGAGGCCCTGCGCCTGCCGCCTTGGGAGGCCGACGTCAACACCTTGTCTGGCGGTGAGCAGCGCCGCGTGGCGCTGTGCCGGCTGCTGCTGGAGAAGCCGGATATGCTGCTGCTGGACGAGCCCACCAACCATCTGGATGCGGAGTCGGTGGCCTGGCTGGAGCGCTTCCTGCATGAATATCCCGGCACCGTGGTGGCCGTTACCCATGACCGCTACTTCCTGGACAACGTGGCCGGTTGGATCCTGGAACTGGACCGCGGCCACGGTATCCCCTGGGAAGGCAACTACTCGTCCTGGCTGGAGCAGAAGGAGCAGCGCCTGGAGCAGGAGCAGAAGCAGGAGGCGGCCCGGGTCAGGAGCATGAAGCACGAACTGGAGTGGGTTCGCTCCAATCCCAAGGGGCGCCATGCCAAGAGCAAAGCACGCCTGCAGCGCTTTGATGAACTGCAGAGTCAGGAGTTCCAGAAACGCAACGAAACCAACGAGATCTATATCCCGCCGGGCGAGCGACTGGGCGAACTGGTGATTGAAGCCCGGGGCCTGAAGAAGGCCTATGGCGAGCAGGTGTTGTATGAAGACCTGAGCTTCAACCTGCCGCGCGGCGGTATCGTCGGCATCATCGGCCCCAACGGCGCCGGCAAGACCACCCTGTTCCGCATCATTACCGGAAAGGAGCAGCCGGACGGTGGCGAGATGCGCATCGGCGACACCGTGCAGGCGGCCTGTGTCGATCAGTCGCGGGACAGCCTGAACGACGACAAGACGGTGTGGGAGGAGATCTCCGACGGCGCCGAGGTGATCACCGTGGGCCGCTTCGAGCTCAACTCCCGGGCCTATCTCAGCCGCTTCAACTTCCGCGGCTCCGAGCAGCAGAAGCGCATCGGCGACCTGTCCGGCGGCGAGCGCAACCGGGTGCACCTGGCCAAGTTGCTGAAGAGCGGCGGCAACCTGCTGCTGCTGGATGAGCCCACCAACGACCTGGATGTGGAGACCCTGCGCGCCCTGGAAGAGGCCCTGCTCACCTTCCCCGGCTGCGTGGTGGTGATCTCCCATGACCGCTGGTTCCTGGATCGCATCGCCACCCATATCCTGGCCTTCGAGGGTGACTCGCAGGCGCTCTGGTTCGAGGGCAACTATGCCGACTACGAGGCCGACCGCAAGCGCCGCCTGGGGGCCGAGGCGGACCAGCCGCACCGGATCCATTACAAGCGGATCGATCGCTGACGCGGTCGATCCGCAGGGCCGAGGTCCGAGGACCTAGGGCCGAGGAAAAACCATGCACGACGACCTGTACCGACGCGCTGAGTCCCTGATCGGGCGGCTGGAACGGCTGTTCGACGCCACCCAGCGGGCACCGGACTGGGACCACATCGCCTTTCGCTGGCGCAGCGGGCGCGGCCTGCAGCCGGTGCGCCACCCCCATCGGGTCGAGCTCGATGACCTGCTGTGCATGGAGTCACAGAAAGCGGAGATCAGCCGCAATACCCGTCAGTTCGTGGCCGGCCACAGTGCCAACAACGTACTGCTGTGGGGCTCGCGGGGCACCGGCAAATCCACGCTGATCAAGGCGATACTGAATGAATTTGCCGACCAGGGGCTGCGTCTGATCGAGGTGGAAAAGCAGGATCTGGTGAACCTGCCGGATATCGTGGAGCAGTTGTATGACCGCCGTGAACGCTTCATCATCTACAGCGACGACCTCTCATTCGAGGCCGACGATCCCGGCTACAAGTCGCTGAAGGCGATCCTGGACGGCTCCATTGCCGCACCCCCGGACAACGTCCTGATCTACGCCACCTCCAACCGCCGCCACCTGTTGCCGGAACAGATGAAGGAGAACCTGGAGAGCCGTGTGGTAGGGGGAGAGATCCATCACGGCGAAGGGGTGGAAGAGAAGATATCCCTGTCCGAACGCTTCGGCCTCTGGCTCTCCTTCTACCCCTTCAGCCAGGACCAGTATCTGCAAATCGTGGACCACTGGCTGGAGAAGCTGGGAGCAGAGACCACCGGGAATCCCGCTGCCCGAGAAGCCGCCCTGCAGTGGGCTCTGAAGCGCGGCTCACGCAGTGGCCGCGTCGCCCTGCAGTTCGCCCGCGATTGGTCAGGCCGGATGACGTAAATCACATCTCGCCACTGACTACTGACCCGGCTAAACCCGAAACTGGCTCACCAGTCTGATCAGGCGTTCTGACACGCCGCTGAGCTGGTCGCTGGATTCAGCGGTCTGGCCCACGTCCCGGGCAGCCTCCTCTGTCAACTCGTTGATACGGATAAGATTGCGATTGATCTCATCCGCCACCCGGGCCTGGTCCTTGACGCTGCTTGCAATATCCGCGTTCATCTCGCTGATGCGGTTGGCCGCCCCGGTGATGGCCTGCAGTGATTCACCGGCCATACCGGCCTGCTCCACCGCCGACGTCACCTTGACCAGCCCCTTGGCAATCGCCCGGTCGGCATCCGCGGCGCCCTCCTGCAATTGTTCGATCATGCCATTGATCTCTTCGGTCGCCTGCTGGGTACGACTGGCCAGCGTCCGCACCTCATCCGCCACCACCGCAAAACCGCGGCCGCTCTCGCCCGCCCTGGCCGCCTCGATGGCGGCATTGAGGGCCAGCAGATTGGTCTGCTCGGCGATCCCTCTGATCACGTCCAGGACGCCGCCAATATTCTTCGCCTGCTCTCCCAAGTGCTTGATCACACCAGATGTCTGGTCTATCTCCTGCGCCAGTTCGCTGATCATCGAGACCGTCGCTGCCACCACCTGCTGGCCCTTCACGGCGTCCTGGTCAGCAGCCTGTGCCGACAGATTGGCCGCCTCCGCATGCCTGGCCACTTTCTCCACCACCGCCACCATACCCGACATAGCCGAGGCCACCTGTTCGGTCTCATGCTCCTGGGACTGCACCCTCGCAGAGGCCTTATGGCTGATCTCGGTAATGCCTTCCACCGACCGATTTAACTCCGATGCCGATGCTCCGACCTGGCCGATCAGCCCCTGCAGCCGCTCCACCAGCGCGTTGAATGCCTTCGCCGTATCGCCGATTTCGTTACCGGCATCGATGTTCACCCGGCGACTGAGGTCCAGGTTCTCGCTGATCTCTTGAATACCACTGGCGATGGCCGCCACAGGCCTCGATACATAGCGCCCGATCATGAGCGCGGACAGCGTTATGCCGACCAGCACCAGGACCGATACCAGGGCTATTGATTTCAGGGTGCGCCACACCGCCCCTTTCAGCGCCAACGCCGAAAACACTGCCGTCACCTGTGCGCCGTTCTTTACCTCCGGCAGCGAGGTGCGGACCACATACGACCAGTTCGTCTCATCGATGCCGTCGCTATCCGATATTGCAGCCAGGCTCTCCTTGATCATCTGCTCATTCGCAGCCTCAGCCAGATAGGTATAGTGAACCGGCCTTGGCGGCAAGGCCTTGGAAAAGGCGCTCTTGGGGGTGCCCTGGGAAACGCCATCGATATCCAGATACAGTATCCCGGAGGCCTCATACAGGGACAAAGCATCCTTGCCCCTCAGCTTCATGATATTGCCGCCGTTCACACCGCGAATCGCCAGCGCCAGAATCGGACGCATCACCGCTTGTGTGGTATGGGCCAACGTGTTTCGCCCATCCCGGGCTTGAATCTGGTACAGGATCAGGCTGTAGGCGATGGCCGTTGCCAGCCCCATGACCAGCATGGCCAGCAGGATCTGGGTACGAAAGCTCTGCATCAGGCGCATATGTCTCTCTGCCGTCGAATCAGGGAGAAACTACTGCGCTGCGCCGCACTGGCCGTCGACGCAGAAGGCGGCATAGCCGCTGTGGCAGACGCGGCAGGTATCGGCGCCGAGGATGCCGTCCGAGTTGGCATCGGTCACATCGGTGCCGTCCTCTTTGAATACGCCATAAGAGGGGACACCGCCGTTATAGCCGGTGACGAACAACAGCCCCAGGTCCTTGAGGTGCAGGATCATCTGGC
>Ga0190284_1001458_pt1 | contig 10580 bp, 7 predicted proteins | sample 48691812_MG_FD_161668 | JGI IMG/M metagenome (GOLD analysis project Ga0190284, IMG submission 161668) | Hydrothermal vent microbial mat bacterial communities from Southern Trench, Guaymas Basin, Mexico - 4869-18-1-2_MG | ecosystem: Environmental > Aquatic > Marine > Hydrothermal vents > Microbial... | reverse complement strand
GGCGCATATTGCCGGACAGTAATGAGTTTTAGGTCTATCTCATCCTCTTCAATTTTTATAACAAAATCTCCTGCTGCATGGTGCCATGGAAATATTTGATTAAAGGTCTCAATATCATAATATAAGGTAAGAATCATGGCAGCCTGTCTGTAAAGTTTCCTTGTCTGATTTTTTGAAAGGAAAAAGCTGCCGTGAACAGGGTCCCATACAAGTATTTTTTTGCTCGAATCAGCCTGCTCATGCGAAAGGTGAAATTCGTTATAACCTTCAAACCATTGCCCTAAAAACATACTAACGCTAAGATTGTCGTTCAGGCGGATTTCATCTTTGCCGTAAACATCCGGGATATATGAATTCTGAAATTTGCTGCTCAATTTTTGCAACAGTTCATATTCTCTTTCCATACAGGCTCTTCCTGTTTCGGAAACAGCAACATTCAATACAAACGAAAACTTTTTTTCTCCGACAATCGTTTCGATCCGTGCAGGATGATAAAATTCTCCGTGCTTTTCCTGAAAGATATTAACACTTTTAATCTTTGAAAGCTTTATATTTTGATTTGTGATCTGTGATACAGCGGTTATTATTGTTTTGCAGTTGTTTGCTGAAAGGAAAGATCGGGTTGCTCTGAAATAATCCCCATAACAAAAAAAAATGCTGGAAGTTTCTTTGGGTTGCTTCCGGCTCACAGGCATTGAGGATTTCCAGATCTTGCTGTTTTTTTGAACCTGATTTTTTATGTTTGAGAGGAAATAATTAAATTGCGGCTTGTTCGGCATGGGTATTTTTATTTAGGCGCTTAGCGTCATTTTATCAACAAGTTGTTGTCGATGTTACCGAATGGGAATATTATTAATTGAAGATTGGTGGAAGTCGCTACGCTCAGTCGATTTTATAATAAAGATTTCCATCCTTCAATCGACAATCTTCAATTTATCGTTATTCAATGCTCTGAAAGAGTACTATTTTCGGACTTTGTTTTGAAAAATGCTTAGGTCCTGTACTTTTCGATCTCTTTGAGTATTTCCGGTGCGACTTCGTAACCGAGTTCAACAGCTTTGTCGCAATGCTGTACGGCCATTTCATAATATTTTTTCTCCAGATATGCCACTGCCAGATTATTATGTGCAACGGCAAAGCCCTCTTCAAGCTTAAGAGCCTTTAAGTTGGTCTCTATACTTTCATCTACCATCCCTTTCATCAAATATGCGTTTGCAAGTGTTGTGTAAGCCTGAAGGAAATTCGGGTTCCATCTTGTCGCTTTTTCAAGAGCGGTAATCGCTTCTTCAATATTTCCCAACTGCAGCTGTGCAAAGCCTATGTTTGCCCATCCTTCTGAAAATCCGGCTCTTGACTTGACCGACCGCTTATTATATTCAAGGCAACCTTCCAGATCCCCCTTCTGCAGACAGATTCCCCCTAGCTGTACATAAGCCTCGGCAAGATTCGGGCTGCAGTCAAGAGCAGCAAAAAGCTCTGTTTCAGCTTCATCGTATTTTTTCAGTCCAAGGAGGCCGACAGCAAGATTATAATGAGATGTTCCGCATTCCGGGTTGCTTGCAATGGCGGCCCGTTGCATGGCAATATATTCTTCGGCATTTTTTGCTTTAGGCATAGTTTTATCCTTATATATAAATGATAGTTATTTTGCAGTTGAAAACTTAGCAGGGTAAGTATGGCAGCAACTGTTGATTGTCAAGAAAAAACAAGTGGCAATATGCATTGTCTTAATAAAAAACGTAATAATAGTTTCTTGACAGGAGAAAGTATTGATAATATAAAAAACAGATATAAATGTTGGAGAGAAAAGGGGCTTTTATTTTTTTATTTGAAATTTAAAAAGAAGGAGGTACTCATGGCGGATTTTTACATTAATGTTTTTTTGGATGATGCAAAACTCAAGCAGATCGAAGATGCCGGCATAGCCGATCAGATTACTGAAATAGACGGTAAGAAGGCTATTCAGGTAGGTATGACAAAAAAGGACAAAAAGAAACTTCTTAAGGGTTACGAGGGTTGTACATTCGACGACTCAAATGCATGTGTACTCCCGGAAGATGGGGAGAATAAACTTATGGCAGTTATATCTGAAGTAAAGACCCTTGATTGTATGAAATTTGCTATCATAAAGCTTTATAATCCGCTTGCAGGAAGGAGTATATCCGGAAGAGGCTCAGGCGGGCGTTAATATTGATATCAAGTCAAACGCCTTAATCGAGACCCTTGAAAAGCATTCTTTTTTTTAAAGAGGGAGCCAGTTTCAAAACGTTTCAGCCCGAAGTCTGCGCTTATCTGTTCAAGTTCAAGGAAGGCTCAAATTTTAACCACAGGAATACATGTAGTATTTCGAGGATTAAAATTTGAGCATGACGCAGGAATTGGGCAAACTGGGACGTTTTGCAATTGGCTCGAGGGATGTTTTTCAAAGGTCTCATGATACTGCATTCCAAGTTTCTGCCTTAATCCCCTGTTAGCACGAATCCGAGATGTTTTTAGGTCCAGCGATTTTTAAAGCTTTTATTTCAGGATGTTCCAACGATTTTTTTATATGTTAAGAAATTAAAAGGGAGGTTATATGAACACAGGATGTTATACTGCACTTGTTACACCATTTAGAGGAGATGCAGTAGACGAAGAAGGACTTAACAGACTTATAGATTTTCAGATAGAAAACGGGATAACTGGAATTCTAGCTGTCGGTACGACCGGAGAAAGCCCTGTTTTATCATGGGAAGAACATAATAAAGTTATTGAAATCGTAGCAAAGAAAACAAAAGGTAAATGCCTTTGCATTGCTGGTGCCGGAAGTAATAACACAAAAGAAGCCATTGCTGCGACAGAGCATGCGGTTGAAGCAGGTGCAGATGCAATCTTGCTTGTTGATCCGTATTATAATGGGCCAAGTTCCCTTGAAATCCGCAGGGAATATGTCGGCCCGGTCGCAAAAGCCTTTCCTGATGTGCAGGTTATTCCCTATGTGATTCCAGGAAGGACAGGTGCTCAGCTTTTGCCGGAGGATCTTGCCCTTTTGAATAAAGAGTTTCCAAACGTAAGTACGGTAAAAGAAGCTACAGGCAATATAGAAAATATGAAACATACCAGGGAATGCTGTGGGTCGGATTTTACCATTTTATCCGGTGATGACGGTATGACTTATGAAATGATGACAGATCAACATATTGCCGCAGCCGGTGTCATATCTGTTGCTTCAAATGTTGCTCCCGGGGCAATAACGCGTATGGTTCAACTCCTTGGGGATGGCAGCACGGCTGAAACTGAAAATCTTCTGTCCGGGCTTGAACCTCTTTTTGGTCTCGTAACTGTTAAAACCATGGAAAAGACGCCATATGGCGAGGTGGTTTGCAGAGCCAGAAATCCTCTTGCACTAAAAGCGCTTATGTCTATTCTCGGAATGCCGTCAGGAGGATGCAGGCAGCCTTTAGGGAAAATGACAGAAAAAGGATTGAAAACAGTTCTTGATGCTGCACGCAAAGTGCAAAGCAGCAATCCTGAAATATTCAAACCGCTGGCTGACTTTTTCGATGTTGGTGTTGAGAATCGTTTAAACGACCCATCTGTTCTGGAAGGTCTGTATTACGAGGAATACTAATCGGGTTGCGAGTTTCGGGGTACGGGTTGCGGGTTTTAAAAAGGGTAAGTGTTCACAGGTTCAGAGTTTACAGTTTAAGGTTATCTTTCGTAACTACTCAGGTGGATAGGCTGAAGGCTGAAGACTGTTAGGAAAAAGCGCATTTTGAAGCCATGTTTGGTGCAAGAATCAAAAATTTCCGCCAAAACACGGCAATCGTATTATTCTGCCCCCTTCAGCCTTCAGTCTAAACAGCTTCAACCTGACTACGTAAGTAGTCTTTCATTGAACCCAGAAACCGTGAACTTTGAACCCTGAACCTCACAACCTGAGTAGAGCTTATCAAACGCCAATGTCCGATAATAATTTTGCAAACCTTAATTTTAAAAAGGAATCTGTTTCAGCCAGGTTCATTGCTCCTTCCGGGGAGATGGTTGAAAAACTAATTGAAATTCGTACTAACCCCATTACCTGGCGTACAAGTCGAATCGCATTCAGTCGAATTGATGAAAAGGAGGTTGGTACGGATACTCTTCCCCAGCCGCCACCTGACGCGGAAAAAACATCCGAATGCCCGTTTTGTAAACCCCAGGTGAACTCGAAGACCCCACAGCTTTTGCCTGAAATTTCACATGACCGTCGCCTTGTCCATGATGAATCGGTCCTGTTTCCGAATCTTTTTCCTTATGGCTCCTATTCGGCTGTTAGCCTTTTTGACAACAACCATTTCGTAGAGATAGGCAAGGCATCTTTATCATCATATACCAGCAGTTTTATAAACTGCAGCAAATATCTCAATCATGTCCTGTCCAACGATCCTGATGCAATTTACCAGGCGATAACCCAGAACCACCTTCCTTCAGCAGGTGGCTCGCTGTTGCATCCCCACCTGCAGATAAACGCAGACAGGATTGCCCCAAACCATCACCGTTTCCTGGGTAAAAGAGCCCTACGCTATTTTGAGAAAACCGGGTTTTACCTTTTTTCAGATTATCTGCGGCATGAAAAGCAAGAGGGCAGCCGATATATAGGAAAAACCGGGGCCTGGGAATGGGCCGCTGCTTTTGCACCCGAAGGATTTTTTGAAATCTGGGGAATACTTCTAAAAATGACATCTTTTCGCCAACTGGCAGCTTTGGATTGGGAAGATCTGGCCAGGGGGGTTTTAAACACCCAGATGTTTTACCGAAGTCTTTGCCGGAACGGATACAACCTGGGTGTCTTATTTGTGGAAGATGAAAAGATACCCCTCGAGTTGCGCGTTGTGATCCTTGCGCGCACCAACTACGCCCCGTGGGTTAGAAATGACCACACCGGTTTTGAAGTAATGCTGGGGGATATGACCACATTCACAGCGCCTGAGGAAACAGCGAAAAATGCGAGGCGTTTTTGGGAAAAGTAGCGTTAAAATATCATTTCACATCCTGATTACTTCGCAGAAGCTTACTTTTAGGAAAATCCACGCGTGGGCAAACAGTATCTATTTGACATTGCTACATCCTTTCTTTACATTTTCCACAAGAGAATACTATCATCAATAAAAGTTTCATTTTTGTAAAAATAATAAGGAGTCCAATAATATGAAAATCATCATTCGTTATCTCGGGATGCCGATTGTTCAAAGAGACCTTGAACCGGGTGAGTACAAAGTTGGACGGTCAGGGGATAATGATATCCAAATCTCCCACGATTTTATCAGCCGAAGGCACGCAAAAATTTTCTTTAAAGATGGTCAATGGTGGTATCAGGATTTGCGAGTCAAGCATATCCACTACCAAAAAGATCCAATCAAAATCACACAAGAAACCAAGATTGAACTTGAAAATCAAGTCGAACTGATTACGGAGGACTATCTGGATGTTAAGAAAACTATACTCTATCAGGCTGATGATATTGCCGGGAGTCTGAAGGATGAAAAAAAACCGCGCAGACATCCAGCCGCAATGCTGGCACTCATTAGCTTTTTACTTATCGCAGGGGGAGCGATCTATTATTTTTCTGTCAGCCTTAAACGCCAGATGGATGCCAATACCCTTTATGAGTTTATTCGACCGAAAATTGTGGAATTTGTCAAAATAAAGGATCCTAAAGCAATTCGGGATCTTAAAAAATATGCCGGAGCTAAGGAAAAAGATTTTATTGATGAAATCGGCTACTGTACCGGATTTATGGTGAGGCCGGGAATCGTATTATCCGCCAACCACTGTCTCCACGGAATATCTTTAGTGGACAGCGATGTCAGATTTAAGCTGAAAACCCATGACGGAAAGCTTCATAATGTGGAAAGGATTCTGGGTTTTGATCTTAAGAAGGATTTCTTGTATCTGGAGGCTCCGAGCCTGAAGGAGTATGGTTGCCTGGAAATAAGCACGGAAGAATGCAAGGTGGGAGAAAAGGTTTATACCATCGGCAACGTGGCCGGAGAAGGGATTGCTATTAGAGATGGAATCATGGCCAGTAAAACCAAAGATCTCAACGATCCGGATATCGAATTTGTCCGCTACTCAGCTGCTGCCAGCCCAGGCAACAGTGGAGGCCCGCTTGTTAATGGATACGGAAAAGTCATTGCTTTAGTTTTTGCCAGCACGAGAGCCGAAAATTACAATTTAGGCACGGGTTCCGAAAACCTTCTTATGGGGATAGACCGGTTCGTCGATAATCAAGAGCCTAAAAAGGTTAAAATTGAAACCCGGAATTTGCTGAACTTCCATCCTAACAGTCTTGCCTATCTGCTGTATTTGCCTATATCAAACGTATGGTTTGAAAATCCTCATTTAGCTCTTCCCCTTGAAAACGTGGTTACCGAAGTCAATGTTCCAATCGATCCTCAAACCCATTATGATACATTGATTTCTAAATTCAACGTCGCTGCCTTAAATAAGTATGAACAGGTGCAGACAAAAATCGAGAAAAGCGGATTTGCTACAGAAAAATGGGCATCACAGGTTACCAGAGAAACGCCTGTTATTATTCCCTATCAAACCAACATGGATGCACTTTATTCCAAATCGAAAGGAAACGATCGGCTTATTTCTGAAAAAATTGCAATTCTTACCCCCATGCAGCCTCATAGTTATAATGAATTTAAAAAGAAGCTTAAAAATGAAAACAAGTATTATTATATTGCTACCGCACAGGTATTGACCTTAAATACGGATTTGGAATTGGACAATGACGCTTATTCATTTATTTATCGCTCAGGATCTTCAACTTACAAAGATCAATTGGATCGCTTTTCGATAAGACCGGTCTGCCAATACCTGGGCAGGCATGTTGCAGGCAATCCCGGCTGGGATGATGCCAGACAGATTTCAGACAAAACCGTCTTGAAGGGTTTGGCTGGAAAAGGAATGCTGTCCAGTTCATACGATTCTCTCTACCTTCGCCCAAATGCAAAACGGCAATTCACGATTAATAAATTTGAGGAAGAGACTGCTGAAAGTAGCTTTAAGGATATTTTAGGAAGGTCATGGAAAGTTTTTTCCTTTAAGCTGTTTGGAAATACTACCATCGATAATTATTGTCTAAAGCTCCCACAGGGAGTTCTTTGTTTGAGTGTTTCTTATTACACGGATTCAGATTCTTTATTGCACGTACTAAGAGAAAATTATTTAAGGTATAACCTTCCTTCCATGGTTCTATCTCCCGTTTATTGGAGTGTGGATGCATTACATGACTATTATGCAAAAGGTTTGGCAGGGAATTTACCCCTTATGAATGATGTGAGCTTTAAAAAACTGAAAAACGGCGGTATCACAATCACCTTAAAAACCCTTGGTATTAAATTTTCGATACCTGAATCAAAGGTCCCGCAAACCCTTCGCTTCATATCCGGAATGTACTATAATGGCGGGCATAAAAAATGGATAAGTCTTGGATTCGAAGGAATTCGTTCAGATAAAGATAGCTGGAAGATCAGCAGTATCGGAGTTGAGCTTAAAGGTTCGAATGCTTCCAGCATATTGAGCCGCATTCGAGCTGAGGAAAAATCAAAGAAGAAATTGAAAGATAAACCGGGAAAGGACAAGGTAAAAAAAGGAAAGAGTAATCTTAAGCTTTGGCGAAAAGATATCAAATCAAAAAAAAGCGGTATTGATGTGACAATATTCGGTTACAGCGCACCTATTGTGAAACACGAAGAGTCAGATCGTTTTATGAGTATTGACTTTTATTCCAGAGAACCGTTTAGGGTTGCCTATCAACTTTTGGGAGGCAAATAGCAGGCTATTTAACCTAAGAGTAACCCGCTAGAAAAACGGTGGGCAGGCGCAGCTATGCAGGATGGATCGACTCATCAAAATGTGAAGTTATTTTCGGAGTCTACGCTTACCTGAGCGAGCCCTTAGTAAGATCACAGGTCGATTGTAAACAGGCCTAATAAACTTTTAAGAAAGGTTTTTTAGATGCTTAGCACAAAACAAAAGAGAAGTATGAGATGGACAATTATATTTTTAATCGTGGTTGGAAATGCAATCGGGGCCGTTTTGACCCGGTTCTATTTTTCAATCATATATCAACCTTCCTGGGTCAAGCTGGAACTTTCTCCTCATTATGATACTCTTTTTTTTCTGATCAGTACCAGTCTCCTTCTTTCCTCTTCTGTGTGGATTACCAGGCGATTGTCCTTGCCCTTGTATCAGATTGCTAATGATGAAGTGTCAATTGACAGTATAGACAAAGAATCCGCCCAAATACTTAAAAGAAAGGCTATTCAATTACCTGCTTCCATTGCAGTAATAAGCTTTCTGGTCTGGATCCTGGCAGGATTTATCTTTAGCCTGCTCCATCCGGTCGCCGCCCAGATTCTTTATGGAATAGACCTCCCTGATTTAACTGTTTGTTTAAAACAATTCTTTGGTATTACATTTGTTGGAGGCTTAATCACAGCTCTCTTTCTATATTTTACTATAGAAAAATATTGGCGAGGATCCATACCTAAATTTTTTCCTGAAGGAAACTTGAGCCAGGTGAAAGACGCCTTTAAGCCCCATGTGTATCATCGACTTCTAATCGTGTTTGTTGCGATAAGCCTGGTGCCTCTCCCCTTGCTTGGTATTGTAGCCTATGCAAAGGCACAGGCTTTACACAAGGCTGACGCCATAGTCAGGGCCCAGCTCCTTTCCTCTTTATTTATGGAAATCATCATTATTACATTCATTTGTGTTGTCTTCTCCATTGTATTATCGATCTTTGTTTCCACGAGTGTTTCCATCCCTTTGGATAAGCTCGCAAATGCCATGAAAGAAGTGGAAAAAGGAAACCTGGATGTGCGTGTAGAGATTGTATCAAATGATGAAATAGGATCTGTCACCGAAGGTTTCAATCTAATGGTTAAGGGATTAAAAGAATCTGAGTCAATAAAGGATTCCTTTGGAAAATACGTCAGCCAGGAAATACGAGATGAGATCCTGAACGGAAGGATATCCCTGGATGGGGAGATGAAGAGAGCGACTCTATTGTTTTCTGATCTCAGGGACTTTACGCCACTTGTAGAATCTATGCATCCCCAAAAAGTAGTCACCATAATGAACCAATATTTTACACAGATGACGGAAGCCATCAAAGAAAACCGTGGTCTAGTTCTCCAGTATGTTGGCGATGAGATTGAAGCGGTATTCGGAGCCCCTGTGAGCTATGAGGACCATATGGATATGGCTGTTAAGGCTGCATTGGAGATGAGAAGGCGACTGATCGAATTGAATAGAAACTTTGAGAAACAAGGAATTAATCCACTCCAACACGGGATTGGCATTCATACGGGAGCTGTTTTGGCAGGCAATATCGGGAGCAAAGACCGGATTTCATATGCCCTTGTAGGCGACACAGTGAATTTGGCCTCAAGAATCATGGGGCTTACCAAGGAGTTTTCCTGTGATATCATCCTTAGTCAAACCACTAATAGTCTTCTAACCGGCGACTTTACCGCCGAGCAGTTGTCTGCTGTCAAGGTCAAAGGCAAGAAAGAAAAGGTGTTGATTTATAAACTCATAGATTATGCTTAAGTATTTTTTTGCCGGTCGATGCTTTCAGTGTTGCCTGTAGCCGGATTCATAGCCTTGTACGGAGGCTTAAGGAAATCGTTTGAATAAATTGGACTTTTTACGAAGCTGTCAAAATTGATGAATTCGTAAAAAGTCTTTGAATAAGCGTTGGATGGCTAAGTAAAAAGGCTCATATACAAGGCGTAGCGGTTTTTCAGGGACGAGACTATACATTTAGTATGTCGAGTTCCTGAAAAATCGCTACAACGCAGTAGATGAGTCTTTTTACGACGCCATCAAAATTGAATAACAGTTATTTCAGGCCTGCAGCAAAAGCGTACAGGCAAAAGATAACAGCCGATACCCGGATTTACATAAAGGGGGCCGGAGACCCGGTTTTAAACAGGCCTCTGTCATAGCTGCCGACATTATAAGGAAGAATCACTGCACCCAAAAAAGGAATACGGACCTGCCCTCCGTGTGAATGCCCTGCCAGTATCAAATCAAATTTTATGCTTTTAAGTTTTTCAACAAAGACAGGATAGTGAGTCAGAAGTAAGTGCTTATTGGCTTTTAATTTTTGCTTCAAATCGATGTTGTGTCCGGTTGCACCGGTTATGGCAACTTTTCCAGCATTTATAGTTACCTCCTGATCCATCAGCCACTTGCCGCCGGTTGCATAAAAAACATTTGCAATTTCATCAAAAGAAACACCGCTCCAGTATTCATGGTTGCCTGGGACGCCAAACAAGGGGCAGGAAATTCTGCTTAAAATCGACAGAGCTTCTGATAAATAGTCTTTGTCTTCAACCAGGTCTCCGGTGAAACAGGCAAAATCAGGACACAGCGCATTAATTTTGCTGATTACATCGGACAGGTAGGATTTATCTCCTTTGTGGTGAAGATCGGTAAAATGTACAATTCTGTTTGTAGGATTTTTACCGACAGTTAATTTTTTAGGTTCTTCTCCAATTTAGTTGAAAGAAATAGAGGGAAAGGCACATGAATTC
>Ga0190284_1001457_pt1 | contig 10586 bp, 9 predicted proteins | sample 48691812_MG_FD_161668 | JGI IMG/M metagenome (GOLD analysis project Ga0190284, IMG submission 161668) | Hydrothermal vent microbial mat bacterial communities from Southern Trench, Guaymas Basin, Mexico - 4869-18-1-2_MG | ecosystem: Environmental > Aquatic > Marine > Hydrothermal vents > Microbial... | reverse complement strand
GCTCAAGGCCCTGGACGAGATCGCCTACGTGCGCTTTGCCGCTCTCTACCGCCGCTTCCAGGACGCCGAAGAACTGGCGGAAGAGATCGCCGAGTTCAAGGAATGGCAACAGCGGCAGCGGGAGTTAAAAGATCAGTTGCCATTGGATTTGTGAAACCGATTTTGTGAAGACAGAGGATTCCATGCCCCTCGTTTCAGATCATCCCATTCCCATCCACCGCATCCGCAAGCGTGACGGCCGGGTGGTGCCGTTTGACCGCACCAAGATCGAGCGCGCCGTGGCCAAGGCGGCCCGGGCCGTCGGCAATGGCGTGGGGCCAGACTGGGCGGCCGGCATCGCCGCACAGGTCACGGACCTGCTGGTGGCGCGTTTCGGGCCGGACAGCGTCCCGGAAGTGGAGCAGATCCAGGACGTGGTGGAGGAAGTGCTCATCGGAGCCGGGCACCCGGCCATCGCCAAGGCCTACATCCTCTACCGCGAGCAGCGGTCCCAGATCCGGGCCACGGAGCACATCCTCCTGGACGGCGCAGCCCTCATGGACGATTACCTGAAGCGCCTGGACTGGCGGGTGAGCGAGAATAGCAACATGAACTACTCGCTCCAGGGCCTCAACTTTTACGTGGCCTCGTCCATCAGCGCCCGTTACTGGCTCCATCGCATCTATCCGCCCCAGGTGCGCCAGGCCCACACCGAGGGCGATATGCATATCCATGATTTGAGCGTGCTGGCTGCTTACTGCTGCGGGTGGGACCTGCAAGATTTGCTTATCCGAGGGTTTGGCGGGGTGCCGGCCAAGGTGGAGAGCCGGGCGCCCCGGCACCTGCGCTCCGCCCTGGGCCAGGTGGTGAACTTTTTCTACACCTTGCAAGGAGAGACGGCCGGCGCTCAAGCTTTTTCCAACTTTGACACTCTGTTGGCCCCCTTTGTCGCCTACGACGAGCTGGATTACAAGAGCGTCAAGCAGGCTGTACAAGAATTCGTATATAACATAAATGTGCCAACAAGAGTTGGGTTCCAAACGCCTTTCACTAACATCACCATGGATTTGCTGCCACCCACCACCCTGCGCGACCAGGCCGCCATCGTCGGCGGGGAGCCGCAGGACCGCGCTTATGGCGAGTTCCAGCGCGAGATGGACCTCATCAACCGCGCCTTTGCCGAGGTGATGCTGGAGGGCGACGCCAAAGGCCGCGTGTTTACGTTCCCCATCCCCACCTACAACATCACCGCCGACTTTGACTGGGAGAACGATACGCTGCAACCCCTGTGGGAGATGACTGCGAAATACGGTATCCCTTACTTTGCGAATTACACAAATTCTGATATGAAACCGGAGGACGCTCGCAGTATGTGCTGCCGTTTACGGCTCGACAACCGCGAGCTGCGCAAGCGGGGCGGGGGCCTCTTTGCCGCCAACCCCCTCACCGGCAGCATCGGCGTGGTCACGGTGAACATGCCCCGCATCGGCTACCTCTCTGCCGACGAGGACGAGTTCCTTGCCCGGCTGGGCAACGTCATGGACACGGCCCAGGTGAGCCTGGAGATCAAGCGCAAGACCCTGGAGGGCCTCACGGAGCAGGGGCTTTATCCCTACAGCCGGCACTACCTGGACGGCATTAAGAAGCGCGCCGGAACCTATTGGGGCAACCACTTTTCCACCATCGGGCTGAATGGCATGAGCGAGGCCTGCCTGAACTTTTTGGGGGCGGACATCGGGCACCCGGACGGCAAGGCCTTTGCGTTGCGGGTGCTGGACTTTATGCTGGAAAAGCTGAGAACGTACCAGGAAGAAACCGGCTACCTGTACAACCTGGAGGCGTCGCCGGCCGAAGGTGCCACCTATCGCCTGGCCCGCGCCGACGTGAAACACTACCCGGACATCGTCACGGCCGGCACGCGCGATGCGCCGTTCTATACTAACTCTACCCATCTGCCGGTGAACTATACCGACGACCTGTGGGCCACTCTGGCGCATCAGGATGAACTACAGGTGCGCTACACCGGCGGAACAGTGTTGCATGGCTTTCTGGGGGAGCGCATCGACGATTGGCGACAGGCCCGGCTCCTGGTCCGCCGCGTCGCTGAGAACTTTCGCCTGCCCTACTACACTCTCACGCCCACGTTCAGCATCTGCCCGATCCACGGCTACATCCCCGGCGAGCACGCCTACTGCCCCTACGAGCACACGCCGGAGCAACTGGAGCAACTGGGCCTGACTATTGCCTATGAGGACCGGCCGCCTCCCATCCTCGTGGCCGGGTGATCGACAAGGTGATGGTTACTGGTTGCTGGAAGCTAGTTGCTGGAAGCTGGCAACTCGAAACCCGTAACTCGAAAACTCGAAACTCATAAGGAGGGATGACATGGAGGACAAAAAAGTACCTTGCGAAGTATACTCGCGCGTGGTGGGCTATTTGCGCCCGGTCCAGAACTGGAACGACGGCAAGAAACAAGAGTTCGGGGAGCGCAAACCCTTTGCCGTGGCACACGTGCGCGGCCAGGCTACCCCGGCCGACGAGAAAGCTGAAAGCTAAAAGCTGGTAACATGGATTTCCGCATCAATGGCTTGGTCAAGACCTCCCTCATCGAGTTCCCGGGCCGCATCGCCACGGGGGTCTTTTCCAGGGGCTGTAATTTTCGCTGCCCATATTGCCACAACGCCGACCTGGTGTTGGGCCCGGCGGACCGGCCGGACATGGACGTGCCCGGCGTGCTCGAGTTCCTGGCCCAGCGCCGGGGTTTCGTGGACGGCGTGGTGGTCAGCGGCGGCGAGCCCACGCTGCAACCGGGCCTGCCGGCTTTCCTGCGCGCGGTCCGGAGGCTAGGCTTTGCCACCAAGCTGGACACCAACGGCTCCCGGCCGGACGTGCTACGTCGCCTGCTGGCGGAGGGGCTGCTGGATTACGTGGCGCTGGACTTGAAAGCGCCCCTGGAACGATACGAGGCTGCCGTGGGCGCACCGTCCGTCGTCCTTTTCCCAGACAAAGGGCGACGGGTGTCCTCTGGCGCGGCCGTGGGCGAGAGCATCCGGCTCGTCCTGGCCGCCAACATCGCCCACGAGTTCCGCACCACCGTGGTGCCGGGCATCGTGGCCCCGGCCGACGTGCCAGAGATGGCCCAGACCATCGCCGGCGCCCAGCGCTACTACCTGCAGCAGTTCCGGCCCACCACCACCCTGGACCCGGCCTACGAGCGCGTGACCCCGTATGCGCCGGCCGTGCTGCACCAGATGGCTCAGGTGGCCCAGGCCTGGGTGCCCACGGCGGTGCGGGGCTTGTAGGCGCGGGAACGCGACATCTTTACAAGACCCCCCGGCTATGCTACAATGTGTTTGCGTAGTTGTGGGGTTTTTCACTTTGTAACCAGCCAACACCGAGCAGGAGGCGCTCCTTGTCCTCAAACGCGGTTCCCCTCTACCGCCTGCTGGAAAGCGCCGCCGACGCCTGTGGCGACCGGCCGGCCCTGGTCTATCGCCGCGAGCCCCTCTCCTTTGAGCAAGTGCGCGAGCAGATGAACCGGCTGGCGTCGTCGCTGCAGCAGGCCCTGGCCGTGGACCCCGGCCACCGCGTCGCCGTGCACTTGCCCAACATGCCCCAGTTCCTCATCGCCGCCCACGCTGTGTGGAAGCTGGGCGCGGTCATCGTGCCCCTGGACCCGGCCGCCGACGCCACACAGATTGCGCAGCAACTCACCGCCGCCGACGTCCGGGTCATCATCACCCTCAGCGCCCAGTATGACACGGTGATGGCCGCCCAGCCCCAGACCCCCCTGCGCCACGTGCTCGTGGCTTTTGTCAAGGACTATATGCCCTTCGGGGCCAAGCTCCGCTATACGCTGTTCCGCGAGAAGAAGGAGGGCCAGGCACTCAACCTCCGCGAGGCTCCGCGCTTTGTGTATCCGTACACCAACATGGTGTTGCACAACCCCCGGCCGGACCCGGTGGACGTGGGGCCGGACGATCCGGCTTTGCTTCTGAACGACCGCGTTCAGTCCCACCGCGATTTGTTGGCCGCCATCGGCCCGGTGCAGGTCGCATCGTCGCCCCAGACCCTGGCCGCCACTGCGCCGTTCTGGGAACTCGATGGGCTCGTCGCTGCGTTGACCGCCCTGTACGGCGGGAGCACCCTTCTCCTGGCATGAATCCGAGCTGATCCGTGGAAATTCTCGCGGCAGATTCATTGACAGAACCCGTGCTGATCCCGTATAATGGAATAGAAACAAAAGTCGAACTGTCGTTGGCTGACCGTCATACGCAATTGGAAAAGGAGGAGTACCCGTGGAAAAGATCTGGCTAGAGCACTACGAGCCGAACGTACCGGCGAGCATTGACTACCCCAAACGCCCCCTGTACACCAACCTAGAGATCGCGACCCAGAAATATCCCGACCAAGTCGCCACCATCTATGGCGCGGTGGTGGAGCCGCTGGGCGGCCGGCTCATGGACGCCCAGCTCACCTATCGGCAACTGAGCGCTGCCGTGAACCGGTTCGCGGCCGGTTTACAGCAGGCCGGCGTGAAAAAAGGCGACCGGGTGGGCATCCTCATGCCCAACATCCCCCAGTTCGTCATCGCCTACTACGCCACGCTCAAGATCGGGGCGATTGTGGTGCCCACCAACCCCATCTATGTGGACCGCGAGGTGAAGCACCAGATGAACGACTCGGGCGCGGAGACCTTGGTCACGATGAGCCTCTTTTACCCCATGGTCAAGCGCATCCGGGCCGAGACCGGCCTCAAACGAGTCATCGTGACCAACGTGAAAGAGTATTTCCCCGGCCTGCTCAAGCTGCTGTTCACCCTGGCCATGGAGAAAAAGCTGGGCCATCGGGTGGACATCAGCGGCGACGCGGACACGGTCTGGTTCCAGGATTTCCTCAAGAGCGCGCCAGCTACGCCCCAGCCGGTCGACGTGCAACCAGAGGACCTGGCCGTGTTCATGTACACTGGCGGCACCACCGGCGTATCCAAGGGGGCCATGCTCACCCACGCCAACATTATGGCCAACGCCTTGCAGGTGGCCACCTGGCTCAGCGATGCGCAGGAAGCCCAGGAGAGCTTTTTGACGGCCCTGCCCCTCTTCCACTCGTTCGCCATGACCTGCTGCATGAATGCTGCCGTCTACCTGGCCTCGTCGATGGTGCTCATCCCCAACCCCCGCGATCTGCACCACGTGCTCAAGAGCATCGTCAAGCACCGGCCCACGCTCTATCCGGGCGTGCCCACCATGTACGTGGCTATCAACAATTTCCCCGGCATCGAGGAGTATGACCTGCGCTCCATCCGCGCCTGCGTCAGCGGCGCGGCCGGCCTGCCGGTGGAAGTGCAGCAGCGCTTTATGGAGATCACCGGCGCCCGGCTGATCGAAGGCTATGGCCTCAGCGAAGCCAGCCCGGTGCTCACGGCGAACCCCATCTATGGGCAGAACAAGATCGGGACCATCGGCATCCCCTGGCCGGACACGGAGGTCAAGATCATGGACCTGGGCACCGGCGAGACCGAGATGCCCCAGGGCGAGATCGGCGAGCTGACCGCCCACGGCCCCCAGGTCATGACCGGCTACTGGAACAACCCGGACGAAACGGCCATGGCCCTGCGCACTGACGCCGAGGGCCGGACCTGGCTCTATACCGGCGACATCGCTCGCATGGACGAGGACGGCTACTTTCAGATCGTGGACCGCAAGAAGGACATGATCATCGCTGGCGGGTTCAACATCTATCCCCGCGACATCGAGGAAGTGCTCTACGAGTATCCCAAGGTCCAGGAAGTGGTGGCCGCTGGCGTGCCGGACGCCTATCGCGGCGAGACGGTCAAGGTCTACATCGTCCTCAAGGAAGGCGAGACCGCCACGGAGGAAGAGATCATCGAGTTCTGCAAGGGCAAGCTGGCCAAGTTCAAGGTGCCGCGCCAGGTCGAGTTCCGCGCGGAACTGCCCAAGACCATGGTGGGCAAGATCCTGCGGCGGGTGCTGGTGGAAGAGGAAAAGCAAAAGCTGGCCGAGCAGCAGGCGGCGGAATAAAAAGTAACCGGCGCGTGATCGCAACAACGACGAGCCGCCCGACGGCCCCGACCCGGGCGGCTCGTTCATTGCCCGTAGAGCGGACTTGCAGGCTCGAAAGCCTGCCCCACGAATAGGAGGTTCCCGTGGGCACCTTGTACGTCGTCGCCACGCCCATCGGCAACCTGGAGGACATTACCCTGCGGGCTCTCAAGACGCTGCGCCGGGTGCGGCTCATCGCCGCCGAGGATACGCGCGCGGCCCGGGTGCTGCTGACGCGCTACCGCATCCACACCCCGGTCACCAGTTTCTGGGAGCACAACGAACTGCGCAAGCTAAACACGATCCTGGCGGCCTTGCAGCAGGGCGACGTGGCGCTCATCAGCAGAGCCGGCACTCCGGGCATCTCGGACCCCGGCTACCGCCTGGTGACCGCGGCCATCGAGGCCGGGTTCCCGGTGGTGCCCATCCCCGGTCCCACGGCCGCCATCACTGCGCTGGCAATCGCCGGCCTGCCCACCGATAGCTTTTGCTTCCTGGGGATGCTGCCGCGCCGGCGCACCGATCGCCGCCGCCGGCTCCAGCGCGTCGTCCACGAACCCCACACCCTGGTAGTCTACGAGGCCCCCCATCGCCTGCTGGACGCCCTGGCGGACATGGTCGAGGTGCTGGGCGCAGACCGGCGGCTGGCCGTCTGCTGCGAGCTGACCAAGCTCTACGAGGAGACCTGGCGCGGCACCGTGGCCCAGGCCCAGGCTCACTTTCAGGCCCATTCGCCCCGGGGCGAGTACACGCTGGTCATCGCCGGGGCCACCGCCGACGAGCCGCCCTGGGACGACGAGGCTGTGCTGGCCCGCGTGTCCGCCCTGGTCCGTGAGGGCTGGTCGAACCGCGACGCCGTGCGGCAGGCGGCTGACGAGTCCGGCCGGCCTCGCCGCGAGGTGTACCGGCTCTGGACCCGGCGCCAAACAGAGCCGCATTCGTTTGACACGCCTCGACCCCAATGATATACTGCCAGTGAGGTAAGGAGGGTACCATGACTGCTGGCGTGATCGAGCTTTATTTGGCAAGAGCCCGCACTGCGTTGCAGCAAGCCAGGGACAACTTGAAACTGGACTACTACGATATAGTCATCTCACGGGCCTATTACGCGATGTTTTATGCTGCTACTGCCTTGTTGAACAGTAAAGATATTTCACGTAGCAAGCACTCTGGAGTGTACTCGGCGTTTGGGCAATATTTCGTCAAGCCGGGCCTGATCGAACCCCAGTATAGCCGGATGCTGGTTAACGCATTCAATATGCGGCTCGATAGCGATTACGAGATCAAGCCTTCTCTCAGTCGAGCGTTGGCGGAAGACATCTTGCACGACGCCGAACAGTTTGTGGCACGAGCGACGGCCTATCTTCAGCAGGAGGAGATCCTGTGAACCCCAAAGCTGGTTTGGAGCATCTGAGTTCAACAGAGCAACGAGCCGTGTTGGAATTTATTCGGCTGATCGAGGAACAGTTCGACGGACTCGTTCGCTCGATCCTGCTCTTTGGCTCCGTGGCCCGAGGTGAAAGCACACCAGATTCGGACCTCGACGTGCTGGTAGTGGTGGATAGCGAGGATTGGCGGGTGCATAAGCAGATTCGCTACCTGGCCGCTGATATTTGCCTACAGTATGGTCTGAATCTGTCGCCCCGCGTTTGGAGCACTGCCCACTACCGCGAGATGAAGGAACTTGGGGCTTTGTTCTATCGGAATATCCGCCGAGATGGGATTAGCCTCGTAGCCCCTCTCTTGCGACCGACAGGTGATCGATCATCTGTGGCAATTTAGAGACTCGCGCCCTGCTGGATTCCCCTGGATCATGTGGATCCAGAACGACGCCCCGGTCACTCGTGGTGACCGGGGCTGCTATCGCCAGTCAGAGAACTATGCGCTATCTTGCGACGAACGGATTGAAACGGTGCTTGCCACTGCTGCTGGTGTCGGCGCTGGCCCTGGCCGGCTGCGAGACGACGGGCCTCATCAGGGCCCCGATGCCGGAAGCACTGGCTGCCCTGCAACCCGACGCCCGGGTGCAGGTGGAGACGGAGCCGTGGCTGATCTTTCGGCCGGCCGACGAGGAGCCGGCCGTGGGCCTGGTCTTTTACCCCGGCCTGTGGGTGGATCCCCGATCCTATGCGCCCCCGGCCCGCGCCATCGCCGCCCAGGGCTACCTGGTGGTCATCACTCCCATGCCCCTGGACCTGGCTGTCCTCGCTCCGGATCGCGCCGCCGAGGTGATGGCCGCATTTCCGGCGGTGCGCTGCTGGGCAGTGGGCGGACACTCGCTGGGCGGGGGAGTGGCCGCCCACTTTGCCCATACCCACCCGGCGACGGTGCGCGGGCTGGTGCTGTGGGCCTCCTTCCCGTCGCCCATCGCCGACCTGTCGGCCCGGCAGGACCTGGCGGTGGTTTCCATCTATGGCACCCGGGACAGCCTGACCACCAGTGAGCAGATCGCCGCCTCGCGCCGGCTGCTGCCGCCGCCTCCGGCCACGCGCTGGGTCGCCATCGAGGGCGGCAACCACGCCCAGTTCGGCTGGTATGGCGACCAGTGGGGCGACACCGCGGCCACCATCAGCCGGGAGGCGCAGCAGGAGCAGGTTATTGCCGCCACCCTGGGTTTGCTGGCGCTCCTGGGAGAACAAGGTCCGTGAAACGCATTACTTTTCTTCCCCCAACTTTAACACGGCCATGAACGCCTCCTGGGGAATCTCTACGCTGCCAAAGCGCTTCATCCGTTTCTTGCCGGCCTTTTGCTTCTCCAACAACTTGCGTTTTCTCGTCACATCGCCGCCGTAACACTTGGCCAGCACGTTCTTGCGCAACGCCTTTACCGTTTGCCGGGCGATGATGCGGCCCCCGACAGCCGCCTGGATCGGCACGGCGAACTGCTGGCGAGGGATCACCTGTTTCATGCGCCGGACCAGCGCACTGCCCCGCTCCTGGGCCACATCCCGGTGCACGATGAGGCTCAGGGCGTCCACCGGCTCGTGGTTCACCAGGATGTCCATCTTGACCAGGTCCCCGGCCCGATAATCACTCACCGTATAGTCCAGCGAGGCATAGCCCTGGGTGCAGCTCTTGAGCTGGTCGTAAAAGTCCACGATGAGTTCGGAGAGGGGCATCTGGTAGGCGAGCAGTACCCGCTGCTCGTCCAGGTACTCCATACGCTCGTACTCGCCGCGCCGGTTGGTGACCAGTTTCATGACCGGGCCGATGTAGCGGGCCGGGCAGACGACGGTGATCTGCATCCACGGCTCGCGGATCTCCTCAATGGTCTCTGGCGGCGGGAGCTGGGCCGGGTTGTCCACCGGCACCTCGTCGCCGTGGATCGTGAGCACGTGGTATTCCACGCTGGGGGCCGTGGCGATGATGTTCAGGTCGTACTCGCGCTCCAGCCGCTCCTGGACGATCTCCATGTGCAGCAGGCCCAGGAACCCACATCGGAACCCAAACCCCAGGGCCGCCGAGCTTTCCGGCTCGTAGGTGAACGAGGCGTCGTTCAGGCTGAGCTTGTCCAGGGCATCGCGGAGCAGGCCATAGTCTGGACTGTCCACCGGGTAGAACCCGGCAAAGACCATGGGCTTGGCCGGCCGATAGCCGGGCAGCGACGTGTGGGCTGGGGGCGCGGCATCCGTCAGGGTGTCGCCCACGCGGCACTCTTTTACGTCCTTGAGACCGGTGGCCACATAGCCCACCTCGCCGGCCGCCAGGCGCTCCACGGGCGCCATCTTGGGTCGAAACACTCCCAACTCTAGCGCTTCCACCTCCCGGCCGTTGGACATGAGCATCAGGTTCGAGCGTTTGTCCTTGTCCAGGTACCCATCTACCACGCGGACGTAGGCCACCACGCCCTTGTACGGGTCATAGTGGCTGTCAAAGATGAGGGCGCGCAGGGGGGCGTCGCTATCACCAGTCGGGGTCGGCACGCGGTCCACGATGGCTGCCAGCACTTTGTCCACGCCCAGGCCGGTCTTGGCCGACGTGTACAGGATCTCGTCCGGCTCGATGCCCAGCAAATCATGCAGGTCCGCCGCCACGTGCTCTGGCTGCGCCGACGCCAGATCGGTCTTGTTGATCACCGGGATGATGGTCAGGTCGCTGTCCAGGGCCAGGTAGAGGTTGGCGATGGTCTGGGCCTCCACGCCCTGGGAGGCGTCCACCACCAGCAGCGCCCCCTCGCAGGCGGCCAGGGCCCGCGAGACCTCGTAGGTGAAATCCACGTGCCCCGGCGTGTCGATGAGGTTGAGCTGGTAGGTTTCGCCGGCCGGCGCGTCATAGACCATGCGCACGGCCTTGGCCTTGATGGTGATGCCCTTCTCGCGCTCCAAGTCCATCTGGTCCAGCACCTGGTCCGTCATCTCTCGCGCGGTGAGCGTGCCGGTGCGCTCCAGCAGCCGGTCCGACAGGGTGGACTTGCCGTGGTCGATGTGGGCGATGATGCAGAAATTGCGGATTCGTCTTTGGTCCATCGTTAGTTGGTCGGGTGGTCAGGTGGTCGGTTCGTCGATTCGTCCATTCGTCCATTCATCCATTCATCCCTAGTATACA
>Ga0190284_1001456_pt1 | contig 10588 bp, 7 predicted proteins | sample 48691812_MG_FD_161668 | JGI IMG/M metagenome (GOLD analysis project Ga0190284, IMG submission 161668) | Hydrothermal vent microbial mat bacterial communities from Southern Trench, Guaymas Basin, Mexico - 4869-18-1-2_MG | ecosystem: Environmental > Aquatic > Marine > Hydrothermal vents > Microbial... | reverse complement strand
GGCTGGAGGCCAACCTCTTCGACCGTCTCATTGTTGCCGCCGTAGGCTCCAAAGCCATTACCTATAAGGAGTTAGTCACCGGAGTCAGCTAGAGATTCAGTAACTCTTAATTCATTTTGCCCGCCCGGTGACACAGTGGCCGTCTTCATCTTCTGCGTCAGTCTGGTCTTTCGGCACACGCAGTACATTGCCATGTTCTGCGCCCTGACCGCTTCGGTATTCGTCGGCGGCGCCGGTGCGGTCATCATTGGGGGGCTGTACTGGAGCCGCGGCACGGCATCCGCCGCCTGGGCCGCGATGATCACCGGCATGGCGACGTCGCTGGGCGGGATCATCATCAAGCAGATCTCGCCGAACTTCTTCTTGACCGGACAGGAGATGAGCTTTGTGGCGATCGTCCTGGCGGTCGGCGTCTATGTACTGGTCTCTATGCTGGGACCCAAAGGTGTCCATAACATGGACCGACTGTTACACCGCGGCAAGTACGCAATTAAAGGCGAAGCCACGGCCTCCTGGAAGGATGCCCGGACCTTGTGGGAGAAGCTCGGCTTCAGTCGGGACTTCACTGGTGGCGATCGCCTGATCGCTTATGTGACCCTCGGCTGCGCCATCGTCGTAACCGTGTGGTTCACCATCGGCGGTGTACTTGACATAAGATACCTGTTTCGCCAACTCCGCGGCCGCGCCGCCGACCCCTCCGACGACGGTCGGGTCAAGACGGTGGATGCCGCGGTAAAGGACAAGCTGCAATGACGAGGAGGCCGCTTGTGAGAACACCAGCCTCGATGTCGGCTGTGCCGAGGCCCGATGCAGGCAGTGGACGATGAAGCCTACTCTGGTGATGCCGGTCGCCGTCACCGGCGCGGTGCTAGAATTCTCGAAGCAACTCGGTGCTTCCTTTGAGAACGTCGTGCCAGAAGCTCAGGGCGGCTTCCTGCTTGTCTTTCTCGAAGAACTCGACCCACCTGCCAAGCTCCGCGTCCGTGTCGCCCTCCACGGTCTGTTTCCTTTTGAGGAACGTGTAGACGAGATCGACGGTTCTTGCGGACTCCCAGAAGACGGAGGAGTTTCGGCTGGCGATTCGACTGGCTGTCCTGGAGACGTTCTCGAGGAATTCTGCCTTGAGTCCGTAGAGCGAGCCGACGATCTCCGGCAGCATCTCTTCAGCCCACAGTCGATGGAACCGGCACATGCCGCTATTGTCAAGGATGAGTTCCTTCTGCATGCGCTCTGCGTTCTTGCGCCCCAGTTCCCGCGGCGGGAGGAAGTCCTTTCCGTAGTGCATGTAGTATTTACCCATGATGGCCATGGGTGAGAGGGCTCCCGGCGTCCAGTACTGGTTCGGGACCATCCATCCCTTGCGGGCGTACGCCGTGCAGACGAACGGATCGAGGATTTGCCTACCTGTCTCCCTCGAGAGGCGGCGAATGCGCCTGCGGGCGCCGCGTTCGAGATCGAGGACGCCGCGTTTCTCGATGATGGCATCGAGCAGGGCCACGCCGATGTCGGCATTGTGCATGGAATCGGAAACGACGTTGAAACCGTCCGGGGAGAACACGGGGCGCTGATTGACGCCGAAATCCTCGGGTTCGAGGAGCCCTTCGGACAGGCATTCCATGGCCCAGGAGACGACGCCTCCGGCGGAGATGGCGTCGAAGCCGTACATGTCCGCGTGGTGGTTGAGTTTCTCCGCCGCGCGCTGATCGAAGATGCCGGAGAGCGGGCCCATGGTCTGGTACGGTTCGTAGTCTTTCTTGTACTCCCCATGCATTTTTTTGCAGAGGGCGGCGCAGGGTTCCCCGCAGGTGTGTTGCTGTTTGGGGCGAATGGTTTCCTCGTTGAACTGTTTCAGGTAGTGGTTGACGACGAACTTGTCGTGGATGTCGAGCCGCTCCTCCTCCGTCATGTAGATACTCTTGTAGTTGAAGGAGAGCATCCGTCCCCCGAGCGTGGCGAAGTTCACGCCGAAAGTGCCGCCCGTGTTGAAATCCGGCTCAAAGCGGTACTTGGCGGTCGCCTCCAGGTCCTTTGCGGCGAGTTTCTTCGTGTACCTGTTGACGAACCACTCGTCGGCGACCTTTCGATCGCGGAAATCCTCATCCACGAATGTGCCGCCGTACATGATCGCGGCGAGGCCGTGCTCCTGGAAGAGCTTCGAGCCGAAGCCTCCTCGCCCGGCCCACGTGTCCACAAACGAGAGCTTGCCCTTCGTGACGGGGACGGAAGCGACGGCGCCGAAGTCGGTGGATTGCGCGGCCGGTCCCACGGCGAGGATGCGCGGGTCGGTCGGGTACCTGTCACCGAAGCGATCAAACGCGTGGTCCATCAGGGAGTACACGCCTCTGCGTCCCTCGCCCCAGATTGTGTGCACGTCGATCGGGGCAAGTTCGACTTCGATTTCCTCGCCGCCGAGCCTGTTGAGACAGAGGATGGACGGGCTTCCGGCCTTGCCGACGATGGAGAGCATGTTGATGCCGAGGTTGTCGAACACGATGCCGGCGCCGCCCATGGAGGAAATGTAGAAACCGCCCCAGCACGGGGAGAATCCCGTGAAGACCATGCGGTTGGATCCGGGAAAGATGGATGCTGCAAGCAGCCCGATCCCGATGTTCAGGCTGCCGTGTCGGCGGGCAAGGTACAGGCCGAGATCGACAGGCCCGAAGAAGTCCCCCACTTTGTAGCGCTCGAGTTTGTAGAACCCGGTTTGGGCGTCGACAAGAAGCACTTTCTGATAGGAGTCCATGCTGTTTCTCCATCGTGGCCACGGCAACCCGTGCTGGGGGCCAGCTACAGGTAGAGAATATCGCGAAGCAATCGCCGTCCAAGACGGCAGCGTTTCGGTACAAACGCAACCGAGCCTGAAAACCCGAGGACGAGTCCAACAAACGGGGGCAGGCAGGAACCCGAAGGATCATGCCTGCCCCGAGGAGTCTTCTTCCCGTACGCCAATGCCGGCCCAACCGGCCGGTAGCACCGGCACCACACACTACTCGCCAGGCATATCGTACGGATTGTCGATCCCGAGGGGCTCCCAGAAGCTGGCGGCGCCGTGGCAATCGGCGCATTGCAAAGCCTCCGTGGCGGGAGCCACCTCGTGGTTGATGCTCAGGTACATCACCGTGTTGACAAACTCATAGTCACCGCTGTAGTCCTGACCCGCGTAGGCCGCGCCCTCTGCTACGGCCAGGCCCCAGTCAAACGAAACCCAGTAGGGATCCGGACCGGGACCCGTCCCGAACAGGTGAGGCACGAGCATTAGCTGGTTGACCGGGTCAGCCGGCTGCCGGCCGACCATCTTCTTGAACGGATAGATCTTCGCACCTTCCGTTTCGGCAGTGGCGGTCGGAGCGGCCAGAACGACAGGGTCTTCTTCGGTGCCTGCCTCGGTGTACGTGTCGCTCACGTTCACAACCTTGCGAGCCCACTGGCCGTCAAACCACAGGTACGTAGGCGTGACATCCATGTCCCAGACGAACTCGCCCTTCTTCTCGCTGCAGGGTGCCCTGTCGAACTGGAGCTCGGTGTCCGTGCAATTTCCAGGACCGGCCTTCTCCCAGTCCCAAGAAACGTTGGTCGCCATTGTGCGCGAGAACGTCGGTATGTGGCATACCTGGCAGGCCACGGTGTCCGTGTGATTGGCGAGCAGCGGGGTTGCGCTATGCAGGTCGGCCACGTTATGGCAATCGGCGCAAGCCACCTCGCCTTCGTCGCTGTGCACCGCCGTGGTGCCGGCGATCTTGTGGTTCTGCGAAACGTGACATTTCTGGCAGGAGTAATCGAGTCCACCCATGTGGACGTCCTGCTCATTGGTCGCGTCGTTCAGGTCGGTCGAAAGATCGCCATGCTTGACGTTGTCGTCGCCTCCGGCGAAGTAGTGGCAGAGCCCGCAGTTAGCACGAGAGGGCGCCCCGACATTTTGCGCCACGTCGTTGAGTTCAGACATTTCGATCACGGGCACGACCTCTCCGTCGACTAAGAGCGAAGCGGGCCCGCCGCCGCCATCGGCACTCGGGTGCTTGCGGTAGGTGCCGGTCGTATCGTGGCAGATAAGGCAGTCGATGTTCTCAGGCGTGTTGAAGAACGTGTCCGTGTCGGTCCCGGACTTCCAACCATAGCTGATGTGACATTGCGTGCAACGACCCTCGTTGCTGCTGATAGCCACTCAGTAATTGTTGACGAAGTCGACTTTTCCGTGGTTCTCGCCCTCAAGGCCCGCGATGTCGTCCACTGCGCCGCTCCAGTTCCAGTGAGCGGTCTGCATGATGTCCGTGGCGTGACCCGCATGGCAGGCCAGGCAGGTCTGCGTCCCCTGGTAGTCGGTGATGAGCGTCTTGTGGTCCTGGGGAGCTTCCACACACACGCCGTCCTCGCACACCTGGCCCTCTGCGCAATCCGCGTTCGTGTCGCAGTCAAGAACCGGCGCGTCGGTACACACACCGTCCTCGCATACTTGGCCCTCCGCGCAATCGGCGTTCGTGTTGCACTCGGGAGCCGGCGCGTCGATACACACACCGTCCTCGCACACCTGGCCCTCTGCGCAATCCGCGTCCGTCTCGCACTCGGGAGCCGGCGCGTCGGTACACACACCGTTCTCGCACACCTGGCCCTCCGCACAATCCGCGTCCGTCTCGCACTCGGGAGGTTGCATCGTAGTACAGCCTGTCACCAACATCATGCACACAAGTGGCGCAAAGCTCATCGCCACCAATCTGAAAACCGCGTTTCGCCTCAACATATCTTGGTTCTCCTATTTGCCACAGTTACCATAGTACAGCCACACGACCCGACCAAGCCCGCGCCTCTGGCTAGGTCGCAACATTCGGATTCCGTCCATCCCGCACCAGGCCTGAGAATCGGCCGTTGTACAAGATCACCTCCCACCACCGGGGCCAATCACGCTTCCCACGCACCGGGCCGTAGCTCCTCGTTTTGAGCCCACCAGCCGCCGCGTGGCCTGACCGTCGCGAACATCACCGCGAGGGTGCAATCGGTCCACCGCTCGGGAAGATTATCGGCTGGATAGATCAACAGGTCAACAGTTGTTTAGCCCGACTGTCGGGCGGGGCGTATCCGGTCCACCGTGTGGTCACAGTGGTGACCGGTGGAATCCGGCGATCCGGCGTCGTAGTCTTGACCTTTTGGGCTGGGGTGGGATAATGCGTTGCTGGACCCGGGCAAAGGAATCTTCATGACCGAGACCCAACGACCAAGGCGTATTCCCTCCAAGACCCTTCGGGAGGTGGCTCCGGTGCTCAAGGTCCTGGCCCACCCCCACCGCCTTCGAATCGTGGAGATCCTGCTGAGTGAGTCGGTATCGGTGAGGAAGCTGGCGTCGATGCTCAAGCTGGCGCCGCCTGTCGTGAGCCAGCATCTCGGTCAGATGCGCTCCAACGGAATCGTCACCCCGCGCCGCGAGGGCAAACAGGTGTACTACGAGGTGATCAGTCCGAACGCAGCCAACCTGATCCAGTGCATTCGGGCGCATGGTCCCGGATAGCAAGGCCCCCGGTATCGAAAAGCAACCTATCCGATGTGCTGGCGGTGCGTCGCCATGTCACGGCGCCTGGCGACCATAGGCCATGTAATACACTACCGGAATCACGATGAGCGTAAAGACGGTCGACACGAACAGGCCGAAAATCAATGCCCAGGCCAAACCGCTGAAGACGGGGTCGAGTGTGATCGGCCAGGCGGCGAGCATGGCGGTGCTCGCGGTCAGGAAGATCGGGCGCGACCGCACCGCGCCGCTGGCCACCAATGCTTCTTTGAGCGACTGCCCGGCGGCCGTGGCCTTGTGAACGAACTCGATCAACAGAATCGCATTGCGAACGGCAATCCCCGATAGAGCGATCATCCCGATCATCGCCGTGGCCGTGAAAAAGACTGGGTTTTGCCACGGACCAACGGTCTCGGCAGTCAGGGCGTTGAGCAGCCAGAAGCCCGGTATGATCCCGATGATCGTCAACGGAATCGAGATCATCAGGATCAGTGGCATGAGGTAGCTCTTTGTCTCATACACCAACAGCACATAGATGCCCAGGCAGGCGGCCGCAAATGCAAGCCCCAAGTCGCGCATCACGTCAATCGTGATGTTCCATTCACCCTCGCCGGCCCAATCCACTTCAAACCCGGCCGGGATCGCCCACGCCACGCCTCCACCGTTGTCTAGGTAGGTTCGCTCGTGCAACGGCCGGGCGACCAACGGATTGAACGCGGGTTCACTGCCGAGAGTGCCGGCGGCGGCGACCTGGGGCAGAACATCCTTGATAAGGTGGGATTCGCTGGTAGGATGAGGTTGAGGTGAAACATGACCATTGAACAATTGCGGCGGATGCACCAGACTCGTCCGTTCCAACCGTTTCGCGTTCACATGGCCGACGGGCGCCATTTGGATGTGGTTCACCCGGAGTTCCTCGCCCACACTCCGGCAGGCCGCACGATCTTGATCGCTCGGCCGGACGAGAGTTTTGAAGTCATCGACCTGTTGTTGGTGACGAGTTTGGAACCGATCAACGGCGTGTCTCCCCCACAAGCGAAGTAACTCGGTCCACTCGGTTTGGTCGGCCTGAATATCGAGGATCACTTCGGCCGGCGCGCGCCCCGCAGTTTCGGCAAAGACGTAAACGACGCGCCGCAGGTTCTTGTGGTAGATCGTCTTGTCCCACACGCCTCGCTCGACGTGCCCGATTTCCGCTAGCGGCACGGGGCGACCACCACTCCCGACCGCGTAGAGGTTTTCGATGCTCTCCTCGTGACTTCGCCTACTCTTGGGCAACTGAAGAACGATCGGCAGCGGGTTCACTTCACCGGAGACCTCGAGAACCGAGACCTGGCTGCCCTCGATTGCCGTCCGAATGAGCGCGGCAACCTGCCCGCCCGTGATGTCCGAGAGCGATGCCTTCTCTTTGTCGAGCACGAATCGTAGCCGGGTCTGATCGGTCTCGATCGTGTCGTCCACGTCTACCACCGCCGGCTCGACCTCCAACCGCTCCCGGACGTGTCGCGCCGCGTCGATGATTTCCTCGTAGGTATGGTAAGGCTGTCCGTAGACTTCAGCGGTGATCGTGGAGATAACGGGTGGGCCGGGTGGCATCTCCACCAGCTTGATGTTGGCGCCTCCGCGGGCGGCGATCTCCGCCAAATCGTTTCGCAGGCGCAGGGTCAACCCGTGGCTTTGCTGCACACGGTCGTGTTTGGGCACGAGATTCACCCGGATGTCAGCCATGTTCGGCCCGCGGCGCAGGTAGTAGTGGCGGACCATGCCGTTGAAGTCCATCGGGCTTGATGTCCCGACGAACGTGGTAACGTCGGTTACCTCGGGCACGCCGCGAAGGTACGATGCCAGTTCCGTGGTGACGGACTCGGTGGTCTCCAGGGTGGTGCCTTCGGGCATGTCGACGACGATCTGAAACTCGTTCTTGTTGTCGAAGGGGAGCATCTTGAGCGGCACCCGGCGGCTGGCGGCCAACCACCCGCTGAAGCCGAAGAGCACCACCATGACCGCAAGCAACGCCCACCGGGCGGAGCGGCTTCGAAGAAACGGCTCCAGCGCCGCTTGGTAGACGCGGTAGATCGGCGATTCCCGTAGGGTCCGCTGTGCGGACCGTTCGGATTCGTCCTTGGAGGGGGTCCGCACAGCGGACCCTACGTATTGCCCCTTCATGACGTGATAGGACATCCACGGCGTGATCGTGAACGCGACCACGAGGCTCATCAGCATGGCCAGCGGAACGTTGAGCGCCATCGGCCGCATGTAGGGACCCATCATGCCCGTGATAAAGAACAACGGGAGGAAGCTGATGATGACGGCCAGGGTGGCCAGGATGATCGGCGGGCGCACCTCGTTTACCGCGGTGAGCACGGCTTGCATCGGCTTCTGTCGGCCAAGCCGCAGGTGCCGGTAGATGTTCTCCACGTCCACGATCGGGTCGTCCACGACCAAACCCAGCGCCAGGATCAATGCAAACAGCGTGACGCGGTTGATCGAGTAGCCGGCGAGATAGTTGACCAGCAGCGTCAGCGCGAACGTGATCGGCACGGCGGTGGCAATGATCAGTCCCTCACGCCAGCCAAGCGTCAGCGCAAGGAGGGCGATGACGATGACGATGGCTACGGCCAGTCCCTCAACCAGCTCGTTGACCTTCTGATTCGCGGTCTCGCCGTAGTTGCGCGTGATTCGCGTGTAGACGCCCGCGGGCAGGACGTCCTCTCGCAACTCCTTTAGTCGTTGTTCCACGGCACGCGCCACCGTGACCGCGTTAGTGCCCTTCTTCTTGGCCACGGCGATGTGAACGGCCGGGTAGTCGCGGGCGCGATCGCGAAGAGAGTGGCCCACCTCCTCTGGAGGTGGGGGCCCGATTGTGCTTTGTTCATCTTCCGTTGATCGAATCGAGCCCCCACGTCTGAAGACGTGGGGCACCCCTCTAAGCGACGTCGAGATCGTCTCATCGTCCGCCGCAGCCGGTCCAAACCCGATGCGGGTGTAGGTCAGCGGCTCGGCGGGCCCGTCGATGACCTCGGCCACATCGCCAAGGTACACGGGGTTGCCATGCGGTGCGGCTACGACCAGCCGACGAATCTCATCCACGTTGGCGAAGGCATTGCCCGCCTCGATAAGCAGCGACTCGTTGTTCACATCGAGGTCGCCTCCGGGCAACACCGTGTTCATCCCGCGCAGGGCGGTGGCCAGTTGCTCGGGGCTCACCTGCCGCCCGGCCAGCAATTGAGCATCGAACTCGATGCGAACTTGCCGCGGCCGGCCGCCTACGATACGTGTCCGGCCGGTGTTGGGAACGGACTGGATTCTGCTTTCCAGTTCCTCGGCCACCCGACGGAGAGTGAAGTCGTCGTGCCGGTCGCTCCAGAGCGTGATGTCTACGATGGGTACGTCGTCGATCTCGATCGGCTTGACCACCCAGCCGGCCACCTGTGGCGGAATCGCGTCGGTGTTACTCTGGAGCTTGTTGTAGATCTTGACGAGGCTGTCCTCACGATCCTCGCCGACGTAGAAGCGGACGGTGACGACGGCCTGATGCGGACGGCTCATGGAATAGACGTACTCGACGCCGTCGATCTGATAGAGCATCTTCTCCAGTCGCAGGGCGACCTGTCGTTCGACCTCTTCGGCTGAGGTCCCGGGCACGGAGATAAGGATGTCGGCGATGGGGACGATGATTTGAGGCTCTTCCTCGCGCGGCGTAACCAGCAGCGCGACAGCGCCCGCGATCAGCGAGAGGACCACCAGCATCGCTGACAGGTTGCCCCTGAGGAACACCTCCACGATGCGGCTGGTCAGTCCTTCACTGCCGAATTCCGGGGGCGACGTTTCAGGAGAGGTCGATGAGGAGCCCATGGTGTCGTCCTTGAAAGAGTCTCGTAGCGGATCGATCGGCGCCCCAGAGGCTTTCTCCTCGGAAGCAGTCCGCCCGGCGGGCTCCACGATACTCAGGTAACTGTGTGCCGCAAGTAGCCAGGCAGTGGTCCTCCTGGCGCCGCGTGTTCGAGCGGCACGGCTGGGAGGCGGCCCACTGGTCCGAGATGGGCGACCCCAGGGCAACTGATCGCACGATCATGGCGTGGGCAGCCGAGAACGGCTGCATTGTCTTCACGCATGACCTGGATTTCGGCGCAATCCTGGCGGGCACCCAGGCCCAGAGGCCGAGCGTGATCCAAGTACGGGCTCGGGACGTCCTGCCCGATCACCTGGAAACCATCGTGGCCGCGGCGATTGGCCAGCTTGAATCTTTCTTGCAGACGGGCGCCTTGGTCATTGTGGCTGAGGCCATCGCCGCCGGCGGACCGTTGGAAACGCTGGAGTCGGACTGCCGCTTGCTGACACCCTACGCTGTGATGCTCAGGTATCCGGGCGCGGCGGACGAGCCGTCGGAAGAGGACGGTCGCGAGGCCGTCACGGCGGCGGAACATATCTACCAGCAGTTGCGGGAGGCTCTCGACAAAGAGGGCATGACGCTGAATGCTGAAAACCGACGGCTGATGACTGAGCACTGATGACTGAAAGCTGGACGAACATTGTCGTTCGTCCCGAAGGAGGCCAGCGGTCATAACTCGCGGCGTCCGCGATGTGTGGTATGGTCACGCTTGACGCGAGCATGTTGAAAGCACGGATGGAGAACATGGCCACGTCCTTGACTCGCGGATGGGTGGCACCGACAAACTTGTTTGTCGGTGTGCTGCGATCGGGGAGAAACACGCACAAACAAGTTTGTGCGTGGCACCCCGGCTTGTCGCGGGCACCCGGCGCCAAGCCGGCCAGTCGCATGTCCTCGATCATGCGTTTTCGAAGTTTGGTCACGGTGATATCCTCCATTAGGAAGCCTAAAACGAGATTCCGGCCCCATGGCCGGAAAGCCCGAGGATACCACGCTGCTGCCGATCCCCAATCCAGGCCCGCACCACTCCCAATAACCGTTCGGCAGCACCCCCTGCGGCGCAGCCGCTTCGTCGTATGCCGAGCATGTTTGACAGCTTGGGGGTGAAAGTCCCCTGCACAACCTGATGGAGGTGAAGTGCTAGCGAAGCGCAAGGGCGTCGTCGTGAGGCGGGGTCTGAAGGAAGCGTGGAGCAAAGC
>Ga0190284_1001455_pt1 | contig 10589 bp, 10 predicted proteins | sample 48691812_MG_FD_161668 | JGI IMG/M metagenome (GOLD analysis project Ga0190284, IMG submission 161668) | Hydrothermal vent microbial mat bacterial communities from Southern Trench, Guaymas Basin, Mexico - 4869-18-1-2_MG | ecosystem: Environmental > Aquatic > Marine > Hydrothermal vents >... | reverse complement strand
TCGGTGTCGCCGTCGTTCGCCTGATCGTTGTTATCGACGAATTTGCAGTTGTCGCAGGCGTCTCCGTGATCATCGTCATCGCCGTTCGCCTGATCGTTGTTGATGACCGCGGGGCAGTTATCGCAGACGTCTCCGTGATCATCGCCATCGCCGTTCGCCTGATCGTTGTTATCGACGAACTCGCAGTTGTCGCAGGCGTCGCCGACGTTGTCGGTATCGCCGTCGTTCGCCTGATCGTTGTTGATAACCGCGGGGCAGTTATCGCAAACGTCTCCGTGATCATCGTGATCGTCGTTCGCCTGATCGTTGTTGATGACCGCGGGGCAGTTATCGCAGACGTCTCCGTAATCATCGCCATCGTCGTTCGCCTGATCCTCGTTTGGGTCGAGATCACAGTTGTCGCACGGGTTCCCCAGCCCGTCGCTGTCGAAGTCTGGTAGCCACGTGTCGGAGTAATAGTCCGGGCAATTATCGCAGTCATCCCCCCACTCATCTGCATCCGCGTTCAACTGCGCGGGGTTGTACAGGCCGCCGCAGTTGTCGAAAGCATTGCCGGCCCCGTCGCTGTCTTCATCGGTCGTCGGAATGGCAGCGGCCGGCGCGCCCGTGAGGATATCGTAATCATCCGCGTCGATGCACCCGTCGCCGTCGAGGTCCGCATCAGGATCGTAGCCCGCGTCCCCGTCGCATCCGCTGGCTGCCGCCAGTGCCAGATTGTCAAGGATATTGACTATCCCGTCGCGGGTGACGTCGCCCTGCAATACGGCGAACTGCAACGCGGCGGCGCCTCCCTCCGTCCCGTCGCCCGTGGGCCAACTCGGGTCGCCGGGATCGTCCACTTCGCCGTCCAGGGCCTGGCCCGCGGCGTTCTCAACGGTCGAACGCACCACCAACGTCAGTATCTCCGCACTTATGCCGGGGGCGGGGATGGTCACCGTCACATCATCGGTGAATGTGTCCAACGGAGTGACGACGAGCCCTGCCACCGACTGTAACCCGATGGTGTGGGCGGTAATGGCGCCGCTGGGGATAACGACCCCCTGATCGAACATCACGTCGACCTGCGTCACCGCCGTGCCGTTGACAATCCAAATCCAATCCCCGGCACGGGGACGGAGCACCTCGCCGGCCGGAACGCCAGGCCCAGGGGGTACGACAACGCCTGAAATCCTCGGAGGCGCGGCGCACGCCGGCATCGGGAACGCGCTGACCAGCAAGACACCCGCCAAAGAGAGAAGCACCACCGTTGTAAGCTTGGGGACCGTAATTGCGTTAAACATGTCGCTACCTGCATCCTGGAATAAGATTCTCTCGTTCCTGCACGTTACTCGCGGTTTTCACACATACACCAAGCGCGATCCCGCGCGCCTCGGTTGCGGCGCGGCGCACTCGGTGTTGTTATCCGTCATTCGCCGTTCACGCCGCCGGGCTATCCACCAAAGCCCAAGCCGCGACGACGCAGCAAAGCAAGGGAAGCGACCACGAACAGGCCAAGCCCACCAGGCTCGGGGATAATGGCAATCGTCACCGGATCGAACTCGAAGGGAACGTCCTCGAATTGCGGGGGACTTCCACCAACGTTCGTAACGAGCGCCGTGCTGACACCCAGGTCGAGGGTGAAGGTGCCCAAAGGAGCATCAAGCGCTACGTCAATGACCAACTGGGCCAACACGTCGTGTCCCGCTGCCGCCAACTCGACGTTCGCAAAACTCTCGTTCAAGGCAGTGGCATACACGCCGCCGTGACCGCCGTCATTGATGTAACTGAGTCCGGCATGCAGCACGCCGCCGCCCTGAGTAATAAGGTTCTCGGCCTCATAGAAATTGCTCGGGTCCGCGGCTGGAGGAACGCGGCCGGTGACCTTCTCGACGATCGCCGGCTCGCCACCGATGTTCACGTCCAGAGAGTAGGCCACCAACGGAGTACTATTGTCGGACAGCCTCACCAGACACAAAATCGCATCTCCAGGCACGACCTGAGGTGACCCGGATTCAAACTCGAATGTGATTATCTCTGCCGACGCGGCCTGTGTCAAACCCTGTGCCGCCAACAACCACACACATACCAAGACTACGGACTTCCCGCGCGAACGTATCGTAGTACCCATTGCTCCCTCTCACTCCCTCGCCAGCCAGAGGTGGGTTGTCGATTCCCGCAACGCCGCTACGTACACTGCGCTGATGCACACACCCCAGGTCGGCTAACGCTTTCCTAGGTTATGACATGGAAACGCACGGACGTATCTAACCAGGAATTGACTCTCCCCACCCATACTCTCTCCCTATCTACTCTCTCAACCAGCATCATAACCAGGCCGCGTACGCGTGTCAAGAGGACCTCCGGCAAAATCCGAATAACCGGCAACGCTGCCGGCGATCGGCAAGATTTCCGGTGGCCCCGGTGCCGTAGTCCACGCTGCGTGGCCATGTCAGGGCGGTTGGGTCCGCGAATCCGCAAAAGCCGCCTGTTTGTCTACGCCTGGGCCTGGACCGCACGAACTGAGGACCTTAAGCTCAGCTCAGCCTGTCGCGTGATGTGTGAAGCTGGGTAGTCTGAGACCGCTTGGCAGGGGCATCCTCGCCGATAACGTTAGCCAGACGGTTCGCCTAGTGCTTTGTCACGGCTGAATTGACGGGTGTGGGCAAATTGGGTGCCACTGGTGGCTTGCCCACCAGTGCCTTGCTTCTCGACGCTGCGTGCACAACACTGGCGGACAAGCTGCTAGTGGCACCCGCCAATCGAGGTGTGACAGAGCAGAGTAGGTGACAGGCTTGGCGAGTCGGCAGGCGTGAATGGGAGGCTTTTCCCGGATCAGCTCGCTCCGATCCGGCGACGAGTGAGCCCGGACTACTCCGCTCGGTTCACATGGACGTGGGTCTTGCTTTCCAGGCCGGCGATGAGCATTGACACGGCAGCATCCGTTGACAGATATCCCGTATTGATGTGCACGTCATAGAGTTCGAGACAGAAGGGGTCTACACGGAAATGCTCGCGCAGGAACTTCTCGCGCTGGGTGTCCCGCTCCTGAACGGCTGAGCCTGCCTCCTCCAGAGAGCAGCCCACTTGCGTGGCGCGGCGCTCACAGCGCACCTTCTCGGGCGCGATCACGCGTATGCGCAGCCCGTGTTCCGCGGGGAGAACGAAATTGGCCCCACGCCCTACGAAGATGGCATGGTTCGTCCGGGCGATGGCGTTGATCGAGCTGATCAGCTTGCGAAAGTAGTCCGATCCCGGGGGCTGGCCCTCAAAACCGAGGTTTTTCAGGAAGCTCTCGAAGTATCCTTCCGGGTGTTCGTCGGCCAACTCGTAGATCTTCTGCTGGACGGCATCGTTCTGAGACATGTAGTTCAGAATTTCGCGATCGTAGACTTCCCACCCGATTTGTTTGCCGAGTGCGCGGGCCAGCGTCAGGCCGCCCGCACCACTCTGGCGGGAGAGTGTCACGAACTCGAAGACCCGTTCGGCATCGGGGGCGACCTCGCTGTCTTGCTGAGTACGGGCCAACTCCCAGTTTCGCATCTGACGTTCGACGAGTTTTTCAACCCCGCTTTGCGACATGTTGTACCTCGCTTCCTGAAAACCGGGAACCCACGACCCGACACAAGCAACGTATTGCAGGCTTGAGCCCCGCGGAGATGTTCCCGCGTCATGGTCGCTGCCGGCCCCTTTCCCCATTAGGATCATACCCGCCAAACGCGATATTGGACACCAGGGGCGCCATCAAAACCGGGGCATGCCCGAATGAAGCGGCCCGGGCGCTGCAAAACCGCGAACGTTCGGTTAGGCTACGCGGACCATGACTGACAAACGATACGACGTACTCTTCATCGATTGTTACGGCACGATCACCGCGGGTGATAAGGAAGCCGTCGAGGAAACCTGCCGGCTCGTCGTTGGCGAACTGGGTCTCACCATGCCCGCCACGGAGCTGGCGGTTGTGTGGGGGCGGCGGTTCTTCGCAGCCCTCGACACGGCGAACGACGGTGCGTTTCGCAATCTCTTCGATCTGGAGGTTGAGACACTGATCGAGACCGTCGAGCCCATGATCGGGCCGTTTGACCCGGTCCCCTTTGTCCAGCACCTCAAACGGTACTGGGCCGATCCGATGCTCCAGCCCGAGTCGCTCGCGGCGCTGCACGCCCTGGACCTTCCGATCTGCTGCGTATCCAATGCCGATACGGAGGACATCCTCGCCGCCGTGGAGAGACACGGCTTGCCCTTGGACCACGTGGTCACCTCCGAGGACGCCCGCTGCTACAAACCCCACGCGGGCATCTTTCACAAGGCCCTGGCGGCGATGGACGTGCGGGCCGACCGCGTCCTCCATGTCGGCGATTCGCTGCACAGCGACGTGGGCGGTGCCCAGGCGCTGGGAATCACTGCGGCGTGGATCTGCCGGGAGGATCGTATTTTCGATGTTGGGGATGCCAGGCCCGACCATAAGATTCGGTCCTTATTGGAGTTACAGTCCCTTCTCTCCTAAGCCGCCGACTTTTCACTTGCCTTGATACGCAATATCGGTTAGTATTTAACTGACGATAATTATATACATCCAGTGAACATGTGGCCGTAGCGAGTGGCACACAACCCGAACGGAGGTGGCGTATGACAAGCACAGGCTTTCGCGTTCTGTCCGCAGGCCTGTTCGCTTGGGCAGCCTGCGCGGCGTGGACGGCGGAACGGGCCGACGCGGGGGCGATCCGCTCGCGTCCCACGCGGTCCGGGCACCGGCCGGCCATCGGCCATTCGAATCGCAGTGGGCGACAGGGAACCCATGTGTCTCGCCGGCATGTGCGCAGGCCGGGCGGTCGTGGCGTTCGCCGCTACGGTCGCTCCACGCGCGGACCGCGCACCGGACGGCGCCCTTCGACATCATCCGTCAGGCGTGTCGGTTCGCGAGGGACGCCGGGAGTCCGTGGTCCCTCGTCAGCAGGTCGGTCCGGCATCCGGCGAACGAGCCCGGGGCTGACGATCGGTCATCGCCCCGGAAGGCATCGCACCACGGTGCATCATACACGCCGCCACATTGTCCGGAGGCATCACGCACCCAGGACCGGCGTTCGCTTCAGCACGGGGCGCAGCCACGGTTCGGTTTTCAGTTCCGCCCGACACGCGCGCCGACATCGCCACTATTCGTCGAGAAGCGGGAGAAGCTACTTCCCCAGCTTCTACTACCGGTCACCCAGAACAATCTACGTCCCCGGGCCGACCGTGTACGTCGATCGGACCTACGAACAGCCGGTCCAAGAGATTATCCGTTACGTGCCGATCGAACAGGCACCGGTCTCGCGCCCGGACGCACCGACCGTCAGCGGGCCTGAAACAGGCTCTTTCCTTCAGCAGGGCGATGCGGTGTTCAAGCAAGGCCGCTACGACGAAGCCCGCCGGCTGTACACGCGCGCGCTGCTGGCCGACGAGAGTGATCCGGCGGCACGGTTGTCCTACGCGTACGCCCATTTCGCGCTCGGGCGATGCACGATTGCGGCGATGGCTCTGCGACGTGCACTTGCCGGCGACCCCGGCTTGATGGACACGCCGCCGGACCCGCGCATGGCGTATGGCGTTGGCGGGGAGTTCGAGAAACATCTGGCGGCGCTGCGGGAACACGTCGTACTGGCACCCGAGGACACGGAGGCGATTCTCCTGCTCGTGTACGTTGCTCACGCAATCGGTCAGACGGAGTTGGCGTTGGGGCAACTCGATCGCGTCTTGGCCGCGGATGACGCCGATACGCTGGCCTACGTGCTGCGCGACGCCATTCTGCACAGCCGCACCGCCCCGGAGCGGCAGCCCGCGCCGCCGACCGAAGGAATCACACCGCCAGCTTGAGCCAGCGCCCGCGAACGTACACGGCGCATGCCAGCAGGGCGCGGATGGTCATGTCGCCGCAGATGCCCACCCACATGCCGATCAGCCCATAGCCGAGCGTGAACCCGAACAGATAGCCGAGCGGCATGCGAATGAAGATGAGACTGACCAGCGTGACGGCCAGAGGCGCACGGGTCTCGCCGGCCCCGCGAAGCGCCCCCACATAGATGATTCCGGCAGCCAGCATGGGCTGGAAGAAGGCGGCAATTTTCAGTGCCGGAATCCCGGTCGCACGCACGTTGGGATCCGTGTGCATCCACCCGAAGATGAACTCCGCCGCACAATAAAAGAATGCGGCGATGACGGCTGACAGCAACACGCACTGGGCGACCGCTTCATGCCCGGTGTGGCGGGCGCGCGGCGCGTCGTTGGCTCCCAGGGCTTGGCCGATCATCGCGGCGCAGGCGGCAGCCCAGGCGGACGCCGGTAGATACGTCAACGCCTCCAGACGAATGACCACGATGTGCGCCGCGTAAATCACGTCGGACTCCGGGCCCTGCGTCAGGCGCTTTATCATGGCGAGAAAGACGAAATGCCCGGTCCACATCACGGCTCCGTCCGATGCCGCGGGCAGCCCGATGCGGAGGATCCGCCGCACCGGGGCGAGATCCAGGTCGCAAATGGACCTGTCGATTCGCAGACCACTTCGCCCGCGAAGCATCACAACCACAATGATCAGGGCCCCGCTGAAACGCGCCACCATCGTCCCGATGACGATGCCGTCCACCCCGAGAGCCGGCACCGGACCCGGACCGAACACCAGGATCGGCGAAACGACCATGTTCAGCGCGTTGACGATGCCAAGCACCTTCATGGGCGTGCGTGTGTCGCCGGCCCCTCGCAGAGCGGCACAGGCGACCAGCGTTACGCTGTTGGCGGTGTAACCGACGGCCTCGAAATGCAGGTAGCGGACGATGATCGCGTACGCATCTCCGGTCATGCCCTGCCATGTCGCGAAGGCGGGGGCCATCGCGTACATCAGCGTTCCCCCGGCGATCCCGGCGAAGACGGACATGGCCAGTGACTGATTGGCGATCCGATTCGCCGCCTGCCTGTCGCCGGCGCCGATGGACCGCGACACCAGGGCGGTCGTGCCCGTGGCCACCAGATCGAAAAGCATGACCGCCAACCAGGCGACATAGGCTGCCAAGCCGACCGCCGAGGTGGCCTGAACGCTGATACGCCCGGCGAGAAAGGTGTCCACGATCCCCACGGTCGTGTTGAGCATTTCCTGGCCGAGCACGGGCAAGGCCAGGGCGAGCAGGACCGTCCGTACGCGGCCGGTCGTTACCAGATTGGGCTGTGCGTAGAGAGAGCCGATTTTGCGGGTCCTTGTCACTTTCGGGAGAACCGGAGCACTGTCGTCCTGCCATCGGGTAGTGACGGTACCGCAGGCGGCGGCAGGATTCAAGCGGCCCGATTACCGGCGCCGGTCGCATCGATTCGATCGACGTCGTTTTGGGGGCGACCGGTCCGAACAACACAACAGCGAGTCCGTTCATTATGGATTATAATAACGTACAAGATTATTATTCTAGTATTTGACAATCTGTGAATAGTAGGATATAATAATAGTGGGATGTGTCGGGGCGTTTTGTGAGGTGCGGGCCATGGCCAAGCGTGCAAGGGAAAGCAAGAGACAACGCGCGGTGGGGGGGGGGCAAGGGGCGGGGGACGAAGAAAACCGCGGCCAGAACGCGCCGCGCAGCGCCAAAGCGGCGAATCATCGAAATGGCGACACGGTGGCGCAAGGGCAGTAGGGGAGTCGGCCTGGGGGCGGCCGTGTGCGTTGTCGAGGCGGTCGGCGGGCGGATCGAGGTGGCGTCAGGATCGGTCGAACAGATGTCGGACGGTAGGGGGGCTACGCGGGGAGCGGATGCGCTAATGGCCGGTATCGCCCGGAAGCTCGGTAGGGGGGGCAACTGGGACGCCGTCAGCGATGCGCTGTCCGCCGCGGGCCATGGGCAGAGGCTCAGGATCATGGCCTATCTGCTCGAAGGACCGGCGACCTACCGCGCGCTTCAAAACGCGACTGGCTTGGCGGTCGGTCCGCTGTATCATCACATTGACCGACTCCGGTTGGCGGGGCTGATGGAGCCCAAGCAGCGCGATCTGTACACGCTGACGCGCGCGGGACGGAACCTCGTGCTCTTGGCGCGAGTCGCCGGTCCGCTGCTGAAAGATCGGCGCCCTCGAGCGCAACCGGGAACGTAAGACCGCGGGCAGTGGTGTTCGGTAGGGGGGTCACGTCTGGTGGCGCGGCACGGACTGAGGATTCTGGCGCTGGAAGCCTACTACGGCGGCTCACACCGTGCGTTCCTCGACACGCTCGTCGGGCATAGCCGGCACGAGTTCACCGTGATGACCCTTCCGGCGCGTAAGTGGAAGTGGCGTATGCGCGGGTCCGCGATCTGGTTCGCCCAGGAGATCGCCAAGCGAGCGTCACAAGCCCCGGATCTGATCCTGACCACGGACATGGTCAGCGTCACCGATCTGAAGTCACTGCTGGTAGGGGGTGTGCGTGAGCTTCCCGTGGTGTGCTACTTCCACGAGAACCAACTAACGTATCCGCTGCCCAACGAGGCGGATCGCGACTTCCAGTACGGCTTTACGAACATCACGTCCTGCCTGGCGTCGGACGCTGTATGGTTCAACAGTCGTTTTCATCTCGATGACTTCGTCGAGGGCGTCGCGCGTCTTCTGCGGAAGATGCCCGACTACGTGCCGGAGGGAATCGGCGATGAACTCAAGCGTCGGGCCACCGTGAAGTATCCACTCGTTGAAATGGACGCCATCCGCGCCGCCGCTACGGCAACAGGTCGCCCGGAGCAGCCGCTGAGGATTCTCTGGAACCACCGCTGGGAATACGACAAGAACCCCGAGGCATTTTTCGAGGCCGTCATCGGGCTGGCCCAGGCCGGGCACGATTTTCGCCTCGTCGTTGTTGGGGAGACGTTTCGCCAGGCCCCGAAAGCGTTCGCGAGCAGTTGGCGTGCGCTACGCGGCAAAATCGAGCAAACCGGCTACATCGCGTCGCGTCCGGATTACCTCGCGGCGCTGGCCGGTTGCCACGTCGTCGTTAGCACGTCAATCCAGGAGAACTTCGGGATCGCGGTTGTCGAAGCCATGGTGGCGGGCTGCCGGCCGTTGTTGCCCGACCGCCTGTCGTACCCCGAACTGATTCCCGAGCGATTCCATGCGACCTGCCTGTATCACGACGTTGGCGAGTTACAGAGCCGGCTGGCGGAGTTGATTGGAGCGGGCGGCGGAGCGGGTATTGCGGGCCTTGAGGCGTCCGTCTTCGAGCGTTTCTCAGTCGAGCGGAACATCGAGACGTTCGATCGCGCGTTTGAAGCGGTGCTTGAGGCGTCCCCGAGCCGGTACGTGGCGCCGTAACACCGCGGGAATGCGTTTTCCGGTGGAGTTTGCACAAGGTCCGATAAGATATGTTCTGTTACATTGATCCGGAAGGGGGGTGACGGGAGGCGTTTCGCGACCCAATGACTCACGGTCACTCGGCCGCATCGCATCCGAGCGGCAATCGTCAGGGAGCGGTCGATCTGTGGCGCTTCGACCCGTGTTCGGCGTACAGGGTCGTCCACAAAGGGTGACGCGACAACCGGGCTACGGGCGTCGTCTGCCGCGCCGCGGTGGTTTTTGCGACGGAGCGTCGGTTGCGGAAGCCCGGTCGCGCAGCAGGGCAAGATCGATGCCGTCGGTGGGGCTGAACGATTGGCGGCTGGTGACGTCGAAGCGGTAGGCAATGAGTCGTTGAGTAACGGAATCGATGACGTAGAGCAGCTCTTCCGTGGTGTGAAGGAACTGCCCGTTTGCCAGCACATAATCGCCGGATTCGACGCCGGGACCAGAGGAGGCGAACGCTGCTCGCGGTTGCGAGTTGACGATCACCAGCCCGACCAGAAGGATGACGGTGGTGATGCCCAGGACGCCGATGGCGAAGTTCTTGTTGTCCATGTTCGATGTCCTTTGCGGTTACTTGGTTCGCCCGATGTCGTCTTCGAGGCGGCGGGTCTGAACGAAGGTCAGTTTGCCGTCTTTCTTGGTTGACGGCACGAAGCAGTGCAGAAGGCGCGCCTGCTGATCGAGGATGTAGATCACGTCGAAGTCCTTGTGGACTTTGACGGTGCAGACGGCGAAATCGCCCGGACGCCCACTGCGCGCGCCATAGGCGGCGGGCACCATGTCCAGGCTGAAGATCAGGGCCGCCGCCATGACCAGATTCAGTCCGACCAGCCCCACGATCAGGCTACGCTTGGTGAACACGAGATTCCTCCTGTGCGTGTGAGGTTACGACTGGTGCGAGCGTTTGGCGTGCTTGAAGGCCACCGCACAAACCAAGCCGAACATCACGATGGTGAAGATCCATTGGAAGATCGGTTTCTGCTTCTCGGGCGGTCTGGCGGTGGTGACAGCCAGGGCCAGCGGCACGGCTCCATGGGCAAGCCAGAAAAAGGTGCACGCAGCCGCCGCCTGTTTGATTCGCCTCGGCCAGGACCTCTGTCGATTGGGTCGCGTATCTCTTGCCATAGTACATACCATTATAGGGCACGGCGGGCTGCGGTAAACCATCTTTGGCGTAATTCGCCGTCGTGGGCAGGGCAATCGCATCTAAATCGCCCTCGCCAGGAGCTCCAGCAGGTAGCCCTCCTCCAGACAGGCTTTGAGCCGTTTTCCTTTGATGCCGGCTTTGCCGCTCTTGT
>Ga0190284_1001454_pt1 | contig 10606 bp, 13 predicted proteins | sample 48691812_MG_FD_161668 | JGI IMG/M metagenome (GOLD analysis project Ga0190284, IMG submission 161668) | Hydrothermal vent microbial mat bacterial communities from Southern Trench, Guaymas Basin, Mexico - 4869-18-1-2_MG | ecosystem: Environmental > Aquatic > Marine > Hydrothermal vents >... | reverse complement strand
GTGTTGTCGATCCCGCGACTGGAGATCGGCGACTGCCTGGAGATCCGCATAAGCAAGATCGGGTTTAACATCGCGTACCTGGGCGACTCGGGCGGGGGATCCGGCGGCGGATCGGGGGGCGAAACACTGGAGCCGCCGATGCCGGGGCACTGGTATGAGTCGACGCTATTCCAGGGAAATCGCCCGATCATCAAGAAGCGTTACTCTGTCCACATGCCCAAGGACAAGCCGGTGCAGTTCGAGGTCTACAACGGCGCGCTCAAATCGTCGCTATGGTTCGACGAGGACTATCACGTATACACCTGGTATGCGGAGGACATCCCGGCAGTCAAAAGCGAGGTCCGCATGACCTCCCTGGATGACAACGTGACCAAGCTGGTCATGGCGACCGTCGCGGACTGGCAGACAAAATCGCGATGGTTTTACGAGGTAAACGAGCCGCAGTTCGAGGCGGACGATGCCATTCGTGCGAAGGTCCGCGAGATTACAAAGGGATTGAAAGACGAGGAGGCCAAGATCAGGGCGTGTCTGCACTGGTCGGCGGACTTCGTGCGGTATTACGGCACGAGCCGCGGGCCACGTGAGGGCTTCACGCTGCACACGGGCATCGAGACGTTCCACGACAAGGGCGGCGTCTGCAAGGACAAGGCCGGCATGTTGGTGACCATGCTGCGTGTCCTTGGGCACGAGGTGTATCCGGCGTTGACCATGGCCGGCTCTCGTGTCGAGAAGATTCCCGCCGACCAGTTCAACCACACGGTCACCGTCATGCGGAAGAAAGACGGGACGTTTCGCATATTGGATCCGACTTGGTCTGTGCTCAGCAGGGAGTTGTGGTCCAGTTGGGAGGTCTTGCAGGGCCTGGTCTATGGCACGCCGGAAGGCCAGGACCTGACGCTGTCACCGTATTACGAGCCGGAGTACAGCACGCTGGCCGGCAAGGCCACGAGCAGGATCAGCAAGGACGGCACTCTCTCGACGCAGATGGCGATTGATATGTCGGGTTCGCCGTGCACCTCGTTCCGACGCCACATCGAGCGCTACTCGAAGCCGGAGCAACGGGCGGAATTCGAGCGGACGTTGAACATCGCCCCCAACGCCCGCCTTGTAGAAATCGACTGGACCAACCCCTACGACTATTCACGGGATTCGCGGGTCAATATGAAGGTCGATGCGACGGGGTATGCCTCCGGCGCGGGCAATGTGCGGATGTTCCGTATGCCGCTCATGTCCCGGCCGATGCACACCTGGCTCCTGCCGGATTTGGACTATTCCATTACGGCGGAGGAGCGGAATTACGGTCTGCGGCTGCGGGCCACGCGGGTCGTTCGGTACGAGGAGACGATAAAGCTGCCGCCCGGATGGAAGATCGAGCACGTGCCCGAAGCCGAGAAGCAGGAGTCAGGCCAGGCATCGTTGACTTTTGAGGTGACGCCGGGTGATGGCGAACTGACGTATCGTTTCGAGATGGTCGTGCGGAGCAACATCATCCCGCCGGAAGACTACAAAGGATATAAGAAGGCGATCGACACCATGAGAAAACTGGCTGACGAATGGATCGTTTGCACCGTTGGAGATGCTGATGCGGCGATATCCAAGCACGCGATGGCGGCTGTGACGGCCGGGGAGGTGGACCATGACTAAATGGGATTGGAATCAGCGATCGGTGTCAACCGGCCCGGACCCACGTGCTTCGTCCTTTGCCATGTGCTTCGAGTCGACCCTCGAACCGTGCCACCGGCGGAACCTGTGGCACCGGCATAATGTGTGGCACCGGCGTCTCGCCGGTGTCTTATTACGCTCCGTAGTACTGCTCATTGTGGCCGCATGGATCGCCCCGATAGCGGACGCACGGGCACAATCGGGCGCAGTCACCGGTCCGGACTTGACGATCGGCGCGGCAGAGTATCCCGATGACGATGCGATTATCCTGCGATGGGAACAGCATTGGACGCTCGAGAAAGATGGAAAGGTGCGCCGGCGCGATCACAAATGGCTCAAGTTATTGAACTCGCGTCCGATCCGCTCGGTGGCTGATCCCCGGCTTGATTACCGCGTCGGCGAAGACGAGTTAATCATCCATACAGCACAGACCATCCTGCCAAACGGCAAGGTGCTTCCCGTGCCGGACTATTCGTTCAACAAGGTTGGACCGGATGATGTTGCCGGCTGGCCCGCCTACAACGGATGGGAACAGACCGTTGTTTCCTTCAGCGGCATCGAGCACAACTGTATCCTCGAACTCGACTACGAAGTCGTGACGCGCCCCGGCGTCTTCCCATGGATGGAAGGCGACCTGCGCTTGAATCAGAACTATCCAACTGTTGATCGCGTCGTGTCGGTGACGGTGCCTGCGGGCACTGGGCTGAAGCACAAGATCGACAACCTGTCGCCCGCGCCAAGCCTGGCGGCAGGCTCCACCGGCAACGGGGCAACCACTTACCGATGGTCGTTTTCAAACCTGGCGGGTGCCGCGGGTGAGCCGCAGTCATTGCCTTGGCGGTCGCGGTGTGGGCGGCTGCGTTTCACAACGTGTGCGAGTACGGATGAGTTGGTCGGCGCGTTCGCAAAGCGTGTAGACAAAGCAGCACGATCCGACGCCGCGATCAAGAAGTTTGCGCAGGCGGCAGTCGAACAGGAAACCGATCCGCGCGAACGTGTTCGCAAGGTCGCCAAGAAGCTCCACGGTTCGTTTAACTTCATCAACTCACCCAAGACATTCCGTTCGTTGGATTGTCGCAATGCCGCGGATGTTTTGCGATGTAACTACGGCAGCCCGTTGGAGGCGGCGGCGCTACTGACGGCGGCCCTGCGATCTCTGGGCATGGACGCCACCGTGCAAGTGGCGGTCGATGCGGATTCGTGGGATGACAAGGTCCCTACACGGTCGGACTTCGCCGGCTTGGTTGCCGCTGTGAACCTGCCGGGCGGTCCGGTCCACGTACATCCACGGCATGGCGTACTCAAGAATCCAGGTCATTGGGGCCGGCACTGGCTGCTGTCCCACGACAAGGGCGGCAAGCTGTGCAGAACCTATGTGGCCGCCCGCGGGGAGAAGGCGCCCAGCGAGATTCAGATCACCGGTAAGATCATTGTTGACGACAAGGGCGAGGCGACGGGCGACCTGAGCATTCGTCTGACAGGTGGGTTTTATGATCCGCGCGAACTCGAGACCGGCGCCAAGCAGGAAGCCCTGATAAAAAAAATCGTCGGACGTGTATTGAGCGACTGCAAGGTGACGGATCATTCGATTGCGACGTTGTCGGACGACCTGCTCAAGGCCACGGCGAAAGTGGCGTCCAAGAGTGAGTTGGTCAGCTTCGACAAGCGACATTTGCTTCAGTTTGGTGAGCGCCCTGCATTCTTGTCGGACTTCCCCATACCGTTGGGCCGGTCTGGTCGGAAGACCGATGTTCACACCGCCGGCCGCTTCATCGAGAACGTGGACCTGACGGTCGAGCTTCCCGAGGGTTGGGGGGTCGCGATTCTCCCGGCCTCGTTGCCGCTCGTGGTTGGGCCATGGGGATCAGCCGAGCAAACTGTGAAAGTAGACGGCCGGAACATTCTCTTCCACTGCGGGATAACCACCAAGGTCGATACAATCACCTCAGCCAAGTTCCCATCGCTGCGTGAAGCCGTGAACGTATTGCGCGCCGCATCGTCGCGGATACTGTTCGTGGGGCCTGGTGACAAGGCCGCGGAGAAGCCTGAGAAGGCTGGCGCGGCGGCAGGCGATCAGCGTGAGCCGGCGGCCACAAAGAAGACCGGCGGCAACGAAGCCGAGCGGACCCAGGCAACCGACATGATCTACGTTCAGGTTCGCATCCGCATGGAGGAGGCACTTATCGCACGGGCGGCGCTGTTGAAAGCCGGCAAAGCACCCTCGGATCCGGAGGTCAAGAGACACGAAGACATCATCAAGATGGCTCGAGAGTTGCTGCTTGCGGCTGGCGAAATGGTTGCGGACGTCGAACCGCCCCTTTCCGAGTAGAGTTCCTCATATGTCGTTACCGTTCTATCGAGGTTCAACGGTAGCGGAGAATGATGCTATCTGTGGGTATTCATGAACAATTCGGGTGCCTCGCCCCTTTCAGGGGTGGGGGACGGACTGCGCAACGGTTCAGCATTGCCGAGAATTGCTTAGCTGAGGCGATCCAACGCGGTTTCGATATCGCCGCACACCTCGAAGAACTGGTCGAGCTTCGTCGTGCTGAACACGCCGCTCACGAACGGTGAGGCGTTTGCCATCACGACGCGCCCGCCTTGGCTGTTCGCCTGGGCCGTGATGCGCACCAAGTCCCCGATGCCATTGGAGTTCATGAATGTCACGTCTTTCAGGTCCAGGATTACCTGCGCGCGGTCCTTTCCTAGGAGGCGCCTGACCGTGCTGACCAGGGTGTCGTCTTCGATTGGGGTCAACGCGCCTTCCACGTGAACGATTGACACGCCGGACCTGTCTTCGATTTTAATTGCCTGCGACAAGATGGAATCCTCTCTGAGTACCGCTTCACATCACATAGAGGCGGTTTGGTATTGTACGACAGCACATTGCCGAATGAGCCGGGTCATCCCCGATCCGGTCAACCGGATAGGGTCCGTGCGGTCCGCACAGGGTTGAGCATGCACGCCCCGCCCTCTGGGCTTATGGGTCTGTTTGTAGTTGCTCCTGCTTCTTCTTCAGTCTCTGTGCGCTTCTGCCGTCACTCCAGCCTTGTTCGTAGCCCTGGTTGTATTCTTTCTCCATCATCCACTGCCACATCCAGGCTCCGTTGGCATCGGCCCAGGCGTTCTTGGCGTCGCGCCGGCCGTCCTTGTACCCCTGATGAAACTTCCCGGTCGATACGGCCATCCGCTTCGTGGAGCGTGAACCTTCGTGATTCTCGCTACAACCGTAGCTCGCCGGCAAGAGCACGGCCAGCGCAACGATCAGCAAGTGACCACGTCGTCGAACCCATGACAGCGTGCAGCGGTGCCGGATGACGCCGCGTGATGGGCACAATGTTGGATGATCGTCCTTCATGACAACTCCCACGATTCTAATCTATCGGACGGATTCTCACGAGAGATGTGAGATCACTTTTCAGAAGGAGGGCCGTGTTGTCTCAGGTGCGGCAGAGCGAGGTCATTCTTTGGCTTTCTTGTGATAGATTCCACGTTCGCAGGCGACGACGAAGGTCTCCGCCGTCGTCTTGAGCCGTTCCCAGTCCAGGCGGATGCGGTCCGCCTCGACGGGGTCGATCGCGCCGTCGTCCGCCACAGATTCGCTGACTTCCCGTAGGAGCCGGCTAAAAGCCATCACCAAGTGGTGCGTCGATTCGAGGAGGTCCGTATCGATCACCTCGGATTCCGACTCGGGATTGTGGACGAAGAATCCGTCGGCCTCATGGCAAAGCCAGTTGACGACCGGGATGTGTCCGGTGAGCGAGACGATCTCCTTGAGGCGGTCCAACGGATTTCGAGTGCCGCTGGTGTCCGGATCGTCGGCGGCCGCCTCCTCGCACCACTTGTAGATCAAGGCCGGGCTCAGTCGCAGTTCCGACGCGAGCATCTTCACGCCGACCTTCTCCGCTGCTTCACGAAGCACCTGATGGGATCGCATGGGCATCTCCTTTCGTGCGGGAAAGCCTACACGGGTCCATGACACAATCGGCGGGGCTCGGATCAGGTGCCCGACATGAGTGATATCACACTCCACTTCGCCGATTCGCGAGCCGCCTGAACTGTCATGGACCCAGCCAACACTTATATAATGTTACAGGCTGGGCACGATGCCATTATAATCGACACGACGGTTTGGAGCCCTGTCTTGTTACCGGAATCAGAGAACCCCTCTTTCCAGACGAAAACGGCCCTGCGCCGAATGCTCGATGAGGCGGGGATCTCGCCGCGCGGCCGCTACGGCCAGAACTTCCTGATCGACCGTAATCTGATGCGGAAGCTGACCGATGCCGCCGAGCTTGGCTCTGCCGACTGTGTCCTGGAAGTCGGTGCCGGCACGGGGAGCCTTACTGCGATGATCGCCAAGGCGGCCGGGCGGGTCGTCGCGGTGGAGATTGACCGTGAACTTGTCAGGCTGGCAGGCGAGCGCTTGTCCGGGCTCGATCACGTGATCCTCCTCCGGGCCGACGCATTGGATAATAAATCCACAGTCGCACGGGACCTGTACTCCGCCGTTCGCTCGGCACACACCAAAACGGGCGGCCCGCTCAAGATGGTCGCCAATCTTCCGTATGACATCGCCACGCCGCTCGTTGTCAACCTGCTGCTCGGGGCGCGTCCCCAAACACCTGTGGCACGGGCATCACGAACGTGTACAACACCTGTGGCACCGGCGTCTCGCCGGTGTGCAAGACCTGTGGCACGGGCGTCTCGCCCGTGTGCTCACCGCCGGAACGGCGGTGCCACAAAGGCATTAGGACATTCTCCCAGTCACCTTCCTTTCAGCCGGTTCTGCTTTACTGTTCAGCAAGAAGTGGCCGACCGTTTCCTGGCCGAGCCCGACACCGCCGCATACGGCCCCATCAGCATCATCACGCGCCTCCTGGCGGCGGGCCGGCGCATCTGCAAGGTGCCTCCACAGTCCTTCTGGCCGGCCCCCCGCGTTCATTCCACCATGATCCGGCTGGATGTCCGTCCAGCCGCTGGCATTCCAATCGAGGATCCGCCGGTATTCGCAAGATTCGTTCGATCTTTCTTCCAGCATCGTCGGAAGACCATCGCCCACACGGCCCGTCAGCTTGACGCCGGCGGGCGCATTCTTGACGCGATCACCCAAACAAACCTGCCTCCCGAGGCCCGGCCCGAAAACCTGACGGTTCAACACTGGACGGCGTTCTATCAGGCCGCGTGCTGACGTTTTGATGTGCCGGAGCGACACGGGGCAAGTCTGGCAATTGTCGCACGGTGGCGCGGAGCGATCACCTTGTGCGCGATCGTGAACGCGCCTTTGTCTTCCGCGTTCCCTTCACGGCGTGGAAGCCCATCGCCAGACGTTTCGATGTGGGCTGGGCCATAAGCTGCCGGATGGCGTCGAACACCACCCTGAATTGTGCGTCGTACTTCTTCTCCAGGGACGCCAGCTTGCGGGCCAGATCGGCGTGTGAGGCGAGTAATTGACGCAGATGGACGAATGCCCGCATGATCTCGATATTGACCTGCACGGCCCGCTCTCCTCTCAGGACACTCGACAGCATCGCCACACCCTGTTCGGTGAAGGCGTAGGGCGGCTTGCGACGCCCACCGTGGCCACCACTTGACATCACGGATTGTGATTTTAAGTTGTCAAACTCTCTCTTGGTCAACCGGAACCGTTCACGGGAGCCTTGCTGGCCTGTTGCTCAGCACCTTGGCCCCGAAGCACCTTTGCCCCGGTGGCGTTCCACGCTGTATCTTGGCCCCGGAGGCGTCCCGTGCTGTATCTTGGCCCCGGAGGGGCCGAGGCGAGTAGCCACGGGTGGAGCGCAGCGGAACCCGTGGTCCCGGTTGGCCCGCATCCCGCTCCGCCCCGGAGGGGCGGACGAAACCACTCGCCGCACAAATCCGATACCAACACCGCGCAAGATCCTCCGCCCCTGCCGGGGCGGCCATGCATACATCACTCCTATTCCACGGGTTCCGCTTCGCTCCACCCGCGGCTACATTCGTTGACCCCTTCGGGGCCGATCTCTGAAAGACCCGGGAGTGGATCGCTTGGCCATGGCCGGGATTGTACTCCGACCGGCCGGGTTGTACGACAGTCAGAAGCAGGCATATCGAATCGTGATCGGGCCACCCGGGACCCCGAAATCCTTGTTTCCGGCCTCCTATCGTCGCCAGAAATAGGGTACATACCCTATTGACAACCCGGTTCGTCCTGATAGCTTGTTTGTTGTATACGCCCTGATATGGGCGTTCAGGAGCGGTTCCTGAGAGTCGTTTCGCACACCGTGATATAACAAGGAGGACGCGCACATGAAAATCAAACTGCTGATTATTGCCTGCTTGCTGTCTTGTCCTGCAGCCGTACTGGCTGACCCATGGAGTGCACAGAACACCTACATGCCGACACGAGTCGGACCCGAGGGTGATTATGAGACGTACAAGGACGCTTTGAACCGTCGTGCCCAAACGGTCGTCGCTGGGGTACCTTCGTACTTGTGGCGGCACGGATGCGGCCCGACGGCGGCCGGCATGGTGATCGGCTATCATGATGGCAGTGGGTACCCTTTGTTGATTCCGGGGGATGCCTCAACACAAACAAATGCGGTCGACCAAGCAATCGCCACCGGTGATGGGGCAGGTACGCACTACAGCGACTACTCGCAGCCGATAGATTCCCCCCCAAATCTCCAGCAGGACAAGTCGCAACTCGGCGGCGCGCATACGCCGCACGACTGCCTTGGTGACTTCATGCAGACATCGTGGTCTTCGCGAGGCAACTACTATGGCTGGTCCTGGAACACCGACGTGCCCGGCGCCCTAACCGGCTATACAAACACTTACATCAACAACACCTATAGCGCCGGCTACACCGCCACTTCATGGTTCAAGTGGTGGGGCCACAGCACAAACCCGTTTACGTTCGCGGATCTTGTCGCCGAGATCAACGCCAACCGGCCAATGGTGTTCCTCGTGGATTCGAACGGCGATGGCGACACGGACCACTTCGTGCCCGCGATCGGCTACCGCCTGGCTGGTGACGTGAATCCCTATGATGAATACGCCTTCTTCGATACGTGGGACAACAACGTCCACTGGGAGAAGTTTCATTACATTGGACAAGACGACCTGTCGTGGGGTGTTCATAGTGCTATGAACTATGACATTGTCCCCGAACCCGCCACCATCTTCCTCCTTCTCCTCGGCGGCATCGCGGCGCGGCGGCGAAGACGGTAACAAAACCAGGCAGCAGTACATCACGGGCGTGGCGGTCGTCGAGGCTGTCACGCCCTTTTCGTGTTGCGGCTTGTGACATGTGTACTACGCGCGTTTCCTGGCCGATGCGGCCATTGCATCCCTACCCCATGTGCGAACGAGGACGGCATGAACCAGCACGTCTGTCAGCCCGTGGTAAAAGGGAAAACAGCGGTTTGGGAAACACCGTTCCTGACCGTGAAAACCACCGGCGAGACGCCGGTGCCACAGTGTGCCACAGGCTGCTATGACACGTTTACTGCGCGCGTGCGGTTTCGCGGCCTCCTGGCTCTTGACGGCGAACTGCATAAGCTCTATAACCGTAAGCCATTAGAGCAATAACCACGGCGGTGCCCAGTTGGCTGCTCAAGGGCTTGTAATGCCTTCGCACGATTACCATGATGTGGCTGTCACGAGGCCCTTTGTCATTAAGAGCGAGGACCTGAACCATCACCAGACGCTCTACGGCGGCCGGTGTGTCGAGTGGGCTGTGCAGACCGCTTACATCACGGCGGCGAACTGCTTCGACGACGTCCGTCGGATCGTCTTCATGTCCATCCACAGCCTGTCCGTCCGCGCGCCTGCTCGCCTGGGTGAGATCGTTCAATTTACCGGCAGCGTGGATTACGTCGGCGAAGCCATCATCGGCATCCGCGTGGATGGCCGAAAGATGCACCCGAAAGACGATCCCAGACTCGTCGCCACCGGCACATTCCTGTTTTGCACCGTGGACGAAAAGGGTAGGGCGGTCCCGCACGGTCTTCCCGAGTTGGCTTCCAAGTCCGCCTCCGCCGAAGATCGCTGGAAAAAGGCCGCGGAGGACGCGACCCTCAGCCTCCGTTGACCTGCCGGCCCCATGAATCTTGACGATACGATCGTTGCCATCAGCTCGCCGCCGGGTGCGGCGCTGCGAGGTATTGTTCGCCTCAGCGGGCCCGAGGCCATCCGTATCGCCGACCGGCTTTTCACATCCGACGATGGGACACGCCTTCAAGACGCTGCCGAAACCAGGTCCTTTCTCGGCAGGGTAGCCGTAAGTGGGTCGGTGAAAAGAACGACTAGCGTGGGTGCCCCGCCCCTTCCAGGGGTGGGGGGCGGACATCGGAACTGTTCAATCACTAGCGAAGCCGGCTTGGATGACTCTGGAAGCGGTTCCAGGACACCTTGTGGAAAGTCACGACCGCCTCATAGGGTGCCACGGGCGGCTTGTCCGCCCGTGTCTTCGCCGACTTCTCGTGGGGACGGCACTGGCAGCAAGCTGCCAGTGGCACCCATTGGTAACCAGGAGGGCCTATCCACACTGCCTGCCATCGTGTATCTGTTTCGCGCGCCGCACAGCTATACCAGACAGAATGTCGTCGAGCTGCATCTGTTGGGGGCGCCCGGCGTGCTTGCCTTGACGGTTGAGGCGTGCCTGGCCGGTGGCGCGCGGCGCGCGGAGCCGGGTGAGTTTACCGCCCGAGCATATTTCGCCGGTGCGTTCGACCTAGCCCAGGTCCATGCCATCGCGGGCATGATCGCCGCACGATCCGATCACCAGCTACAGGCAGCCGAGCGTCTCCTCCACGGCGCTTTGGGCAGGGCGGCCGATCATGCGAGGGAGGAACTTGCCGATTTGCTTTCTCTTGTCGAAGGGGCGTTGGACTTTGCCGACGAGCCGATCGAGTTCATCACGCCGGTACAATTGCGACGGCGGCTCGAGACAGTGAAGACG
>Ga0190284_1001453_pt1 | contig 10613 bp, 15 predicted proteins | sample 48691812_MG_FD_161668 | JGI IMG/M metagenome (GOLD analysis project Ga0190284, IMG submission 161668) | Hydrothermal vent microbial mat bacterial communities from Southern Trench, Guaymas Basin, Mexico - 4869-18-1-2_MG | ecosystem: Environmental > Aquatic > Marine > Hydrothermal vents >... | reverse complement strand
CAGTATGTCGCACTCCCATCGACCGGGTTCGTCGAAGTGCGCTTGCACCGTGCCTTCCGGATAGGCCCGACTCGCGATGGCGATGATCGCTGATTGGTCCATGGCCCCATCTCCCCCCTTTGTTTTCGTGGAACTTGAACTACACCTACTGCTCAGAGCCCCCGTGTCGCATTCGAGGGTGTCCGGCGTCGTTTCGCGCCGAACGTCGCCTCCAGGCCACTCTTGAGCCCCAGTTTCGCTCCGGGCCGACCTGGGGTACCTCCCAACCCGTCCAGAGCCTTGGCGCTCGATAAGACCTGCATAATCGACGTTTCAGGAGACGCTACGATCTCTACCCCGCCGACCGACTCGGGCTCGGACTCAGTCGTGGCAGCACCGAGCCGATGACGGTAGAGGGGACACGACCACCTCTCTCCCCCGGTGGGCTTGAGAAACTCGGTTGCTGGTAGGGTTGTACGGACGAGTTGAGCTTTTGTACGGGCTGATCTAGAAAAAAAGGCTGCAAACCGAGGTTTCGAGCCCGTTCGACGGGTATTCCACCGCTGGAGCGCCCTTCACCGGCGACGGCAAGTAGAGTGATTAGGTTTTACTCTGGTGTATATACCTATCTAATCCTTCTCCACCTTGATAGCATGACGGGAGAAGAATGATATCTACTCCTGGATTAGACGACTAGGATACTTAAACGACGAGACACTTCTGGGGCTAGACTGTTCTTCCTGATCGTTGGACCTCACTCCCATGTTCAGGTATCTCTCAGTCGTTTTTGAATACTAATACACCGTTTTTCAGGATTTCCCGGCAGGAAAATGGCCATTTTCGGAGAAATCTCAAAGATCGTGTTGTCTGATCTATGCAACTGCTTGCCGGCTCGGGTGATAGGTAAATCTGAGCGACACGAAGCCAAACAGATCCTGCCGCACACGCCGGGCAGACCGCCTTCGTCCCTCCCCAAGTCCTGGGTGCTAGCTTGACCGAGCGGGAGCGTATCCGCCCGGCCAACGCGCGCCGTCAAGAAAAGGGGCGGAGACCCGCTCGATCAACGGGCCCCGCCCCCCGGTGAACGCGGGCAAAGCTGGGCAGCAAAACCCGCGATCAAGCCGTCGATGGTTACTGATTCGACTCGGCTCGCATCACCAGAGACGTCCCTACAGGAACAAACGCATTTGCACCGGAGCTTACTCGCGGTACGATCTGCGACAGTCGGCATTGCAGAAACGGTGCCGGTCGGGCACGACACGTTTCCAGCTTCCGTCGTTTTCCCACACGTATGAGTACAGACGCCGGGGCGATTGCCCACACCAATCGCAGGACTCCCGCCCGTCGCCGTTGGGGATGGTGAATCGCCGGTACTCCCCCCGTGCGAACGGGTCTCGCTCCACCGTGGTCGATGCGTATTCATTTGCCATGTCAGATGTACTCCAGATTGGACCAGCACCCCGTGTTGTCGATCAGCCAGTTAGCCACGGCCCTGACAAACCAGCGCATGCCCTGGACGTTGCCGACGATCTGGCAGTGCTCCGCCGCCACGTCGTAGATGAACGCCTCGTCCCGTTCGATCGCCCGGCGCGCACGCTCGACCAGTTGGTTTCTGGTTGTCATCGTGATCTCCGCTTTTGCAGGGGGTACAAAGACGAGGGGGCCGCCCGCTCTGTGCCCCTGACCGTCTCCCTCGCCTGCCTGGTCGAGGTATCTTGCCGCGCGTCGGCTACGTGCGGCCCTTCTTGCAGTCTGCCGGATCGCGCCCTTCGCACTATCCTTCAGGCAGCGACTCGGACAGGGCGAGAACGGCTTCCTGGGTCTGGCCCACGGTCTCGCGATACTCGTGGGCGTCGGTGAAGATGTCCTCGCAGCAGTTGCGCAAGATGATTCGCAGCAGTTCGGTCTGTGCCTCGTTCAGAATAAGTCTCTCCATGGCGTAGCTCCCAGCAACCACTCCGGTCCGGTCGTGGCTGTATGATCTGAGTAACCCGGTTCCTTGTAGGGTTGTACGAACGAAACGAAGTTTTGTACGGGTACAAAGTGCGAAGGCACGCCGCAAGATCAGGGCCGTCCGCGCCAGACTCGGAGGTCATCCCTGGGGCACTCGACCCCGGCGCTCTGTCCAGGTCCGATGGTGTCTCGACCTAGTTTGTATTCGTGAAACTCGGACTATACCCACTGCTCCAAGCCTCTCCGACGCATCTCGACGTATCCGAGCACTTCCCGCGCCGTTCAGACGCGCCACGGCGACGCCAGACCCCTTCACGGACAAGCTGTGGCATCGCCTCGCGATCCGTGGGCTCCGTTTGCATCCTCTGCACGATGTTATGCCGCCGTTTCATGCTCGGCGCGCCAATGCTGATCGCTCGACGGGACCGGGAGGGTGAAGCCCTGCATTCAACGCAGGACCGCCTCCACTTCCCCGTCGAACCGACCGCACATGCACACGTCGTGTGGTCAGTAGATTCGTGATCCTCAAGACACTGCTGTTCTTGCAGGCCATCGTGGCGACCATCGACGTCCGCGCGCACGTCTCCCGTCAACTCTCGGGTCGCGGTAAGGCGCCTTTGGACGGATCAGGAGGGATTCCCTCGATAGACGGCTGAGCTGCGCTCTCCTGGCCGTCCGCCGCCCCATCGTCCGGACCGTTCGACGCCCCCTGTGCGCATACGTTTCTGGTTGTTGTGCCTTGAAGAATGGTCATAGCCCCTTGGACTGCAACCTTGATGCTGGCAAGTAGTTGAATGATTCCGTCAGCGAAACCCCATTGCCTGCACTTGTGGGTGCTGCGGTCATGTCCGTCGATCACGGTGAACACCCCGAGTGTCCTGATCCGGTCCCATTCCCGCCGAGCGCAGATGGCATTGTCACCCCAGATCAGCTTGAAGCTGACCCGGCCGTCGTAGCGGTCCATCAGCTTCTTCATTCGCAGGCAGATGCTCTTGACTTTGTAGGACGCATCCTTGATGGCCCGCAGGAACAGCCCGTCGTCGATGCCCTTGAACCGGGCGAAGCGGCTCTTGTCCTGCCGGTCACGATCGGAGCCCGGCCGTCCGGCCTTGGCCGGGTCGAAGGTGTCGAAGTACCATTTCATCCAGCGCCGGACCGTCGCATCGAGCAGTCTCGGGGCACTGCACGTATGGCTTGTCTCCGGCGAGATGGACACCAGGCGCTGCCCCGCTTCCTCGACCGCCCAATCGAAGCACCGACGGTCCCCCCCGAACCTGGCCGCCGCCCGAGAGCATACCCGGTCGCGTGTGGCCCGCGCGAAGGTGTTGGGCATGGACTGAAGCGACTCAAGGTATCCCGGCTCATTGCAGTGCTCGATCTGTTTGGGGGCAACCGGCTGCCGATCTTTCCCGCGGTGGTGCCAGCCCTCCCAGCGTTCGGACTCACCGAACAGCGCATCGATGCTGACGGCCGGCAGCCTGGCCCATTGCTCCCGGAAATCCCCCTCCGCGCACTCGACGTACTTCTGGCCCGGCAGCCGGACGTTGTGGTTCCGGGTGTCCCAACAAAACTCGATTTCCTCAAGGCAATGGAATTCCTTGAAGCGGGCGATCAGATCCCGCAACGTGGCCACCGAGGTGGGCTCGGCCAGCTTGATCCAGGCGTAGCGCCCCTGGACGTGTTCGTCGCCGACGACATCGCCGGGAGAGGTGGTCCACACCGCCGGGATGCCGAGACTCTGGAACGCCTCGATCTGCTCGGCGAATCGCCGTTCGATCGCCCGACGCTCGTCCGGGGTGCAGTCCCGTGGCACGTGCCGGTCAAAATCGAGCCGCACGAACTTTACCTGGGTCGTGTCGGCATAGGTGGTGAACACCCACTTCCTGGCCCGGTTGGGCGCGGGGATCTTCAAGGCCTGAAGACGGACGTTACGGCGCGCGATGATCCGGTAGCCCCGCCCGACGTCTGCGATGGTGTTCTTGGGTCGGATGTCTTTGAGGCGCGGGAAGATGATGGTCTCGGTGGCCCACCGGTAACGGTCGGCCGGGTGGACGAAGGTCTCGTCGAAGGTGTCCGGCACGCTCTCCCCCCCAAAGTGTCCATGCGCCGGAGGGGTTGTACGGCTGAGTCACGGTTTTGTACGGACGCTCGACGAAAAACTTGGGCCTGGATCGCGATGTTGGTTGCACCGCCGCATAACCTGAGAGACTCCGTTTCCCATCGCGTTGTACCTCTGCCCGCCGCCAGCCAAGTTCACCCTCGATAACAACACCGCTACGGGGGTGTGCTAAAGTGGGCGCCCACCCCCTTGTAGGGTGTGATAGCGACGCCGGGTTCAATCTCGCCTCGGTTTTGTACCCCTGCAACTGTGCGAAGCGTCGGCCGTAACCACAGTTCGTGACCGATGTTGTGACGAGCCGGGGGGTACAACGACTCGGCTCTCGACAGCCCGCTGGTCATCGTGAACCCGGCTTTTTGCACCCGTGAGCACGTCTCGTTGCACCCTTCAACGCAGGGGTTCAAGATCGGCGCGCGACCTGGCGTTTTCGACCCGCAGGACACCCGATCATCGCCTGATCCACGGAGACATCGACCATCGAAAACCCGCCTTCTCGACCCTTTCCGTCCCGATCCAGTCCCCCCACCCCTTCCCTCTATGTATCCAACACCAGCTCGGCGCGCCGGCGGTACGAGATTTGCGTTTGAAGGTGAGGCTTGCACACAGCCTGACTACGCCACAGGCGCGATGTTGCACCCCGAGCGCGAGATGTGTTTGGATCTTCAACCCGGACCTTCGCCGTTCAGCGCCACACCACGATCCGGCCCCGGAACCCTGCGCGCCTGACCTCGGACGCCAGGTTGGCGATGGCCCGTTGGGGACTCTCTCCGGTCGCGTGCCAGCCCACGAACCGACCCTCACCGCCGACGACCTTGACCTTCGCGCCGTTGATTCCGCTGCGCACCTTGACGATCATTGCTTCAATCCTCTCTCGTATCTTCAAGCGCTTCGGACCTGCGGCTACGGGACTCTGCGCCACAGACGAATCGGCCCCCGATACCCCTCGACGCCCACCGCCGCAGCCAGGTGTTCCATCGCTTCGGCGGTGGTCCGGCCGGAGGCGCGCCAGCCGAAGAAGTCGGGATGGTCGATGACCTCGACCTCGATTCCACCGCCGACGTATCTGGCTTTGACAATCACTTCGCACCTCCATTGCCCGGTCCGGCATGGTTCGCGCGCCGGTTGATCCGGGCTGACTTACGGTTTCGGTTTCGTGGTTTGCGACCAGTCCGGGCGCGCCGCTCGGCCTCGATCAACGGGTCCATGCCGATCCCCATGCACTCGGCTCGCGTCGGCGTGCGACGGGACGCCTTGCGCTTCCGGGCCACCGGCCCGGCCCACTCGGGGATCAGCTTCTTGACCCGCTTGCGTTTCCGTTCGGGGTTCTTGCGCCGCACGGCGAACCCGTACCGCCCGTCGCCGGCCAGCTCGCTGAGACGGTCGTGCCCGGTGCGCCGCGGAGGACCATCCACGACACGGACACACCAGGTCTGGTCTGGATACTGTTTGGCCATGTTGCACCTGTAGAATGGGCCGATGCGCGCCAGGCGACACCGGCCGGGAAATGACAAAAGCTCTCAGCTCTCAGCCGTCAGCTTTCAACTTGCTGGTTCGGCTGATCGCTGAAAGCTGATAGCTGACAGCTTCGTTGCCCTTTTACGTCTGGGCAAAGAATGGGACCGGGGGACGGACGAGGCCCCCCGGTCCGTGGTGTGCGACTCCGCGCGCCGCCAGGCGGTCCACCTGTGCCTTTGGGCGTCGCGCGGTGTTTGTACGTCGCTTTATCGACCGACTCACGCGTCGGGTGGCCGGCGCGCGGCGGTCTATCCGGGTTCGTTCAGCGTACCCGCCGTCAAGACCGTTGCTACACGGCCCCGACAGGGCAACCACCGGCGCGGGGAACTCTCGTCCGACTCGGCACGGGGCGACCGACAGACCGCGTTCCGTGTTGCTCGACGGGTTGACTTCCGCGCCACTGGTGGTGGCCTATCACCCCGGATGATGCCGCCGTCTTCCACTACGGACACCGCCCGCACCCGGTCCCAAGACCGGACACGTCACAACCGGCGTCCGGTGTACGCGACCCCACGTCCCGACATCCGACCTAATGATCGGTGTCGTTCGGCGTCACCCACGCACACCATGTCCGTCGGTGCCAATCGGTCGCTTTGTTCCGCCCGACGAATCGGGCGACGTTTGGGCAGACCGGTGGCGCTGACGGCAGCCTAACTCCGCTTTATCGGATCGCGCCCCGACGCAACGTCTCGGACCTATGATCGGCTTGCACCGATCGGCGACCGGAGACCATCGGACACCGAAGCGCCGCGGTCAACGTCCGTCAATCGCGCCCGGCCATCTTGACCTTGTAACGCGCGGACGTTCCCCGCTTGCCGACTATCCGTAGTCGGCTTATTCGCCTACCGTTGCCGCTAACCTTATCGGTCGATAGGGCGAATCGGATTGCACACCGGGGCGGATTGCCCCGGCGTGGACACCGGCGCGCCCTACGCGCCTACGCTTCGGGTTACTTGCCCCGGATGCTGCGCCCGACCTTGCGGGCGAGACTGCGCAGCTTGCCCGTACTGGTGCGCATCCCGAGCAACGCCGCGCAAACGGCGGAGAGATTGTCCGATCCGAAACCCCACGTTGCGGGCGGGGTGTAGCGCTGCCCGTTGGCCATCGCATCGGCCAGACGTTCCCGCACGTCCTGCGCCTTGTGGTACGCGGTCTCGGTGTCGTCGAATCGGGCGAGCGCATCGACCAACGGAGCAACGTCCGCATAATCGGCCAGTAACGCGCTGGCGGTTTGCTCGGTCACGTTGACCTTGCTCGCGCCCGTGCTCTTGACCTTGCCGTTTCCCTTGCTCGGCTCGGTCGTGGTGGTGGGCTTGGCGTCCGGTTCGATGGTGGCGACGGTTGACATGGTTTCTTTCCCTTCCGTTATGGGGCAAGGTCCGGTTTCGGGCGATGGGCGGAACGTCCCGCCGTTGGAAAACCGCCCGCGCCGGATTCTTGCCCGGCAATCTATTCTATGGTTCTGGCAACGTGAAATCCACTACAAAACGTGTAATCTAACAGTAAAATGATTTATCGTAAGCCGTTGTTATAGCGTGTCTTATGAATCGCCAGAACGTCCGTTTTCGGTCCGTTTTCGGGCATGGATTCGGTGTCGGTTAGGGTTGCTATGTCCGGTAAATGTTAGGATACGTCAACGTCTGATAGGGCTTATTCTGCCAGCCCGATATGTCTTCGGGGCGGTCCGTTGGCGTGTCGGCTGGGGTTATATCGGTGTGGCGTAACTTGCACTATCAGACCATGCGCGGGAACCTACCGCACGACCGAGAAACGTCGGCCGTCCGAGAAACACCCTACGCGCGTTCCGTCAGATAGCGTGATGGTCGCCGAAAGGGCTCCGATAATCACGGCGATCCGGGCGGATCGAACCGCTACCCGGTCGGGTAGGTCGGCGTAGCTACTGTACGTCCCATCGTCCCAAACAAAAGTTAGTCCGCTTTGTCCGGTTAGCATGGTTTCGCCCCTTGCCCTAGCGGTAGAGAATCCACCAGCCCCAGCCCAGCCCCGCAGATACCATCCCGATGGCCATTAGTGCAATGGTGAACATCTTCCCGCCCCTTGTGGTGTGGTCCGTTTTCGCGTGGTCCCGAGTAACAACCCCGCTGGCGTGTCAATTAAAGCATAAATTATAACTCCATGTGAGTCCAATATAATACCAAATCGTTGTAAATGCTTGTAGTATAACGAGATAGCGTAGTCCGTTTCCTGGGTCTTCGTCCGTTATCCGGTGGGTTCTCGGTCTCTGCGGCCCGGTTGTGGTCCGGTATCCGGTCCAGGATCGGTGCGGCCCGGATCGGCTCGGTCGGTCCGATAACCCGGCTCTGGGATGGTTCGGCCAGCCGGTAGGGCTTGGTCCTATAAGGGGGTGCGGCAGTAATAGTCCAATCGGCCGGTTCGCCCGATAACCCCGGAGCCGGGCGGGGGTTGAAACGCAACGAGATCGATGCCACGGCCGCCGGTTGGCGCTCGTGATCCTCGGATTTGGGGGCCGTCCGAGGGTGCCCGGTGGAGGTGGAAGGTGTACACCGGGTCAGTCCTCGGGAGGATCGCCCTACTGGCAGGTGGGCAAGCATCGCGAGAGGGCCGCGACGCCGGGCAACACCATCGAGCGCAGCCGTCGCTTCAACGACGCCGGTGTCCGCCACGTGATCCGAGACGCAGGACATGGCCGAGCTCCACTCGATGGTGCGTGCGGCCGGCTGCGGCGCCTTGAAGTCTTCCCGTCGCGCGCGCAGCGGCGACCGCGGTCCAGCCGTGTCCCCGATCCATGAAGAAAACGAATGAACGCGGGCGGGAAAACCGGCAAGCCTGCCGTCAAGCCAGCCGATGACTAAGGTGACGACTCACTGGGCATGCGGTCGGGGTGGGGCCAAGTCAATGGTGGGCCGTCCCTTGAAATGACCTTGAGCGCGGGTTTTGCTGCCCAGCTTTGCCTGCGTTCATCGGGGCGGGACCTGTGATCGAGCGGGTCGCCGCCCCACTTTTTTGCGGGTCTGCTGCCCGGTTTTATAAGTGTACGATGCAAACGGACCCGTTCGCAAGTCACGGTGTGGTTTCTGCGCGCCGGGTTCATCCTTTATGCTCAATTGCCACGGCCCAAGCCGGTTCACGGCGCAGCTTCCTTCGCCAACTTCAACGCGGCACGCCGTTCCTGAAAAACCTTCGCGGGCCACGCCGCGACGACACACCGAACACCCGCCCACGGCAACTGGTGGACTTGGCCACGTCCCGTCACGCGCCATCGTCCGAGGTCCCTATCCGCCCTCTTCAACCTGTCTCACCGTACGGTTTCGGCTCCGATGCCCCTGCCGCGAGCACATCGTCGATCTCCCCCGCTATCTCACCCGCATCGTACGACGAAGCCGCCTGAAACCGGATGATGGGCACACCGGCGGTCTCCAGCGCCCAATCCACAAAGGCGTCGCGCTGCCGCCGACTCCGCCACCGATGACTGCTCCCGTCCAACTCGATGACCGCCACGATTTTGGTCGTGTGAGGATCGTGCAACACGAAGTCCAGGTGCTTGGCGGCGATCTTCATGCCATAACCCGCATGCCATGAATCTGCCAGACAGGTGATCACGTCCGCCAGGCGGACCTTCATGGAAATCCCAAACCGACGACCGACCGCACGACGCAAAGCGTGATAGAAAGCCGTCTCCCCCTTGTTGCACAGGTACTCGCACGAATAGTACGGCAGCGGATCGGGCTGACGGAACCAGCCCTCGATCCTGGCACACCACGCAGGGCGGAAGACCGCGACCAGCAGGGCCGCACCGGCGACGACCACGATAGCGATCACCCACGAAGGTGGCATCACACTTGGCATACAGATGGCCCTCCTCGCTCACCGGTTCGTTACCGCAGGTGTTACGCCTCGATCGTCCCGGCCCTATTATGTCTTGTCATCCTCTTTCTCACACCAGTATAGGGTCGCGAATCTCATACAACCAGTCTCGCTCGATCAGGCACCGGTCCATCAAGTCTTGCGCAACAGACAGGTTGACGATCGCGTTCCAGAAGCCCGCCTCCACCGCGAGCTTGAACAGCGCTTCGGGCCCCATGACCCCGGAGGCGAAGTCTATCACAGATATTGACGACCACACACGGTGCTAGGAATCGTAAACGTATCGCTCCACCACGACACCGTTGGCGTCGGCCAACGCGGTGACGTTGCCCAGCAGATCCTTGAGATAATACAGGTAACTGAATCTCTAGCTGGCTCCGGCGACTAACTCCTTATAGGTAATGGCTTTGGAGCCTACGGCGGCAACAATGAGACGGTCGAAGAGGTTGGCCTCCAGCCAGCGGCGATTGGTGCGGTAGTTGAACTCCGCCAGGTAGCTGTCCAGATGTTTGGGGGAAACGCTGTGGTACGTGCCCAGAATCATCCGCTTCAGGTTCGCAATGAAGGTGTGCAACCAGGGAAACTTCTGCACCGCAGCCTTGCCGCTGCCGGTCACCGTCGCCTCGTGGGCGTAGCCCGGCCTTGGCAACCGACCGGTAGGCGCCCCAACCGTCGGTTTTCAGCGTCGAGCCCTTCTTGATCTTCTGCTCCGCAAACCGACGCAGACAATGCCCGTCAACGCGCTTGAGCGAGCGCATACCCATGTGCCCCGGCTTACCATCACTGCGCAGTTCCAGGGCAACCGCCACCGGCGTCTTCTTGTCAGCTCCGCGACCTCTCTTGCCCTCCGCCTTGCCGCCCACATAGGTCTCGTCCACCTCCACCAGCCCTTGCAGCACATAACCTTCGTCACGGCGACGCATCGCCCGACGCAGCTTGTGCAACATCAGCCAGGCAGTCGAGTAGGTCACCGAAATCTGCTTGGCCAACTCGATGGCCGCGATGCCTTTCTTGTCCTGGGCCAACGGATAGATGGCCCAGAACCACTTCCACAGCGGCGAACGGACTCGATGAAACACCGTGCCGGCCGTCACCGAGGTTTGCCGATGACACTCGGCGCACTCGACCAGTTGCCGTCTGGGCAGCCACCAGCCTTTGCCATGTCCGCAGGCCGGGCAGGCGAAACATTCGAGGTTTCGGC
>Ga0190284_1001452_pt1 | contig 10618 bp, 12 predicted proteins | sample 48691812_MG_FD_161668 | JGI IMG/M metagenome (GOLD analysis project Ga0190284, IMG submission 161668) | Hydrothermal vent microbial mat bacterial communities from Southern Trench, Guaymas Basin, Mexico - 4869-18-1-2_MG | ecosystem: Environmental > Aquatic > Marine > Hydrothermal vents >... | reverse complement strand
CCCGCAGAGGATATGCTGGACGCACTGATTATCCTCATCGCCGGCATCGTTTTGCTGACACCGGGATTGTTGACGGACATGGCCGGCCTTTTGCTTCTTTTGCCTTCAATACGCTTCCGGTTCAAGGTATGGCTGCGGCAAAAACTGGATCTGTGGACTCAAAACAGTAAGATACGTATCAACCGATATACATGACGTTGCGTACACACATTACTTACCCCAGTTAGAAAAATTGAGGTCAAATCTGCTATTGGCCCATGGAAAATAAAATGTTATATGTTACGGTATATCGCTTCCACTTTATGAGTTTCAGGGACATTAGTTTCTAATTTGGCAGGGTACTTGAACTATATATCCGGTTTGTATGCCACGCCAATGAAGAATAGATTCGCCGTGTGTGCTTCATCATATTATTGCAAGAGGTATAGAACGCAAAAGGATATTTACAGATGGTGTCGATAGAGATAATTTATTTAAATCGACTTGGAAATAATTCAAAGCGAATAATGGCAGACAAGATCTTTGCCGAAAAATATCCGGATATTTTAAAACCGATTCAGGAAAGTTGAAAAAGATGGAACAAAATTCAGAAATAGTCATTTATACGGCTCCTGATGGTTCAACAAAGCTTCAAGTACAACTTGAAGATGAAACCGTTTGGTTGACACAAGGACAAATGGCAAATCTTTTTGATAAAGGTAGAAGCACTGTTACCGAACATATCAGAAATATTTTTAAGGAAGGTGAATTAAATAAAGAAGTGGCATGTCGGGATTTCCGACATACCACCAAACATGGTGCTATTGAAGGTAAAACACAGACTAAAAATGTAAAATACTACAATTTGGATGTCATAATTTCAGTTGGGTATCGCGTGAAATCCCTACAGGGAACAAAGTTTCGACAATGGGCCACAAAACGGATTCATGAATACATTGTAAAAGGTTTTACAATGGACGATGACCGCTTAAAGCAGGAAGGGGCAAGATCGAGATATTTTGAAGAGTTACTGCAGCGAATTCGTGATATTAGAAGCAGTGAAAGAAATTTTTACCAAAAAGTGACTGATATTTACGCAACAAGCATTGATTACAAAAATGATGACGATTTAACTAAAAAGTTTTTTGCAACAGTGCAAAATAAAATGCATTACGCCATTCATGGAAAAACCGCGGCTGAGATGATAAATGACCGTGTGGATGCAAATAAGCCATTTTTAGGGCTTACAAATTTTAGGGGTAATTACATAACCACAAGAGATACTCAAATTGCAAAAAATTATCTTACAGAAGATGAGTTGAAGCAGCTCAATCTCATTGTTTCTATGTATCTTGATTTTGCTGAACTTCAGGCTTCAAATGGCAGATTGATGAAAATGCGGGATTGGATTAAAAAACTTGATGATTTCCTGCGAATCAGTGAAAAAGAACTTTTAACAGATGCCGGGAAAATCAGTCATAAAAAAGCTGTTGAAAAAACAAAAACCGAGTATGAAAAATACAGAAAGGCGGAAGACAGAAAATATATCTCGGATTTTGACAGGGAAATGAAAAAATTGACCAAGAGAAAAGAATGAATATCTTTTCCGAAAAAAACCCGTAATGTGACATTCGTGCGGAATGTACATTGCCAATTCAATCTCTGCACGAATGTCCCGTTGCGCCATTGCGAATGTCCCCCATTGCAAATAGTCAGATAAGTCAAGTATGTTTTATGAATAATTGTCATAAAAAACAAGGTTGTTTTGTGATTAATTGTCATAAAATGTACGCATAAGAAAGCACATGTTAAAATATGGATAGCCGTTCACGACTTGAAACTTGTCGAAGCGTAGCGTAGATCCAGTCTTTAACGAAAGAAATTCGGGAAAATTAGAAATTCGAAGGCTGAAAGAGGGCACCCATGCTTTGCCTCCAGCTTCATGCGTCGCCTTCGGCTATGCAGGACAAGACGCAGGGCACTGATGCTGAGAAAATTGATTTTAGCACTAAAGCTTTTTATCATCCAGGATGACTACCGTTTTTTCCTTCGTAACTATCCATTCAATTGAAATTTCGTGCGACAGCTTCTTAAATTCCGGATCACCTGTAACAAGCAAAGCCTTTAAGCTTGAAGCGAGGGCTGCAGCAAAACAATCTGCATATGCTATTTTGTATTTGGCTTTCAGCTTTGCCGCTTCATACGTCATCCTTCTGTCCGCTTCAATGAGCTGAATCGGATATTTATCAAACTGGGTCAAAACACTTTCGGCTTCCTCAATACCCTGTTCCCTCATGGTATTGTAATACATTTCTCCCCAGTTAATCACCGACATAAATCCTTTAGCTTTGCGTCCTATCAGCGCACTTAATATTTCACTTACCTTATCTGCCCCTGGTTCATCTTCAAAATAGGCAATCATCGCAAAACTATCCAGTACATACTTTGTCATAATTTTGCCTCTCTTTTTCTGTCTTTTACCAAGGCTTTTAAAATGCGCCCTTTTGTTTTCAGCATTCCTCTTCCTTCCTGAACAGGGTCTCTTTTAAGAGGCTCTACAATAATCTTATTTTTTTGTTCATACACCTTAAAACGCGTTCCTTTTTCAATGCTATATTTCCTTCTGATTTCAGCAGGAATCACTATTTGACCTTTTATTGTGGATGTAACAATCGTCAACCAAACCACCCCCTCTCGTATTACGAAATATAGCTATTTTGTAATACATTTATAATGTTCTGTCAACATTATTGTTTAACCCGCTGAATTCCATTCGTCTAAATAAGGTGCCCGAACAAAATGAGGTCATGTTTACTTTTGACCCATGGAAGATAAAATGTTATATTTTACAATATGTCGCTTCCACTTAGAATATAATACCTCGGAGTATGGTATCATGTATGAAGAATTTCGAGGCTTAAAAAATATTACAGAAAAATTAAAAACCAGATAGGAAAAATACAAGACAGTATTATCATGGGTCAATAGTATGACCCCTTATTCCATAGCCAATCCCAAAGAAAGGAGGTAATTATGAACATCAAAAGATTAGTTGGAATAATAATCCTTATTTTTGCTTTCATTTTCCTATTCTTTACAACTAATAGTGCTATAGCTGGCGATATAAACGTCATTGGGCACAGGGGTGCAGCGGGGCTATTGCCGGAAAATACTTTGGCAGGATTTAAAAAGGCTATGGAAATAGGAGTTGATACTATAGAATTGGATATCCATCTTACATCTGACAATGAAGCGGTTGTTTACCACGATTCTAGATTAAATCCTGCAATTACTAGAGATGCAAAAGGAAAATGGATAAAAAAAAGACACCTTATTAAAGAATTAACGCTATCAGAAGTTCAATCTTATGATGTTGGAAAGCTGAACCGTTGGTCAAAATATGCTAAAAAGTACAAAGGTCAAAAAGCTGCAGAAGGAGAACGTATCCCGACTCTGCGCGATGTAATACAGATAGTAAAGAAAACAGACGACAAGACACACTTATTCATTGAATTAAAGTTCTCTCCTTTAAAACATGATGAGACAAAGTCACGTGAAGAAATTTCAAAAGTAGTTGCAAAGATAATCAAGGATGAAAATATCGCAGACAGGGTAACTGTTATATCATTTGATTGGAAGATATTAATGTATTTTCAGAAAATTATGCCAAAAGTGCCAACAGGTTATGTCACCATCACTAAAAAGGGTTTTGACACTATCCAAAAGAATAAGCCCGGTGCTTCTCCTTGGATGGCTGGAATAGATATTGATGAATTTGATTCAATACCAAAAGCAGTAAAATCTGCAGGTGGAACATACTGGATAACTCATCATCGTCATGCAATGGGCAATAAAAAAAACGTGACATCAAAAATAGTCAAAAAAGCTCATGCTATCGAAATTAAGGTAATTGTTTGGACGCCTGATTCTAAATCAGATATGAAGAAACTTATTAAGACAGGTGTCGATGGCATTACCACAAATCGACCCGACATTCTATTTTCTCTTTTAAAAAGGTAAGGTGGAAAAATGGCAAAGATTAACAAAAAAATTATTGAAATGGTCAATAAAGCCGGTCGCATAGGCGCCATTGGTACTGCAAATAAACTGGGGCAGCCTAATGTGGCCTACTTCGGCAGCCCTCGGCTATCGGAAGATGGAACCATTATAATGGGTCTGAGCAGTAACCGGACATTGAAAAATTTAGAGGAAAATCCCCTTGCAGTCTTTTTCTGTGTTGCTGAAAGCCCGGTTACATTCACGACTCCAGGTTACCGTCTGTATCTTAAAGTTCGCGAGATTCAAAAAGCAGGTCCCATCTTTGACAGCGTTAAAAAGGCCATAGCCGAGCATGCGGGGCTGGATGCAGCCAAAATGATTGTCGCCGGGGTGGTCTTTGATGTAACTGAGGTTCGACCACTGGTTGCTATTGGATAAAATCGTCGAGGTATTGTCAAATGTTGTGTATGGAGAAATTAGGCGACGATCCGTTTCTCTTGTGAGTTCGGGGACGGAATTCGGACATTAGTTTATAAGGTGACAAGGTGCGTGAACTATGATATCCGGTTTGTATGCCACGCTAACCAAGAATAGATGCGCCGGGTGCCCCTCATCATATTATTGCCGGATATAGAACGCAAAAGGACATTTAAAGATGGTGCCGATAGGTATAATTTTTTAAATCGACTTGGAAATATCGTAAGCGTTCACGGAACGTTGAAATTAGAAAATAGAAATTGGAAATTTGGCTTTCATGTTTTTGTACTAAGGTAATAATTCCCATGAGCAAATCCACCTCCCATCCCCAAAAATATGACGTCATTATCGTCGGCGGAGGCCCCGCCGGCCTGTTTGCGGCATACTATCTATGCGAAAATTCGGACTGTCGGGTGCTGCTGATTGAAAAAGGCAAGGTTCCCGGAAAACGCAAATGCCCGATTAGCGAAACCCGGCATTGTATCAAATGTAAACCGTGCAATATCCTATCCGGCATCGGAGGTGCCGGCCTGTTCTCCGACGGCAAACTTAACTACATCTGCAAGCTGGGAAAAACCGATTTGACCCAATTCATGCCCCTTCCTCAGGCCCGTGCAATCATTGACGAGACGGAAATGATTTTCAACCGGTTCGGCATGGACGGCCCGGTGTATCCTTCGGATATGCAAGAGGCCCTAAAAATCCGTAAGCTTGCAAAAACGCACGGGATCGATTTGCTTATTATCAAACAGAAACATCTGGGCAGTGACTGCCTGCCGGACCACATCAGCGCCATAAGCGATTACATCAAATCCAAAAAGGTGGTAATTCACACATCGGAAGAAGTCAAAGATGTGCTGTTCGATAATCAACGGGTAAACGGCGTCGTCACCAACCGTAAGACCTATTCCACGAACAATGTTATTCTGGCGCCGGGCAGAGTTGGCGCGAGCTGGATCAGCGGTCTTGCCCAAAAATACGGAATCGGTTTGAAACAGCGCGGCATCGAAGTCGGCGTGCGGGTTGAGGTCCATAATGATATTATGCAAGATATTTGCGACATCATTTACGATCCCACTTTTTTTATTCAGACCGCCAAATACGACGATCAAACCCGGACATTCTGCACCAATAAAGGTGGCTTTGTCACTCAGGAAAACTACAGTAAGTTCGTCTGTGTCAACGGTCACGCCTATCGCCATAAAAAGTCGGAAAATACCAATTTTGCCCTTTTGTCAAAGGTGGTGCTCACCGAACCGGTGACCGACAACCAGGCTTACGGTGAATCGATTGGCAGTCTTGCCTCATTAATCGGCGGAGGTAAACCGATTCTGCAGCGTTTTGGCGATTTAAAACGCGGCAGGCGTAGCACCTGGAACCGGGTGCAAAAGGGTTACATTGAACCGAGTCTGAAGGATGTAGTTTGCGGCGATATCGCCATGGGGCTGCCCGAACGAATTCTGACTAACATTATTGAAGGCTTGGAAAAGCTGAATTCCGTTATCCCTGGCGTTTCCAACGATGAAACCCTTTTGTATGCCCCGGAAATCAAATTTTTCGCTACCCAGATTGAAACGACTTTAAATCTGGAAACAAAAATAAAGGGCATGTATGTCGCCGGAGACGGTCCTGGAGTAGCCGGAAACATCGTATCCGCCAGCGCCACCGGCCTGATCCCCGCCAAGACTATCATTGCCGGAATATAAGATTTTTCATCGCAGAAACGATATGTTTGATCCTCTCACAGATTATGCTGTCACAAAAGAATGGCCGGCCAAAGTTACTTATAAACTAATGTACCGAAATCTTACAGAAAAAATATTATTACTTGATCCCGCCATTTCCAAGAACAACAAAATGACCTGGCTTCTATTAAATCATCTCCCATTAGATCTCAACTTCCCAAATCCTAAAACCTCTAACCCTACAGAATTCTTGACACTTCTTTATCACTAATGTATTTTACTGAAATAACAAAAACTTCGGAGACTGCGCATGAACAAATTGAATCTTATCGAGGCGCTCAAAGCAGAAGCAGGAAGCCGTAAATCGAGGATATGTGCCTTGTAAGATTTGTAAACTTTGACAATATATTAAATCGGAGTACACAATTTGTAATTAAATAAATATTGATGGCGTCGTAGAAAGTCCCATCTACTGCATTGCAGCGGTTTTTCAGAAACTCGGCATACTACATGTATTGCCTCGTCCCTGAAAAACCACTGCGCCTTGTATATGGAACTTTCTACTTAGCCATCTGTGATATTATTTACGAGTTCACCAATATTGGAGGTAAAAATGCAAATATATTTAGATCGAATTGTTAGAGCTGCCAAGCTTGATGTTAACTTATATGAAGAAGTTGAGGCTGATAAAGGTGCGATGAGTCAGGCTATGGGAGTTGTTGTGCTCTCCAGTGTAGCAGCCGGGATAGGCAGCATAGGACAGCTAGGCGCAAAAGGAGTCATTATCGGTGCAATCATAGCCCTTATCGCATGGTATGTTTGGGCCTATATTACATATTTTATCGGTGTTAAAATCCTTCCTGAGCCTCAGACCAAAGCCGATCATGGTGAGCTATTACGAACCATCGGATTTTCAAGCTCTCCAGGGTTGCTTAGGATATTGGCTATTATACCTGGAATAGGCGGTATCATTTTTATGATCACTTCAGTTTGGATGTTAGTGGCCATGCTTATTGCTGTAAGGCAAGCTCTAGATTATCAGAGCACATTACGAGCAGTGGGCGTCTGTATTATTGGTTGGGTCATTCAAGCGATAATTCTTATGATTTTGTTTACGGTTTTAGGAGTCGATTATTCAAAGCCGGTTTAATTCATTTAAGTGTCCCCTGACCTATATTTAATTTTTACAGAATCGTAAGGCGGATTAATACATCACTTGACAGTTCAATCCTTTGAATTTGGCGGGGGGCTTCAGGGGCGGTATTAATTTAGCCTTTCGCAAATTTTACATCTAATATAAAAGGATCATCTCCCAAAGAATTGGTAGATTGATCAGGGTTCAAGGATTCAAGGATTCAAGGGTTCAAGGGTTCGAGTGAAAATGACTTAGAAACAAATACATACAGAAAAACCCCTGACTCTTGGAACCGTCTTTTTATATAGAAATACTTTGAAAATACTAAGGAGCAAGGGCGGAGAATACGCAAGTGTTTATGTAATCTGTATCAAGCCGTTTTCATTCACTTGAACCTTTGACCCCTTGAATCCTCGAATCCTATTCTCCAACTAATTTGGAGAAGAGCCATATAAAAAAACATTGATCAACTACATGGAGGAAAACCCTTATGAAATTAAAAAAATTCCTGGTGCCGGTTGATGGATCGGATTATTCCATGCGGGCAGCCAAGTATGCTGCAGAACTGGCTACGCTCATGGACGGTGAAATCTTGCTAATGCATTGCCATAAACCGTTTCCGATAGTTTTGGGAGAACCCAATTTCCAAAAGGCAGTCGATAAAAGAATGGAAAAGTCAAACGAACTGATAGAGCCTTATCGAAAACTTTTTCAGGAAACCGAGACTTCTTTTATTGAAAGAATTCTTGAAAGACCTGCAGCAAAGGCTATTTGTGAAGTTGCCAAACTCGAAAAATTAGACATGATTGTCATTGGTTCTCGAGGACGTAACAAACTTGAGGGGTTGCTTTTAGGCAGTTGTACACACAGGGTATTAAGTACAGCGCCCTGCCCTGTCCTGGTTATCCGGTAATTTGAACTTCAAGAAACAGCCCTTACGGCTTCCCATATGAAGGAGGAAGATATGTTCAACCGTATTATTATTGCAATCGATGGTTCTGACCACAGCAGTCGTGCATTAAGCTACGCACGAGAAATGGCCGAGCGCTTTGGAGCGAGTCTCTGGCTCGTCTATGCCTATCCCCAAACATCGGATTTACGCAGTTATGAACAATTTGGAAAACTTATTGCCCGGCGGAAACGGGAAGGACAATCGATTTTAGATGAAGCCCGCAAAATTTTAGGTGAAATTAATTGTGAAATCAATGAAGAGTTGCTTGAAGGACCGGAAGCAGAAGCGATTCTTTCCGTGGCTGAAATCCAAAAGGTCGGCTTGATTATAATGGGTACTCGTGGGCTGGGCACTTTGGAAGGAAAACTGTTGGGAAGCGTTAGTCGAAAGGTGACTCATCACGCGTCTTGCCCGGTGATGCTTGTTCGCTAAATAGTAAGCATTCACAGACACCGCATCTGTACGCGATCAGGGCAACCAGCATAGCAGACTATAGCTGGTCGCCCTGATCACGCACATCTGCAGCAGCTGTGAACGCTTACAGGACGGTAATTGTGCAACTTTTTTGTTCCGAATGGGCGTAAACAGACACGTTAAATAAGGGAGAACATCTAAATAATTCCCATGAGCAAATCCACCTCCCAGAAATACCGGATTTTAAGACATCTGAAAAAGGCGTAGGAAATTACCTACATGTACAAACGTAGAATTAACAAGCAATTAAGCTCATTGTCGGATCTTCACCCTTCTCCTCCTGTAGGAAATACCCTTCAAAATTGATTTGTCATAAAATCAGCCCGTACTAAAACCTAAATAAAATCAAATGGATAACTGAATCAACAGTATTTGGCATGTCCTTTGCAGACATAAAAATGATTTAAATGATGAGTAGTGGTTTGAACGGGTTCCGATCACTGTTTGAAGAGGGGAGGAGGTGACAAAGGATGAAAAGGTTAATGCTTGTAGTTCTTATGGTATTAATAGTTTCTGGTTTTGTGGGTGGTTTTGTGGCCTGCCAAGATGATAAGGCCTCCCCGCCAACAAAAGAGGAGACAACTCCTAAAGAGTAAAACACTCCTGCCCCGGAATAGTCATAGCCTATAATGAAAGGAGGGAGGAGGTGATGCTTATGGGATCGACGCGTTTCTGAGACAACGTCTCAACTCAGAGATTAATTACACTACAAAGCAAACCGGAGGCATAGTCCTTTCGTTTCAACCGGTAATGGGGGGACTCCGGCGCCCTGGGGCTTCCCTCCCTTCGTCGCCTCCGTCGCCCTACTACAGGCGCCCTTCGTCCCCCCATTACCGCCTATAACACCATGTAGTGTAATTCAATCAATTTTTTAAGACATGAATTTAGAAACGGCGGGCAAGGTATTACCATGGCTTATGCATAAAGAATGGCGTCAAAACTGTTCGGATCGTTTCAGTATTGATTTTCTACCTCCCTATAGTCCGGAACTCAATCCTATTGAACGTGTTTGGAAGCTAATTCGTCGCTTGTCGATTCATAATCGATATTTTCCCTCACTTGAGGATATTGTACAAGCAGTGGAAAGAGTCTTCAAAAAAGGGAATTCTTATCATTTAAAATCAAAGAGATTCTTAACCTTATTGTTTATTGTTTTTGCCATGGCTACAGGAGTTTGTGCGCAAGAGAAGAAATGGAGTGACCAGGCAGACTTTTCCTTTGTCGATACGGGAGGAAACACCGACGTTACAACCCTATCAGGCAAGAATCTTTTGAAGTATGAATTTAGCGATGAGTTGCAGGTGTCATGGAAACTTGGTGCCCTATATGGAGAAAGTGGTGGTGAAAATAATGCGGAGAGTTACTTCAGTGACCTCCGCCTGGACTATCTATTTACGAAGCATTTTTATTCCTTTGTCAATACGGGGTGGTCGAAGGACAAATACGCAGGTATTGACTCGCGGTACTACGTGGGTCCTGGTGCAGGGTATAACTTTCTCTATGGACCAAAACATTTCCTTTTGGCCGAAATTAGCCTCAACTACGTCAACGAGAAATACACCGATGACACGGACAAAGAATACCTCGGAGGCCGTGCTTTTGCCGAGTATGAATACGCCTTCACGGATAAGAACAAATTTTCCCAGTCCGTGGAATACCTGCACGATTTCGACGATAGCGATAACTACAATGTGAATTCAGAAACAGCGCTGATATCTGCATTGAACAACCATCTCTCAGTAAAGACGAGCTACGTAGTTAAGTACAATAATCAACCTGTTCCTTCAACGCTGAAAGAGACCGATATGATTCTATCGGTCACACTCGTTGTCAATTTTTAGTTAAACTAAGCGGGTTTCGAAACATCCTTTGAATTGAGTTTCGTATATTAGTTTATCTATCTCCAAAAATAGCTAT
>Ga0190284_1001449_pt1 | contig 10628 bp, 10 predicted proteins | sample 48691812_MG_FD_161668 | JGI IMG/M metagenome (GOLD analysis project Ga0190284, IMG submission 161668) | Hydrothermal vent microbial mat bacterial communities from Southern Trench, Guaymas Basin, Mexico - 4869-18-1-2_MG | ecosystem: Environmental > Aquatic > Marine > Hydrothermal vents >... | reverse complement strand
GCGCATGGAAAGCGGGTTGGCATTATAGGCATCGTTAATAAACACCATCCCGTTCTGTTCGCTGCGCTCCCAGCGCATCGGCGCCGGGCGGAAGGCGTCCAGTCCGGCTTGAATCTGTTCGTGTGTCAGCCCCAGCTCCAGACCGAGGGCCGCCGCCTGTTGCACATTCTCCGCCATATAGGTGCCGGGCTGTGCCACGCTGAAGTTCAGCGACTTGTCGCCGAATGAAACGATACGTCCTGTACAAAAAGTTTTAAATAACCCAAACCACTCCGAACGGATGTCTAGCAGGGCCGCACCGGCATGTTTTAATATCGCTGCTTTCTCAGCCGCAATCTGCTCAACGGAATCGAAAAATTCCGTATGCGCTTTACCGATAGCCGTGATAAGCGCCCAGTCGGGCGAAAGCAGTTCGGCCAGCCGGTCGATTTCGCCGGAACGGTTCATCCCGAGCTCAAAAACAAAATAATCAGAGGCCGGGTCGGCGGCAAGCATACTGAGCGGCAGGCCGAACTCATTGTTCCAGTTGCCGGGCGTTTTGGAAACAGTTCCCTTTTGTGCCAGCATCGAAGCAATCAGGTCCTTGACAGTGGTTTTGCCGACGCTGCCGGTGATGCCAATGACGGTTCCCCGCCAGTCGCGGCGCGTTCCCTGCGCCAGATTCCACAGTGCCTTCATTGTATCCGGCACAACAAGGCAGGGACGCCTCTCCGAGGCGTCCGTGGACGGCTGGGGACAGCCGTCCCTACCAACAATGGCGCCCACAGCACCTTTTTCGAATGCCCGCTCAACAAAGTTATGGGCGTCAAAATTCGGCCCACGCAGGGCGATGAACACCTCACCGGGCTTGAGCGTACGCGTGTCGTGTGAAATTCCGGCAACTGAAACGTCCGGTTCGACGCTCCACGCACCGCCGCTCCATTCGGCCAGTTGAGTTGTGGTAAATTTCGCCATCAGAGTGCCTCCCGGACGGCTTCGCGGTCATCAAACGGAACAATGGCCCCGTCGAATTCCTGATAGGTTTCGTGGCCCTTGCCGGCCACCAGTAACGTATCTTTTTTCCCGGCGAGTTCCAGTCCGCGGGCAATGGCGGCTTTGCGATCGAGCAGGATCTCAAACTTGCGTTCGGAATCAAAGCCGGATGCGATATCGGCGGCGATTTTTTCCGGAATTTCACAGCGCGGGTTGTCGTTGGTAATGATGGAATAATCGGCAAGGCGCGATGCGACCTGCCCCATCAGCGCGCGCTTGGCGCGGTCGCGGTTTCCGCCGCAGCCAAAGACCGCAATCAGTTTGCCGGGGGTAATCTCGCGCAAAGTATCGAGCACGTTGTGCAGGGCATCGTCCGTGTGGGCATAGTCAACAAAGACCCGTTTGCCCTTGTTGTTGGGAATCGTCTCAAGGCGGCCCGGCACATTTTCCATGCCGCCAAGCGCGGTCGCAATGGTTTCCACCGGTATGCCCAGCGCGCCGGCGGCGGCGAACGCCGCGAGCGCATTGTGCAGATTAAAGCGGCCGATGAGCTGCATCGAAATATCGGTGCCGCCCCACGGGCTTTCAACGCGCATACGTACGCCGTTTTTGTCCGAGACCGCGTCGAACCCCCGAACATCGGCACCCTCTTCGAACCCGTAGCTGATGCAATCGGATAGCGCTTTGCTTTGTTCAAGCAACTGTTTTCCCCAGGGATCGTCGCGGTTGATGACCGCCGCGCCGCGCACCTGACGAAAGAGCCGTGTTTTGACCTCAAAGTAGGCTTCGAGTGTTCCGTGATAATCGAGGTGATCCTGTGTGAGGTTGGTAAAGATGGCGGCATCGAACAGCATGCCGTGCACACGGTGCTGATCGAGGGCGTGCGAGGAGATTTCCATGGCTACGCTGTCGCAGCCGCTGCGCTCCATCTGTACGAGCATGGCCTGAATGTCGGGCGCTTCGGGTGTTGTGCGCGCCGCCGGCAGTATGCGGTCGCCGATTTCATAGCGCACCGTCCCGATCAGCCCGGGATGACGGCCCGCCGCTTTGAAAATATCACGCAGCATAAAACAAACCGTGGTCTTTCCGTTGGTGCCGGTGATGCCGACCGTGCAAAGGCGTTTTGCAGGGTGATCGCAGAAGGTGCCGGCGATCTGCGCGAGCGCAAGGCGCGCATCGTTCACCTGCGCACAGGGAACGTTCCCGCCGAGTACGCAGGGCGTCTGCGAAACCACTGCCGCCGCGCCGCGCTGAATCGCGTCTTCAATATAGGCCGCGCCGTCCACGTGTTCGCCGTGCAGCGCCACAAACAGGTCGCCGGACGTTACACGGCGCGAGTCATAAAAGATCCCGCTGATTTCGCATTCCGTATCGCCCGTGACCTGGAGCGGCTGGACTTCTTCAAGTAGTTGGCTGAGTCTCATCTTTGGTTTCATTCCGAATGGCTTTGGGAGCCATTCTCTGCCTCAGGGTGTACGGATTCAAGTTCTGTTAGATATTCTGTCGTAAAGCCTTCCGGAGGGACGCGCAAATACCGCATGGTTTGGTCGGCGATTTCGCGGAAATACGGTGCGCAGACCGTTCCGCCGTAGTGGGCGCCCTGCGGATCGTCAGCGACCACCATAATGCTGATGACCGGATTTTCCGCCGGCAGGAACCCGACGAATGAGGCAATATATTTACTGCCGTAATAGCCGCCCTCCTCCAGATTTACTTTCTGGGCCGTTCCGGTTTTCCCCGCGACAAGATAGCCGCGCAGCGCCGCTTTGGTTCCGGTTCCGCCGGGCTGGGTCACGCGCGCGAGCAGGCGGCGCATCTGCCGGGCGGTTTCAGGCCGGATCGGCCGCCCCGTTTCCTGGGGAAAGGTTTCAAGAATGGTGTCGCCTTTGGCGTCCGCCACGCGGCGGATGATGACCGGACGCATGCGGATGCCATCGTTGGCGATGGCGCTGAACGCGGAAAGCATTTGCAGGGAGGTCACCAGTACTTCGTGGCCCATCGCAAGGCGGGTAATGCTGATCTTCGACCAGCGCTTGACCGGCCAGACAATACCGGCATCTTCGCCGGGCAGTTCAATGCCGCTTTGTGCACCGAAGCCGAAAGCTCGCAGGCTTTGATAAACCTTTTCGTTGCCCATCTGCAGGGCGATTTTGGCGGCACCGATATTACTCGATTTTTTCAGGATATCGGCCACAGAGAGAAGCCCCTCTCCATGTGAATCGTGGAGCGGCTTCCCGCCATACATCCAGCGGCCGTCTTCACAATCAAAAATGTCCTGATCGCGAACGGCACCGGAATCCAGCGCAGAGGCAATGATGACCGCCTTCATGACCGATCCGGGTTCATAGGTGTAGTTGATGGTACGGTTGCGCCGCCACTCGACGGGCGCGGTATTGAAGCGATTGGGGTTGTAGGTCGGCAGTGAGGCCATCGCCAGGATTTCACCGGTGCGCACATTCTGTACAATCGCCCAGGCCCCTTCGGGACGGTATTTTGCGACCAGATCATCAAGTGCTTTTTCGGCAAAGTGCTGAATCTGCTGATCCATCGTAAGATAAACATTTCCGCCGGGTTGCGGCTTGATATCCACTGTGCGGCGGCTGTAGATTTCGCGGCGGCGACCGTCTTTCTGACTGATGCGCAGACCGGCGCTCCCCTGCAGATAGGAGTTCATGCACTGCTCGACCCCCGCACTGCCGACCCCTTCATGATTGGCAAAGCCGATCACATGCGCACCGAGCGCTCCCTTGGGATAATCGCGAATCGGCACATCTTCAAAAATGAGGCCTTTGAGCTGCAGTTTCCGCAGCGGCTCAATCCTCTCTTTGCGCATGAATTTTTTAATCCGGACATACTGGCGATGCGGCTGATCAAGCTGCTGCCACAAGGCTGTCCGATCAAGCGAAAGATGCTCGGCGAGCGCCTCGCACACCGCCTGCATATCACCGTGCTCAAAAATAAATTTCGGGTCGGCACAGACATGTTTGGCGGCAATGTCCACGGCAAGAATATTGCCATCGCGGTCGAGCACGCGCCCGCGCGGCCCGCGCGTTTCCTGTTCGAGGTGCCGTCCGCTTCCGATCCGTTTCAGCGTATTCGCCGAAGGCTTTAAATGCAAAAAGGCCAGGCGAACACCCAGCCCGGCAAAAGCGGCAACGACAAACAATGCGATAAATATAGTTCTACCTTTATCATTCATGTTCGCGTCCACAGGGAGCGTGTGGAAGTATGGGGGTATGGGGGTGTGGGAGTGTGGGAGTGGGAGTATTCTGTCAGCAACCTTTCATTCCAATACTCCATAACTCCAATACTCCCCTACTCCCCGACTCTCCCCGCATAGGCCAGGGTCAAGGCGGCGACACGGCTGCCGCGGCGGACACGCACAATCTGACGTTCATCGGGAAGCTGCATCGCCAGACGGTGGCGCTTGAGGGCTCGCTCAAAGTTGGTCGGCGCCAACAGGCTGGCCCAGCGATCCTGCTCGTTAATCAGCCGGAGCCGGGTTTCACGCCGAACCGACTCGAGGCGCTTGATGTCCTGCCCGAGCATATCGCAGCGTGCGCAAAGCCAGACATAGCTGAGGCCGAAAACGGCGATAAAAACCAAAATGTTGGCCAGCATGCGCGGAAATGGAATGCGCGCCTGTGACTTCCGGCTTTTTCTTTTCTTTTTCTTTTTCATGCCGCTTTCTCCCTTTCCGCCGCGCGCAACTTGGCTGAACGCGCGCGCGGATTTTCTTCAAGTTCTTCTTTTGAAGCCGTCAGCGGCTTTTTGGTCAGCAGCCGCACGGCCGGTTTTTCAAACACCTGTCTTTCGCCGCCCTGCTGGAGCGACTCGCGCCGCACGGTGTGGCGCTTAAAAAATCCTTTTACGATCCGGTCTTCCAGACTGTGGAACGTAATCACCGTCATCCGGCCCCCTTCCCGCAGTATGGAAAGTCCGGCATCCAGGCCTGCCTCCAGATTTTCGAGTTCCGCATTGACCGCCATCCGCAACGCCTGAAAGGTCTTCGTGGCCGGATGAATGGGGCCGCGGCGCCCGCCCTTGGCCTTTTCAACGATTTCCGCCAGCTCAAGCGTTCGTTCAATCCGCCCGGTTTCCCGCGCCCGCACGATGGCCCGCGCGATCCGGCGCGAGTCGCGCTCTTCTCCGAGGCGGTAAATCAGGTCTGCCAGCATTTTTTCATCCTCTTCGTTCACCAGGTCGGCGGCCGACCGGCCCTGCGTGCGGTCCATGCGCATATCGAGCGGCCCGTCTTTGGCAAAACTGAAGCCGCGCTCCGCGATATCGAGCTGCGGCGAACTGACGCCGAGGTCGAGAAGCACCCCGTCTGCCTCCGCTACTCCGATGGATTCGCAAAACGTCTTCATATCCGCAAAGTTTCCGTGTATCCGATGCACCTGTTTTTCGAACGGTTTCAAAATTTCCGCAGTCTGTTCGATGGCTTCCGCGTCGCGATCCAGCCCGATCAGCCGTCCTTCCGGCGAAAGCCGCTTTAAAATCGCTTCCGCATGTCCGCCGCGTCCGAGTGTGCCGTCGATATAGATTCCCGCCGGATTGGTCACCAGCAGATCCAGCGTCTCGTTCAGCAGTACCGGAACATGCATAAAATCCTTAGGTCGCGAGAACGGAATCAAGTACACGACGTGAGCAGGCTGCTGAAAACACGGTGGCCTGTTCTTCGCTCATCGGCAGGTTGCGCCGTATGGCCCTCCCCGGAAGCCGGAGATAGCGGTCTTTTTCGCGGGTCAAATCAATGGCCTTCGAATAATGCAGATACTTTGCGATGCCTGTCATACTCATATGATTGTTCTCCTTTTAATAACCTCCATAAAAAGCGGTCTCGGCGAGCGGCGAAAGTGCCGGCAGCGCCATATCAAACTGTTCTTCGCTCCAGAGCTCGATCCGGGTGAGTGTGCCGACCAGCACCACTTTGCTTTTCACCTCAGCGTGCGCCAGCAGTTCATCCTTAATGCGCACCCGGCCCTGAGCATCCACCGCCAATGCATCCGCTGAAGCCGTCATGGCGCGGATGGCCTGCTCGTCCTGTGCATCCGCCGCGCCTGACTCGCGCAACTGCCGCAAACGGCGATTCATTTCTTTCAGCGTATATAGATAAAGACATTTGCGGTCCGGGTGCGGGAATACGTAAAGACGGGGCGCTTCACCCATCAGGGCGCGCCAGCCCGAAGGCACAATCAGCCGCCGTTTCGGATCCAGCGAGTGATGGAAAGACCCTACAAACAACTCCTCTATACCTGTTTCGACCATGACTACTACTCCACTTTCTGCTTTTACGCTCCCTTTTATGACATTATCCACCACCCTTCGTCAATTTTTTTGTACTTATTTTTTGGGAAAAATACACCATTCTCGCCCGGCCGATTGACTCGTACGATGTAAACAAACGGCGTTTGGCAAGCGCTTCTCAATCGTGAAAACATCCGTATTCACACTTTGACAACCGTGTCGCTTTTCCGGTAGCGTCACGGCGCTTTAAATTGAACGCCCAAAGGGGGCTTATCTCAAAAGGAGAATATATGAAGAAGTTGATCGTGTTAGTGACCGTTTCGATGCTGGTTTCCGTTGCATTCGGCATGGGTGGAAAACCCGTCGCCGCACCCGAAGCCGACACCGCACCGGCCGTTTCAGAAGTGATAGCCGAAATGCAGGAAGTTAAAGTCGAGACGCCGGTAGTCGAAGTCGAGGCGCCGAAGGTTAAAGTTGAAGCTCCGGCAGTTGAAGTTGAGGTGCCCGAGGTTAAAGTCGAGGCCCCGGCTGCCGAGATCAAAATGCCGGAAGTTAAAGTCGAAGCGCCAGCCGCCCCGCCTATCGAGGTTCCGGAAATCAAAGTTGAGCCCCCGGCTGTTCCGGAAGCCAAAGACTGCCCGGCCTCCACTGCTGAAGCCAAAGACGAAGCCTGTGCGGTGAAAGAAAAAGCGGCAGCCTGCGAAGGCAGCGTTTGTCCGCTGGAGGAAGTTAAGAAAGCGGCACCGGAAGCAAAAGCCGCTACTGCCTGCGAAGACAACGTTTGCCCGCTAGGCGAAGTCGAAGAAGCGGCGGCTACTGAAATTTAATAAACCGTCTGTAAGTCAAAACCCTCTTCTGCCACAGAAGAGGGTTTTTTATTTTCAGGCTTTGACCGCATTCAAAGCTTTCGGGCGCGAAGCTGGCCACAGGCGGCCTTGAGCGCGGATCCCTTGGAATCGCGCAGCGTCGCGTTGATCCCCGCCTTTTCGAGCGTTTTGAAAAAATACTGCATTGCTTCAGGAGTCGCGCGTTCGCCGTTGAACTCCTCAACTTCACTGAGCGGGATCAAATTCACGCGGCAGGGAAATTTTCTGAGAAGCTCCGTCAGTTTCTGCGCCTGCTCCGGCAAATCGTTCATGCCTTTGATCAGCGTGTATTCAAACGTAATGATGCGCTTTGTTTTCGCCGTGTAGTCGGAGCAAGCCTGTAACAGCGCATTGAGCGGCCAGCGTTTATTGGAGGGCATCAGTTTAGAACGGAGTTCGTTTTCCGATGCGTGGAGCGAAACAGAAAGCTCCACCTGCAGGCCCTCCCCCGCCAGCCGCTCAATGCCGGGAATCACGCCGCTGGTGCTGATCGTGATTTTTCGTGCACCGATGCCCAGTCCATCCGGATGATTGAGAATGCGGATGGATTTGAGCGTTTCATCATAATTGTCGAGCGGTTCGCCGACGCCCATGTAAACAACGTTTGTCGGGCGCTCGCCGTAGATTTCGGCGGCGAAGAGAACCTGTTCGACCATTTCGCCCGCTGTCAGGTTGCGATGGAAGCCGCATTGTCCGCTGGCGCAAAAAGCGCAGGCCATCTTGCAGCCCACCTGACTGGATATGCAAACCGTGCGGCGCGCGCGGGCCGGAATCAACACCGCTTCGATCAGTTCATCGTCTTCCAGCTTCAAAAGCAGCTTCTGCGTCTGGCCCGTCGCGCCTTTGGTTTCGATTTTTTCCAAACACTGGAAACAGAAGTGTTCACCCAGCAGATTACGCAGCGGCGCGGGAAGGTTCTTCATTTCGTCGAACGACGCAACGCGCTTGGCATAAAGCCAGCCCCATATCTGTTTAGCGCGGAATGCGGGCTGCCCGTGCTCCCTGCAGAACGCCGCGAGCTCTTCAAACAAAAGTCCGTGAATGGATGATTTGGAATTCATTCTTTTATCTTTCTTCGCCGGGTGAGGTCACCCGGCCTACAACACCGGTTCGCGGATCGAACCACGCGGAGTGAAGCCAGTCATCCGGATGTTCGACCAATCCAGCCCGAACAGGGTTCATTCGAATATATTCCCATTTCTCAGAGCGGCTTTCGTCACTACGCAGAACATGATCGAAAAAACTCTCCTGCCACTGGAATTCGCGATTCCCGACGAATGCCTTAAACGCCTTAACCCATCTGCTGAGCGTCGCTTTGTCGGACACGGTTACGATCAGATGCGCGTGATCCGGCATCAGCACATAAGAATCTATCCAGACCCCGTACCGATCCATCGAGCCGGCGGCAAACTGTCGAGATCGGGCATTCACAGCGTCTGAATTTAAAACCCGAACCCGACCCACTGTGCAAAGCGTCAGAAAATAAGATGGGTTTGCATCAAAGATTCCCGGCAACCGACGTTGCCGCCGAGGAAGTGCATTATTGTCAGCAACAGGCATGTTCTGTAGGCCGGGTGACCCCACCCGGCGAATTGAATTACAACTCGTCAACGGTTTGGGCGGCGCGACCGATGTAGGCGGCAGGGGTGAGCGCGAGCAGACGTTTTTTATCTGCTTTGGCAAGGTCGAGGCCTTCAATAAATTCCTGAAGGGTTTCTTTGGTGATGCCTTTGCCGCGCGTCAACTCTTTGAGTTTTTCATAGGGCTTTTCGATGCCCGCTTTGCGCATCACGGTCTGCACCGGCTCGGCGAGCACTTCCCATGCGTTATCGAGATCGGCCGCCAGCTTTTCTTCGTTGAGTTCAAGCTTTTCAAGTCCCTTGAGGGTCGAGAGGTAAGCCAGCACGGCGTGACCGAAAGCCACGCCCATATTACGCAGAACGGTCGAGTCGGTCAGGTCGCGCTGCATCCGCGAAACGGGCAGTTTTTCGGAAAAGTGGCGCAGCAGTGCGTTGGCCAGACCGAGATTGCCTTCCGAGTTTTCAAAGTCAATCGGGTTGACTTTATGCGGCATGGTCGAAGAGCCAACTTCGCCTTTAACGGTTTTCTGCTTGAAACAGGCAAAGGAAATATAGGTCCAGATGTCGCGGTCGAGATCAAGAAGGATGGTGTTGAAGCGCGCGAGCGCGTCGAACAGCTCGGCCATATAGTCGTGCGGCTCGATCTGCGTTGTGAAAGCATTCTGCTGAAGGCCGAGGTCGCCTTCGACAACGCCCTTGGCGAGCGCGGGCCAGTCGACGTCCGGGCAGGCGCTCAGGTGCGCGTTGTAATTGCCGACCGCACCGTTGAGTTTGCCAAGAATTTCCACTTCCTGAAAAACGGTGGATGCTTTCTGTAATCGGTCGGCGAAAACAGCCAGCTCTTTGCCAACCGTTGTCGGCGAAGCAGTCTGCCCGTGTGTACGCGCCAGCATGGGAACCGCTTTCCACTGCTTCGCCTGCGCAGTGAGCGTCGCGATGATTCCCACCTGCTCTGCGACAAGTGCTTCGCGGCCGGTTTTAAGCATCAGGGCGTGCGAAAGGTTGTTGATGTCCTCTGAGGTACAGGCGAAGTGCAGGAATTCAGAGAGTTCTTCGAGAGAAGTACCCGCGATTTTTTCCTTCAGATAATATTCGACCGCTTTGACGTCATGGTTGGTGGTGCGCTCGATTTCCTTAACCCGTTCGGCCTCGGAAGGACTGAAGTTCTCCACGATGGCGTCAAGCTGCTGGATTTCCTCCTTCGACAGCGCGCGGGCCTCCGGAATCCCCTTTTCAGCGCAGAGTGCTTTGAGCCAGAGCATTTCCACCCGCACGCGGCAGCGGATCAGCGCGTATTCGGAGAAACAGACCTGCAGCTCGGTGACTTTCGATTCATACCGCCCGTCGAGCGGGCTGATGGCTGTGATTGACATAATGTCCTCCTGCCTCCGTCATTCATAAACATGGATGAAATGATTTCAATTCGAGATGCAGAATAACAAGGAATGCCTGATACGGAAGATTTTTTGACCGCCAAGACGCGAAGAATAAAAAGAGGAACTATTTTAACTACAGAGAGATCAAAGACACAGAGACATCGCCTTGGTTTCAATTAAGAGGCTGGACATCATTTCAAAAACTGTTCGCGCGAGCGAGGCCGACACAAAGTGCGGCCCCGAAGGGCAAGGTGCAACGCGCACTAGCAATCCACGCCCCCCGCGCGGGGGGGCGACAATATGCATATGTCTCGTCTGCTACAACGACACGGTTTCAATCCACGCCCCCCGCGCGGGGGGCGACCCTCTTTGCTACTTTATGCGTATGGTTCGGTTGGTTTCAATCCACGCCCCCCGCGCGGGGGGGCGACCTCGCTCGACAAATCATAATCGACAACCGGCACTGTTTCAATCCACGCCCCCCGCGCGGGGGGGCGACAAGTGACGGCGCTTTTACTCACTTACTTTTTAAGTTTCAATCCACGCCCCCCGCGCGGGGGGCGACATAATTTGATTTGGAATGA
>Ga0190284_1001447_pt1 | contig 10644 bp, 10 predicted proteins | sample 48691812_MG_FD_161668 | JGI IMG/M metagenome (GOLD analysis project Ga0190284, IMG submission 161668) | Hydrothermal vent microbial mat bacterial communities from Southern Trench, Guaymas Basin, Mexico - 4869-18-1-2_MG | ecosystem: Environmental > Aquatic > Marine > Hydrothermal vents >... | reverse complement strand
GCCCTTGAACAACTACCACCAAAAGGAAAGGCATTCGGCATTTTAAAATGGATTATCCCCGCAATCATCCTGATGCTTTTTGTTGCTGGTTTTTTTTACGGAGGAGCTGCTACCGGAAAAGAAATGATAAAATACTGGCTGTTGGCAAACGGTATACTGGCTGGTCTCGGGGCGGCCATAGCCTTTGCTCATCCTCTTACCATTTTATCTTCCGTCCTGGCTGCCCCATTAACCTCTCTAAACCCCATGATTGCTGCCGGATGGGTCTCCGGACTTGTGGAGGCCTTTTCGCGGAAACCAAAAGTCAAAGATATAGAAAACCTTCCGGAGGACATCCTTTCTATACGAGGATTTTGGAAAAACAAGGTTACACGGATACTTCTGGTTGTCGTATTTACAAACCTGGGCAGCGCCCTAGGTACATTTGTCGCTATCCCTTTGATGTGGAAAGTACTGTAAAAAACCATAAACTCATGGGTACAGAATTTCAATTTCGTCGTAGAATCTATATCACTGCAGTGTTCATGCTCCTTTTGGCAGGCTGCGTCGGCTCTGCAACCATTACCCCGGCTTCAAAACCATATATTTCAACCAGGTTTCTTGCACCTGTGCATTTTACCGTTCAGGTCGGTGCGTTTTCAAATCAGAGCAATGCAGTAAGGCTGACCAACACCTTACAACGTCAGGGACTCAATGCGTATCATTTTGTTCACAAATCGGATTTGTATAAGGTTCGTTTCGGCAACTTTCCTACAAAAAATGCTGCCCGTAAAAAAGCCGAAAGCCTTAAGGCCAGTGGCATTATTGATACATTTTATATCGTCAGCCCACAGCACCTGCGAGATGAAAACAGCATAAGAAGATCAATTATAAAAACAGCCGAAAATTTTATCGGTGTTTCGTATAGATGGGGGGGATCTTCTGCCCAGAAAGGGTTTGATTGCAGTGGTTTAACGATGACGGTTTATCGACTGAACGGTCTGAATCTCCCACGAACTTCAATAAAGCAGTGGAAAGTCGGAAAACCTGTTTTGCGCAGCCAGTTAATAAAAGGAGACCTGGTTTTTTTCGCAACCTCAGGATGGAAAAAAATATCTCATGTAGGTATATATAAAGGGAATAATAAATTTATCCACGCATCCGGCAGCGGTAAAAAAATCCGCATAGATTCACTTTCAGGCAAATATTATAACTCCAGGTATGTCGGCGCAAGAACGTACTTATAATATTTTGTAGCCGTTCACGCCTATTCATAACAAAAAGGTTGCTCAATCAGCGTTCTGAAAGCGTTCACAGGTGCTGCAGATGTGCGTGATCAGGGCAACCAGCTCTAACTATGCTGGTTGCCCTGATCGCGTGCAGATGCTGTACCTGTGAACGCTTACAAAATTTTTACTGCAGTTCTCTCTCTTTCCTCACCGTTTTTCAGAATATATGGAACCTTGACTGTCTTCAGCCGATTCTGGGCAAACAGGTTAATACATTCCGGATAAAGTTCCCATTCTAAGGTCAACCCTTTTTTCTTAATCGTATCAAGTGTGTCATTATTTTCGATCTGAAATACTTTCTGGCCTATTATCGGCCCTGTATCTTCCCCATAGTCAATAAAATGAACCGTACAGCCGCCCACCTTGCATCCATATTGAAAAGTATCGCCATATCCGTCTGTTCCGGGAAATGCGGGAAGGAGTGCAGGATGGATGTTCATTATACGGGGGTGGTCAGGATCCGTGTTCACCCTGTCGATAAAATACGGGGTTAAATTTCTCATAAAACCTGCCAGTATAAGAAGATCAAAAGGGTATGGTTTCATTTTGTCCAGAAGCTCTTTTTCGGCAATAGCCCGTGTCATTATAAATGTTTCAGTTTTTTTGGAATCGGCATTCTTTAATAAAAGAGTTTGCTTGGACAACAAATCATTAAAGTTATAATCATCAGGCAGCAGGGCTTTATCCGTTTTCCTTTTAAATCGTTTTATAATGGATGAATAGTCCACAACTAATGTAGGAATTTTATGCCTGCGAGCTCTTTCAAGGCCTTTTGCATCCGGATTGTCTGAACCTACAAATGCCAGTTTCCCTTTTATTTTCCCTGTTTCACAGGAATCGATTATAGACTGCAGGTTTGTCCCACTTCCTGATATAAGTACTCCTATGCGAATATTTTTATCCATTTTCAAGCTTTCCGTGCATGGCCAGATCATCAAGCCCGGTGCGGTCTGAAATCTTTATTTCCCTGCCGCTTACCTCGATTAGATTCTGGCTGCTCATTTTTGTGAAAATTCGTGACAAAGTTTCAGGAATGGTTCCAAGGAGGCTGGCCAGTTGTCCTTTTGAAATCGGCAGAGAAATGTGATCTCCTGTTTTTTGCTCATCGGCGAGATAAATAAGGTAGGAAGCAAGGCGCCCGGGAACTTCTTTTAAAGAAAGATTTTCAATCTGAACGGTAAATTCCCTGAGTCGCAGGGAAAGAACAGCAAGCATACTCATGGCCAGGGATGGATTGTCGGCAATAAGCTCACCAAATGCGGCTCTGGGGATAAAGAGAAGATGGCTTTTGGTAATTGCCTCAGAACTCGCAGGAAATGACCTCCCGGCATAAACAGCAACCTGCCCGAACGTTTCTCCAGGCCCCACAATATGAAGAATATGTTCCTTTCCTTCAGGTGAAACTTTAAAAACTTTCACCCGTCCTTTAACCACAATATAAAAGCCGTTTCCTTCATCTCCTTCCGTAAAAATTATATTGCCTTTCATTAATTCTTTTTCAACAGCTATCCGCCCAACTTGTTTTAACTGGTCTTCAGAAAGGCCTCTGAAACTGGGAATATTTAAAAGAATGCTCAGTTTGTTATCCAATTTTTTCTCCTTATTGTAAGGAATAAGGGCTTCGCTTGAAGAGCGGCCTTCGGCCTTGACGAGTGCTACGCTTGAGGCTCGTTTCACTTGAGGAGCGCTTCGCTTGAGGCTTAAAAGCCGCCGCAGGCGGCTGCTTTTCAAGTTTCTGAAGGAAACGCTCCTCAAGTCCCGAAGGGACGGTCCTTATATATTGCGTTTTACATTAACATTCATGCTGTCATAACTGCGAAAAATAAGCTTTTCTTTTTCAAGGCGTTTTTCAGGCAGAGGCTCAAGCTGTGTTGCAGCCGAACTCTTTTTTATCTCCTCTTTTGAAGGAATAGCATTAAGTCCCTCGCCCAGCTTTTTTCCGGATACTGTATCCAGCACAATAGCGGTTTTCCCATCAGAAGCTACAGAAAAAGGAATCTGGTATTTATCAAGAAGCCTGGAAGCAGAAAGAATTTCTCTCTCTCTTGATCCCAGAGAGCCTGCAACACATTTAACGGCCATCAAACGCCTGCCATCCACACTTACCACCAGATCGACGCTTGACCGGTAAACTTTTTCAGCTATCTTGACCTCAAGGGGTGCATCGACTTCGATGTATTCTTTTGCATACCCCTTTTGTTCAACCAGAACCCGTTCCACCTTTTGCCGGTTAGCCTCAGGCCCCACATCCGGGATCTCTTTTCCGGTGATAAAATCGATGATAACGCCAACAGGTTTATTTAAATCCGCCAATATTTACCTCCTATCCACTAATCATCCTCTTAAGACCGGGACCTTCGATCGTTTATCTTTCTTCTTTCCAGGTTTTTGTCTATTCCCTTGTAAATAAAACTACTTAAAGTGAATTTTTTTCTCCTATCCTTTTTAGAGCGCCTGTCAACAGGTGAAAATTCTTCTTTTGACATTATAGCCTCCTTGGAAAAATTAGCCGAAACGTAATATTTTAGAGTTTTGAAAATGAAGAAAGCACCGATTCATGTCCGGCTAAGGTTTCGCTTCATTATCCTCAAATCACATTAGGACTGAAGATTCAACCAAAACCGGACCTCAGCACAAAAATTGCATAATCTCTATTTAGTCATAAGTAAAATCGTATTAGTTTCTTACTTGTAAATTTTGTGCGTTTTTTGTAAAATATTTTTATTTGACCTTATGAAGCCATTGTATATCTGATGCTGGATACCCCGCTTACAGCGGGTTTGACGCTTCGCTCCAACTGGCTTTGCTGGATACTGGATATCGAAAAAGGATGCTCCTCATTTTATCCAGCATCGAGCATCCAAAATCGAGTATCTTATCCTCCATGGCTCAAATGTTAATGCCAATGATATTTTCATTTCTGATTCCGGCTTGTCAGGGTTAAGCTGTTATACAGTGATAAGGATAAAAGACACATGAGAGAACATTTTTTTCTATTAAGGAGGCGAGAATAATATGAAAACAAAGCTAACCATACTTTGTGAAAATACAGTGGGTGTACCTTTTGGGGTTATTGGTGAACATGGATTTGCATGCTATGTGGAAACCACAAAAGGAAATTATCTGTTTGATACCGGCCAGGGCTTTGCAATCGTCCAAAATGCCATAGCTCTTAAAAAAGACCTGGGCGCTATTGAAGCGATAATGATAAGCCATGGCCACTATGACCACACTGGCGGGTTGCCTGCAGTACTTCAAATTAAAGGCCGGGTTGGTGTCTACGGCCATCCGGATATATTTGTTGAACGGATATGGTCTTCAGAAGGCAAAACTCGATTTATAGGGATACAGCATAGCCGCAGTTATCTTGAATCACTCGGCGCTGACTTTCGTTTGGGAGCTGATATGATTGAAATAGGCCCCGGGGTGTTTCTCACAGGAGAAATTCCGCGCAAAAGCGAGTTTGAGAAAGGTGATGCCAATATGATCGCCTGTTTGGCCAATGGTGAAAAGATCCAGCCGGACCCATTGAAGGACGACCTCTCTTTAATCATAGATTCAGACAAAGGCCTGATCCTTGTGCTCGGTTGTGCTCATGCCGGTATGATTAATATTATCGAGTATGCTATGGAAAAAATGAATCGCGATAAAATACACGCGATTATAGGCGGCACACATCTAGGTTTCTCAAGTGAAGAACAGTTTGATGAAACATTAAAAGTAATCGATAAGTATAAAATTAGTTTTTTGGGTGTTTCCCACTGCACAGGACTATCTAAAGCGTCTCTACTGCACGCCAAACTAAAGGAGCGATTTTTCTTTGGGACCGTTGGTTCAACCCTGGAAGCTTAGAAAAATAATTGGCTCTTCTCCAAATTAGTTGGAGAAGAGGATTCAAGGGGTCAAGGGGTCAAGTGAATGCAAACGGCTTGATACAGATGGCATAAACACTTACGTTTTCTATACTCTTGCTCCTTAATATTTTCAAAGCGTATCTATATAAAAAGACGGTCCCAAGAGTCATGGATTTTTCTATATGTATTTATTTTTCGGTGATTTTCACTCGAACCCTTGACCCCTTGAATCCTGATCAATCGACCAAATCTTTGGGAGATGATCCCAATAATTTAACTCGTAACTTCCAGCAGCACCTCTTCAAAGATAGAAAGACACACATCTATCTCTTCTTTGCTTACTGTCAGGGCTGGTGAAAAACGGATTGTATTCTCACCACATCCAAGGAGAAGCAGCCCCTTTTCAAATGCCTTCAAAACCACCTCGTTTCGCCATTTGGCGGCACGTTCTTTTGTTTCACGGTCTTTTACCAGTTCAACGCCGATCATAAGACCCTTGCCGCGAACATCGCCTATACACTCTATAGAATTTTGCAGCTTCCGAAGCTGGGCCATCATATATTCGCCGCGGACCTCGGCATTTTCCATCAGTTCGTCTTCCAGCAGTTCAATGGTTGCCAGGGCGGCACTGCACGAGATTGGATTGCCGCCAAATGTTGAGGCGTGGGAACCAGCCTCCCAAACCATTATGTCGGATTTTGCCACCATTGCCCCAAGGGGCATCCCCGATGCAATCCCCTTGGCGAGAGCCATGATATCCGGCTCTACACCAAAGTGTTCCATGGCAAACATCTTGCCGGTGCGTCCCATTCCCGCTTGCACTTCATCAACCACGTATAGAATACCATATTTCTTTGCCACTTTCTGCAATTCAACGTGGAACTCAGAAGGCGGCACTACATATCCGCCCTCCCCCTGTATGGGCTCGACAAAAAAAGCAGCTACTTCTTCCGGAGGCATTGTTGTGCGAAAAAGGTTATCCTCCACCCAGCGCACACACTCGATACCACAGGTAGGATAAGACATATTGTATGGGCACCGATAACAGTATGCATAAGGGATATGGGTAATTCCCGGTATAAGTGGATTGTAGTGCCTTTTCTGTATCACCTTACTTGCCGTAAGAGATAATGCGCCCATGGTGCGGCCGTGAAATGCACCAAAAAAAGCGATGTTTAGCTCCCGCTTGGTAAACCAGCGTGCGAGCTTGAAAGCTGCTTCCACCGACTCAGCACCCGAGTTTCCAAAATATACCTTATTATTTCCGTCCCCCTGCACAAGGCTTGCCAGTTTGTCGGCAAGGGCGATTTGCGATGTATAATAAAAATCGGTCCCTGACATGTGAATCAGCTTATCAGCCTGTTTCTTAATTGCGCTGACGACTTTGGGATGGCAGTGTCCGGTAGCACACACGGCAATACCGGCAGTAAAATCGAGAAAAGTATTGCCGTCCGGATCATCTATCCACAAACCCAATGCCTTCTCTGCAACAAGGGGATAGCCCCGTGTGTATGAGGGAGATACACGATCTCGATCTATATTAATTAACGATGCCGCTTTCGGACCAGGAAGAGATGTCTTTATTTTTGGTAATTTCATGGAAATGCTCCTGTATTTTAATTGAAAAAATTAGCGAATGAACTTGTACCAACCCGTATGCTTAAACCACTTAGTGTAAATTTTTTCATACCTACCGTCTTTTTTCAGCTCTTCTAAAAATGTGTTTAACCATTTGAGAAAATCCGGATCATTTTTTCTTAAGGCCCATGCAAGTGGTTCTTTCGTAAAGGGCTTATCAAGAAAGACTATTTTTCCATCTCCATAAATGGCTGTAAAGACAGCATTGTACGGCAGGTCATACACAAACGCATCAGCTTTCCCTTTTACAACTTCCATAGCCCCTTCAAGTTCGGTGTCAAAGGGTTGGTATTTGCATTTGGATAAATACTTTTTTACGGCCTGCTCACCGGTGGTTCCGGGTTTAGATGTTATAATGTACCTTTTATCATTCAGATCCTTATATGATTTGATTGTCCCTTTATGTTTTTTATTGATTAGGATTGTCTGCCCTATTGTCATATAGGAATCTGCGAAATCTACCTTTTTTTTTCTTTCCTCTGTGACGGACATACCACTAATGATGATATCGTACCTTCCAAGGTTAAGTGCAGGAATGATACTGGGCCACGAAGTGTTAACCAAAACGAGTTTTACGCCCAGTGCTTTGGCCATTTCCCTGGCAACATCAATGTCAAATCCGATAAAGCTTGCCTGTTGCCCCCTGAATCGTACATCTCCGCGACGCAAATTCCGTTGTCGCTGCCCTCCCCTCCTGTCGATCATTTCAAAGGGCATGTAACCGGATTCAATACCTACTCTAAGCTTACCTCTTTTCAAAATCCCTTCAAGTGTTGAATCTTTCGCAAGTTCTATATCGGCTCCGATTGCGTATGTTGAAATAAAAAAAATTACAGCAAGTGCAAAGAGTCCTTTAATAAAATTTTTATTCATAATTAAACCTCCTTTTAATAGCTGACAACAGACAGCTATGAGCTGCTGGAAGCCGTTTCTTCTTACTGTTTTTCCTTCTCTAAACGTTCTTTTGCTTCTTCGACAATGGGATGGATTGTAATTCCGAGCAACCCGAAAGTCAGTGAAACCAAAGGAGATAACCAGTTAAAAAAGGCAAAAGGCAGATAAGCGACCGTTGCCACGCCTAAGGTTGCAGCCTGGTATGCGCCACCTGAATTCCAGGGCACAAGGCATGCCGTTACGGTTGCACTGTCTTCTACAGCCCTGGACAGGTTTTTAGGATGAAGCCCTTTGTCCCTGTATGCCTGTGCATACATTCTTCCTGCCATAACCACTGACATATACTGATCACAAAGAACTATATTCGACGCCAGTGCTGTTAATATAGTTGCCGCAATTAATGAACCGGTTGACTTAGCTTTTTGAAGAATTTTATTAACGATAACTTTTAACTGGTTTGTATGTTCCATGATTCCGCCAAACATCATCGCACATATCACAATAGAGATGGCATATAACATGGAAGTAAAACCACCTTTGGTCAGAAGACTGTCAACCGCAGCTATGCCGGTGTTGCTTGTATAGCCGCCATATGCTGCATTCAAAATATCTCCAAAACCATTCCCCTGAAAAAAGATCCCCAAAATTGCAGCAGAGATAACACCCATTGTAATTCCTGGAATCGCAGGCATTTTTTTGATGGCACACACCATAATCAGCAAAGGCGGAATCAGCAATAGCAGATTAATATTAAACTGACTATCCAGTGTTATTAATATCTGATTGACACTCTCTATATCCTGTGCTCCGCCGCCATAAAAGAAACCCAAAATTACTTCAATTATCAGGGTCAATCCGAAACTCACACCCGTTGTATACATCATATGCCGGATATGTGTGTAAAGATCGGTGCCGGCCATAGCCGGAGCCAGATTTGTCGTATCTGATAAAGGTGACATTTTATCGCCAAAGTATGCCCCGGATAGTACTGCTCCTGCAACAATCGGGAGGGGAAACCCCAGTCCTTTACCTATCCCGATAAGTGCAATACCAATGGTTCCTGATGTTCCCCATGAAGTCCCTGTGGCCAGGGAAGTTACGGCGCAGATCAAGACCGTTGCCAGTAAAAAAATCTTAGGATGCAGGATCTTTAACCCATAATACAGCATTGTCGGAACCACTCCGCTCAATATCCATATCCCGATTAATATTCCGATGATACAAAGAATAATAATAGCCTGCAGGGAATTTGATATGCCCTTAATCATCCCCCCCTGGACCACTTCCCATTCAAACCCGGCTTTCCACGCCATTAACGCGGCGACAAAAACACCTAAAAGCATGGGAATGTGAGGGTCCGCTCCGTATTTGACAATGGAAATACTGATTCCGATAACCAGGGAAAAAAGCGATATCAATGCTTCCCACATAAAAGGATCTCTTTGTTCTTTCTTAGCAGCCATAATCTGTTCCCTCCCTTGTTTTGTTCGGTTAATGGTTTTATTATTAAATCAAAATATCAATCATCAGATTTAATGAACTCATAGATTCTTTTATCCCTTTCTGTAAGTTGCTGTTTCCGGTCATAGATTTTCTGGAGAAAATAATGATAGAAGTCATGTCTAAGACTGTCGCGTGCGGAAGTTATGAATAATTTATTCCTTGTCCAGTTGATGGGAGAAAGATCCTCATTCTCCGGTTCAAAAATCCCGACAAGCGCCTCGGATTTATCAGAAATTATATCAAATGACCGGCCTCCAATAGTGTTGGGAAGGCTTGCAGTTTCCGGGTGAACAACCTGAATATCAAAGGTCAATGGCATATCCCCCATGGCAACATACTTGATTCCTACACCTCTGGCCTCGGCATCCTTCAGGTCTTTTTCAAGTATTTCACCTGCTTTGGGAAAAAGTCTGACATAAAGCTCTTCATGGGCTGAACTGATCATCTCACCGGCTTTTTTCATTACTTCCAAATAACCTCGGATAAACCAGATATATTCATAACTCGCTTCTTTAGAAACAGCTTTAATCTCTTTTTTAAAAATAGAAAGATTGGAATCAAACTGAGTGCGGAGTCTTTTCATCAACTCATCAGGAGGGAGGGGGGCATACAGACCGTTTTCGACTTCCAGAGCCAGTCCTTTTCTGGTCATATTACGCAAAACATCATAAATCCTTGACCTGGAAATACCTGAAAGCCGGCTCAACTGTGATCCGTTTATCGGATGGCTGGACACAAGAGACAGGTAGCATGATATTTCGTATTTGGAAAAGCCAAGCTCACGTAATTTATTGATATTTTCCATAGTTATATCTGTTGCTACTTAGTTAGCAACAGATATAGCAGACATGAAAAACCGTGTCAAGATTTTTTATTTTATCCAACTGACAAAAAATCAAATCTGAAAATCATCCTTTCATTGTTGGGTTGATCTCGTAAAAGGCTATGTTATGCCACTTTGCGGGACTGCAGCTTAAAAATAACTTGTCTATCATATCAAGAGGTTATGTCGAACTAAAGAAAAAAAATAAAAGCCAGCAACAACTAAAGTGGTCAATTTAAACAGCGTATATCGATGGCACCATTTTTTAGGAACGTTTTGCACAAACGTCTCGATCAGCCTTTCAGGCTCTCACAGAAAATCCTGGACAAACAGGATTCAAGAAGTTAATCGGGAGATAAGTTTTTGATCTAATAACCTTTACGATTTAAAGAAATATTATGGAATTCGAATTCCTTCGTGAATATCTCATCAATAAAAGGGGGGCCTGTGAGGATTTTCTTTTTGGCCCGTCCGTGATTGTATTTAAAGTCATGGAGAAAATGTTTGCACTCATTCCTTTAGTTAAAAAATCATTGCGAATAAATCTCAAATACGATCCTGAACTTGCTTTGCATCTTCGGGCAAAATATAATGCTGTTCAGCCCGGCCATCATATGAACAAAAAGCACTGGAACACTATCATTTTAGATGACTCCATTCCAGA
>Ga0190284_1001446_pt1 | contig 10649 bp, 2 predicted proteins | sample 48691812_MG_FD_161668 | JGI IMG/M metagenome (GOLD analysis project Ga0190284, IMG submission 161668) | Hydrothermal vent microbial mat bacterial communities from Southern Trench, Guaymas Basin, Mexico - 4869-18-1-2_MG | ecosystem: Environmental > Aquatic > Marine > Hydrothermal vents > Microbial... | reverse complement strand
GTCCGGTCTGCACTTCCGGCCGTGTCAGCGGCTCCCCGCTGACATTCGGACACGTCTGCCCTGTCTCATTTCCGAATTTCCCGTCTCCGTCCCAGTCCGCATAAGCATTCACATATTCAAAATAATAACCGCTGCCGGATATGTGAGCCGTCACTTCAAGTCTCATGCGGGTTCCCCCGGGAAGAATCTCCCACCTGACCGAGGATATTTCCTCATACGTTTTCCTGTTCAGTCCCTCATGCGTGCAGTATCCTTCCGCGGGGTATTCGTTCACGGCATATCCGGCAAGACCGTCTCCCGCAAAACTGACAGTCGCCAGAAAGATGAGGCTGATGATGCCTGCAATGTCCGCTCTGATCTTTTTTCTCATTTCTCATTTCCTTTTTGTCTGTGAATGGAATTTCTGTCACAGGGCTTTCTCATCCGAAATCCGCCCTGAAAGACAGATCCCGGTCCGCAAAAAAGCCGGGCCGCGTTCCGGCAACCCGGCACTCAGTGTTCGCCGCCTATTCCGGCACGACGATCTTCTGAAGAATGAAAACCGCGTCGGCAAGGCCGACCTTCCCGTCGCCGTCAGCGTCGCTGAGACAGAACCTGGGAGGCGTGTTCTCCGACGCCGCCAGCCGCAGGGCGATGAGTGCGTCGGCCAGGGTCACGGCCGAGTCGCAGTCGAGGTCCCCGGGCGGCCGGGGATATGAGTCCGGGTCGAGAGGATCGGTCCCGAGTCTCACCTCCTCACTGTCCGGGTAACCGTCCCCGTCAGTGTCGGATGCCCGGGGATTTGTGTCATATCCGAATTCCTCCCCGTTTGTCAGGCCGTCCCCGTCCCCGTCATTCTGCGAATCATCCGTGGTCAGATCAAGATAGTTCTCCCATTCCCAGGTGTCGCACATCCCGTCTCCGTCATCATCATACATGAAAGATTTCGTCGGGGTGTTCAGGTAGGTCACCTCGGACCAGTTGCCCGCAACGTCCCCCGCACGGATGGCGAAATAATAGTCCCTTCCCGGCCCGGGCATTTTGAGGCCGGACGACTCCGCAGTTCCGTCGGACCCGCGGAGATGCGAGGCGCATCCGTCCCAGTCCGACTCTGTGATGGGGAGCCTGCTGTGGCGGATGTCATAGACATAAACCCCCTCATTGTCCTCCGGCCTTGTCCATCGGAGCATGACTCCGCCCGGCCACGGCCAGCTCACTGTCTCGGCCCGCAGTTCCGTCACCTGTCCCGGGGGAGCCGTGTCGTCGCTCGGGGGGGCGAACAGGGCATACGACTCGTGATGCGGTGCCCTGAGTATCGCACCGAAGCTCCAGAGAGCATCCGGCCCGCCTTCCGCGGGACGCCATGTCCCCTCCTCCGCATCCCATCCCCAGAGTTTCGTCTGTGTGACATCGGCACCCGCGGTGCCGGCCATGGAAAGCCTCATGGTGAGAAACAGGGTGCTGACCGGGCCTAGACTGTCCGGCAGTCCGAGGCTCAGGACATTTCCCACCTGCATCAGTCCGCTGTTGGCGGGTGCAGGCACGGAACTCTCGGAGATCACGAATTTCCCGGGCCCGGAAAATGAGCCGAAAAGGGTGGCCCGGCGGTCACCGCCGTCCCGGAAGTCATATTCCGAGAATGCCGTGCGGGCATCGCAGATCCTGAAGGAGGTCACCGAGCGGCCTGTGCCGGTTTCGGAGGACGCGGAGACTTCGAGGATGCCTGAGTCATCGTAGCTCCGGGCGGTTCCCGACCAGACACGGCCGTCCGCTGATGTCATGGGAACGCCGCGGCTGTAAGCCCGGGACAGGATCACCTCAGGTTCGGAGGACAGCGGATCACCGGAGAGTGTCACGGAAATGTTTTTCGCATGCGGATCGGCAGGCGTACATGCATGACAATGCCCGGGGGGTCGTTCTCCGGAAGAAGCGGCAGAGTGAGCGAATGCCCGGTTTCTGTCTCCCTGATCTCGGCGGATGCCTTTCTGCCCTGCCAGTATGCCTCCGCGCTTATGCCTTTGCCGACGAGGATTTCAACACGTCCGTCACTGTCGGTCTCACCCTGGAAAAGCTTTCCGCTTCCCACCTTCAGCCAGATATCCGCTGCCGGGACCGGATTTCCCGACCCGTCGGTGACACGGAGTGTCGCAGAGTCAGGATACGACTCCCTGTCCGAGGGATCGCTTCCGAATGCCGACTCCAGACCGTCGGAAAGGCCGTCCCCGTCGGTGTCCGTGCCAAAGTCGCAGTCCGGGCCGCCCGGCGTTATTGTGAAGGGGACACGGTCAGAGTGGCGTTTCTTTCTCCCCTGCACTGCGAACGCCGCCAGAACCTCATACTCTCCCGGGATCAGACACTGTGTGTCTCCGTGAAAGAGGATCTCCTCCGACGACCCCCAGGGGACGGTCAGCGTGTCCGAGAACATCTCCCTCGACATTTCATCGCCGATGATGCTGACCGTCAGCATCCCCTCCAGCGAATCCGGGCTGTAATTCTGATACACGAGCCTGAACGGTATCTCATCCCCTGCCGTGAATGAGGATGTTTCCCCCGGGATCGTGAACTCGGATATCTCATCCGAGGTGATCCGGGGATCCATTTTTTCCAGGGAAGTTATGAGAGAGTCGTTCTCATCCCTTATCTCAATCTCAGTAATATAGGAGCCGCTGACCAGGCCGTTCTCAATGCTGACCGTCACCTCCGTGCTTCCCCCGGCCGGCACTGTGCCGACAGGAACCCGGGTCTCTCTGAACCGGTTATCGGAATAATCTTCTATGACACCTACCGCGGTCAGCCCGGTCACATCCGTGTCTCCCACGTTGTTCACCGTTGCTGTGATGATGACCGGCTCACTGCTTTTGTAACTTTCTTTGTCGGTCCGGAGATCGGAGATGAAGATGCACTCGTCAACCTCATACAGAACTTCCAAGGTCGACTCGGTCCACAGGGTTGTTTCCTTGGTATCAACATTGTGCTGCACGGGATGGAAAAATATTCTCAGTTCCTCATGATCGTCATCATTTCGGATATAATACGAGTAATTCGGATCAGGATACAGACCCGTCATATCTGTAACCTCTGTGAAACTGGGCAGAGGATGACTTAAGAAACTTACCTGATAATTCGGAATGTTGAGACAGCCGAGAGACTGTGTGCCTCCCTCAGTCAGTTGCACCGAGGTTATCAGAGAATCCTTCGGCAGTTTCAGTGTTGCCATAAAACGGGGAAGCAAAGGCTTGAGATTGGCATGAGCGAGGTCGGCACCCGGAATATTGATGAGATCGAAGGAATCTTCCTGTGTGATATTGTAATCATTCACTTCAAAAACAAATATTTTACTGAAGATACCGGAGCGTCTGCCTGACTTGCGGCTCTGACTTTCAGGCCCGGATTCTCTGATACGGAAGCCTTTTTCAACATCGGCGACTCCTGTCCTGTGGCTTTTCAGAGAAAAATTGCACTCCATCCACGGGACACCATACAAATTGAACTGTGTGACAGTGCGTCTGTCCGTATCAGACCAAGTGCCGTCTTCCGGTGTGTAGTTTTCAAGCGTTTTTTTATACACACCTCCGATAACAGAACCGTCACCGGATGATGTTATATTTCCGAAAAAAGAATCGAACAGCTTGTCAGCAAATTTTTGTTCTCCGCACTCCAAATTCCCGGGCACAAGGGCACTGCTTCCGAAGAAGCCGCATGCGCCTTTGTGAATGAATTCATAAGCCAGGCTTGACGTGTGAGAGGGCTTTCTTTCATTATCCTCAGGAGCTCCGCCGTGGCATCCCCCTATGCCTACAAAATACCCCTCGTTGTCATTCAATGTTCTGAGCCCCCCGTTCTTTCCATCATCCAGAAAGCCTGTTTCGCATTTGTCAGGATTTTCACAACTTCCGTATTCAAAGCCTGTGTGAGAGGCGTGACTTCCCTCTATGACATACTTTACGTTTTTGATATTGACACACCTGACAAATTCCTCTTTCGTCCAGTTACCGTTTTCAAGCATGTCAGCAGACACCTGACTGGTGCCGTCATAATTTATAGCGTAACCTGCCCCGTTAAAGTTATCGTAAGCTCCGTCTGTATCATAACAGCATTCACAGTTTTTACCCATACAGGGATTATCTTCGCCGGTCGAGGCTATTACCGCATTATTCCCACCCTGGGGACCGACAATTCCTTTTTCAGTCAGAGATATCATATCATCGGCGGAGGCTCCGACAATCCGGCCGTATCGGATGTCCGCCTTGCCCTGCATATAGTCCTTCCCCTCGGTGTCAGCATAAACCATGTCACTGAAATAATAGCCATTTGATGCGACAATGCGAGAGTCATTGTATTTCACCTCCATTTCTATCATATCATCCTTTGCTCCGTCATTGTCATCATCGTCTTCATCCACTATCCTCACGGGATCTTTGATCCGGTAAAAAGGCAGTATCTCATCGCCGCCGACGATAAGCAGGTAGTCTGCACCGGCTGCTTTCACCCATCGTTCCACCAGAGTGTCCAATTCATCGGCAGTATCATTCGGTGTCCCGTCGTACAGATTCGCAGCCTGGTTGTCCCAGTTTTTAAATCTGTCTTTGGTGATGACGACGTTACCGGAGGCGGTTTCTGTCTCATCGTCATACCAGTCCGCATAATATATCACAGCGTCCTTTTTCCCGTCGCCGTCTTCCCTGCTGTCTGCGATCTCGGAGAGCGTTCTGAGCAGTTCGGTCACCTGATCGTCGTCATAAATCTCGTAAAGATTGTCCCGGTTGGTGACGATGACAGCTTTGACTTTGCCAGTCACGGAAATGATGTTTTCCAGAACGGCATCGGCCAGAACAGTCTCGCTTTCCGAAAGTATCTCCGAGGAAACCCTTTCTCCCGAATAGACCGTTCCCGGCGCCGGTGTCTCCGGCGCTGTGATTTTGAAACGCATTCCCACCTGCAGAGTCCTGTCGGCCGGGATGCTCACCGGAACCCTGCGTTTCCCGCCTGTGAAATCGGATTCGGCAGTGCGATCCTCACAGTCTGCTCCCGTGAGATTGTCACGGGTGTAGGACTTTATGAATTTCCAGCCGTCGGGAACGCTGGCCGACACGGCGATGCTTTGTCCGGTGTCCCCGCTGTTCGATATCTCATGGACGATTTCGATCAGGTCGCCCGCGACCTTGTTGACCGTGACATTCTCACGGGCATCATCGGCATACACCCTTTCAAGGGAGACACTGACTGTGTCTCCGTTTACGTTTCCGTCTCCGCCTGTTACGGGCGAGAATCCGTCCTCGCCCGCCGGGTCCCGGTGATAGCCGCCAGCGCTGTTATAGAACTGAATCAGCCGCAACAACTCGCTCAGACCGATCTCCCACTTATCAGGAAGATAATCCGAATCATGGGGGGTGCAGTCGTGGCTGCCGCTTCTGAGAGCGTATCCGTCTTCCGAACCCGGGCCGCCGCAATGATACCCCCCTTGGTTGTAAATCTGTATGACACGGAGAAGTTCCGAGAGGCTTATGCTGAAGTCCGCGGGATTGTAATCTGCGGAATGGTGTCTGTCCCCGGTTCTGGGATACCTGTCTCCGAAACTTGTCCTCACATCCCACACATCTCCCCAGGACCACGGCTCGTCACAGGGGTTGCAGGCGTTGACATACCCGCTCAGACTGACTCTCACATAAGTATGGCTCACATTCTCATGCCTGTGTATGGCGAATTCCTCTGTGAAAGTCATATTGCCGTCCGCATCAGCGAGCTGTCGGGACATGGCCCGGCTCATGACGTGCTCCTGTTCCCGCCCGGTCTGCACTTCCGGCCGTGTCAGCGGTTCCCCGCTGACCTCCGGACACTCCTGTTTTGTCCCGCTTCCGAACTTTCCGTCTCCGTCCCAGTCCGCATAGGCATTCACATATTCAAAATAACCCCCGAGGCCCGGTGCGGCATGAACTGTCACTTCGAGCCTCATCCTGGTTCCGTCCTGAAGAATCTCCCATCTGACCGAGGATATTTTCCCATAGTGGGTGCTGCCCAGTCCTTTCTGTGTGCAATACCCTTCGGCGGGGTATCCGTTCTTCTCCGTGTATCCTGCGGGGCCGTCTCCCGCAAAACTGACAGCCGCCAGAAAGATGAGGCCGGCTATGGCTGCAAAGCCTGCTCTGAATTTTTTTCTCATTATTTTCTCCTTTTTGTCTGTGAACGGAATTTCTGTCACAGGGCTTTCTCATCCGGAATCCGTCCTGAAAGACAGATCCCGGTCCGCAAAAAAGCCGGGCCGCGTTCCGGCAGCCCGGCACTCAGTGTTCGCCGCCTATTCCGGCACGGCGATCTTCTGAAGAATGAAAACCGCGTCGGCAAGGCCGACCTTCCCGTCGCCGTCAGCGTCGCTGAGACAGAACCTGGGAGGCGTGTTCTCCGACGCCGCCAGCCGCAGGGCGATGAGCGCGTCGGCCAGGGTCACGGCCGAGTCGCAGTCGAGGTCCCCGGGCGGCCGGGGATACGAATCAGGATCCGCGGGATCGGTTCCGAGGCCTGTTTCCTCACGGTCCGAATAACCGTCCCCGTCGGTGTCGGAGGATCTGGGATTCGTCTCACACACAAATTCCTCACCGTTTGTCAGGCCGTCCCGGTCAGCGTCATCCCGGGAGTCATCCGAGGACTGATCAAGATCGTATTCCCATTCCCAGGTGTCGCACATCCCGTCCCCGTCGTTGTCCTGCATGTAAGACTTTGTCGGGATGTTCAGGTAAGTCGCAGCAGACCAGTTGCCGGCAACGTCCCCTGCCCGGACTGCGAAATAGTAGTCCCTTCCCCGGGCGGGCATTTCGAATGTGAACGCCTCCTCGGTTCCCGGTCCGCCGTCATACCACGGGAAACCGTGGGTGTGGGAACAGCTGTCCGGATCCGTGACCGTGGTCTCGCTGTAATATATCTTATACATATAGACCGCCTCATTGTCCTCCGGGATTCTCCAGTGAAGTATGATCCCCCCCGGCCAGCCACCGGTCCCGCCCCGCAGTTCCGTCACCGGATCCGGGGGAACCGTGTCGTCACTCGGGGGGGCGAAGAGGGTGTATGTTTTGTGGCGGGGAATACCGAGAATCGCACCGAAGCTGAAAGGCGGAGTGAATTCGCCTCCCGCCGCCTCCCACACGTTATCCTCCGCATTCCATCCGAAAAGCGTCGTCCGGCTCCTGTCGGTGCCCGTCAGCCGGGCTTCGGAAAGCTCGGTGGTGACATACACGCTGCTGTCCAGCCTGTCAATATAAGGGATTTCGATTCCCAGAACATTTCCCACCTGCACCAGGCCGCCGTTTGCGGGTGCGGGCACGAAACCTTCGGAGATCAGAAGTTCCCCGCCCGGGAATGTTCCGTAGAGTTTCGATTCCGAGGTGCCGCCGATCCGGAACGCATATTCGGCGAAATCGAGGCTGACATAGCCGGACCGGAAGGAGGTCACGGACCGGTTCATGCCGGACGCGGCGGATGCGGAGATTTCGAGAACGCCTGATCCGTTGTTGTTTGCCGCAAAGTCGCCGGACCACGGGCCGCCGTCCCGGGATGTCACGGGAACGCTGTGTGTGTGACGCCGGGATAGGATCACCTCCGGTTCCGCGGTGAGGGGATCACCGGACACGGTCACGGGAATACGGTCCGGAAACGGATCGTCGGATCCGACCCGGACAACAATTCCCGGCGGGTCATTTTCGGACAGAAGCGGCAGGATGAGGGAATATTCCGGCTCTGCCCCGCCGGTTTCAAGGGATGCCTTTCTGCCGTGCCAGTATGCCTCGACGGTAATGCCTCCGGCAGCGGGGATCCCGATGCGTCCGTCCGGTCCGGTCTCCCCCTGGAAAAACTTTCCGCTTCCAACCGTCATCCAGACCTCCGCTCCGGGAACCGGGTTTCCGGATTCGTCGGTTACGAGAAGCGGCGAACGGACCGGGTATGACTGTCCGTTCAGAAGATCGCTTCCGAGCCCCGATTCCAGGCCGTCCGACCATCCGTCCCCGTCGGTGTCCGAACCGAAATCGCAGTTCAGGCCTCCCGCTGTTATTGTGAAAAAGACTTTGCCCGAGTACTGCTCCCTCCTCCCGTCCGGCTCAAACACGGCCCATGCCCTGTACTCACCCGGTTCCAGGCACTGCGTGTCCCCGTGAACGACAAATTCCCCCGGCGACTCACCCGGAACGCTCAGTCTCTCCGTGACAGCCTCCCTTGTCTCCGGGCTGCCGGAGATTTTCACCGTCAGCAGCCCCTCCAGGGGATTCGGGCTGTAATTCTGACATGCGAACCGGAACGGTATCCTGTCTCCCGCACTGAACAGGGTGTCTTCCCCGGAGAGTGCGAAATCGGTTATTTCATCCGAGGTGATCCAGAAGGCCTCTTCCATAAGAGAATCTGCGAGAGCATCGTTCTCATCCCTGATTTCAATAACAGGGAAATAGGTTTCGCTGCTCAGGCCGTTTCCGATGCTGACCGTCACCTCCGTACTCCCGCCTGCCGGCACGGTGCCGACAGGGGCCTGTGCGCTTCTCTGCACCTCCCCGTTTTTTTTCAGGCTACCCGCCGCTGTCAGCCCGGTCACATCCGTGTCTCCCACGTTGTTCACCGTGGCTGTGACGATGACCGGCTCATTGCTCTTGTAACTCTCTTTGTCGGTCCGGAGGTCGGAGATGAAGATGCACTCCTCCACCTCGTAGCGAACCTCCACGGTCGCCTCAGTCCACAATGTTGTTTCTTTTGTGTCAACATTGTGCTGAACCGGAGAGAAATCTATCAGCACCTCTGTGTGATTCGTGTAAGGAACAGTTCTCCAGCTGCATGCCGGATCGGGGTACAGTCCGGTAAAATATGTGAATTCCGTGAACTGCGACGCATCCGGTTCCTCCGGAATATAGAAAATCGGAAGGTTGAGCTGACCGAGAGACCGGGTGCTTCCGCCAGTCACCTCGGCGGAGAGCACGGAGGCACCCTCCGGCAGGGTCAGCTCTGTCGTAAAGTAGGACACCACAGGCCGGAAGCTGCTGTAGCGGAATCTGGCACCGGGAATGCTGACGAGATCGAAGGCATCTTCCTGCGAGATGTCGTAGTCGGTCACGCTGAAAGTGAGGGTTCTGGCGAACGTGCCTCCGGAACGTGCCGCTGATCCGGCAGCTGTCCGTTTCCTCAGCCCTGTCGGCCCGGATTTTCCGATACGGTCTTTTTCATCGCGGCGGGGAGATATTTCTGTCCTTCTGCGGTCCGGTTCGGGAAAAGCGGGCTCCATCCACGGAAGACCGTACAGATGAAACTGCATGAGAGTCCGATGATACGGATATTCGTAACCCACATCCCCCCTGGGCACCGTCCCCGCCCAGTCTTTCCAGTCCGCCTTTCCGTATTCGGAGACCGCCTTTCCGAATGCCTCTCCGACAGTGACAGACGGGGCTTCCGTCATAAGAATTCTGATGAAGAGATCGAACAGTTCGGCACCGTACACTGCCTCAGAATTTCTCTTATCATTGGAATACACCATCGGATAACTTCCGAAATAGCCGCATGCGCCTTTGTGTATGAACTCGTATGCCAGACACGAGGTGTGATCATCGCTTCTCTCCTTGACGGCTCCCGCGAAGCAGCCCAGCATGGCGACAAAATATCCCTGACTGTCATGCAGTCTGTCCAGATCGTCGGTGCCGCAGTCCTCACCCTGGCCAAGGGTCTTGAAGAGATCGGGATAAGAGTGGCTTCCCTCAATCACATATTTCGCACCTCTGTTGACAGCCTCGATGAAATCCTGACATCTCCAGGAATCGTTTGCTATCAGAGGAAACACAGTTTCCTCATCCCTGCGGTTCACAGTGAGCTTTCTTGCTGTGAACACATCTGCGAGTTCTTCATTCAGATGCTGAACAACTCCGTCCCCTGTCGAGGCGAGTATCACATTGTCCTCTCCCCCGGGTCCGCTGAGTCCTTTGTTAATCAGTGACAGCATGTCACTGACAGAGGCTCCGACTATGCGACCGTGAGAGACAGAATGGGCGGGCCCGGAGATTACGGGAAATGATATGTGCTCTCTGTGATATATCATACCGTTGTCGGTCATTTGTCCCCACTCAAAAAATGTGTCATAAATTTTGTGATCCGTATGAAAAAAAGTGTCGCTGAAATAGCGGTTCATAACGAAAGGGGTAAACTGTCCGTAACCCGGGGGCGAATTTTCTCCAAGATCATATAACCGGTAAAAAGGCAGTATCTCATCCCCGCCGACAATGAGCAGATATTCCGCATCCGTCTTTTCGGTCCATCGTTTTATCAGATTTTCCAGCATTATGGCGCCCCTGTTCACCTCGGGATTCTCCTCCTCATCCCGGAATTTTCTGCCGTCCAGCCGGCTGCACATTTCAGCGGCATATATTGCCTCGCAGTCCCGGTTGTTCCACTCTGTGAAAGTGCCTTCCGGAATGATAACATCACCCTGAGCATCGGTAAGCCCCTCATACCAGTCCGCATAATATATCACCGCGTCCTTTCTCCCGTCGCCATTTTCCTTGCTGTCTGCGATCTCGGAGAGCGTTCTGAGCAGTTCGGTCACCTGATCGTCGTCATAAATCTCGTAAAGATTGTCCCGGTTGGTGACTATGACTTCTTTGGGGTCGTCTGTCACGGAAATTTCGTTTTCCATTTCGGCAGTGTCCAGGGGA
>Ga0190284_1001445_pt1 | contig 10651 bp, 6 predicted proteins | sample 48691812_MG_FD_161668 | JGI IMG/M metagenome (GOLD analysis project Ga0190284, IMG submission 161668) | Hydrothermal vent microbial mat bacterial communities from Southern Trench, Guaymas Basin, Mexico - 4869-18-1-2_MG | ecosystem: Environmental > Aquatic > Marine > Hydrothermal vents > Microbial... | reverse complement strand
GTAGGCATCGGGACGGCAAGTCCGTCGCAGAGCCTCGATGTCAACGGGAACGCGATAATCCAAGGCCAGTTGGATGTCGATTCCCACAAGGTTATCAACGTCACAGACCCCACGGACCCCCAGGATGCCGCGACCAAGTACTATGTCGACAGCGTGGTTGCAGCCGGCGATGGAGACTGGATGGTGTCAGGGAACGATATGTACTCGATCCCCTCCGGCAATGTCGGCATCGGGACGTCCGCACCCGATGAAAAGCTGTGCGTCAAAGGAAACATAAAGGTGGGAGAGGCCTTCTCTGATGATTTCCCGGGAACATCGCTCGGCTCAGCGTGGCTCGAGGAGGACATCGGGACGGGGACGGTTCTGAGCGAAGTGGCGGATAGCTGGTGGAGACTCTATGGCTTCGGTGGAGGTCCACTCGAGTGGTATGGAAAGAGGATTACTTATCAACCGGAACTGAGCCTGCCGGGAGATTTTGCCGTAGACTACAAAATCTCCGCCACCTGTGGTTCATACCCCACGTTGGGTGTCACGCTTCACTTGACTGACTCAGCCGAATCCGATGTGGTTAGATTTGGATTTCAGGATTCGTGGCGATGGGAATTAGGTGAGATTAAGGCTTACATACAGGGTGAGACACACTCGAGCCCACGAGACATTACTGAAGGAACATTCACCCTGAGGATCGCCCGAGAAGCTGGAACCGTCACGGTCTACCGGGACGGAGACGAATTCTTCTCGAAGGCAGGGGTAACAGATGAGATAACCGGCTTATATATACGAATCGACAGTTACCCTTACGATGGTTACACACCTGATGAAGGAAAGCTTGACTACGTTCTAATTCATGGCGGCGGGGGAGTCAGTGTTGGCGGCAGGGTCGGCATCGGAACGACGAGCCCGAGTGTGGAACTGCACGTCGAGGGAGATATCTGCGCCACGGGCACGATTGGTGTGTGCTCAGATGTCCGCTTCAAGAAGGACATTCAGCAGGTTATGAACCCGTTGACCAAGATTGGACAACTTCGCGGGGTGCAGTTTGACTGGAAGACAGAAGAATACCCGCACCGCAAGTTCGCCCGAAAACGACAGGTGGGCTTCATCGCCCAGGAAATCAAATCGGTCTTGCCGGAAGTCGTGTCGCAAGGCAGTGACGGCTTCTATTCCGTGGATTACGGTCGCGTGGTGCCCGTGCTCGTGGAGGCTGTCAAGGAACTGCACGGCGTGGTGAAGGACAAGGATGCACAACTCGCGGCTCAGCACGACCTAATCGCTGAGTTGACCGCTCGCCTTCAGAAGATAGAAGCCACGATGGCCGAACTGGCCGGCACGCAGAAGGGAGATAAGCGATGAATCGCACAGCAAAGCCGACAATTCAAGTGATCCTGGTATTCTCAATCGCTTCCGTCGCCGTCGCGCTCGGCCAGAATTATGAGATCGACTGGCACACCATCGACGGCGGCGGTGAGATGTGGAGTACGGGCGGCGACTACGAACTCGGCGGCACCATCGGTCAGTCCGATGCGAACGAACTCGTCATGGCCGGCGGGACCTACGCCCTGACCGGCGGCTTTTGGGCCGTTCCCCCGTGTTGGTGCCTGGCAGACATCAACAACGACGGTTTGCGCAACGGCGAGGACGTTCAGGCTTTCGTCGACTGCATGATTGCCACAGGCGCCAACTGCGTGTGTGCCGACGTTGAGACCGATGGTGATCTGGACATGGATGATGTCGCCACGTTCGTCGATGATTTGCTCGCCGGCGCGGAGTGTCCGGGAATGAACTAAGCGTGCATCCTAACAGTACAGCGCAAGGTCACGCCAATAGCGCCCCAAGAGCTCCCGACCTTGGTCGGGGGGTGGCCCTGCAACACGTGGGAACGTGCCCCCCGAGCAAGCTCGGGGGCTCTCAAGCGGAGTGGCTCCTTACTTTGCGCTGTACTGCTAAGGCCCTTGTGGCACCGGCGTCCCGCCGGTGGGAATCACGGGCTCTGGCGCCTGTGTCACACTTTTTGTTGGAACGCGTGGGTATCCCATCCTATTTCGCCGGCCGAGAAGACCGGCGATCAGGATGGGGCACCCGCCGTGGGTTCAGCAGATGGGCAACATTGCCCATCGTACGGATTCTCGACCCAGCGAGGTGCTCTGTTTCATGCCCGCCGAAGGTGTCACGGACCCTAGCGTATGTGGCGATGTAGCGTGAGGATCGCACTATGTCCCCCGCCCCATGATCATGTAAGATTCGCCGCGAGGCTGTCTCGTTCTCGCGCCTGATCGAGCGATGCCTAACAACCCGTGGTAAAAGTGGAAACAGTGATTCGGAAACACCGTTCCTGCCACTGAAAACCACTTGCGAGACGCCGGTGCCACAGTTTTGCCACGGGCTGTTAAACGGGCGGCCCAACGAGCGGACCCCACGATCACACTAACGGGTGGAACATGCCAGTGCTTGCCGTCGTCAACACGACCGTCGTCGCCGTATCGTTTGCTCTCTACACACTGGCCATCATCGCCATCGGCGTGTACTCCGCGAGGTTCGCCCGTCGTAGCGATGAAGATTACTTCCTGGCCGGACGCTCGCTGGGAAGCTGGGTCGCCGCCCTGTCCGCATCTGCTTCGAGCGAGTCCGGATGGGTGACGCTGGGGCTGGTCGGCTGGGCTTTTACATCCGGTGTCTCCGCATACTGGATCATTCCCGGTTGTCTGGTGGGCTTTCTGTTCAACTGGTTCGTCGTAGCGGGGCGGCTGCATGACCGGTCAAGGGCGTTGTCAGCTTTGACGTTGCCGGATTTCCTTGCCTTCAATTTCAAGGAACGCGTGCCGCTGCTCCGTGTCCTCTCCGTGGTCGTCATCATTGTGGCCATGTTGCTCTATGTCGCCGCACAGCTCGCCGCGGCCGGCAAGGCCTTCTCGGCCAGCTTCGGCGGCGTCGAAGGCGGTGTTCGTTACGAGCACGGCGTGCTGATCGGCGCAGGCGTGGTGCTGCTATATACAGTGGCAGGAGGTTTTCGCGCGGTCTGCTGGACTGACTTCATGCAGGCCCTTCTGATGGTCGGTACGCTTATCGTTTTTCCGATCTACTTACTGGCTACCGAGGGCGGCTACGATTTCATCAGCAAGGCGTTGAGCGACACCGACGGGGGCGCCCTGCTCACATTCACGCCGGACAAGGCCGGGGCCGCGTTGATCGGCTTCCTGCTCGGCCACGGGGCCCTCGGCATCAACTTCGGCTATCCCGGTCAGCCTCACGTCCTTATCCGATTCATGGCCTTGAAGGACCGTCGCCAGGCCATGCTCGGCGGCATCATCTCATTCATTTGGGGATTGCTCGTGTATTGGGGGGCCGTCACGGTCGGCCTGATGGCCCGAGCCATGACTGCCGCCGGTGCCGAATGGGGCCAGGTGATGCTCGACCCGGCAACCAAAGATCAATACGGGGAACTCGGGCTTGTCCTTTCAGCAATGAACATGCTGCCCGCCATGCTTGCGGGGCTGGTCCTCGCCGCCGTTCTCGCGGCCATCTGTTCCACGGCCGACAGCCAACTCGTCGTTGCCGCAAGCTCAGCCGCCAACGATCTGTACGCGCGTCTCTTCAGTAAAGCCAAAGGCAAATCGCACATGGTTGTCAATCGTCTCGTCGTCCTCGCAGTGGGCATCGTGGCGGTCCTGCTCGTCATCAACAAGGAAGTCACCGTTTACAAGTATGTCCTGAACTACGGGTGGGCCATCCTTGGCGCGTCGTTCGGCCCGCAGATCATCTTGATACTATTGTGGAAACGCGCCTCCTACACCGGCTGTCTGGCGGGCATGTTTACGGGCTTCGTCACGGCAATCGTCTGGCAGCTTACCTATGGGGCTGCGACTCGAGTGGTGGAAATCTACAATCTGCCGTTGGCCTTTATTGTCGCTCTGATCGTCAATGTCATCGTCAGTCTGCTTGTTCCAACGGCGCGAGCGGCTTATCGTCCTAGAGCCGGCTTCCCGGTGATCACCCCGCCCGCCGACGATCAGCAACCTCCGGCAGACCGGTAGTATGAGGAAGGGCCTAAAAGGGGCCATTGTGAAACGAGCCCCCTTCCTGCGCCGCCCCGAATGGGGCGGAGGCGAGTAGCCACGGGTGGAGCGAAGCGGAACCCGTGGTTGCGGTTCGTACCCGTCGGCTTCTCGCCCCGGAGGGGCGGAGGCGAGTAGCCACGGGTGGAGCGAAGCGGAACCCGTGGTTGCGGTTCGTACCCGTCGGCTTCTCGCCCCGGAGGGGCGGAGGCAACGAGTGTCACGATTGTGACACTTCCGCCGCCCCTCCGGGGCGGGGAGGGACAGGCGGCACGGTGACCGGGGGTTCCGCTTCGCTCCACCCCCGGCTACGATCTGCGGCCCCGTCGGGGCCGAAGCGGACACGCACGCGCTGGCGCGCATCACGCCCCCGAAAGCGCCTCCGGCGGCAGAGCCCTATCAATTCTCACCGCCAGAAGTTGTGGTTTGCCGACGGAATCAGACATAGGGTCATTCGCCACTTTCATTGCTTACCAGGCTTGCCCAGTGTGTCAGCTCATTGGGGCTCGAAGTGTGATTCCGTCCTCGGGTCATCTCGCAATTGTGCCAGCGCACTGCGAAGTCGGGACTGGACCGTGCCGGAGGGAATATCCAGGGCGTCGCCTATTTCTTCGAGCGATAGGCCGTCCACAAACCTCATCAGCAGCACCTCGCGCTGAGCTTGGGGCAGTCCGGCCAAGACCGAGGCCAATTCGGCTGTGGACGAATCGATACAGGTATAACTCGGCACGATGGCCTGCCCCAGGATGACATCCTGTGATATATCTCGCCCGCGTCTGCGCCCGGCGCTGTCGGCGAGGTCTTTCACCACGGGATACAGAAACACCGTCAACTTCGTGTGCAATTGTAGGCGAGGCGCTTTCTCGAGCAGGTGCGCGAACGTGCCCTGTAGGATGTCCAGGGTGTCGTCCTGATTGCCGGTGAGTCGGTAAGCGAGCCGGGCGACCCAGTCCCGATAACGCTCGTACAGCTCCTCAAATGCCTCACCGTCACCACGATTCAACGCCACGACGAGGTCGGCATCCGGCGTCGGTCCTGGATCGGGTTCAAACCTTACCATGCGTTCACGTTACAAATGAGCAGGCTTTGCGGGGACGAAAGCGGGAAACTCCGTGGGGTTGTTGTCAGTGACCGTTGCATACTATAGATGCTTGAATGGCTAATGAAACACGCCCCAAGCCCATGGATCGCAATCCATGGGCCTCTGACGACTGTTCGTCGTGTATTTGACTGTTCAAGCATCAATAGTAACGTCAAAGCAAGGCATCAGCGAGGTGCTCGACGACGTGTCGCGGTTGCGCGCCGGTGTGGTGCTCGATCTGATGGCGACAGCTAAAGCCGGAGAGGGCAATCTGTGCGTCACCCCGGGCGCGGATGGCGGGAAACAGCCGCTGCTCGCCGATCGCCTTGGCCACGTCGTAATGCTCGACCTCGTGTCCGAATGAGCCGGCCATGCCGCAGCAGCCGCTGTTGATCTCCGAGGCGGCACCGCCGGTGCAGGCCGTCAGCACGTCCATGGCGTCCGCAGTGCCGGTGAGGGATTTCTGATGGCAGTGGCCGTGGTAGAGCAGTGCAGGTCGGCCGTCTTTGAACCGCAGGGCGCCGGGCCGTTCCCGCAGGATACCCGCAACGAATGACTCGATCGTAACGGCGGATTCCGCGACTTGCCTTGCCTCCGGTGTGCGGACGAGTTGCGGGTATTCGTCCACGAGCGTCAACAGGCAACTCGGCTCGGTCCCGACGATCGGGACGCGGGCGGCTGCATACGGGGCAAGAATCGCTACGTTCGTCTCGGCCAACTCCTTCGCCTTCGACAGCAGGCCCTTGCTGATCGCCGGCCGGCCGCTGCACCTCGTCGGCGGCACGATGAGATTGTAGCCCAGCGCCTCGAACACCTTGACCGCGGCGATGCCGACCTGCGGCGTGTAGTGGTTCGTCCAGGTGTCGACGAAATAGACGACTTGCGGCCGGTCACCTGTGGTCGCACCCCCCTTTGCGTCGCGTCTAAATAGGGCGGGTTGGTGATGCGCGAACCAGTGGCGGAACGTCTGCCGGGCAAACCGTGGCAACGCCGCGCGCTGGTCCAGCCCGAGGAACCGCTCCAACAACGCCCGAAACAACGACGACTGCATCACCCAGTTGCTTATCGGTGCGAACCGGCTGCCGACGGGCGCTGCGTCGGCGATCGCGGCAATCAAGCGGCTACGCAGTGGCACGCCCCGGCGCACCTGGCGATGGTGCAGCCACTCCGCCTTGAGCCTGGCCATGTCGACGCCGGTCGGGCATTCCGCCTTGCAGGCCTTGCAGCTCAGGCACAGGTCCATGACTTCCTCGATCGCAGGGTCGGACAGGCCGTCCAGCAGGCCGTTGCTTGACAGCGCGATCCGCAGCGCGTTGGCCCGACCTCGGGTGCTGTGCTTCTCTTCCGTCGTGGCCATGTAGGATGGGCACATCGTCCCGACGAGCCGCTGGCGGCATTGCCCGACGCCGCTGCACATGCCGGCCAGCCCCGCCATGCCGCCGTATGCACTGAAGTCCAACATCGCATCGCCGTGCCGAGAATCCATTCTCGGCACAATCGCGACGGACTCATCCTCATACCGTAGCTTCTCCGTCATCGGCAGCGGCGACACGATCTTCCCGGGGTTCAAGATTCCGTGTGGGTCAAACGCCTGTTTGATCTTGCGAAACGCCTCGATGATCCGCGGGCCGTACATCTTTTCGAGCCAGCACGAGCGGATGATGCCGTCGCCGTGCTCGCCGGTCATCGTGCCGCCGAACTCGAGTGCCAGAGAGCTGACACGATCGGCGATGCGTTGCATCCGTTCGACGTCGTCGCGGCGCCGGAGATTCAGCACGGGCCGGACGTGTAGACAGCCGGCACTGGCATGGGCGTAATAACCGACCTGCCCGATCTGTTCGTCCGCCAGTATCTCACGGAAGCGTTCGATGTACTCCCGCAGCCTTGCCGGATCGACGGCCGTGTCTTCCACAAAGGCGTATGGTTGTGCGTCGCCCGGCCTGGACATCAGCAACCCCAGTCCGCTCTTGCGGACCTCCCAGACGTCTGCCTGTTCGTCCGGGTTGGTGAGGATTGGCCAGGCGTAGCCGGTCGCGTGCTTCTTGAAATCGTCCACGACGGCTCGCAGCCGCCGTGCCAGTTCGTCCTCGTCCTCGTCGTACAATTCGATCATCAGGATTGCACGCGGATCGCCGTCGATGAATGAGCAGCGCCGCGCTGCGGCCGGGTTGGCGCGTGCGGCGTCGAGCACCAGCTTGTCCACCAACTCGACGGCGGCGGGGTTGTGTTCGAGGGCGGCGGGTGTTGCGGCGAGCGACGCCGGCAACTCGTCGAAGTGGGCAATCACGAGTCCCTTGTGTTTCGGCAATGGCGTCAACTTCAACGTGGCGCCGACAACGATGCACAAAGTGCCCTCGCTGCCGCAGACGATGGTTTCGGGATTCGTCAAACCGTCCTTGGATCCGATTCCAAGATCTCCTGTGGCACGGGCGTCTCCTGTGGCACGGGCGTCTCCTGTGGCACGGGCGTCTCGCCCGTGATGAACTGCGGCATGGGCGGCCGGCCCGTGATGAGACACCGGCGGGACGCCGGTGCCACAATCTTGGGGAAGGTTTTTGACGTGGAGGCGATCGAGGGCGTAGCCGGCGTTGCGGCGCAGGACCTTCGGATAGCGTGCTGCAATCTCGTCGGCGTAGTCCCGGGCCACGGCGGCCAGGGTTTCCTCGCAACGGCGTGCCAGGGCGTTGTCACTCGCGGCCGTGCCGGAACCCCAAGTCTGGGCCGAGCCGTCTGACAGGACGACGTCGACGCTCAGTACGTGATCAACGGTCCGCCCGCACAGGATCGATCGGGCCCCGCAGGAGTTGTTGGCGATCATCCCGCCGATGGTCGCCCGACTACTGGTGGCGACATCGGGGGCAAAGTGCAGGCCATGGCGTTTCAGCTCGGCATTCAGTTCGTCCAGGACGACGCCGGGTTCGACCCTGGCGGTGCGCTGCTCCGGATGAATGTCCACAATTCGGTTGAAATACCGTGAGCAATCCAATTGGAGGCCGCGGTTGACCGCGCCGCCCGTCAGACCCGTGCCTGCGCCGCGAGCGGTCAAGGGCACGCGGTGTTTCGCGCAGACACGAACCGTAGCGACGACGTCTTCGGCCGTCCGCGGCAGGACGACGGCATCGGGGATGATCTGATAGATGCCGGCATCGGTGGCGTAGAGCGCCCTGGACAGCCGGTCCGCGCGAACCTCGCCGGCAATCAAAGAGCGTACTTCGTCGAGTACCACGTCAGTCTGAGGATTGTGTTTCGTAGCATCCACCGCACGGACCGTCACATTCTGTGTATCGGCATCATACGCAATGCGGAAAGACCCGCCCAGCGACATCGATTCGCCTGGATCATGCCGTTGTATCGAGGAGAGAACCAGCTTACAGCACAGAATCCATCCTCAAACTTCATGGAGCACAGCGCGGCCTCCGGCCGCGACCAAAGTGTGGCACAGGCTGCTAATGCATGACCACACGTGGTTCTGCGGATTGCGAGGGGATCCGGAATGTGTGCCACTGCTCTCGAGCAGTGCCTTTCTGGATACCCCATCGACAAGCCACTGCTCAAGAGCAGTGGCACACCAGCCCACAGGTTCAGGTGTGCAGGAACACTAGTCGACACCGGCAGCCCGCTTCCGGTCGGTGGCGGCGGTCACGTATTTGAAGACCAACATGCCGAGAAATGCCGTCACGCCGATTGCTGCGAAGACGTACCAGATGTAGTGGGCGCGGGCGTATGCTTCGGGCAGGGACGCCCCGGTCTCGACGGCCAACACCCATTGAGCGTGTGCCGTTTCGCTGAGTGTCGTCGGGTCCGGGCAATAGGCGTCGAGCATATAGCCGGCAATGATGAAGCCGAACAAGTAGGCAAAGACGCTGCTAAGATGCATGTACCCCATGTAGAGCCCGACCTCACCTTCCGGAGCCTGCTTCGACGCATACTCCAACCATTTCGGTGACAGGAAGCACTCCGCGACGCCCTGTAGGGCAATGCCGATGATGACCATGACGGTGATGGGATGAAGCGCGAAATAACTGAAGTCGACGGAAGTCCCCGTTATCCTTTCCAGGACCGGGCTCAGGGAGATGCTCAGCGCCGATAGAGGGATGATCGACAAGGAGATTGCGATTGCGTTCACCGGCCTGAAGCGGCGCACCAAGTGGGTGATCGGAATAACGAGGACGACCACGACAAAGGGGTTGATGTTCGCCAGCCACTCTGGCCTGGCGCCTTCACCCATGAGCCGTGTGATGTACGCAGGCATCGACGCGTATAACTGATGTTGAATCGCCCAGAACCCCGCGACGATCATAATGAGGCAAAGGAAGCGGTGGTTCGTGAGGACCTTGATCAATCCTTGAAGGGCCTCGCTCATTGTCTTGTCCGTGCCGGTGCGATCGACATCCCGGTAACACAGCACGACGAACAGGAGAGCAATAAACGCCATACCGGCGGCGTAGTAGTTGATGTACTCCAGACCCAGTTGTTGTCGTAGCGGCGCGGCGGCGGATTTCCCGATGAAGGCGCCAATATTAACCACTGCGTAAAAGATCGAAAAAGCTCTTGCACGGTGATCCTCATCCGAGCACTTTGCCGCCGTGCCGGCGATGACTGGCTTGACGATGGCCCCGCCGCACATGATTATGGCGAGGGATAGGATCACCGTGCTCTTGATTTGAAACGCGCCGAGCAGCCCGTACCCGACGGTCAGCAATGCAAAAGCCAGGATCAACGCCCGGCGGAAGCCAATCTTGTCCGCCAGTATTCCCAGGAACGTCGGGAGCAAGTAGAGGATGGAAGAAAACGAACCTGCCAGGAAGCCCGCCTCGACATCTGTAAAGCCCACCCGTTCCACGAGGTACTTGAACAGGGCAATGATCATGCCATAGTAAGCGGCTCGCTCGAACAGTTCCGCCGTGTTGGCGTACCAGAACGTCCGTGGAAAACGCCAGCTCAGCTTCTGTGGCTGCTGCGGGAGATCGTCGGTCATGGTGTATCGGCGCCTTGTTTCTTCAGGTATCGGTTGCTGCGTTGAGCGGACATGTTAGACGGATTCGCAGCACGCGCCTATCGCGCCGGGGCGGGACAAGCTACAAAGGGCGTATATCAGGAAAACAGGTGGATTTTAATAGCACAGAAGCGCGCGGCCGTCTGCTCCGCCACCGACACTTTTGCCTCACTGGGATTCACATCCGTCGTGGAAGATCGTGTGACTCAATCCATGTCGGGCGATTGGCAGTCGATTCGTAAATTGTCGCAGTCCCGGGTTTTACCGCACTATCACGGCAAAGCTCCAAGATGAAAGAAAAAGTAGAATTACCCATTGACCTCAAAGAGCGCGATGGTACTATAATGAACGGATCAGGGGGGGCGCAATAGCCGGAGCCGTACGACTGAACCAGGAGCAATTCCTGCAAGGGTCAAGTGTAAGCTTCAAGTTTTTCATTTTCAGCGGCCCGCTCGATGCGGAAAGAGAGGTGTACGATGAAGATGGGCATGGTGTTGTCAGTGTCAATCCTACTGGGCGTTT
>Ga0190284_1001444_pt1 | contig 10655 bp, 6 predicted proteins | sample 48691812_MG_FD_161668 | JGI IMG/M metagenome (GOLD analysis project Ga0190284, IMG submission 161668) | Hydrothermal vent microbial mat bacterial communities from Southern Trench, Guaymas Basin, Mexico - 4869-18-1-2_MG | ecosystem: Environmental > Aquatic > Marine > Hydrothermal vents > Microbial... | reverse complement strand
CAGCGTCTCGTAGATCGTTGCTCATTAATCTCCTGGATGGGTGTGCTCTGCCAGTGTTACCAAAACGTCGCGGGCTCGATATCGTGGAGTGAAGAAAAAGGAGCAAGGGTGGCACCACAGTGCCAGGAGGATGAGAAGACATGGCGTGAACATGATCTTTGCTCTACTGAACACCCTCCTGGGAACTCCGAAGAACAAAGCAGGAGCCCCTGTTCATCTGTGACTGTGAGCGCGGGGACACAGTCTCACCTATGCTTGGCCGATATCATAACTACATAACTACGTAATGTCGTAATTATGTCTATTATACCCGAAATTGCCGAGGTTGTCAAGTTCGCGCATTGCCGTGGCCGGTTGTCGGCTGGCCGGTGAATGGCTGACACAAAATGACCCCCGGCCGCAGGTTTGAACCTGTCTAATGCTCGCAGCCCGTGTTGATTGGCTGTGCCGGACGTTAGTTCGTCCCAAGGAACCGGCCAGAGGCCAGTAGGCATTTTCTCACTGTTGGGCTATAATGTACTGTAGACGAAGGAGGGAGAACGATGCGCTGGGAGTACATCCCCTACGTATTGCCTGTAATCATAGCAGCGGTTACATCGGCCGCCATCGCGCTCTACGCGTGGCGACGCCGCTCCGCGCCCGGTGCAAGACCGTTCGCATTGCTCATGCTGGCTGTGACTGAGTGGTCGCTGGGATACGTGTTGGAACTGGGGAGCCCCAACTTATCGGCTAAAACTTTTTGGTCCAACGTCAACTTTCTGGGCATCGCCATCGTGCCAATAGCGTGGCTGGCCTTTGCGCTCCAATACACCGGCCGGGGAAAGTGGCTGACGCGCCGCAAACTGGCTCTGTTAGCCATCGAGCCCCTCGTCACACTGCTGCTGGCCTGGACCAATGAGGCCCACGGTCTGTTCCGAAGCAACGTCAGGCTGGATACCAGCGGTTCGTGCCCGATGTTGGCCCCAACGTATAGCGCGGGGTTCTGGATGTTCGCGGCGTATTCTTACCTGTTGATTTTGATCGGTACATTCCTGCTCATCCAGGCATTCATACGTTCACCGCGCTTGTACCGCGGGCAAGCGGGCGTTTTACTGATTGGCGCATTGGTGCCATGTCTGGGGAACGCGTTACACATCTTTGGCTTGAGCCCATTTCCGTACCTGGATCTAACACTGTTCGCTTTCACCTTAACTGGCCTGGTGTTAGCCTGGGGCCTCTTTCACTTCCGGCTGTTAGACATCGTGCCGGTGGCGCGCAACGCCGTCGTCGAAAGTATGGGCGATGGCGTGATCGTGTTGGACGCACAGACCCGGATCGTGGACCTCAACCCGGCTGCGCAACGGATCATAGGCCGCACGGCTGGAGAGGCCATCGGGCAACCGGCTGCCCAGGTGTTACCTGGTTGGCCCGACGGCCCGACGGCTCGGCTGAGCGGTTCGACTGAGCTCGGCGAAGCCTCGCCGAAGTCTGATCTCACCGAAGCCCTGGTCGAACGCTATCGCGGTGTGACCGAGGCCCACGCTGAGATCATCCTGGGTGAAGGTGCAACGCAGCAATACTCCGACCTGCGTGTCTCGCCTCTGCACGACCGGCATGGCCAACTCACCGGCCATCTGATCCTCTTGCGCGACATCACTGAGCGAAAGCGGGCTGAGGAGTTATTGCAAAAGGAAAGAGAGACCTTTTATTCCATCCTGCAGAAAGCCCCCTACGGTGTGCTTTTGATAGACATGGATGAGAGATGTCTGTACATCAACCCTGAATTCACTAACATCACGGGCCACACGCTGGATGTTATTCCTACTGTGGGAGATTGGTTCCGCAAGGCCTATCCAGATCCAACCTACAGGCAGAGGGTCATTGAGCGCTGGAAGGGGGATACTGCCCAAAGAATCAGCAGGGTGTTCAGCGTGGTATGTAAGGGGGGGGAGGTCAAGGAGATAGAGTTCAGGCCGACCCTGTTGGATGATGGCAGGGCCATTTTGGTGTTGTCGGACATCACCGAGCGCAAGCGGACGGAGGAGCGGCTCCGCATCCGCGAGCGGTTCCTGGAGTGCCTCTCAGAGGTATCCCAGCAACTTTTACGGACGCGCGACTTGACCGAGGTACTCCCTGCCGTCATGCGCCGCCTGGGTAAGACGGCCGAGGTCAGCCGGGTCTACCTGTTCGAAAACCACCCGGGCCCGAAGGGGGAACTGTTGGGCAGGCAGCGGTACGAGTGGTGCGCGCCCGGGGTCGAGCCACAGATGGACAATCCCGACCTGCAGAACCTCCCCTACACCGCCGGGGGCTTCGCCTCCTGGGCGGAGATCCTGAAACGAGGGGGTGTCATCGCCGGCGCCGTCGCCGACCTCCCGGAGAACGAGCGGGTTGGGCTGGAGTCCCGGAATATCCGCTCCATCCTGGCCATCCCCCTCTTCATCTCCAACCAGTGGTATGGCTTCATTGGCTTTGACGTGTGTGACCGGGTGCGGGAATGGCAGCAGATAGAGGTAGACCTGCTGCGAGCCACCGCCAGCGATATCGCCAGCACCATCGAGAGAGAACAGGTCGAGCGCCAATCGCGGGCGCTGGCCGAGGCTGCCGCCGCGCTCACCGCCACCCTCGACTTCGAGCAGGTGCTGGATCGCATCCTGGAGCAAGTCAGCCACGTCGTTCCCAACGACGCCACCAATATCATACTCATCGAAGGTGACCAGGCGCGCATCGCCCGATGGCGGGGATATGAGCGCTTCGGCGCGGAGGAGTTCGTATCCACAGTGGTGTTCCACATCCCGGAGGTGCCCAGCCTGCAGCAGATGGTGGATACCGGGCAGCCAATGGTCATCCCCGATACCACCACTTACCCCGGCTGGGTCCGCGTGCCAGCGCTGGAGTGGCTGCGCTCTTACGCATCCGCGCCCATCGTTGTACGCGGTCAGGTGATCGGCTTCCTCAGCGTGGATAGCACTACCCCCGGCTTCTTCACCCAGGCCCAGATCAGACCCTTGCGCGCCTTCGCCGACCACGCCGCTGCCGCCATTGAGAACGCGCGGCTGTTCCAGGCCGAACAACGACAGATGCACCGGTTGACCGTGCTGGCGGATGTTGCACGCATCGTCGCCACCACCCTGGACGCCGACGAACTGCTGCAGGCCGTAGCCGAGAGTGTTCATCGCAGTTTCGGCTACCCTGCCGTCATGCTCTTCACCCCAGATGAGGAGGCAGCAATGCTGGTCCTACGCGGCTACAGGGGCATCCCCATCGGGCCGCCGGAGACAACCACGCCCGGTGTCTACCGCCAATCCTGCGAGGTGGGGATCATCGGCCAGGTGGCCCGCACTGGCAGACCCCACATCGTGTCCGACGTCCTTACCGACCCTTACTTCTTCTCCCCTGGCGAGGCTCCGATCCAATCAGCATTGTGCGTGCCCATCCTTGATGAAGGCCGGGTAATTGGGGTAATTGACGTGGAGAGCGACCGACTGGCGGACTTCGATGGGGGAGACCAATCGTTATTGGAGGCGGTGGCCGACACGGTAGCCATCGGGCTGCGCAACACTCGCCTATACGAGGAGGCACGTCTGCGCGCCGATGAACTAGCAGCCGCGCTGGCCCGGCAGGAGGAATTGGACCATCTCAAGAACGAGTTCATCCAGAACGTGTCCCACGAACTGCGCACACCGCTGGCTCTCATTCGGGGCTACGCCGAGATGCTGAACAGGGGCGAATTGGGGGAATTACAACCCGCGCAGCGAGACCCGGTGACCGTCATCACCCGGCGTGCTCGTATGCTGAGCGACCTGATACAGGACATCACGCTTGTCCTGGAGACCGAAGCCAGCCCTCCTGAACCAGAGCCGGTACTGTTGGGTGAACTGACGCGGGTTGCCGTGGATGATTTCCAGGTGGCAGCCGAGCAGGCTGAATTGACACTGCACGCAGAGATCACACCCCACCTGCCCCCTGTGAATGGCTCCTACACCTATCTGCGGCGGGTGCTGGATAACCTGCTGGGCAATGCGGCCAAATTCACTCTCACAGGAGGAACGATCACCGTGCGGGTGCAGCAGGAGGGAGAGCAGATCGCCCTGGAGGTGAGCGACACGGGTGTCGGCATCCCACCTGACCAGTTGGAGCGCATCTTTGAACGCTTCTATCAGGTGGACGGGAGTGCCCGGCGGCGGTACGGCGGCATAGGGCTGGGGTTGGCGCTGGTCAAGGAGACCATTGAGACCTATGGTGGGCACGTGACGGTGGAGAGTCAAGTGGGCAGGGGAAGCACCTTCACCGTCTTTCTCCCCATTGCTGCTGACGCGAATGCGAAGGGTGAGTAGCCCTACATGACCGGCGTGGACTTTCAACACATCATCGTTAAGGCTGTGACAGTTGTATTGGCTTTCGTGGAGAGTTATGACTGAGCAAACCGAACCCTTGGATGCTGAACCTGTGGATGAAGAAGATGCCTGCACGTGGACCTTCCGTGGCTACCGGTTAGACCCGACTCACTTCACCACGGCGATGGTCCATTTCTACCGGGCGGAAGTGACCCGGGCCAACACATGGCGCACCCGGCTGGACGCAACCACCAACTGGGCGGTGGTCAGTGTGGGTGCGGCGCTCACCTTTGTTTTCGGCGCACCGCAGAACCCCCACTTCATGCTGCTACTGGTGCTTCTGCTGGTGCTCACTTTTCTGCACATTGAGGCCCGCCGTTACCGATACTACGCCTTTTGGTCTTACCGGGTGCACCTGATAGAAACCGATTTCTTTGCCGCGATGCTTGCGCCGCCCTTTCGCCCTTCCTCAGACTGGGCCGACCATCTGGTCGAGAGCCTGCTTAAACCAACTTTTCCCATCGCCCGGTGGGAGGCGGTGGGGCGGCGATTCCGCCGCAACTACGTCTGGCTGATCACCTTGCTGCTCATCAGTTGGTGGGCCAAGCTGACTGTCCACCCAGAGTTGGCAGCGGACGGGGCCACGGTGGTCGAGCGGGCTGCCATCGGCTCTATTCCCGGGGCATGGGTGATGACTGCCGTCGGAGTGGTGTGTGGGGCAGTAGCGGCGCTGGCAGTGGGCGCGTCTCTTCCCCCTGCCTGGCGTGAGGGTCTGTCGAGACCACTGCGGTGGATGGGGAGACAGGTACAGCGAGCTGCCGGTCCGTTGTCGCCGACGTCCCGCCCCCAGGAACAGTTGGCAACCATCATTACTACACGTGGTCAGCAGGTCTCATCGCGGCTCTTAACAGAATTGGGGCGCGGGGTGACGGCGTTGGAGGGAACCGGGATGTACACTGGCAAGACACGGAATGTGCTGCTATGCGCCATGACCGACGTACAGGTGTCCCACCTGAAGGAGATCGTATATCGGGCTGATCCGGAGGCCTTCGTCATCGTCAGCCCGGCGGGGGAGGTGCGGGGGAGGGGATTCCGTCCCTTCGAGCCCCCCAGTTAACCCGCGAAGAAGAACCAATGCCCGGCAGGGACGGTGGCCTGATTCCCGGCTTGCTCATTCCTGCACAGCAATAAGGTCTGAGTTTTGCGGGCTTGCCTCTATACTCAACCCGCTGTACAATTAGGGTGACGCAATTATTCTAGGTTTCTTGGGGTTCCCGCGAATAGCGTGCTGGAGTCCCGAACTCGTTCGGATTTGTCACGCTGCACCCCAACAAGTTCTGGACTCCAACACCCACGTGGGCGAAGGGGCAGGGAGAAGTCAACAAGATGAGCAGAATCATCGGTGTGCTGAATTATAAAGGTGGCACGGGTAAGACGACCACGGTGATGAACCTGGGCGCTGGCCTGGCCCTGCGCGGAGCGCGTGTTCTTTGTATTGACCTGGACGCCCAGGGCAGCCTGGCGATGTGCCTGGGGGTACGTTATACCTATTCCCTTGCCCACATGTTGCTGGGACAAGCAGACACGCAGACTTGCATAGTCCAGGCACGGGATAATCTCGATCTCATCGCCAGCGATGGCAGCCTGCTTCAGGTTGAAGGAGAGATGTGGCGCATGGACGATCACCGGGCAGCCCAGCAAATACTGGTCAGCAAAATGCGCGGCCTGGAGGACGAGTATGATTACATCATCCTTGATTTCTCGCCTTCGGCGAGTATCTTAAGCGAGAGTGGGCTGCAATATGTCCAAGAACTCGTCGTGCCGGTCGCGATGAGCTATATGGCCATGATAGGGACCCGGCAGGTGATCCAGACGCTGAAGAATGTCGGCCACATACCCGGCCATCACGTTCGTCTTTACCTGGTCGTCCCAACGCTCTACTCCCGCCGGGTACGACAGGATCGCGAGGTCCTGGGAATCTTGCAACGTCACTTTGCCGACAAAGTGACCGAGCCGATCCGGAAGAACGTAAAGCTTACCGAGGCGCCCAGCCACCATATGACTATCTACGAGTATTCACCCCGCAGCGGAGCCACGGCCGACTACAAACATCTGGTAAAGAGAGTCCTTCGTGATGGCTAAAGGAAAGCGAAAGTCCAACAAAATACAAGAGTCCGACAAGGTATTAGGCCACGATCCATTCGAGGGCCTGGACATGGAATGGATGGGCCGGGAGGAAGGTGAACTATCCATTAAGGTCCTGGGCCAGGACCCATTTGAAGACATGGATGTGGGCTGGATAGACCGGGAGAGGGACGAACTATCCTATTGGTTGACTCAGGAAAAGATCAAGATGGCACCTAGCGAAACCGGAGCCAGGCCTGTCCCGAGCGCAGCCGAAGAACTTGCTCTCGATCAAGTCGTTGTAGAAGAGTTCACCCTTGAACAAACTGCTGTAGAGGTTGAACCGTTGGTCCAACCTAAACCTTTGGAGCCAGTTCGAACCAGCCGCCCCGCCGGCGTCGCTCCTGTAGAAACTATCATGCCCGCGGCCACGTTCAACTTCCCCGCCGACTTCAAGTGGGGCATCGCCACCGCCGCCCACCAGGTCGAGGGCAACAACACCCAGAACGACTGGTGGGTATGGGAGCAGACAGATGGTCACATCAAAAAGGGACACATGTCTGGGCTGGCCTGCAATTGGTGGGAGAACGCCGAAGCCGACTTCGACCGCGCTGCCGCAATGGGCCTGAACGCGCTCCGCCTCTCGGTCGAGTGGTCACGCGTCGAGCCCCGCCCTGGCGTGTTCGACGATTCCGCCCTGGAACGGTACAGCCAGATGTTGCAGGGCCTGCGCGCGCGCAACATCGAGCCGATGGTCACCCTGCACCACTTCACCAACCCCCGCTGGCTGGCCGAGCAGGGCGGATGGGAGGCCCCGGAGACCGTCGCGCTCTTCGCCCGCTTCGCGCGCCGGGTCGTCGAAGCGTTGGGCCAACACTGCGACCTGTGGTGCACTGTCAACGAACCCAACGTCTACGGCACCCTGGGGTACCTGGAGGGCATCTTTCCTCCCGGTCAATCCGACCTCAAAGCAGCGATGCGTATCATCCGCCACCTGCTGGCGGGTCACGCCGCTGCATACCGGGAGATCCATACACTCCAACCCCACGCCCGCGTCGGCCTGGCCCACAACATGCGCATCTTCGATCCGGCCAACCCCCGCTCGCCGCTGGACCGGCGCGCCGCCCGGACAACGGACAAGGCCTACAACCAGGCCATCCTTACCGCGTTGGCCCGGGGCCGCTGGACGCTGCCGTTGGGCTTTGGCCTGGCCTGGAAACTGCGACGCACCCTCGATTGGATCGGTCTCAACTACTACACCCGCGATCTGGTCGCCTTCGACCGCACACAGCGTCAAATGCTCTTCAACCGCCGCCTGCACGCCGACGGCGCCGAGATGCTCGATGGTGGCTACGGCGAGTTCTACCCCCGTGGGATGTTCCGCTGTCTCCAGCGCCTGACGCGTCTGGGTCTGCCCATCTACGTCACTGAGAACGGCATCCCCGATGACGACGACGATCAGCGGCCACGCTATCTCCTGACCCACTTGCACCAGATGTGGCACGCGATCCAGCTCTGTTACCCGGTGATGGGCTACTACCACTGGACGCTGGTGGACAACTTCGAGTGGGCCGAGGGGTGGACGCTGCGCTTCGGCCTCATCGCGCTCGATCTCGAAGCACAGGCCCGCACGCCGCGCCGCAGCGCCGACCTCTATACAGAGATCATCCAGGCTAACGCGATCACGTCCCAAATCATTGACACCTACGCGCCGGAACTGCGGGTCGAACTACTGCCCGGATGACACCAGGGCGTGTCAGAAGCGAGGATGTCAAGATGAACAAACGATGCACCGCAATCACGGTCGCGTTGGGCCTGGGCTTTCTGCTGTTTGGATGCAGCGGTGAGGCGCCCCCAGAAATCCCGCAGACCTCAGCTCTCGACCAGATGCCCCTCACGCTTGCCCGCCCTCTCTTCCAGGCCGGGTACGAACTGGCCGGCTATTATGAACTGGACGCCGACAACGATGGTGTTATTGAGGCGCTGGCAGTCCTAACCTCAAAACTCCCACTGACGGAATCCTTCCTGGGCGATTCCCACGCCCTGCTTTTTGGCCAGCACGGGGCAATGTGGAGTCTAACCGATAATCAGCAATTGGACGGCGTCAACGCCAGTACGGAGTTGCACGACCTGACCGGCGACGGCTTTCCCGAACTGCTCGTCTTCACTGAGAAGGCGGATACCCAGTTGGGGGACTTTGTGACACCGCTGCGCTACACCGACCACCTGATTGTGTTCACGTACACGCCAGACCTATACCTGGTGGAGTTGGGGAAGTTTAGCAGCAGACTGTCGGGTGTGATGCGTCCACGCTCAACGGTGGGGGAATGGGAAGGTCAACCGGCCATCCAGACTGCACAGGATATGCCTCCAGCCGGGAGCCCGCTGTGGTCGCCCTTCCGCGTCGAGACATTCGCCTGGGATGGGCAGGCTTTCGCCAGCGTGCAGGTGCGGGAGCAGCGACGAATCTCGCCCATCGTCCCCTGGCTGGTGCGCCGAAACGCACCATGGGCGGCAGCGCTCCTGATCCTGGGCGGGACGCTGAGTTTGGTCACGATCACAATCACACACCACTCGCGCCTGCGGGAGCGATGGGTCATCCTGGGGTTGGCCCTGCTGCTCATAGCGGGCGGGACTGGCCTGGGGTTGGCAGAGGAGCGGTTGTGTGTGCCTGTACTGATCCTGGTCGGGCTGGCAGGCTTAGGGATTGGACGGCAAGTGGCGACGCGGCTGACCGCTGAAAGAGGTGAAAAGTGAAGAATAAGACAACGACTTTCTGTCCCCGCTGTGGGACGGTGATGGAAACGGCCGAAGTGGCTGGGCGCATGCGCCAGGTCTGTCCCGACTGCGGTTTCATCCTGTACCGCAATCCGGTGCCCGGCGCTGGCGTGCTGGTGGAGATGGAGGAAGGCATCGTACTGATTCGGCGAGGCCAGCCGCCGTTCGTGGGTTGGTGGGCGCTCCCGGCCGGCTACATTGAGGCGGACGAGAGCGTCGAGCAGGCGGCGGTGCGAGAGTGCAAGGAGGAGACAGGGCTCGACGTCGAGCTTCTGGAATTGTTCGGCGTCTACTCCTTCCCAGAAGGGCCAGGGCAGAGCGGCATCATCATCTTCTACCGCGCCCGCCCGGTGGGCGGTGAACTGCGGGCCGGCGACGATGCTCAGGACGTGGGGGTCTTCCTCCCAGACGCTTGGCCAGAGAAACTGGCCTTCCGCACTCACCGCGAGGTACTGGCACGCTGGAGACGCAGCCGCTCGTCCGAGCGCCACGCCGACGTGCCCGGCACCGTCATCCGGGAGGCTCGCACCGAGGACAAAGCCCGGGTGCTGGAATTGTTGCCGCTGATCCCTTCAAACGTAAACATAAGCCCCGTCGAGATGCAGGCCGCGGCCCAGCGCTTCTGCGAGAGCCTGGCGATGGATGTGCTGGTCGCGGAGATGGACGGACAGGTGGTGGGCTTTCTCGCCCTCTCGTTTATTCCCGTCCTCTCCGGTCTGCGGGCCTTGATTGACGACCTGGCCGTGGATCCGACGTATCGGCGGCAAGGGATCGGCGCGGCGCTGGTGGAGGCAGCCATCCAGCGGGCCGACCGGCGGGGAGCGACTAACCTGCTGGTGGACACCTCGCGGGCCGGCCCGGCAGCCCGCGACTTTTATCAGGCCTGCGGGTTCGAGGCGGGCGGTATCGCACCCCTGCGTATCCGGTAGTGGGGCAGACTAGCAACTCTAGTGGTTAGGCTTCCCCACATCTTTCTCTCGCAGCGTGGCCGCATAACGGCTGGAGGGCGGCTCTAGGCGGCAGACTAATGAGTTTTAGGTCGCTGCATCCCTAAGTTCTGTGTAGAAGCGGCTCGAAATGTTGCTCGATCAAAGTTGCTATCTCCTCTGCCGAGCGCGATCCATCAACCTCGTACACTATGAAGCCGCGTGCCTGAACTTGCGCCTTCACACGCTCAGCCAAAAGCATATCCCGCCTGAATACGTTTCTTGTCGCTCTTTCTGGGTTGCTCGTCTCGTCCCGGAACGAAGGCTTATTGCGCCGCTTCATTGAGGCCCATTTGAAGCCCTCCATTGGCACAAGCCAAATGGCCTGACGCTTACTTGAGAGTACAGGCCCCCCCACATTTACGGTGTGGCAACCAATGAACTGCGAGATATGGGGATCGTAGTAGCGACTTCAGTCGCTCTAGCCTCACCTTGAACGACTAAAGTCGTT
>Ga0190284_1001443_pt1 | contig 10656 bp, 7 predicted proteins | sample 48691812_MG_FD_161668 | JGI IMG/M metagenome (GOLD analysis project Ga0190284, IMG submission 161668) | Hydrothermal vent microbial mat bacterial communities from Southern Trench, Guaymas Basin, Mexico - 4869-18-1-2_MG | ecosystem: Environmental > Aquatic > Marine > Hydrothermal vents > Microbial... | reverse complement strand
GATTATCGCTGGCCTCCGGAGATGCTGATCGCCCACTGGGAGATGGCGGAAACGGGAAATCTGCCAAAGGTTGATCTGGAACACGCTCTCGGCTGTTCCGGCGGCGGATTTGATAAAATTCGCTTCAGGCAGGCTGAGTCAGACGAGTATCTGGACATAAGTGATGAGGATATTGACACCAGCGTCAGGCTCAACAAACGCGGTGACGGACGGCCTGAGAAAACAATTTCCATCCCGTGCTATGGCGGGGGAATGTCTTACGGCTCCACTGCTTTATCAGTCATGGTCAGCAGGGCCAGGGCGGCCGCACGTCTGGACACCCTGACCTGCACCGGAGAAGGAGGGTATCCTTTGGATCTGCTCCCGTTTAAGGAGCATGTCATCACCCAGTTGGCCACAGGGTTGTTCGGCGTGAGAGAGGAAACCATACAATTTGCGCCGGTGGTGGAATTCAAATACGCACAAGGGGCCAAACCAGGTCTGGGTGGGCATCTGCTGGGCGATAAGGTGACAGCAAATGTCGCGGCCATGCGGGAAACTGTGAAGGGAAATGCGCTTTTCTCACCGTTTCCGTTCCACAGTGTCTATTCAGTGGAGGATCATAAGAAGCATGTTGACTGGGTGAAGGAGATCAACCCCGAGGTGCTGGTTTCCGTCAAAGTTTCCACTCCCACAGACGTGGATATGGTGGCAGTGGGCAGTTATCACGCGGGAGCGCATATTATTCACATTGACGGAAGCTACGGCGGAACAGGGGCCGCGCCCGACATTGCCAAGAAAAATATCGCCATTCCCATTGAGTACGCCATTCCCAAAGTCCATAAATTTCTGACAGACGAGGGTGTCCGGGATGAGATATGTCTCATTGCCAGCGGCGGCATTCGTAACGCGACAGACGTGGCCAAGGCCATCGCCCTGGGCGCGGACGGCGTGGTCATCGGCACCGCGGAGCTGGTTGCATTGGAATGCGTCCGATGCGGCAACTGTGAAAGCGGCCGCGGATGTGCTCGCGGCATTGCGTCAACAGATCCCGAACTCGGAGAAATGATTACCAGGGACTGGAGTGAACAGCGCATCATCAATATGTATATGGCCTGGCGCAAGCAATGGTGTGAGATATTAAGAACTTATGGAATGCGGAGCATCCGGGAACTGAGGGGTCGCACAGACCTTCTGGTGCATCTTGATTATCTGGACGAGAGTGAAAGAATAAAATACAAACCAGCTCCCATGAAACAAATGATTATTTGAAAGTGGAAACTTGAAACATAAACATAAACTTGAAACTGGTGTCAAGTTTCCAGTTTTCCAGTTTTCAGTTTCAAAACAAGGAATCAATAATGCGTCACGATTACGAAGCTATCATTAACAAAATTCTTGACTCCAGGGTTAGGCTGCCACATGGAGATGTGCCCGTGAAAAAGGCTGCGGAAGAGGGCGGCTGCGGTGTGACCGGGTTTATTTCATCAATTCCCGTTGGCGGGCGCCATATTTTTGAACCATCGCTCCAGATGCACAATCGCGGTAACGGCAAGGGCGGCGGTATCGCTGCACTGGGCCTGTCTGCCCTGAATATGGGAGTCTCCCAGGAAGTTCTGGACACGCATTATCTGCTTCAGATTGCGCTCCTGGATCCAAACTCCCGTGGGAATGTGGAATCCTCGCATATCGAGCCTTTTCTGGAGGTTCATAAGGCAGAGCAGGTTCCCTCCATTGACGATTATCGCGACATAGAAGGGCTGGAAGTCAGACCTCCTGATGTCTGGCGGTATTTTGTGAGGGTGAAAAAAAATGTGCTGGATCGGTTTGCTGATGAGAACAAACTTCAGGATATGGACCCTCACAAGGCTGAAGACGAATTCATCTGGCAGAATTCCTTCCGCCTGAACCGGAAATATTACGCGTCGTTGGAGGACAAACAGGCGTTTGTTCTGTCTCATGGTCGTAATATCATGATCCTGAAAATCGTCGGCTATGCTGAACAGGTCGCTCAATACTATTGTCTTGATGATTTCAAAGCCCATGGCTGGATAGCGCATCAGCGATACCCCACCAGAGGACGGCTTTGGCATCCCGGGGGCGCGCATCCGTTCATCGGTCTGGATGAAGCCCTGGTTCATAACGGCGATTTCGCCAATTATCATGCGGTGAGTGAATACCTGCAGCAGCATAATATATTTCCGCAATTTTTGACAGATACCGAAGTTTCCGTTCTGTTGCTTGACCTGATGAACCGGACGTTTGATTACCCGATGGAATATATTATTGAAGCCATGGCACCCACGACCGAATATGACTTTGATATGCTGTCGTCCGAGAAACAGCGGATTTACAGATACATCCAGTCCTCGCATATTCAGGGATCTCCTGACGGTCCCTGGTTCTTTATTATTGCGCGTAACGATCCTTATAACAAAGAATTTCAGCTTATCGGCATCACCGATACTGCGATGTTGCGGCCCCAGGTGTTTGCCTTGCAGGAAGGAGAAGTCCAGATTGGTCTGCTCTGCTCAGAGAAACAGGCCATTGACGCGACATTGCAGAGTCTGGCTGCTGAGGACAGCCGATTCTGTCCCATTGCTGATAAATATTGGAACTCCCGGGGCGGCAGTGCAGCGGATGGAGGAGCCTTTATCTTTACCGTCAGGGACTCAGGCAAAGGAGACGGCTCCAAAGAACTCGTCTGCACAAACAAGTTCGGCCAAGTCGTCAGGACATCGGAAAATCAGAAGCACCCAGGAACAGATGCTGACTTATCTGCCCCGGCAAATGCTGAACAAATTTCTCTGACAGCAAGTGAAGGACTGGAAACCCATTATTTTACTGATTTCAAGGAGTATTGCCGCAAAAATATGGCAGATTGGAATTATGCTTCGCTCAGGCATTTTTGCGATGAGATAAGAAGGCTGTCTGAGACGAGCAGCAGGCTCAGGACAAAAGCCATTGAAGTGCTGACACATCTGAACGACCGCCGCTATCCTGTGGGAGATAAGAAACGCAGTTCAGTGCTGCGAATGATAAGAGATGCCTTAACCGGGATTTTTAAAGCGTGTCCCAAGCTGAATGAAAATTCTTCCAGCATCTATCGGTATATAGACTGGAACACCCGTGATACGCTGCGTACACCCCATGATAATGAGAAAGTTCTGGTTCTGAACGCCAGAGCGTTCCCGCCCGAAGGAGATGACTGCGATGCCCGGCTTATCTGTGCGGCTTATGAGACGGGGTGGAAACAGTTTATCTGTTATGGCTATAAGGGACAGAGGTTCTGCGGCTGCGGTCTGTCAAAAGGATCTGACTGTGTCAGAATAGATGTGTATGACAGTTCCGGGGATTACCTTGCTTCCGGCATTGACGGGCTGGAGATATTTGTACATGATAATGCCCAGGATCAGCTGGGGCAGATCATGAAGCATGGCAAACTGGTTGTTTACGGCGATGTCGGCCAGACCTTCATGTATGGTGCCAAAGGCGGAGATGTCTTTGTGATGGGGAATGCCGCGGGCCGTCCGCTGATCAATGCTGTAGGCCGCCCCCGTGTCGTAATCAACGGCACCTGTCTGGATTATCTCGCGGAATCCTTTATGGCAGGCGATCCTCTGAACGGCGGAGGCTTTGTTGTTCTGAACGGTGTTGAATTCGGTGAGGATGGCAATGTCATAAGCCAGGCCACACCATATCCCGGATCCAACCTCTTCTCGCTGGCTTCCGGAGGTGCAATCTACCTGAGAGATCCTCACAAAAAAGTGGTGGAAGATCAGTTAAACGGCGGCCAGTTCGTTGATCTGAGTCAGGCGGACTGGGACCTGATTCTTCCGTATCTGGAGGAAAATCAGAGATTGTTCGGTATTTCAATCGAGAATGATCTTCTGACGACAAACCGCGGGAAAAAGAGTTATAAAGATGTCTATCGGAAGATACAGGCTGTCACGCTTGACATTCTGGCGAAGGAGTCTGCTGCCTCCGAGGAATATGGCGAAGACTGGCAGGAAGATGCAAACGGTGATCTTCCAAATTGAATAAATCCATTGCCGGATGGGGTTTGAGTGCGCCTGCGTGCCGGACGGGGTTTGCAACCTCTGCGTGCCGGACTGCGTGCCGGACGGGGTTTGCAACCCCGTCCGAAACATTCATTGTTCATTGTCAGTCAGTTTGCAACCCCGGACGGGATTTGCGAGAGTCCGGCACGCAAACCCCGCCCGGCGAGGAGATATTGATCGGAAAACATTTCGGACGGGGTTGCAAACCCCGTCCGGCGAGAAGAGTCCGGCGAGAAGAGTCCGGCGAGAAGAGTCCGGCGAGAAAAACCCCGTCCGGCGAGAAGAGTCCGGCGAGAAAAACCCCGTCCGGCGAGATACTGATCCATCTTATCTGACTTTGATCCAGAGCAGCCGCGCCACATCCGGTCCCGGATTTTTCCATTGAACAGGTATTTCAGATGTCAGACAGACAACATCACCGGGTTGCACTGTGTAATCCTCTTTTTCCAACATAAACTCCAATTTCCCTGATAATAAATAACCGGTTTCCTCACCTTTATGGATAAAAAAATGACCTGGCAGGGTTGTATCCTGCGGAATTTCAATAAGATAAGGTTCTGCCCGGGTTTCAATATCCGCGGGAATCAGCAACTTTATATGAACGCTTCTCTCGGGAAGATTCTGACATCTCACCTCCCCGGCCTCTGCTTCCGGGAAAACCACACGGCTTCTCATATCTGCTTTGTCCCGAAAAATAGAACTGACTTTCACAGAAAGGACTTCCGCCATTTTGATCAGTGCCGGCAGGGAAGGGTATATGAGGTTGCCTTCCACCTGGGAGATGCTGCTGGATGTCACCCCCACAAGTTTTGCAAGTTCCTTCTGGGACAGGCCGCGCCGGGTGCGAAGTTCTTTCAGGCGCGGGCCGAGGTCAATGGGGCCTGCCCGCTTTTCGGAATCAAATGAAACATTCAGATCCTTGCTCCAGTAATGACAGGGCTTGTTCAGCATCTCCAGATTTCGTTTTTCAGCTTTCAAAATGGTCAGAGAAGTGGTACCTCTTTTTACAGACAGATCAATTGCTACCTGGGCAATCCGATTAATCTGCGCCCTGAGACGGGGGGAATGGGCGAGTTTTTCCATAATCCAGTAGGCAATGGTATTGAGTTCATACAACCGGGGGCAGGAATGAACGTAAAAATTGAGAATATGCTCTTCTCCGCCCCAGAGTTCCTGCATTCCCGTCAGGCTTTCAAACACAAGGCGCACGTCTCCTTCCATGGTGGCATGAGTATCATAGAGGATGTCCATCAGCTTGTCCGCATCCTGAGGCTTTTCCACTCTGATGAGTTGGCAGGAATATTCGCTTCTCTTTTCTTCATAGAATTTGAGGAAAATGGGTGAGCCAGCCCCTTTTCCGCAGGTAAAACAATCCAAAACGGTAAGCATCGGACTGTCAGCCAAAGGACCAAGCTTATCGAACAGATTCTTAGGAGACCGGTCAAAGCTGACGTAGATGACAGGCTTTTTTTCAGCCTGGGATATCTGGATAAAATTAAGATAAAACACAGAGGCAAGACTGCCTGAATCGTCATGCCAGACGACATTGTCTCCGATGTAAAGACCGTCCAGCAAACTGTCCAGCTCACTTACACCTGATGCAACCTTCACGATTTCATTCATAAATTAACATCCTGATTTTATATGGTTTTTATTATAAGACAAATCATAAGGTTTCTACAGGAATTTTATGATTGAAATATAAATTGGGAGGAGTGCTGAAATGAAATTTTAGCACATTCTAATGCCAAATCAATTAACTCGTCAGTCGTAAGTTCTCGTAACTTACTGAAATCACTGATACAGATATTTTCCGAACCGATATATGCCATTTAACAATTTCAATCATTTACGGAATTACTTTCAACTTTTTATTTTCGTTTGATTATTTGGCTATTGACTAAGTGATCATTAGCAGGGTATAGATATTGAACGGCAAGGAACCTGCGCCGCTGGACAGGCTTTGCCTGGGATGACGGACAAGAACGGAAACGGGCATTTTATCTGGATTTCCTGTAGTTTTGCGGCCTGTGGGGTTAGAGATAACTGCCTGAAATTGAATAACCCGACAGATAATCAGAGGCCCGGAGATTCCGTTTTCCGGAGATTTGGCTGTCTCTGAAAATTGTAACCGCACAGATCGAATAATTTCAGACGGCTGCGTACAGACTTTCAACTTTTCACTGTCGATTTAATAAAGGCGGTGAACCACGCAATTAAAGAAGGCGGGAGTGTATTCATGAAATATTTTATAACAGGGGGGTGTGGCTTTATAGGTTCTCATATTGCAGAAGAACTTGTAAAAAAGGGAGAAACTGTCATTGTCTATGATAACTTGTCATCAGGATATGAACACAACATCAGACATATCCGAAACACAAGCACGCTTATAAAGGGAGACATAAGAGACTTTGATGTTCTGTCTGATGCCATGAAAGGAGCGGACTATGTGTTTCATGAGGCGGCACTGGTTTCTGTTTTTGATTCGGTTGACCGTCCCGAAGATAATCACAGCATCAATATTACCGGTACGATGAATGTGCTTCTGGCTGCAAGAGAAAATAAGGTGAGGCGGGTGGTGATGGCCAGTTCAGCAGCAGTCTATGGCAATGATCCTGTTTTACCCAAAACCGAGCAGATGCTGCCTCAGCCTGAGTCTCCGTATGCGTTGTCAAAGATCACCGGCGAATATTATATGCGTGTTTTTTCAGATATTTATAATGTTGAAACTGTGAGCCTCAGATATTTTAATGTGTTTGGCCCCCGTCAGGACCCGTCTTCAATGTATTCAGGCGTTATTTCAAAATTTACTGATGTCCTTAAAAAAAAGGAGACGCCTGTCATATTCGGTGACGGAAAACAGACAAGGGATTTTGTTTATGTCAAAGATGTGGTTCGGGCCAATCTGCTTGCCATGCATTCTGACAAAGCCGGCAAAGGGGAGGCGTTTAATATCGCAACCAACAAATCCTGCAACCTGCTTGAACTTGTTGAAACAGTCAATGACATCCTCAACATTGATATAAAGCCGGTATTCCGGGAAGTCCGGGCCGGCGATATTCAACATTCTTATGCTTCGACAGATAGGGCAAAAGATATTTTGGGATATTCCCCTGCCTATTCATTGAAAGAGGGGCTTGAAGAACTTTTGGCTTATGAAAGCCAGGCTGATCTGTAGCCTGACAGTATAATCTCCTCCTGTTTGTAAAAGATGAGTTGAATCTGCATATCGCACCACCAAAAAAATGAGATAAAAATTGCCCGATTTATTGCCCAAGAATCAGCCCATAGAGCACCTCAATCCGCTCCCGTGTCATCATCAGCCTCCACTCTTTTCCCAACGCATTCTCCCACAACGGCTCAAGTACAAGTGCGACATCAACCATTTTTTTCATCTCCGCATCGCTGACTTTGCGGAGAGAGGCGGGGAGCCGGATGTCGTTTTTCGCCATCATCTCGCGGAACTCACGGACACCTTCCGGATAGAATTCTTCAAGCTGATCAAACACGATGCAATTGCCGACACCGTGATGAATCCCCAGCACAAAGGACAGTCCGTAAGAAAGGGCATGACAGATGCCTACTTGGGAGTAGGCAATGCTCATGCCTCCGAAATATGAGGCCATCATAAGTTTGTCATCGCCCTCGGGGTCATCATTCAAAAAAACTTCTCTGCAAAGCTCCATTGCCTTTTCCCCATAAGACTTGCTGAAGGTATTCAGATATGTGCCGTTCAGGGATTCAACGCAATGGATATAGCAGTCCATCCCGGTGTAAAAACGCTGATCTATAGGCACGTCGGCAATCAGTTCAGGATCAAGCACGATCTGGTCAAACACGGTGTAATCCGAATTCAGGCCCAGCTTTTTGTCAGGACCGACAAGAACGGTTGTGCGGGACACCTCGGCCCCGGTTCCTGCCAGGGTCGGGATCCCCACATGCCACACAGCAGGATTTTTTATCAGATCCCACCCCTGGTAATCCGTAGCGGAACCGGGATTAGTCAACATGAGAGATATAGCTTTGGCAATATCCATGGTGCTGCCGCCGCCGATGCCGATGACGCCCGCAGCCAGTGATTCGGAAAAAGACTGAATTTTTTCCGTCAACATGTCCACCAACATGGTTGTGGGTTCATTATCCACGTTGACCCAGAGCATCAAGTCCCCTGATTTCAGGGGAATTCGGGCTGCAAGATCAGTATCTTTGAACACATCGTCTGTCACAAATATCATGAAGGATCTGTTCTTTGTCCGTTTTTTCTGTATGATATCATCTAATTGATTGAAACATCCCCGGCCAAACACAAGCCGGGAAACCATTTTGAAATTTTGAAACATAGTCGTCACTTGTCCGAACGATTCGTAAATCCGCCTTCCTTTTTCGCTCCCGCGGGATTGCCAAATCCCGCGGGCCCGGATTTGGCAATCCGGGCCGAGCAGGGGACGGATTTGTTAGTTGTCGCGGTAGTCAGTTATCCAGAGTCATCGGATATCATAATGGATGGAACTCCACTTGTCAAAACTTATTTGGTCAGGCACTACTTGGAATATGCCCTTTTCATAGCTGTTCTGATTCAAGAACAATATTTCCCTTGTCAGTATCCTTGAATTTTGTGAAATTGACTGAGGGAAGAATTATAGGCTCGTATCCCGCGTTCAAAGTAAGCGTTGCGATAAAACTCCTTTTAACTCCTTGCAGGTAAAAGGAAGATCAGTTTCAACTTCAAAAAAATACTTATGTCCATCTTTGTTATAATCAGAGATATGACCGACATGCTCGGAACTGGAAATCAGTTCCGCACTGACTACTATTTCTCTGTCGGATTCAATAGGGAAGTTCTCACCAGTTCGGTCAACCGGACACCCCAACCGTTCAAACTCGGAAATAAGCTCTTCCGCTGTCACCTTCTCAAAAAAGGAATCAAATTTTTCTTTAAATTCTTTAAAATTCATCGCCGCATCTCTCCCCTTTCTTCAATCCTGATGGAATCCACCGGAATGTCCGCGGTGTAGCGTCTTCCGAATCTGTCCTCACTGTGGGTTATACGCTATTCCTTGACAAAGAGATACCATGCTTTCATATAATAAGCCGCATAAAGCAAGGACACAAGAAGTGCGAAAACTCCGCCAGGGATAAGCACTTTAATCTGCTCGGGGAGTTCCTTGCTACCCAAGTAAGCGAGATATCCTGAAACGAGTGTGATAACTGGCGGCAGAAGACTCGAAACAATGTCAGATTTGCTTGCGCCCATAAACATTCCGATAGTGATTCCGAAAGTGGAAAATACAAGAAAAACAATAGAACTTTTCCAAAATTCACATTGCGCATATCGCTTATAAGCGCATGACAACAAGATTACCGTAACAGCACTGAAAAAGAAAACAGGTAGCAATACTTCCATCGCATACCATGCGGCTTTAAAGTTGGTTATAATATTTTCCATATCAATCCTGTATCAGAATACAAATCTTTTTTTCTCTTCTCTTTCAATTTCTGACTTAATCCACTTCGCTTCGGCTTTGTATTTTTTCAAATAGGTGAAATAGGCGTTCATATATTCACCGCTGCCTCTTGATTTCCTGAGCTCATTTGTCAAATAAAGGTGCTTCGTATTGTATTCTTCTTCTTTTATTTTACCTTTTTTTCTATCAATCTCAAATTTCTTATCGTATTCAACCAATTTTTTTCTGTACTCTAAAACCGCACGATTATATCCCTCCAAAACTTCTTCTCTGAAATATTCAAGCTGAACACGATATCGTCTTAATCCGCGTTCGACATTTTCAGATTCTCGGTATTCAGGAAATTGTTCCTTTGAAATCGATTCACCAAATGAAGGGAGGTCATGGGGAGTTTGGGCAAAAGCGTTAACCGAAAATATTGCAATCGTTAAAATTATTAATAGCCTCATATCACCCTCATTTTATATTCTTTGAAGTATAACTATGATTGCAGTCTATGACGTGGTCGGGTAGCCGGGGGCTGTTGCCAGCCCCAAGCCCCCTAAGAACCGTACATGCGAGTTTCCCAGCATACGGCTCAAGCCCCTGTAAACTTCTGTTTTATCAGAAACCGGTGGCGGGTATTGTCGGAATACCGCACCACCTTCGCAATACTCATTCCGAGCCTTCCGACATGACGTACGCCATGCCCGGAGCAGCACCGGCAACTTTTGTCGCCGTCATCTGCTTTCTCCGTACGCAAGGTTCTCCGAAGTTTCTCACGATCAGGCACCGCCCGGAAGTCCGCACTCTTTCGGGTCGGACAATGTCTCAGTCCGTATCCGCCTCATTACAGGACGGCATTCGCTTTTTCCGGCATTCTTTTACCCGCATCCCCGACAGTGTGCCTTGCGGTTTCACCTGCCCGGATATTCAGGGCGGAGATACGGGCTTACCACGTTCCGCACCAGTTACACAGAGATAACACAGATCTGTTCCGTACGCCGGCGGAGCAACATTCATGTATGGTCACGTTATAAAACCATAACCTGTCCGCTCACCTTTTGGTTCAGGCCTGCCAGCCTGTTTGGCCTCTCCAACCGGTATTCGATCAGATCCTCAATATGTTGTCTGTCCGTCATATGTGAATTCCGTATTCTATCTCAGCATCA
>Ga0190284_1001442_pt1 | contig 10657 bp, 7 predicted proteins | sample 48691812_MG_FD_161668 | JGI IMG/M metagenome (GOLD analysis project Ga0190284, IMG submission 161668) | Hydrothermal vent microbial mat bacterial communities from Southern Trench, Guaymas Basin, Mexico - 4869-18-1-2_MG | ecosystem: Environmental > Aquatic > Marine > Hydrothermal vents > Microbial... | reverse complement strand
TTTAGGTTTTTTTATCCTGACACCTAAAACTTAAAACCCTCTTTTCTTACTCCAAATATTTTAATTTATTAGGAAGCGGGACACCTTTCCCTTTGATATCCTCACCATAATTGACACCCGCGAGAATGTTGATATCTTCCAGCGCACGGGTGTCTCCCTTAAAGACAACTTGAGTAACATTTTCTTTCTGAATTTTTCCCCCCGCGTACTGGATATCAAGCACACTGCTCGCGTCAAACCTGTCCTTTCCCACACACAATTCCACCTCTCCTCCGTAAAGCTGGACAATTTTGGCAACCAGAAGGCTCGGTCTGCAATGAAAACCGAGTTTTACAGGAATGCCCACCTTGATGGAAGAATGTTCCATGTTCTCATTAAGTATCTTCCGCGCCAGGTCTCTGCCAGTTGTGAGGAAATAGCATACATAGCAGAGGCTGTAATTAATGGTGCAGTCAAGAAGGGCGTCAGGATCAACCAGGGAGGATAACTGGTTCTGAACCTTTTTATAGGTGTCTTTGTAGCCGGCCTCGTGAAGATGTCGTTCATAAAAATGGAGAAGCCTGCCCGTCATCTGAAGAAGATGAAACACAACAGAGAAAAAACTTCGGAACGCTTTGAGTCTTCTGTCTCCCTTCTTGAATCCGCCGTGTATGACATAAGTGTCAAAACCAGACTGAAGATTGTGAACAAGCATCTCAAACCGTCGTATCTCAACCTCATTGACATTGTCAGGCACAATCGCCTGCATCTCTTTCCGATCATAAGGCTTATAAAATCCGAACTGATCAAAAGTTCTGACAATCTCCAAAAATTCAGTGGCAATCTTGACAATATGTTTCTTTTGCCTGTATTTGCTTACATCGTCAATATCATACTCAAGCATCTCACCGCTTACAATGCCCGGAAAATCTGCCGGATCAAAACATTCAGTCGGAACAGGGATATTCAGACGCCGGGCCTCATCAAGTATGACAGGTGTCATTTTCACAAGAATTTTTGTCAGAAAATCAAGGGCTGCCTCCCCTTTTTTTTCAAAGGCGGCTGAATCCGGAAGATCATAAAAAACAAGGCGGTTTAAAATATGCTTCTGGGAATAGCTCGCTATGCTCAGATGTCTGACAGCAGCAGTAAGCTCCCTGTACAGATACCACTCTGAATTGTTCTTTGCGCCGTGAAAATCAAGAAGATTTTCAAGGAGCTGGGAAGCAGATATCAGCTCTGAATAGAGTTTTTTGGTAAAGAGGTGCTGAGGCTTGTCAAAAGCTGAGATATAAACACAGCATTTCAGATAATCGTGGGAAAATATCCGAGCCTTCTCAGCAAAAGAAATACCGCAAACGGTTTCCTGCATGGCGTTTTGTGTCTGCATAGTATCTTGTCGGGTGTTTGGGGGTTTTAAGTTTCAGGTCAAACCTGAAACTTAAAACCTGAAACTTAAAACCTGAAACTTAAAACTTAAAACTTAAAACTTAAAACCTACATCATGTCTTTCTGGGTTTCAGAAACAGCTTTGTCAAGCTTCTCTTTGAGGTTCGCCGGCAATCCTTCTATGTCAACATTTAAAAAGCCGCGGACAATCGTTGATACAGCTTCGTCCTCATCAAGGCCCCTTGCCATGAGATATTCGATTTCTCTCTGGTCAATCTTGCCCACCGCGGCCTCATGGGACATTTCAACACCTGGAACATGTCCGGAAAGTTCCGGTATGGCGCGCATCAGCCCGTCATTCAGTATCAGCCCCTTGCACTCAAGATGCGCCTTTACCCCGGGAACTTTGCCAATCAGATCACCCCGTGCGATAATTGTGCCTCCTGATGTGATGCCGCGGGATATGATCTCAGCGCGTGTTCCGGGAGCACTCAGCACGACCCGGGATCCCACGTCCAGACAGCTTCCCTTGCCAGCAACAAGGACGCTGTTGAAACGGGCAATGGCATCTTTTCCCACCAGATTCGTTGTGGGAAACATCTGAAGTGATCCCACCGGCTTCAGGGAAATATAATTGGAGATAATCATGCCCCCTTCCTCCACCCGCGTGACAGTTCTCGGTCGGACATTGACATTCTCACCCCAGTCATGGATCATGGTGAACGTCAGCCTGGCCCCTTTTTTCACATAAAACTCGGACACGCCAATATGCATGCCTGACACCAGATGGGGAGCTGTGGCGCACCCGGTAATGATGTGAAGATCCGAGTCTTCCTCAGCAATGACAATATTGTGAACATGCTGGGAAAACCCGTCTTTGGCAATATAAAGGCATGACTGTACCGGATGGGCTGATTTAACGCCCGGAAGGGAGCGGATAAAGTACCCTTCATGGGGATTTTCCCGTGCCCGGGAGGTAAATTTGTCTGTGTCAGGAGATACGTTTTTCCACATATAATCTTTAAGCCATCCGTATTCCTGAGCTGCCTGGGATATGCCCATCATCTCAATGCCGTCCTGACAGGTTTTGCAGTGTATGACGGACTGATCCTTTTGTATGAAAGTGCCTGCCCGGCCCTTCGCCTCAGTATCCACCCCGACGTTTAACAGTTGTTCTGCGTCGGCTGAATCAACTCGGGACAGTTCACTTACATATTCATGGCTCTCAGCATGGGTCTCGTAGTCTTCAAAATTCACATCTCTGGCATTCTCTAATTCGAACATCTCACACACTCCTCATAGCCGTATTCTCTTATCCATTTTAATATTTCTCTTGCATTCCTTGAGCAGCACAGAACACCGTCATAAAGGACCTGGCCCCTGTCCGCTGTTATATAATTGAGGATATGGCCCGTATGCGTGATGACCAGCGCAGATTTTGTCTGATCCGCCTTATGAGATATATCTCCTCTGGGGTATTTTGTCCCCTTGTGCAACAGGGAATTTATCGTGTCCCCCACAAGAACAATGCTTTCAAGGTCCACGCCGGACTCCGGCTCGTCCAAAAGAACAAGGTCCGGCTGCTGTGCCAGCAATTGGAGCAGTTCAGAACGCTTTATTTCTCCGCCTGAAAAATTATGATTGACATCCCGGTCAAGAAAATCTGAAAAATTAAGCTGTTCTGCCAACTCTTCAACATCAGCAGACTGGTCTTTGTTGCAGATTTCGACAAGGGCTCTTGTTTTCAGCCCGTTAATCGTTGGAGGTCTCTGAAAGGATACGCCGATACCGAGGAGTGCCCGCTCATGGATGGGCATATAAGTGATGTCCTCCCCCTTGAAAATAATCTTTCCGTGGGTCACTTCATAACCGGAAAATCCCATCAGCGTCATCATCAGACTGGTCTTGCCGGACCCGTTCGGTCCGAAAAGTATATGGGTTTCTCCTTCTGGAATCTCCATGTTGACATTTTTCAGTATTTCTTTTCCGCCGACTCTGACTCTGAGTTCTTCAATATGTAACATATCATTTCACCTTTTTTCGATGTTCGATGTTTGATGTTCGATGCGTAAACTTGAAATAGCATCCAGCATCCAGCATCAAACATCAAACATCAAACATCAAACATCAAACATCAAACATCAAACATCAAACATCAAACATCAAACATCAAACATCAAAAAAAATGGCCAGAGCAGTTCATAAGCCGAATTCTGTTCCTGATCCGGATTACTCAGGATCAGGTGACGATCATTCATCTGTGGATGCCAGTTGCCCGGCATCTCTTGCAACCTACCCGGGAACTCGGGCGGGCAACCCTCGGACGTTCCTCTATTTGGTCTTGCACCGAGTGGGGTTTACAAAGCTTCCCCAGTCGCCCGGGGAACTGGTGCGCTCTTACCGACACCATTTCACCCTTACCTCCGGAACGCTGAATTCAGAAGCATGAATTCATCCTTCATCCTTCATCCTTCATTCTTCCCAATGAGGCGGTATATTTTCTGTTGCACTTTCCTTCGCGTTGCCACGACTCCGCGTTACGGAGCACCCTGCCCTGCGGTGTTCGGACTTTCCTCCGGATCAAAATGAACCGGCGATCGTCTGATCTGCTCTGACCGGAATTTCATCATTCACAATTCACAATTCATCATTTGTCAATTGGAAGGTTTCTCCCAATAAATAATCCTCTGACAATATGGACAGGATTCTAATTTGTCAAGACGCTGAAGATCATTGTACATCTGTGGCGGAATATTCATATTGCATCCCTCACATATCGCATCCTTCACACGCGCGATTGCGCTCCTGCCTGTCATTTCCTTTACCATATTGATTTTCTTCAGTAATCGTGGGTCCATCCTTTCGGAAAAAGTGCGCCACTCTGTGTGAAGCTTGGCAAGCTTTTTCTTTTCCCGAGCAGATTTCTGCTTTATCGTATGCTTTTCGACAGCTGTCTGGTCTTTAAGCTGCAAATATTCGTCTTTTTTCGACGCAATACTTTTTTCCGCCTCCTCTGTCTGATTCAGACATGCGATCATCTCATCTTCGAGCTGAGAATTCTTTGCCTTTAAATCATCAATTGTCCTTAGCAACAACTGATACCCCTCGTTTGTTTTAATAGACCTTAAATTTTCCTGATTCTTTTCTATGTTAAAGATATTATCTTTCACATCCGCTTCATAAGAGCGATATTTTTTTCTCAGCTCGTCAAGCAGAGATGATTCAGCCTCCAAGGTCTGTTCAGACACACTCAGCTTGGTATCCAACTCGTCAGCTTTCTCAGATACGCTCTTGAGTATGACACTGATACGGCTGGTTTCAGTTTCGATTTTTTGGAGTTTTATCAGAATATCTATTTGTTCATTCATCCATTTTTCTCCCGCCTGACTTAGTTACAAAAAACCGGCTTGGTTAAAATTCGGCGGCTAACCTAAGCCGGAACGAATTATGAATTATGAATTATGAATTATGAATTATGAATCAGACCTTCCTCAAACTTCATCCTTCATCCCTCATCCCTCAAACTTCATCCCTCAAACTTCATCCTTCAGATTTCCTTCCTCAGACTGACACAAACGGTTCTTTTTCAAGTCTGCATGCCTCAACAGTTACATCCATCCCGGCTTCATGCAGAATTTTACCCAGCCGGTCTGCAAGGACCTCGACAATCATAAACTCTGATGCAAAATGTCCGATATCAATAAGCCCGCGTCCTTGGGCTTCCGCGTCCCTGGCATCATGATACCGCAAATCTCCGCTGATATAAACTTCAGCCCCGGATGAAAAAAAGATGTTCATCAGGCTGGAACCGCTCCCTGTGCAGAGTGCCGCCCTAGTTACGGGCAAATCCGGTTTTCCTGCAACTTTTACAGATTCAAGTCCCAATATTTCTTTGATCTTCAGGGCAAAAGATGCCAGATCCATTTTTTCATCAAGCTCACCAATGCGCCCGAGTCCCTGTATTCTGTTTGAATCCGGAATCCGGAATTCGGAATTTTGAATTGGATACACATCGTAAGCCATGGTTTCATAAGGATGAATGTCCTTTATGTATTCAGTAACGCGCGTAACATCATTTTGCGCCACAACTGTTTCTATTCTGACCTCATCTGCATGGGAAATTTTACCTGCCTCGCCGGCAAACGGCTTTGCCCAAGGTCCTGGCCTGAATGTGCCTTTGCCTCTGTTTCTGAATGAACAGCATGAATATTCACCGATGCTTCCCGCACTTGTTTCAAAAAGAGCGTTCAGAATCTTCTGCTCATATTCAGCCGGAACATAGACAACCAGTTTGCAGATTTCCGGTTCCATGGCCTTTCCCAGAGTTTCCAGATTTTTGAGACCGATTTTGGATGCAAGGACATCATTGACACCGCCTGCCACGTTGTCAAGATTGGTATGTGCTGAAAATATGGCCATCTGATGCTGACTTGCCATAAGGATGATGGAACCTGCGGGTGTGCTGAAATCAACGGACTTCAGAGGTTTGAATATCAGGGGATGGTGGGTGATTAAAAGATCAGCGCCTTTTTCAGAGGCAGCAGCCATCACATCAGGAGTCGGATCCAGAGCAACCCAGACACGTCTGACAGGCCAGTCTTTCTGCCCGACCTGAAGCCCTGCATTGTCCCATGTTTCAGCAAGCCGGGACGGGGCAAGGGTTTCCATTATCCTTATAATATCTGCAACAGTTACAGTCATATTGACTCAAATCCAAAAAAAAGAAACCAAGTTTTTTAAAAACTTGGTTTCTTTAAACTTCCAGGCAGAAAACTTTGCCCCTTTACTATATTGTTTGTCGTTGTTATACAATTTTCTTGTAACATATAAAGATAGTTGGGAAATCTTGACATTCTTCATTTTTCAGTCTGCCTTAACATAAAACCATTTTGCAAATCGTTCTGAACGACCACTTTTTGTTTTCTGGTAAGGATGCCGAAATTTTCAGGACAGCCGCCCCATTTTTTTTAAAAAAAGAGCAGATAGCAACCGCTATTTTGACAAATCCTCTTTCAACCCTTTAGATATGGCGTTCAGTATTATTTCAAATCAGGATATGGGCCCATCTGGGTTCGAACCAGAGACCATCCGGTTATGAGCCGGGGGCTCTTCCAACTGAGCTATGGGCCCGTGAATCAGCCTGAATAAATCCCTTCTAACTTCATAAAAACATTTTGTCAAGCATTAAATATTTTTGGTTGGGTTTTTTCACTTTTAATAATCAAGAAAACTCTTCAGCCTCCGACTTCGGGTCGGATGCCTCAGTTTTCTCAGGGCCTTGGCCTCAATCTGCCTGATCCGCTCACGGGTGACTGCAAAATCCTGCCCCACCTCTTCAAGGGTATGGTCCGCCTTTTCCCCGATGCCGAAGCGCATACGCAACACCTTTTCTTCACGCGGGGTTAATGTGGCAAGGACTTTCCTGGTCTGTTCAGCGAGGTTCAGGCTGACAGCAGCATCCGAAGGGAGCATGAATTTTTTGTCTTCTATGAAATCTCCGAGATGGCTGTCTTCCTCCTCGCCAATGGGGGTTTCCAGAGAAATCGGTTCCCTGGCAATTTTCAGGACCTTCCGCACCTTGTCCAAGGGAATTTCCATTTTTTCGGCAATCTCCTCAGGCGTAGGCTCACGCCCGAGTTCCTGCACCAGATATCTGGAAGTACGGATGAGTTTGTTGATGGTTTCAATCATGTGGACCGGAATACGAATGGTTCTTGCCTGATCTGCAATGGCCCGGGTGATGGCCTGCCGGATCCACCAGGTCGCATAAGTGCTGAACTTGTATCCCCGGCGATATTCAAATTTGTCCACCGCCTTCATCAGACCGATATTCCCTTCCTGTATCAGATCCAGAAACTGAAGCCCTCTGTTGGTATATTTCTTGGCAATACTGACAACGAGGCGCAGATTGGCCTTGATCAGCTCGCTTTTGGCCCTTTTTGCCTTGGCATGCCCCTCATCAACACCTGAAATAATGCGCTTCAGGGTCCGGCACTTTGCCTTGATGAGCCTTTCTTTTTCCTCTATCTGACTCCGGACAATCCTGATATCCTGAAATTGTGAGACGATTTCGTCTTTTTTCAGGTCACAGCGGTATTGCGCCCATTGAACAAAGTGATGTTCGCTTTCCAACTGAGAACATGCCTCTGACAGGGGGGCATTCACAGTGCCCGCACTCATCAGCATCCGTTTGCCCATGTTATCAAACCAGTCTATCTGATCCCTTATAAGTTTTTCAATCTTCTCAATGACATCGTTTTCAAAACGCCAGTCTTTAAGCAGATAAAAAATTTTATTATTCCGACGTGTGATATATCTTTTGAGCTTGCGCTGCTGGTCTGATTCCAGTTCCCCTAAGAAAAGTTCTCCACGAAATTTCCTGTTTTCATCGTAAAGTTGCCGGATTCCATGGATGGTCTTTAAAAAGGACTCAATCTGGACCGCTTCATCAACATAAGTGTCCCCCTCATCAATGTCTCTGAGAACATGTTTCGAGCGAAGCTCTCCCTCCTCAATATGCCTGCCAAGCCTCATGATACATTCCACTCCGGTGGTGGTTTCAAGGAGTGATTTCAGGGCTTCCTGCTCACCCGCCTCTATCTTTTTGGCAATGACCACCTCTTCTTCCCTGGTCAGAAGATTGACAAGACCCATCTCACGCAGATACATTTTGACAGGGTCGGTGACTGAACCGAAATCCTGAGTAGCAGCAGCATCAGCCGCGTCGGTGGTCTTTTTCTCTTTGGTTTTTTTTATACTATCCGCTACTTTTCGTTTTTTCTCATCTACACTTTCAATGTTAAGGTCATCAAACAGGATGAGTGTGTCGTCAATCTGATCCGGAGCCAGCATATCGTCAGGGAGCACACCGTTAATTTCATCATAAGACAGATAGCCCTGTTCTCTCCCTTTGGAAATCAGTTCCTTCAGGGCATTTTCATTGATAGTCTTACCTTTGGGTTTTGCAGCGGATTTTTTTGTCATATAAATAGCCTCCTGCTTATCTTAAAGCTTAAAGCTTAAAGCTCAAAAGACTGAATCTTTTCCGAAACAGCCTTACTGTCTTATTCCGGCCTGAATCTCTTTTTCCCTCTGAAATTCATTTCCAATCGAAAGCATTTCTTCATGGTCATCTGCTGCTCCCATTTTCTGTACCAAAAAAGCGGTTTTGCGTCGGTTTCGGATGGATTCAAATTGTGCGATCAGACTGAGACACCCCTCACGGGTCCAGGCATCCTCTTTCATTGCCAGGGAAGTCGCCATATCCCTTTTTTTTTTGTCATCCATTAACCCGATCAGTTCCGACACCCTGCCGTCTGAACCATTATTATGTTTTAAAATTGTCTGGCATACAGATTTAAGGGTTTCATTCTCAAAATCCTCAATCAGATTCCGGTGATGTATTTCAGTCAATATTTCAGGGAACTGAAGCATCATGGAAGTAATCTGCTGTTCAATTCTGAGGGCGGGAGAAGAAAGCGGTCCGTCTGACAGCTGTTTCGGGGGATAATGCTGACGGGACAGTCCTTTCTTTTTATTTTCAAAAATTACCTCCCTCACCTGTTCCAGAACTGCTGACTCATCAACATGGATACGGTCTGCAAAATCCTTAATGTACAATGATCTTGCCACACTGTCATGGACAGATGCCAAGGAGCCTTTCATCTCCGAAAGGATACGAATTTTCCCCTCAACAGAAAGCCCGTGCTTTTTTATTGCAGCGTCCAAGAGGAAAGACATGGCAGAAAGCGCTCCTTCTGCAGCATCTGTGAAAGATTCAGGGCCGAATTCAAAAAGATATGCATCCGGATCATATCCTGAAGGCAGGACAAGGATACGGACATCCATATTTTCTTTCCTGAAAGTTCCGATGCTCCGCTGGGCGGCCCTGATGCCTGCCTCATCTGAATCATACACAAGGATGACCTCGCGGACATATCCTTTAAGAAGACGGACATGCTCCGGGGTGATTGCTGTCCCGAGCGTTGCAACCGCGTTTTCTATTCCATGCTGATAAAGGGACAGCACATCAACATACCCCTCAGTCAGATAAGCAATGCCGCTCTGCCTGCATTTCTGCTTTGCCCTGTGCAGACCGTATAAGGACCGGCTTTTGTTGTACAGAGGCGTTTCCGGGGAATTATAATATTTGGGACGTTTGGGATTGGAATTGTCCGTCACCCGTCCGCCAAAGCCGATCACACGCATCCCCACGTCAAAGATCGGAAATATGATCCTGTCCCAGAAGCGATCATAAAACCGTCCGTTTTTGGAGCCGATCAGGCCTGCTTTTTCCGCCAGTTCGCGGGATATCTCTTTCTGCAGGCAATAATTTGTAAAATTATCCCAGCCGGAATCATATCCGATATGAAAAGCGTCAACTGTCTCTTTTGTCATGCCCCGTTTCTTCAGATATGTCATTGCTTTTTCCCCTGCGGGACTGTTCAGCAGGGAATGGTGAAAAAAATCAGCAGCCTGTCTGTTGACGGCAAAAAGATTTTCCCGCTCATCCATGCGCTGTCTCTCCTCCGGGGGCATGGTCTGTGTCGGAATTTCAATGCCATAGCGTCGGGCAAGTGTTTTTGCAGCTTCAGGAAACGAAACGCCCTCCTGTTTCATCAGAAAGCTGAAAACATTTCCTCCCGTACCGCACCCGAAGCAGTGAAATATCTGTTTTTCAGGACTTACTGTGAACGAGGGGGTTTTTTCGGTATGAAACGGACAAAGCCCCTTGTAGTCTTTTCCTGCTTTTTTCAGAAGTACGGATTCTGAAACAATTTCAACAATATCAGCAGCGGACTGGATATCCGTAATTTTATCTTTCGGGATAAAGGCCAAAAAAAGACGAGCCTCCTTCAATATGCAAACGTGATATGCAACTTTAATTTCAGACACGGAAAAGTTCGTAGTTCCGCCTTTAGGCGGCAAAGTTCGTAGTTCCGTTCGTAGTTCCGCCTTTAGGCGGCAAAATGAAGGATGCCAGATTATCCGTGTATCCGTGGCTTATGTCCTTATAAAAAATTTCACATTATGTCAAATAACTGAAAACAAAAGAAGGGCCTCCAAATTTTCAGCAAAACTACAGAATAATGTCTGAGGTTGCTTTTGTCAAGACCGATTCAAAAAATGTAGGTGGGTGCAGCGCAGCGAACCCACCAGAAATTTCAAATTTCAAATTTCAACTATTTTGAAACTGCTATGGCTTCTCTGAGGTCCAGGGTTCCGCTGTATATCGCTCTTCCGGTGATGACACCGACAACGCCTGCCTTTTCCAGAGGCATCAGGTTTT
>Ga0190284_1001441_pt1 | contig 10658 bp, 6 predicted proteins | sample 48691812_MG_FD_161668 | JGI IMG/M metagenome (GOLD analysis project Ga0190284, IMG submission 161668) | Hydrothermal vent microbial mat bacterial communities from Southern Trench, Guaymas Basin, Mexico - 4869-18-1-2_MG | ecosystem: Environmental > Aquatic > Marine > Hydrothermal vents > Microbial... | reverse complement strand
CACAGACAAGCGCGCTCTTAAGGCGTCGCAAAAGGCTGCCCGTGACATACAAAAGGATATAGATAAGCTGGCCGCTGTCGTCAAAGCGCTAGGCCAAACCGAAGGCGACGCGGTTGACGAATTGGCGCGCTTGACCGCCGAACTGAATCGTCAGGAAGTTGCCAACGAAAAAGCGGCGCAAGGTGTTCGTGGTTTAGCTAACGACTTGCGCGAAATTGACCAGGCTTCCCAGCGAGCAGCGTCTAGTGCATATGACTATGGCGACGCTTACCGGGCTGCGTCGGACCAGGTAGAACACTTTGGCGACGCGGCCTCGAATATCCGCTCTATTTCTGGCGCGATAGGTTTTTTGGGCGGCGATATAGGCACAGGCGTAGAACGTGTTATTAATGTCGGCGCTGAGATCATGGATGCGCGAGAGGGCATCACGCGCCTTGTCCCTGCTCTTCAAGCTATGCGCGGCGGCGCGGCGGCCACAGAAGCAGCCTCTACTGCGGCGGGTGTTGCTAGTACGGGAGCCAGTGTTAGTTTGGGAACATTGGCGGGTGCGGCGGCTATGGTGGCTGCTCCGGTGATAGCGATAGTGGCTATTTTGGGTCATTTTCGCTCTGAAGCGGCGCGGGTAGGAGAACAGACTCGCGTCCTAATTGGCGCACAGCAAGAGGCTATTGAGTTCGCCCGTCATGCTACTGAAGAGGAGTTAGAGGATCGCCTTTCGGCGCGCCGGGCGGAGATCGATGCCGCGAATGAAGAGATAGCGCGCCTTGACGTAATTGCTCAGGACGCCGAACGGCAACTTGCGGCAATGAACTTGGGTTGGTTCACTGGCGCGGCGCAGGCCATTTTCGGCGGCGGGGCCAGTTCAATAGACGAATTGACCGCCGCTATTGACAAACAGCGCGATATTGTTCTCGCTGCTGAAACAGAAATAGACGCTTTGGGCAGTACACGGGCGCAGGAACTCGCCGCTGCTAATTCCGCCGCCGAAGCCGAGGAACGCCTGGCCGAAAAACGCGCTGAAGCTACTGAAGCCGCCGAGCAAGCCGCCGCCGCCGAACGGCAACTAGCCGCTCAAAGCGCGGCGGCCCGCGTTGCCATCGAAATGGAAACCGCGCAACGCCTTGAGGATATGACCACCGAACAGGCCGAGGCGCGCCTATCACAAATAGAAATTGAGCGCACTGCTATAATGGGCGCTATTGCCGAACTCCAGGCGCTTGATACTGACGAAGCGCGGGCCGAAATAGAAACTCTCGCCCAACGCATGAATGCGCTGTCTGAGGAAAGTTCTACACTTAACCAAACGGTTATGCCCGCAATTGCGGCGCGGGAAGCTGAAGTACAGGCGGTACAGAGCCAGATCGACGCGGAAAATGAACTGGTCACGGCTCGGCAGCGGGTGGCGCAAGAGGCGCAGGCGATTGCCAAGATAACGGAGCGGGGCGCAACGGAACGCGCCAAGATAGAAGCCGAAGTTGCGGACGGAGTAGCCGACATCACCTCGCAAATTGAAGCGGCATGGGCGGAGTTGCCGGGCGCGCTTGCGGCTATTGATAGTGAGTACATGGCGGCCAGCACCGCGCGCGCTACCAAGTTTCACAAACAGGAAGCGCGCTTAGATGAAGACGCTAATGCCAAGCGCTTGCAACGTATTCGCGCCTTACAGGAAAGCCTACTACAGGCTGAAGAGGATAACGACGTAGTAGCCTTCATTCGGGCGCAACGGGCTGGCGAGCGCCAGTTAAGCGAAATGGACGCCAATGCGTCTAAAGCGCAACGCCGTCGCTCTGAGGACTTCATTGCCGAACAGGAAGCGCGCCGCGTTGAGCGCGCCGCCCGGATTGTAGAAGTGCAAGCGGGTATTGCCGAACGAATGGCGGCCTTAGAAAACGAACGCAAGGAACTAACTGACGGTCTCAAGGCCCGGCTTGATAAAGTCACAGACGCGGCTCAAAAAGAGATCAAAGCGCTACAGGCTGCCAACGCCGAAAAGCTACGCCAGCAACAGGAAGCGGACACCCGGCGTTTAGACCAACAGCGCCGCCTTGATGAAGCGCTGGCGAGAAGCGCGATAACGGCTCACCAACAGGCAATGGACGCAGTGCAGAGCATGGGTACCAGCATGGCCGCGCAGATGCGTAGTCTGGCAAGCCAGGCGCGGGGTACTGGCGGCGTTCCTACATCCTCTATGGCTGCTCGCCTTGCCCGCCTTCAGGCGCAAGGGGGTGCTGGTAGACGCGGCGGCAGGGGATTGGCGGGCGGCCAGGGTTACGCCGCTCAAATGAAGGCAGCTAGAGGCCAAAGTTTAACTAGCGCTATGTCCTCTAGTTTATTGAGAAGCCTGTCGGGGTATGGCTTGCCGACGCGGGGCTTTGCTTTTGGCGGTGTTGTGACCAGTCCAACCATTGGTTTACTAGGTGAGCGGCCCGGCTATAAGGACATTGTTCATTCTGTGCCGATGGGCGGTGGCATGGGAACGAACGTCACTATCAATCTTGGTAATATCGGCGGTGACGTGTCACGCGCTGAAGTGCATAACCTATTGAATGACGTGGGGCGGCAGGTAGTAGGCGCTGTGAGGCAAGCTCGCACGGGAGGTAGATAGCATGGCATTGACTCTAAGTGGCTACCGTCTGGCATTGGGAACTTTGACTCCGGCAGAGATTGACGCCGATGACGATTATGCCATTGAAAACTTCCCGCGCCAAAGTGACATGAAACCTGTACACCAATGGCGCAGGCCAGGCAATACTGCCGATGTGATCAAAGTTGAGGCCGAAATGGTCACGGCCTTTGACGGCAGCCGGGGCGGGCAGGGGGGCGCTGAATTCGCCTGGCCCTGGGAGCTTATGACGCCCGGCCAGATTGTCTACATGAATGACACCTTTTTCAATTTAAGCGCCGACTGGGACGCCGCTGTGACCGTAAGAACTTACAACCGGGCAACTGGCGCATGGGAATATTACACGGCGACGGCGCTCCGCCCGGTGGTTGACGAAATGGAAACGGTCGGCGGTAGCTATTCATATCCACTTCGCTTTATTGAAGGCACACAACTGACAGTGGGAGATGAAGACATGGCCTACGGAGAAATCTACGCAACAGCACAAAGCAACGTCAATCTGAGCACGACGCCCGCAAAACTGGCGATATTCGACACGAACGGCGAGTCGTCTTCCGACGTAACGCCAGACCATGCCAATGACCAGATCACAGTCACGACGGCAGCGACGTATCGGTGCCATTATGAATTTGGTATTGCGTTGGGCGCGAGCGATGATTCGGATTACACATTTCACTTCCGTATTAATGGCGTGGAAGTTTCGCCCGGTGCCGAATTTGCGCTGATGTATGACGGCAACTATCCCAATGATTTGCTGATTACCCGGACACGTCAGCTTGCCTTGTCCGCTAATGATGTCCTCACCGTTTATGGGGAGTCTACCGACGTAACGGGCAAGACAGTGGCGCTCCGCAATGCCGTTCTCAGCGTGGAACAGTGTCGAGACTAAAGCATGGCAATTTCTAGCGCAGACCTGGCTCTATTACGGGGCAACAAACACACCGTCAATCCTTGCGTCGCCGCATGGCCGCAAAAGATCGTCGGTACTGCGCTCCTCAACCAGACCTCGTTCTCATATCCGTTAGGACAACTGACAGTTGATAACCAGACGGCGGGCTGGTCTGATATACTGGTCGGGCAACGCTACGTGATACGCGAAGGGGACGGCGATTTTGTCACGTCAGGCATTGTGCGCAAGGTTCCGGCGGGCAACACGTTTTACATAGACGGTAAGAGTTTGGGCGATCCTGGCCGCCCGGAACGTATCGCCAGCCACCTACAGAACAATCAAGTTGTCACTGTCTATGAAGACTGGCCGTTGGTGACGTTGCTTTCTCGCATCAGTGGGCAGGTGTTCTACAAGCGCTTTGACGTTGCTTACACTGACGAAGGTAGCAATCCCGCGCCAGTTGTGAACCTCGGCGAGTGGCAGTATGCGGACGTGGCGTTAGGCGCATCGGCCACTTTTAGCATGACAGCGACAGCCGCGTGTTGGGCCAGCAAAACGGTTAGTAGCTACGCCTGGACTTTACCCAGCGGCGCGTCTTACGTTGGTGGCACCACGTCAACAGACCAGGCCATTCAATTCACTATGCCCGGCGGTTTTGGCGTCGTGACCTGCACCGTGACCGACAGCGGCGGCGCTAGTAAGCTGGCCGTTCGGCCTGTCTGGGTAAGAGAACCTTCCGGCGTGAATGAACCGTTCTCCCACTCGTTTCCTTGCGCAGTGGACAGCGACAGCCAGGATTTGCAAGGGCGCAATTTAACCTTGACGCCAGTGGGGGAAGCGAACCTACAAGAGGCGGTAGTCTATCCCGGCCAGGCGTTTATGGTTAGAGGGCGTGACCTGTACGCGGGCAGTGAGGCCAGCGCTGTTGTCTCGCACTTTGTAGGTTTTGCTGGCACTGGCGAGCATGATAGCACGCGCTTTAGTACCCGACTGGCGTTAGACTTGCAAGGCCCGTTTGCCGTGTTGGGCGCTATTCCAATGGTGCCTCAAATGATACGCGAGGTCGCCAGCCCTGCGCAGTGGACCGAGGTTAGCAATGGCCTGGCCGATTTGAACTTTGTGCTGTGGTACGTCTTAGAGCACCACTGCCCGAATATGCTGACTTTGTTTGACTTTCACATGGCGTCCCCGACGCCGCCAAAACGAACGACCTACGCCTTGAATGGCAACAGTGTAACGGCGCAGTTACAAGGTGTCGCTGCCGACATTGCGGCAAACATTGGTTGCGCGTCCGACGGTTCGCTTTACTTTTTGCGCGATCCGAACCTTGAGGACAATACATTCCGCAACGCGCTAGACGAACGCTGCACTATCGGCGCTGGCGATATTGTGGGCAACCTGTCCTACCCGGCCAATTACCGCGCTCCGATCGGGCAGCTTAAAGTTTACGCTTTCATGCTTGACGCCAGTAGCAATCCGGTGCCACTTGGCAGCGTCGCTCCTGGTAAGGCGCAAGGGCAGGGGGTAGGGCGCATACAAGGCGATGCGCTTCTGGTCAGCGACCAAGATGATTTGAACGAGAAGTCCGGCCACTTGCTGGCGCAAGAGAATGCGCCCACGCCTGAAGTCACGGTTCAGATGGACCGCAACTTTGACGTATTCGACCCGGCGCGAGACTTCCAGCGCTGGTATCGGCTGACCATCCCGGCGCAATACAACCCGCGTGGCGAGACGGTAGACTGGCGCACTTTGGTAACGCAAGTCAACCGCACTTGGCGCAACACTGACGCGGGCACTCCGATTAAGGAATTGTCGGTCACGCTTCAGCCGGAAACCTATGGACAACCGGGCGTGACGATCCCGATCCTTCAGGGCAACGCTGCCAACAGCAATCCAAACGCGGGCGCAACTTATAACAAACCAGAAATGTTTTTTGACCAGCGAGCCATGCGCGCCTTCGCTATGGCTTGGACTGGTAACGCTGACCTGGGCGCAACGGGAAACATAGGCGATGCGCTACCTGTTTGGGGTGATATTCAAGGTCCCTGGTCTGGCAACGTGAATGACCTGGCCTTCGACTATTCAAGCCCTTTCGTTTCGAGCGGTTTTGTGGAAGGCGCATTGGGCGCGTGGGCTGTCGTGACCAGTGGCACCAGTTTCGAGATATGGTACACCGCCGACGTTTTGGCAACGGGCACTTTGCTCTGGACACAGCAAGCATCCTACACGATGGGAGACAACACTTGTGTCACGTCGGCGCGTATTGCCCACAGCGACACGACGCTTAACACCCTGGCCGCCGCATGGCGTGAGCAATCTGGAACCTATGTAGTCTGGACAACGAACGGCAGCACATGGTCGGGGAGCGCGGTAAAGGTTGACGAAGCAACTGATTCAGACACGGGCAACGATGACGCGCCTTTCGGTTTGGCAATGGATGGTAATAACGCCATCACAACCGGGCGGCGCACCAATGGCACAACGGCCTACAGTCTCTATTACAGTGCATCGCCGGGCAGCGCATTCTCATACGTGCCTAACGGCCCGACCGCTTCACTTGCGCCTATCGGAACAATCAAGTTTGATAGCGATCTCGTGTACTGTTCGGTGGTCACACCTTATACCTATCGGCAAGCCGACCAAAACAGCACGGCCTACAGTGTTACGGTAAGCCGGACGCTGGCACAGTTGCATACACTAAACTCTATGCCAGATGATGGGCGCGATGTTTGGGGCGCGTACATTGAATACGCTGATGGGTCTGGTGGCTCGCCGCGCACATTCCCTCCCGGCACCTTGCAACTACGGGTACAGGTTGATTTAGATTCACCTGCTACCATTGCGGCCTTTCGTTTTCAGGTGCTGGCTGAAGATACTGAGGTCTTTTTCAACACATTTGACGTTGAGCTAAGAGCCTACAACGCCAGTAGCGTATTGCTTTACACCTTCACCGATGCGGCCTGCACTTTGACCAGGTTAACTGGTAACGTGTTTGTCGCTGTGCCTGGAACACCTATAGCCAGTGTAGATCACTTCACTATTTACGTGGATAACGCCAGTACGGTATCCCTGACCCTTACGCCTGGCAGCACGGAGCTTGACATTGGCATCCGAGACATTGCCGCCGGGCCTGACACGGCCATACTTTACAAGGTTGCCGCGTATGCTGGCACCGCCGTTTGGACCGACATAAGCCCGGCCAGTGACCGCGCCCCACAGTATCCCGGCGCGTTGGCATTCGACCCGGTATATCCTGGCCGGATTGCGGCGCTAGGCTTGAGTGGCGACGGCGCTAGTCAGGGCATGTATGAAACCATAGACGGCGGTTCGTCATGGTCAAGTCATGGCGCGGTGAGCACCAACTTGCATGGTCTTATGTTCATTGAAGACGTGGTTTTGAGTTGGGGCGTGGGGGCACTTGACCTTACGTTGTCCGGTCTGGCAAATGTGCCGGGCGATTCGCAGTTGGGGAACTGGGCCGATGCGTTAGGGGCCGTCGGGACAGTGTTGGGAGTTGAGGCGCTGCTATGACCGCATTCAACGCCGCCGCTTTTGAGGCTGCGCTTTTAGACGCTTTCGGTACGTCTATTCGAGACGGCAAGCGGGCGCGGTTGGGATACATAGACGCCAGTGGTGCTGCGCAACTGGCCGTTGCCGCAACCGACGCGCCACGCCTCAATATGTATTATGTCAGAGAAGCGGACGGCGAAAATCCGTTCGTGGGCATGGCGTCCAACACGGGCGGCGATAGAGGTGTTCCGTTGCCCGCACAATTCCTGATGTCTGGTATGCCCATCATCATTAAAGAGATTGCCCGCAATGACTGGCACATTGTCGGACTGGATAGCTTTGCCGCTTCTGAATTCATCGCCGACATAGCCTTGCAACCGCCAGACAACCCGACGCGCCTGGAGACGTTCCTGCCGGGCTTGCTTGACCAGACAGAGCCAGCGTCTATGAGGTGTCGAGTGATGGGCGCGCCGTATTCGGTAGGCGGTGAGCGCAAGTACATCGCCACTCAGGAAACGGCGGACTTTTCCGCATCGCCGCTTGACGTGAATGGCGACGCCATAGTGTTACCAACTGGCGACCTGACCGGGCGCTATATTCTGGTACAGGTTGTGTTTGAGACCGGGCTACTATCCTACAAACGAGGCGACGAATTCTCTCGCCGATACGTCACGTCACATTTGCTGGCTCACCAATATGATGGCAACGCCAGCGCTGTTACGCTATTCCCACAACCGGACGCGGGTTGTTTTAGGAGTGGCTATGCGCTACTATTAAAAGGATTGACGGCCATAAAGCGCGGCGAACATATCTGGACGTTACAGGATATATTTGCTCTAAGCGACGGCCCATCTGACTTTTTTGACAATCTGGTAGTTACCAATGGCAACGCGACCGTTGTTAACAATGGCGGCGCGCCCGTTTGGGCAAATGCGAGTTAACTATGACAAACACACATAGCACACTGGTAGACACCGAACTGCATGTTCCTGGCTACGTTCAAAGCGCCGATCCTGGCGCGGTTGGCGCGGGTATTGGCTGGATTGACACGTCCGGCGGTACCGGGAGTTGGGTCTGGAAGATCCGTAACGCTGCCGATGACGGTTGGGAAACGGCGGGCGGCGGCGGCAGCAGCGGCGCTCCAACTGATGCTACCTACATCACTCAGACGCCCAACGCAACGCTGACCAATGAGCAAGCGCTAAACGCCCTAAGCGATGGTTTGCTCAAACATGTATCAGGGGTAGCAGCGCAAGCGGTCGCCGAAACGGATTACGTCACGCCGTCCGGGTCTGGCACGCTTGCAAACAAGACGCTGACTACGCCTACGATTGCAGACTTTACCAATGCTGGGCATGACCATGCGGACGCTGCCGGGGGCGGGCAACTAAATGCTGGCTCAGTTTTCAACACTGGCTCATTGCCTCACGAGCGCGGCGGCCTTGAGGCGGACGTGTCAGCCTACACCGGGGCACCGCGCATCAATGCCGGGGCAACTTCGGACCTCGGTACAGGCACTACCGCGCAATTTTTGCGTGGGGATTACACCTGGCAAACACCCAGTAGCGGTGGCCTAGAACCTGAATCCTATTGGGGCGGTAACCTGGTCAAGAATTACCCGTCCCTGGAAAGAGCGGACGGTGCGCAACCGGAATGGTGGGAAGAATCAGGCAGCGGCACTTTGACCGAAGAAGACGCGACGGGCGAGACCATCGCGCAAAAGTATGAGCGCGTATTAAAGTTTGTTGTCAGTGGCGGTGGCGGTGGAGCGGATTACCTGTACCAGCGTTTTGTCCATGCCGACGAAAATGTGCTCGACGATAGCGTGACTCCTGTGAGTTTGGGATGCTGGGTGTACACCGCCAGCGCCGGAACTATCACGCTTCAGGCGTATAACGTAGGCGGGTCGGCCAGTTTAGGTACAGACACAACGACCACGACAGGTTCGTGGGTATGGCTAGAGATCACAAATGTGACCATTGGCACCACGAGCACTGACCTGCGTATCAGTCACAGTGCCAATAGTGCGACATTTTATGTCGCTATGCCGACGCTTAACGTGGGGGCAACGGTACGACCCTGGCAAGCGCGTGGCCTTCGCTATGTCGAAGACTACGCCGCCGATATTTTGCTTAAGACTCCACCAACCAACACGACGTACAACGATTTCGACAATAGTGCCAACACGTCACCATTGGCAGTGGCTTTCCATTTGGGAATGTTTCTGGAAACAAATGCTAGTGGCGCGGCAGTGGGTTACATACGGCGTAATGGGTCAACAGATGCGACTGGTGCGCCAGCGGTGCATAGCATTCCGGCATCAGATCGATCCATCAGCACCGATCCATTCGTTTTGTGCGATGACAGGCAGATCATCGAAGAGAAAGTAAACGACAATACCCGTATTTCCCAATGGTCATTTAGCCAGCGCGGATACTGGGAGTGGGAGTGATGCAAAAACATTACCAACACAAAACGAAAATACTCGACGCGCCAATGGGTCTGGGGCGCTGTCTCATAGATGCGGTTTCGCTGACAATGGACGGCAAGGCCCTTCCGTCAACGATAAACCTCAACGCCCGCGAAGGCACGGTGGCATATGTGGGCGAGGGCGCTCCCGGACCGTACCTGTTTGCGTTTGATCACTTCGCTCCTGCCGAAGTCACAGTCACGGCAGACAAGGCACAAATCACTGCCGATGGCGTAGAGCAAGTAATACTCACCGTTCGATGCGAAGATGTGCTCGAAACCATTGTCACGCTGGCAGTGTATTGCGATGACAAAAAAATCGGAACCTTCGATGTGGCTGTGACCAATGGCGCGGGAAGCGCGGCCAAAACAATCGCTGTGTTGGGGACGTATGTATACCGCGCTGACAGAGACACTTTAGACGCCACGTGGGGAATCACCAAGTTTTCAGATGCTGGCGCGGCCATTGTAGAGGCGGTGTGATATGCCGAAAATTGTGGATGGAAACGTAGAAGCAACACAAGATGATCGTGCAAAATCAGACGTTGGTCGCTATCTGACTGACTTACGGGGTCTTGATCCGCAAGACGCCGCTTTCGCAGTCTGGGGACGTTTTCGGGCAATACAGGAAGGCTTGACGCCCGCCGAGGCGAAAGCGCAAATCTACAATCGAGCGACAGCGCAAGCGTATTGGCTGGCGCTCCCGACAGTGGAGGCGATGACGGCAAAACAACGCCAGCATTTTGGACGCGACATTCAAGCAACGGTTAATTTGTTGGCTTTGATGCTGTCACTGATTTAGAGGAGCAACTGTGACTAAAGACGAAATCATTTCCGCTGTCGGTTGCGGTGTCGCGCTCTTTCTCATGGCTGTTGCTTGTATTGGCTCGACACTGATGGTGTTGGGGTTGTAACGGGGTAGGGCGCTCGCCCTGAGACTGAGCGCAAAAAAGCGTGGGGGAAAATGGACAACTTTAATCCTGATGTACTCGTAGCCATCATTGCTGCTATAGGCGGTCTCTTAGCTATTTGGGCGCAATATCGCGCCACAAAAGCTACTCAAAAAGCCGCCAGTGCAGAATTGGCAGTCGAGGCAGCAAGAAAATATACGTTGCAAGCAATGGATACCGTCGCTGGGCAATATAGGAGCTTGATAGACCAGCAAGA
>Ga0190284_1001440_pt1 | contig 10660 bp, 7 predicted proteins | sample 48691812_MG_FD_161668 | JGI IMG/M metagenome (GOLD analysis project Ga0190284, IMG submission 161668) | Hydrothermal vent microbial mat bacterial communities from Southern Trench, Guaymas Basin, Mexico - 4869-18-1-2_MG | ecosystem: Environmental > Aquatic > Marine > Hydrothermal vents > Microbial... | reverse complement strand
TTGGACATACCCTGTCCCCGGCTGGGTTATCGGGAAGGACATCGGCTTTGATTTGATGGCAGGGGTTTCCATACCTCTATATATGAACACAACTGACTGAAAAATACTGAACAGTTTTCTTCTCAGATTTCAGGAAATCCTGAGTTTCCAGAAATCTGAGAAGAAAACTTAAAAATAGCAAAAGGAGATTTTATGAGGATTATCGGTATCACCTTATGCGTAATCGCATTTCTCCTCTTTTCAGCAAGATTTGATGCTATTGGACATCTCCTTATAATGACAGGGGGCCTTTTAATAATACTTAGTTCCGATCCTCCTAAATTATGAAACGATAAGCCGGAAACAGGGCGGGGAAGTCCGTTACTATTTTTATGACGGGCACGGCTCTGTGAGACAACTTACGGATGCATCCGGAGCGGTGACGGACAGCTATATCTATATGATGCATTCGGGAATCTGAAGGATCATCTCGGAGACAGTGACAACAGATATCTGTATGCCGGGGAGCAGTATGACCCGGATGCGGGGCTGTACTATCTGCGGGCGAGATATTATGATCCTGAGAGCGGGCGTTTCATGACGCATGATCCTTATCGGGGGAATCCGGATGATCCGGTCACGTTGCACAGGTATCTTTACGGGAATGCGAATCCGGTGATGTACATTGATCCGAGCGGAGAATTTTCGATTGCAGGCGCTGCACAGACAATGGCGACTCTGATGCTGATAACACAGCTTTACAACAATGTTTCTCACAATATATCTAATCTGAAACCAGTTGTGTGGGACGGTCAGTTATATGTATTGCAATATTCCGGCGGAGGAAAATCATGGTTCCGCGGATACGGCCCCCAGATCGGAGCCAGTTTTCTCGTTGTCCATCTTTCAACAGATGCCTACGGAGGGGCTTCGGGCACATATCTGATATTCACTGTGGGATTAACTGTGGACAACGGAGGACCCGACTGGTCGCTAAATAAGCTTCAGGTTGAAACTCCGGGAATATTCAAAGCCAACCGGGAGCTTCTTCAGGGGCCTGTCAATTTCGGGTCATTGGCAGTCTGTTATAAACCAGGGTGGCTATCTCCATCCCCTCCGGGCATTGTCGGTGCCGGTGCCACATATCTGATCATGGGAATGGGCAGAGTTACCAGGATAGGATTCAGTCCGATATGGGGAGACGATAACGGCTTTGATCTGCAATGGGGAATTTCCGCCAGAATAAGAAACGACTAACAGGGCATATCTGACAGAGAGAGGGTGACGATGCCACCCTCTCCACTTTTTGACAGCATGAATCACTATGTGCCTGTTTTTCATAGTGAGAAGATCGAAAATAAGCAGATCATATTCCTTTGCAGGAAAGGATAAAATGGATTATTATGATAAGGATCAGGGAACATATTTCTGGGCACTGTTTGTGTCTGCAATCATGTTCCTCTCCGGCATTCTGAAGGTTGTTGACGGTGATTTTGTGGGGGCCTTTATCTTGTCAGGCATGTTGGTTCCGCTTACATTACTCTTGTTTCATGATTTCCTGATCAGCAGGGAATCTGTGGCAACAAAAGGAAATACCGTGTCTGATTTGAAAAAAGGTTCGGCAACGCCTGATATGGGAGAATCTCTTCTCAAGAAAGTGACATATCCGGCGATTTTGTCAGTCATACCGGGAATAGCAGGTTCTCATCTGTTCTCATACGGATTCAGAAAATATCAGACCTTTGACAGTATTTTCTTCGCTTCCGTCAGATTCGCCCTGCCTTACGCAGCGGTTCTCGGTGTCATATCCGCAACTGTCATTTTTAAATACTTTGTATTCAGGCTGATCAGAAATAAATGCGGCATACATAATATGATAACATCTTTTTATGTTATAATATTTCTGTCAGCATTTTACTTCATGGCTTTCACAGTTGTCTTCATGGGAATATTCTCCTTCACCAACGGATTTCTTGACACATCCCCCGAAAAAACCCATACAGTTACGGTGACTTCAAAAAAGATCATTAAACACCGGTGTTTTGACACCTTTCGCTGGGACCTTACTCCGACCGGTTTTGTATTCTTTGAATCATGGGAAAAAGACAGACGTGTGAGAGCACTCCCAGTTTCCGATCTTTATGATCACATTGAGAAGGGAGATATTATGTCTGTCACTGTCAGAGAGGGGTATCACCGGTTTGAATGGATCATGTCATACAAAAAAATGATTCCAGAATAAAGATTGAGGTCTGATCCGCCGGCAGAAGGGCTGAGGTGACGGACACCCTCGGTTACGATGCGGCCGGCAATCAGGTCAGCATGACCGATGCCGAAGGCCGCGCCGTGAATTCTGAGTACGATGTGCTGAACCGGCGTGTGAGGACGGTTTACTCTGACGGAAGCCTCACGGAGACCGAATACAGCGAATGCTGCGGTCAGAAAGCCTCGGACACGGATCAGGGCGGGAAGGTCACGAGATATGAATATGATGCCGCAGGCCGCCTGAAAGACGTGATTCAGGTCGCCGAAAGTGCGGAATTCAGAACATCCCACGGCTACGACGGGGTCGGGAACAGACGATTTCAGACGGATCCGAACGCCAACACGACCGAATGGGAGTACGACAATCTCGGAAGAGTCGCCAGCCGGACGTTGCCCCTCGGCATGTCGGAAAGCTTCGTGCATGATCCGAACGGGAATGTCACGGAGAAGAATGATTTCAACGACGACAAAATCGTTTATGAATACGATGAGAACAACCGGACTGTAAAAAAGACGTATCCCGACGGATCGGAGGTCTCTTTCACATACACGCCGACCGGGCAGCGGGAGACCGTGACTGACAGCGGAGGCACGACGGCTTACGCTTATGATCTGAGAGACCGGGTGAAAGAGGTCACGAATCCTGACAGCACGAAGATATCTTATACTTACGATGATGCGGGCAACCGCACATCCGTGACCGTTCCGTCAGGCACGACGACTTACACTTATGATGCTCTGAACCGTCTGAAGAGGGTCACCGATCCCGACAACGGCGTTACGACTTACACTTACGACAGAGTCGGGAACCGGAAGAGCGTGACTTACCCGAACGGCACGGTTGCGGAGTATATGTACGACAGACTGAACCGGCTCATAAAGCTTGAAAATCGGAATGCGTCGGGCGATCTGATCTCCGGATACATTTACACACTCGGCCCGGCGGGCAACCGTCAGCGGGTCGAGGAAGTTCATTCGGGAAGGGTCGTGAATTACACTTATGACGACCTTTACCGGCTGACGGAAGAGAATATCACTGATCCGGTTCTCGGAAATGAGATCATTTCGTACACTTACGACAGCTTCGGGAACCGCCTGAAAAAGACCGATTCCTCCGGCACGGTCAGTTATTCGTATGATGACAATGACCGCCTCGTTTCCGAGGGGAATGTCACATACACTTATGACGACAACGGGAACATGCTGACGAAAAGCGACGGCACGGACACGGTTTTTTACAGCTATGATTTTGAGAACAGACTGACTTTCGTTCAGGGTCCCGACGGCACCGCCGAGTATGTTTATTATGCCGACGGGATCAGGGTGCGTTCTGTCACTGACGGCGTGGTCACGAACTATCTCGTGGATAAGAACAGAGCCTATGCTCAGGTTCTCGAAGAAAGAGACGGATCGGGTTCTCTGACAGTCAGCTATGTTTACGGCGATGCTCTCATCTCTCAGAAGCGTGGCGGCTCGGTTTCGTATTATCATTATGACGGGCTGGGCAGCACGAGAGTGCTGACTGATGCTTCTGCGAATGTGACCGATACCTATATTTATGAGGCTTTCGGCGAGTTGACTGATCACATCGGGAATACGGAGAACAACTATCTGTTCACGGGTGAACAATATGATCCGAATGCGGGGTTTTACTATCTGCGGGCGAGGTATTATGATCTGAAGTCGGGCAGGTTTGTATCTGCTGATTCATTTCAGGGAGAGACGGATAAGCCGGCTACGTTGCATAAATATCTATATGCCGGTAATAATCCGGTTATGTTTTTTGATCCGGACGGAATGTATATGACTCTTATCGGACTTATGGCTTCCATGGAATTGGATCAGCATATTAAAAAATTGGACCATGCCAGAGCGGTGAGACAGACCAGACAGGGGTTCAGAAAGTATTGCAAAAGGGTCGCCTGTGCAATGGACAGTTATATCAAAGAATATGATGTGCTGAGGTTGGAAACAAGAGGAACTCCGTACGCCGCACATCATATTTTTCAGGATGCTGATATGAAGCTTCTGTTTAAAAGCATATACACAAAAGGCATTGGACTGGCGATGCCGGTCCTGGGTAAATACGGGCAAAAATTTTCCCCGCACTGGATATTGAACAGAACTCAGCACCAACACAGAAAATCCGGCGATGTCATCAATGTGGCGAGATGGGGACTTGTCGCAGCCGGCTGCAACAAGAGGGATGCTGATGAAATTGTTGAGTTCGTTGAAGAATCTTTTGATCTGATGAATATTATTTTTTAACCGGCAAACCTGTGACTTTTTGTACCGCAACTTATTATTGACAGGGCATCAGAAATGCCCCGACCGGATTGGTGAATTCGCCATGTTCGTTTTGGATTCACCAATCCGGGGCGGTACAACAATTCATAAGACTTCCCATATCGGAAGCAAGTCTTTGAATCTGTCAGGAGCCGGGGCGATTCCAATTTTTCGGGGTACAGATACAGGAGTCAGAAAGGATGGGAAAAAATGAATTATAAAGATAAAACTGCCGCATTGGAATTTTTGTCAAAGCATCTCACAATTCCCTCGGATCATGATATGTCAGATGAGGATTTGGATATTTATGGCGAACTTGCTGAATTCCTTGCTGAGCATCCCAATGATGAATGCATACCTTTAATAGTTAATTCATACAGAAGTCACAGCAGCGCATATCTGGCTGAGGTGTTTGCAAAGGTTTTGGCAGAACAGAATCAGAAGGTTTTGAATCAGCATATTATTGCGGCCCTGAAATCGGAGGATATCGGTCAGAGAGAATCGGGTCTTTTTTTTGCAGTGGAATTTGCATCGGATGATTTTGTCAGGCCGCTGACTGAAATTCTGAGGGACGGGAAATCGGGTGACAAAATTGTCAATGATGCTGTCTCGGTATTGGAGGCAGTCAGGACAGCCGATACCAATTTGAACATTGAGGAAATTATTGAAAAAGAATTTCGGCAAAGTTCAAGATGGAAACATATCTCTGAGCTTCGGAACGGCATTGAATTTCAGTCACTTATAAGAAGTATCAACTGGGAGGCCAGGAAAGCGTTGGAAAAGAAAGATTACAGAAAAGTGACGGAACTGTTAGGCCCCTATGACGGTGAACTGCCGAAATCAGCTCAGAAAAAATTGGACATTGCAAAAATGAATATAACGGAAAAATAGTCATACAGGTATGAAACGCCGACTCTCTGTTCAGACAGTATCCTTTCATCTCTGAAAAAAGCGATTCCTGGGGTGTTTGGGTGTGTTTGGGGTCGGACCAAGCCAACATGCTGTAATTTCAGAAGAAATGCCTCGAAAATAGGCGTTTTTTGGCCTTAAAACCCCATTTTTGGAGGCAAAAACATCACTTTAAGAATTCACTTCCCTGAAATCGTTTTTTTAAAGCGACCATTTTGCCTCTGAAAATGGCTGTTTAAGCCGAAAAAACGTCCGTTTTCCGAGCATTTTTTCTGAAAAAACAATGAGATGGTTTGGTCCGACCCCATCCTCCCCATCATGGCTGTGGAAACATGAAGGTTTGGGTCATACAGTGGAAAGACATGTGATGGTCAATAACAGATATCTGAAAAGCCGTCTGAAAAGCAATTCGAGTATACCTATGGCTTCCAGATATGCAGACTTCAAAACTGCCGAAGAAGTTATTGAAAGGACAATTCTGGCTAACAATCAGCGGGTTATGAACTGGCTTAACAACGGCAGGACGAAAGGTAAGCTTCAACTGAACTATGCCGGTGACGGAAGAACAGCCATAGGGCGGGGTTATCTCCGAGGAGAAAGGAAGTCGAGACCTTTATACAATGCCAAGGTGGTTTTGAAAAAAGACGGTACGCCAAGAGGCTATTATGTTCTCACATCATTTCCTGAATTGTAGGCGATTTCGGATCGGGCACTGATTTGTTTTAATGGAATTTTGAGAAGACAATCAGTGCCGGAATCAGGTGTTGAAGTCACATACGCCCTAAACTGAAGAATCAATATTCACCAGTTCACAATTTGCTCGGTTCAGATCAGCAAATCCGAAGTCCCCTTCGGATCTGCCAATCCTGCCGGCGCAGGTAAGTTGAAATTGTGAACTGGTGACATTGACAATTCTGTTTGTTGTCTTATGATTCGGGCTATGGTTTCGCTTTTTATCATAATAAAATTTAAGAATTTACTGATTTGGGAGTCAGAACATTGAATGAAATCAATTCCATGGATATGGAAAATATGGAAAAAATTGTTCAGGAGATAAAAATTGTCCGATCCTGTGGTGCTGCTGTGACCTGTTCGGTAAGATATGACAGCACATCTGATATCAGCAACTCATATGAAATTTTGAAAAAAATCGACAATTTTGTCAAATCATTCGGTTTTTCAGGTTTGGATCAGTATTGGGTTGAAGTTGATGTGGTCAAGTCGCTGAAAATCCTGACTGATATAATTCACAAGGATATTGCCTATGGAAGTATGATAACAGACAAAAAGACTGCCAAAAGGCTTGCAAACCGTTTTTTGTCTGTTTTTGAATCTTCCTTCAGGCCATTTACAAACGGAAACCTGATTATTCCTGATGCTGATCCCAAAGACACTGAGGGAGCCTGGATGGAAATCAGTGATTCCACTTTTGATACGGGCATTGTTTGCATTGACAACAAAAAAATGGGGATTTTGTGGGTGCAGGATGAAGACTGATGTTTTTTTGAAAAAGTCCTTAAGCCGTATATGACACCCTGAACTGCCGGATTAAGATATCGCCATTGATATCGCCATTGGGGTTATCGCCATTGGGGTCGCGCCATTGGGGTCGGGCCACAGCAAGTATTTAACATTAAACGGAATAGCTGCTTATTTTGCCTTCAAATCGGGCCTATATTGCTCTTTTTGGGGCCAAAAAGGGCAATATAGAAAAAATTCAGAATCCTGTAACGCTCTTTCTGATGCCGAAAAGAGTGCGACACAGGCCCTGAAAACGCCTGTTTTCGGGTCTGTCTCACTTACTTTTCAATATTTTGGCGTGGTCCGCCCCCATAAACCCACAGACATTTACGACCTGTATCCGGTCTTCGGAACAGTCTCCGACCCGGGCGGCGTGACTTATAAGCTGCAATGCCGTGAGAAGGGCGCATCGTCCTGGATCACCTTTGAGGAGAACAGCGGCGCATCCTTCTCCGGCGAACTGGGCGTGTTCGACCCCACTGTGCTGAGGAACGGTGTGCATGAGATACGGCTTCATGCCGAGGATTCCGCAGGGAATGTCAGTGCGGAGGTCTTCCCGGTGATTGTTGACGGCGGCCTGAAGGTCGGACAGGTGACGATTCCCGCTGCGGACGTAAGCCTGCCTGCCCCGGGATTCCCGCTGAGTCTGTCCAGGCAGTACGACTCACGGGCACAGACACCCGGGGACTTCGGCCCGGGATGGAGCCTGCCCCAAGCCGAGGTGAAAGTTGCGGTGACAAATGCTCTCGGAGAAGACTGGGAGCAGCGGATGCATATGGGCGGTCTGTTCAATCTGATGTACTATTACACCCTGGTGCCGCTGAGACGCCATGCGGTCGTGATCCGCCTGGGCGAGACAGATGTTCTCAGATTTGAAATGGATGTCGAACCGAATCCGAGCACGTTTTATCCGTTTGAGCGGAGAGGTGAGACCAGAGTCATGTTCAGGCCTGCCGAAGGCACTCAGGGAACATTGGATGCCGAGGATTTCGATGACGGGGTGATGTTTGACGGAGACAGCCTGATTCTGGGTTTCAGGGGGAGTGATATTGATGTCTATAACCCGAAACTGTTCAGGCTCACCCGTCCCGACGGCATGACGTACATTATCCACACAGAGGAGGGCGTCAGAAGCATGACCGATCCCCACGGACACACGGTCAGCTATGACAGGAACGGAATTCATCACTCCGGCGGGAACATGAGCATCACCTTTGAGCGGGATGCGGGGGACAGAATCCGGAAAGTCACCGACCCGGACGGCCGTGAGACCGAATATCACTATGATGAGAACGGGATGCTGGAAAAGGTGGAGCGGCTCGGCGGCGGAGGGTATCAGAACAGCATACTGGCCAAGTATGCCTACGAGGCCGGAGTGTCCGGAAGAACTGTCCTTAAAGCAGTGAAGGCTCCCGACGGAACAGAGCTTGGCAAATTTGAATACGACACCATGGGCCGCATGACAGCCTTCATTGACGGGGGCGGAAAACGGACCGAATATCTCTCCGATGTGGCGAACCACAGGCAGGAGGTCACGGACCGGCGGGGAAACGTCACTGTTTACGAGTATGACAGCAAAGGAAACGTCACGAAGAAGACCGATCAGACGGGCAATGTCACCGCATGGACCTACGACGACCGGGGAAACAATCTGACGGAGACGGATCCCCTCGGAAACACGATGACCCGGACGTATGATGCGCGGGGGAATATTCTCACCGAGAACGATCCGCCCGGAAACACGACCGCATACACTTACAATGAGCGGAATCAGATACTGACCGTCACCGATCCCCTCGGCAACGTGACGACAAACACCTATGATGACAAAGGGAAACTCGTCTCAGCCGAAGATGCAATGGGAAGAAAGACGCTCCACGCATACGATTCGGACGGCAACCGGATATCATCCGAGGATCACCGGGGAAATGTGACGGAGTATGAATACGATGCCCGCGGCAACATGATCAGGGAGACCGGTCCGCTGAACAATGTGACCGGATACACCTATGACGCCCACGGAAACGAGCTGACCCGGACCGCCACCCGGACCGATGCGGACGGCTCCGTTGTCACAATGAGGACTGAGAACAGATATGATCATCTCGGCCGGGTGACGGAGACAACCGATCCGGACGGCTTCTCCGTGCTGACCGAATATGATCAGGTCACCGGAAAACAGTCCGCCATGACCGACAAAAGAGGTTTCCGCACAACGTACGAGTATGACAATGCCGGGAACATGAAAAAGATCATCCATTCGGATGAGACGACTGAAATCTTCACTTATGATGCCGAGGGGAACAGGGAGACTCACACCGACCGGGCCGGGAGGACCGTGACATATCTTTATGACGAGCTGAATCGTCAGGTGAGAACCGTTTATTCGGACAGCACTTACACGGTCAGGAAATACGATGCCGCAGGCAGGATCACATTAACCGGGGATGAGAACCGGAACAGGATGTATTTCAGGTATGACGGGGCGGGCAGAAAGACCGAAACGGAGGATGCCCTCGGCAACATCACGAAATTCGGATATGATGCGGCCGGCAATCAGATCAGCGTGACTGATGCCCGGGGACGTACCACAAGTTTTGAATACGATGTCCTGAACCGGCGCACAAAGACGGTTTATCCGGACAACACCTTCGCAACCACGGCGTACGACGGCTGCTGCGGGAAAATGACCTCGGAGACAGATCAGGCGGGAAGAACGACGACCTTCGGATATGATGCCGCAGGCCGTCTGACACAGGTGATGCAGTACCTGAGCGGCGAAGAGATCGTGACATCATACAGCTACGACGAAGCCGGGAACAAAACTGGTCAGACCGACCCGAACGGCAACACGACAGCGTGGGAATACGACAATATGGGAAGGATCGTGAGACACACGCTTCCCGAAGGCATGTCCGAGACCTTTGCCTACGATCCGAACGGAAATCTGAAAGAGAAAACTGATTTCAACGGAGATGTGACAGCATACATGTATGATAAGAACAACCGCCTGACCGACAAAATTTTCAACGGGGAGACGCAGATTTCGTTTACTTACACACCGACGGGCCGGCGGAAGACCGTGACCGACGGGAGAGGCACGACGACTTATGCCTACGATCTGCGAAGCCGGCTGAAATCGGTCGGGAATCCCGACGGGGCGGAGATCGCATACACTTATGACAATGCGGGAAACCGCACCTCCGTGACTGTTCCGTCAGGCACGACGACATATATGTATGACCGGCTGAACCGGACTGGGAAAGTCATTTCACCGGACGGTGATACGACATACACTTACGACGGGATCGGAAACCGGAAGACCGTCACATATCCGAACGGTACGGTTGCGGAGTATATGTATGACCGCCTGAACCGGCTTATAAAGCTTGAGAACAGAAAGTCGTCAGGAGAACTGATATCGGGATATGTTTACACCCTCGGACCTGCCGGCAACCGTCAGAGAGTCGAGGAACTGCACAGCGGAAGGGTGGTGAATTACGCCTACGACGACCTTTACCGGCTCACGAGCGAGGATGTCACTGATCCGGTTCTCGGCAACGAGACAGTCTCATATACCTATGACCGCTCCGGAAACCGGCTCACAAAGGGCAGTTCGGACGGAACGGCCACTTACAGCTACGACGTCAACGACCGGCTTGAGAAGGAGAGCCGTCCGGATATTCTCATCACTTATGGG
>Ga0190284_1001439_pt1 | contig 10663 bp, 6 predicted proteins | sample 48691812_MG_FD_161668 | JGI IMG/M metagenome (GOLD analysis project Ga0190284, IMG submission 161668) | Hydrothermal vent microbial mat bacterial communities from Southern Trench, Guaymas Basin, Mexico - 4869-18-1-2_MG | ecosystem: Environmental > Aquatic > Marine > Hydrothermal vents > Microbial... | reverse complement strand
CTGCCCGGCAGCGGGCGAGCGCCGGCGGCCACGGCCTGCTGGAACAGGGCCTCGTCGAGGATCCGCCGGGGGATGGTATAGCCGTAGCTGGTGTCGTCCAGGGGCGGGGGACGCCCGGTAACGAACTGACCGTTGGGAGCGCAGAGGAGAAATTCGCGCGGTTCGAGGAACCGGCCGCTGCTCACCCAGTCAGCCAGGCCCATGCGCTCCAGCACCGGCAGGGCGACAGAAGACACCCCATCGCCGCAGACCTTGTCGCGGGGAAAGCGGGACTTGTCGGCCAGGAGCACGTTGGCGCCGGCCCGGGCCAGGAAGAAAGCGGCGGCAGAGCCGGCCGGCCCGGCCCCGACGACGAGGATGTCGGCGGCATAGTTGCCACTGGTCATCTCCATTCACCGCCCTTCCTTGCCTCAACACGACAAACCTCCCCAAAAGCCAAGATGTGCATCAAAGCTTCTGGAAAGGTCGGGAACTGGCGATTGCTCGTTATCGCCTAGCCGAGTTGCTTTAGTAGCTCCGCCGGAGTCAGGACAAGCATTGCAGCAATCTTGAAGCCCTTTCTATCGCGAGTCACAATCGCGTCAAGATTCGCCAGGTCAGCGCAGGCGATTTGTGCGACGCTCATCTAGCCAAGTCCTGATTTCCGCATCAGGTGGGGTCGGTCGGCTCGTGGTCAGGAGACCCAGTGCCCTTTCCAGCGTCCTACGCCGTGGTTGAGGGACCGTCACCCTTGGTGACAGGGTGCTGAGGATTTCCTGCACCAGGGTAAAACGCCAGTCCACAGGCCATTGTCGGACGGTATCGAGGACAGTTTCGTAGCTAGTTGTTTCAGGCATACCCATGTCTGTACCTCCCGCTTTGCAACAGCCATTATACTGCATGGCACAGGCAAGCGCAAGTCCCTGACTTGCGGCTATCGCACCTGCCGCAAGTATTCTGCGATGCCATAGCCCACGCGCTCACCGCAGGTGAAGCGCGACAGGGCCTCGGCGATGATGGTCAGGCTGAGGCAAAGTCTCCTCCTACTCCCCCGCCGGACTATGACCCGTGGCCGCGCATCACCAGCGGCAGGTAGAGCTTGTGACGGATGGTGATGTCGTGCTCGCCTGTGGCTATGCCGGCGCCACTGCAGTTGGTGACGGTGACGGCCAGGGTGTGAGCGCCCGGGGCCAGGCTGCGCGTGGACGTGGGGGTGGTATCTCCGTTATCCCACAGATAGGTGAAAGGCACAGTGGCGTCGGACGGGACGATGCTGGTGCTGAAGGCGTAGTCGATATTGGGGTCGCCGCTCGTGGGACCGCTGATGGTCACGCCGGTGATGGCCTTGCAAACATAGTACTCGTCCGCACCGATGTCGTAGCCGGAGCCCTGTGGGCGGCTGTCGCCGTCTATGTCGTCCGGCACGCCGCTGACGACGCCATTGTCCCGCGCCGGTGAGCCCGAGGTGATGTGGTAGCCGTCGGCGGCGAAAGCCGGGTCGCCCGGGGGCTGTGTGTTGCTCACCTGGACGGTCCCCACGGTGTTCGAGACGTTGTCATACCAGAGCACCCCGTTCACGGTAACCGTGCTTCCCGCTGACGCCCTGATCCCCACACTGTGGCTAACGACGATGGCATTGGTGATGGCCAGAGTGGAGGTGACGTCCACGTGCACCCCTTCGTTCTCCGAGTTGCGGGCAATGGTAGGGTGGAGAAGCACCCCCGGCGCGTCGGCCACCCAGAGACCGCTCCCGCTCTCTCCGGTGGCGTCATAGGACCGGTTTTCGACCAGGGCGCAGTTGGTCAGGGTGAAGGGCCGCGTCCCATCCACATAGAGCCCCCCGCCTTGTCCCCAATCGGAGAATGTAGACACGGTGTTGGAGAACCAGAGCGTAGCGCGCCCATCCAGATCGCTCTCGGAAACATAGGCCCCACCGCCCAGACCAGCCAACGACGTCGACGCGACGTTGCTCTCCAGGCGGCTCCTTTCCAGTCGAACGGTCGAGAACTCTGCAAACAGGCCACCGCCATACCCCATGCCGAAAGCAGCACGGGTGGCCGTGTTGTTAGCCAGAGTCGTGTCGATCAGGGTCAGCGTAGCGGTGGTGACGCCTACTCCGCCGCCATAGCCGCTAGAGTCGGCGGAGGCGACGTTACCGGTGACGCGGGTGTGGGAGAGGGTCACGGTGGCAGTGATGGCATAGACCCCGCCACCGACGTCGTCGAAACTGATAGGCGTGCCGCCCAGCCCGTTGGCATTGCCGCCGGTCAGGTTTAGAGCTTTTATCATGACGTTGACCGGTCCCGTCACATAGACCACTCGTCCCTGTCCAGCGGCATCCAGGGTAGTGGGGTAGACGTTCGGGTCCCAGGCGGCAAAGTCGGTGCTATAGCCGCCCCGGAGCGTGAGGTTCTTGTCCAGGTACACCTGCTGGTTGAGACCCGCCCGCGCAAAGGCCCCCACGCAGGTGCCGGCGATCCAGACCTCGCTGCCAGTTCCGGCGGCATCCACCGCCGTCTGGACGGTGGCGTACTTGGGCAGGGTGCCGTTGACGCAGGTGTGACAGTTCTGGAGAACGGTGTCGGCATAAGCAGTGTTCTGGGACTGGTCGCTGATGGCCTGGGCCGTGTTGCGCATGGTCTGGGGCAGGGTGGCGGGAACATTCGTGGTGGCCTGGGCGGTGATGGTGATATGGGCTGCCTGGCCGCCGCCCAACGTGCCGAGGTCGCAGGTGACCCGGCCGCCGTAGCCGGAATCAACGATGGTGCAGGTGCCCTTGTCGGTAGACGCATTCAGGGGCCGCTGGAGGGCCGGGAGGGTATCGGTGAGGGCCACGTGTGTCATGCCAGAGGTACCGGCGTTGGTGACGACGACGGTATACGTGACCGTGTCACCGGGATTCAAGAGGGTGGCAAAGGCTCCCTTGACCACCTGCAGCACGCCCAGTGCACCCGCCTCATAGGCCCCCAGGTCAGGGTTGGCGTCCCGGGGGGTCCCGTCCAGGTCGGTGGTGACCCCGGCGTTCACGCCCCGATCCTCGGCAGTGGAGGTAGCGGCGATGTGGTAATCGCCGGCGTTGGGGTTCAGGAAGAGCGGGTCGCCCCAGTAGTTGAGGGTGCCGGTGTAGATGGTCCCGGCGCCATCCCAATCAGTATCGTTGGCCCAGGAGCCGCTGCCCCAGAGGGTGGCGGTGAGGGTGGCGGTGGCGTCGAAAGAGACTGCGATGCCGGTATCATGGCCGACCAGGATGGTGTTGGTCAAGGTAACAACTGATCCCGGAGCGACTCGCACTCCTTCCGCTCCTGTGCCGCCTTGATTGCGGGCGATGGTGGTGTGGAGCAGGCGGCCGGCACTGGGAACGCCGGAGACACTGCCAACTCCAATGCCAGCGCCGATGTATTTAGTCTGATTGTCGGCGACGACATTGTTGACGAGGGAAAAGTCGGGACACGAGTCGATCTCCAAGCCGCCACCGCTCCCAAAGTCCCCTTCGGCCCGATTTCTCTGGATCTGGTTGGCCTCCAGGGTGGGACGGCTGTTGACAAAGTAGAGGCCGCCACCCATGCCGCCGCCAAGAAAGGCGCTGGCGGCAGCACGGTTGTCCAAAACCAAGTTACCGTACAGGGTAGGAACACTCTCCGCAGCGTAGACGCCGCCGCCCAGACCATCGGACCCGGAGTCGGTGGTAGCTTCATTGTTGGCGATGATGCACCGGCTGAGGGTCACGGTGGCGCTGAGGATATAGACCCCACCGCCGGCGTCGCCGAAGGGGTCGCCTTCCAGGCCGGTGGCGTCGCCCCCGGTCAGGTGCAGGGCCTCCACGGTAACGGTGACGTCCCCGGCGATGTAGATCACCCGCCCATTGCCCTGGGCGTCCAGCGTGGTGGTGTAGGTGTCTGGGTCGGAGGTGTTCCAGTCGGAGGTGGTGTAGCCACCGCGGATGGTCAGGCTCTTGGTGATGTGGACCGCCTGGGTGATGCCGGCCCGTCCTTGCACGTCGGTGTAGGTTCCAGTTGCCACGCGGACCTCGTCGCCGCTGACAGCCTGATCCACGGCGTACTGAATGGTGCGGCAGGGAGAGCCAGCACCCCCGCAGCCGCTGGTATCGGCGCCGGTAGTCGCCACGCGGATGACCCCGGTGCCTGATTGGGCCTGGACCACTGGCGGTCCGTCCCCCCAGAATCCCAGCAAGGTCAGTGCCCCAACCAGGGCCAGGAACACGAAAGCCAGGGCTAGTGAGATGCGCAATTTCTGTGTGTTCATCGCATTCCTCCCAATGTGTGCAACGGTTTACCGCACCTGTCGCAGGTACTCTGCGATGCCATAGCCGGCGCGCTCACCGCAGGTGAAGCGCGACAGGGCCTCGGTGATGATGGTCAGGCCGGCTTTGTCCCGGAAGGCGATGGCCGCCGGGGTGATGACCTCTGCCACCGCCTCGGTGACGCGGCCGCCGTCCTCGTGGAGACGAAGGCGCACCCGGCGCTGCGTCACGCCGTCGGCTTCGTACTCGGTGTCGATGTCCAATCGCCGGACCACGTGGTTGACGCCGTCGCGCCAGACAAAGCCGAGTTCCCCTTGCAAATCGCCCAGCACCAGCCGGGAGCCGTGGATAGCCAGGTCCGGCCCGAACTGGGCTGTGAACCAGCGCCACTTGTCCGGCGCGTGCCAGTCGCGGATGCCCCACGAGTGGTCGCGCTGGCCCAGGGCGTCGACCTCTAGCCGCTGGCCGTCGATTTCGAGCCTGCCGGTGTAGCGGCCGGTCTGCTCATAGTGCCGGGCCGCCACGCGATTGTCTGGTATCTCCTCGGCGTGGTCCGCGTAATCAAAGATGGGGTTGAGACCGTGCCAGCGCAGGTCCAGGCGCACGTGCTGGCGGCGAAACAGGGCCTTGAGTTGCGTCCACCGGCTGGCGAGCTTGCGGGGTTCCGTCACGCGCAAGGCCGTGCCGTCAAAGGTCAATCGCCAGTCCACCAGCGGCTCAGTCATCTCGTACCGCAATGCCCCGGCCGCGATCTCGTCCATAAATGCCCCCCGGCCCCCAAGTCTGGGGGAGTGGCTGGCGGTTGGTTCCCCCCAGGATTGGGGGGGCAGGGGGGGCGATTTTTGTGCTACGGGGTGCGCGCCGCGCGTGGGCAACTCTTTAGAAATTGGCACCTCCCGCTTGTGGACCAGCAGGCTGCCATCCGGCAGGTACAGCACCAGCACTCCCTCGGTGTGCCCCTGGTTCGGCTTGCGCCCGATGGTGGTGATCGCGCCGATCTGGTGGCGCGGGTCGTAAAAGTTAAAATAGTGGCTCTCGCGCCAGAGCGGATCGCGAGAATCACAAGGGTGATAGGCTTCGTCTTGAGCGATGATCATAGCAATCCCTCATGCGTCAAACGTCATGCGTCATGCGCGAGATCTGACGTTTGACGCTTGACGTCTCACGCTCATGCACTGTGACTGTACCCTTGCTTCCATCCACCGTCACCATCTGTCCATCCCGGATCACCTGCATAGCGTGCTTGGTGTTGACCACGGCCGGAATGCCGTACTCGCGGGCGACGATGGCCCCATGCGAGAGCAGGCTCCCCAGGTCCACCACCAGGCCGCCGGCGGTGAGGAACAGCGGCGTCCAGCCGGGGTCGGTGAGGGGGGCCACGATGACGTCGCCGGGGGCCAGGGCCGGGCACGACCGGGGATCAGCGATGAGGCGGGCGCGGCCGGTGACCCGGCCGGGGCTGCACGGGAGGCCACGCAGGACGTTGCCGACGGGCAACTCTTCGTCGCCGGCCGACGCTGGCACGAGGGGCTCGTCACCGCGAATGATCTCCGGCGGCGTGCTCTGCTGGTTCAGGTGGTACTGGATGCGCCGGGCGCGGGCCAGTTCACGCACGTGGGCGGTATCGGCCTCCCCGTGGAGCAAGGCCGCGAGTTCCTCCACCCGCAAAAAGTAGACATCGTCTGGAGCCAGCAGCCCGCGCTCGTGGAGGCGGCGGCCCAGTTCCCGCGCTGCGCCCCGGCCCCCGGCGCCGGTCCTGATCACGTCGCTCTTGACGTTCTCGCGGAGCAGGGAGAATAGTTGCGTCTGGCGGAGCAGAAGGCGAAAGACCGGGCGCTTGGGGGAGAGCCGGCCCAGGCGCGATTCCACCTCCTGGATGGCGGCGTTCTTGTCTGCGCGACGTTCCGCCTCGCGGCGCGCCGGGTCCGCCTCCGGGCCGGCCGGGGCATAGTTCGCCAGCACGCCCAGGATGTACGATGGGTCTTCGGCCCAGTTGGGCAGCATCAGTTCCGCTTCTTGGATGCTGCGATAGCCGTACTCGTCCAGGAACGGCTGGATGTGGCGCGCCCACAGGTCGCGGCCCTCTGGCGATTCCTGAAGCCGGACCTCGAGTTCGCCGGGTGGGCACGTAGCCAAGTCCGTGCCCCTTCTCTCTGAAAGAGGGGCACGGGCAAAGAGATCGCGCAAGGCCGGGGACGCGGCGATGTGGCGAGAGATGGCCCACAAGGCCACGCCGGGTGCTGCGCTTTCGATGCCGCCCTGGGCCGCCAGCATCCGGTTGACCAGGCTGCCATCGTCCCCCGGCGCGACGTCGGCCACGAGCCGGTTCAGCAGGTCCAGGAATTGCATGGCGAAAAAGCTGGCAGCGATGTGGATTTCCAGCCCCCGGGTGAAAATCGCCATGAACTCGTCCACGGCCGCCAGGAGCTCGTCATCGGTCCAGGCAGTGCGGTCGGCGGACTCTTGCGCGGCCCGGTAGCGCCGGGCCTGCGGTGCGTACTCGGCCGCCTCGCCGGGAGTGCTGCGGATGAACTGCACCAGCCGCCACAGGATCACCGGGAGTTTGACAATATCTCGTAGGCCAGGGCGGTCCTCGGTACGTGTGGCCTCGGCATCGCCCAGAAACATCTTGTCCATGGCCTGGGCCGATCCGCCGGGGATGCGGGCGCTGGTGCGTCGCAGTGCGGTGACGTTCAGGTAGGCGTGGCCCTGGTGGAGTTTGAGAAAGCGGATGCGCCGGGCCTCTTCCCACGTCGTGAGGCCCAGGATGACGTTGGGCCGGACAAAGGCGTGCTCCAACGGCTCGTGGATGACGGACCACGTGAGGGGCGATACGGCCCCCGGCACCACCTCGCCGATGTTGCTCGTGGTCCAATAGTCGGTGTCGGCAGACTGCGCCAGCCTGGAAGAGCTGGTGCTGGTTTCGCCTGCCAGTACCGCCTGTTCACGGCGGTGCGTAGCCAGGGTGGTGATGGGCCGGGCCTGGAGCACGTAGAACTGCCCATCGGCATAGGCCCACTCGATGTCCTGTGGCGCGCCCAGGTGCCGTTCGATGCGCCGGCAGACGTCAGCCAGCTCCAGGACGCACGCTTTGGAGAGACAAGGGCGCGTGCGGTCGGCCTCCGGGACTGTGACGGCGGTGACGCCGGGCGCGCCGTCGGGCCGGGGCACGACCTTCACCTGCTTGTCGGCCACGGATTGCCGCACGATAGCGCCGTCGGCCACCACGAACTCGTCCGGCGTGACCTGGCCGGACACGATGGCCTCGCCCAGGCCCCAAGCGCCGTGGACGACCACGCGGTTCGGGTCGCCGGTGAGGGGGTCGGCGGTAAAGGCCACGCCTGCGGCCTCGGCGTCGATCATCTCTTGCACCACCACCGACGGCAGCGCGCCCAGCAGGTCCAGCCCCAGGCGCAAGCGGTAGACGCTTGCCCGCTCGCTCCACAGGCTGGCCCACACGCGCTTGACAAAGTCTGGCAAGGCAGCGCCCGGCACTCCCAAAAAGCTGTCGTGCTGGCCGGCGAACGACGCATCCGGCCGGTCCTCCGCCAGCGCCGACGACCGGACGGCCATCAGCCCGGTAAAGCCGGCCACACGCGCCAGTTGGCGGGCCGCTGAGGTCAATTCGTCGCGCAGCAGGTCCGGTACCGGAGACGTGAGCACGGCGTCGTAGACCTGGTGCAACCGGGTTAGCAAATCCTCTTGGTCCGACAGGTCCGCCCCTCCCCCCAGGGCGGCAGCGACGATCTCTTGTTCCAGGGCGCTCTCGGCCACAAAGAGCCGGTAGCTGGCCACGGTCAGGCAAAAGCCGCGCGGCACGCAAAAGCCGGCCCGGAGCAACTCGCCCAGGTTCGCGCCCTTGCCACCCACCAGCGGCAGGCTATCACGTGATACTTCGTCGAGCCACAGGATGTATGCGGACATGATGTGTTCCGTGTTGCGTGTTGCCTGTTTCCCTGCTACTTGCCCCTGAACGCCGGCTTGCGCTTTTCCAGGAAGGCGCTCACGCCTTCCACCCGGTCCTCCGTGGCAAAGACCAGGCCAAACAGGTCCGCCTCGTGCAGGAGCCCCTCGGCCAGGGTGCCTTCCAGCCCCTCGTTGACGGCGCGCTTGGCCAGGTTCAGGGCGATGGGGGCCTTGCGCGCCAGCTTGCGGGCCAGCTTGAGGGTGAATTCCATCAGTTCGGCGGCCGGCACCACGAAATCCACCAACCCGATGCGGTGGGCCTCCGCCGCGTCGATCATATCGCCGGAGAGGACCAGGTACTTGGCCATGCCGCGCCCCACCAGCCGGGGCAGGCGCTGGGTGCCGCCGTAGCCGGGGATGAGGCCCAGGTTGATCTCGGGTTGGCCAAGTCTCGCCGTGTCGGCGGCGATGCGGATGTCGCCGGCCATGGCCAACTCGCAGCCACCGCCCAGGGCAAAGCCGTTGAGGGCCATGATGACTGGTTTGGGCAGCGCCTCGATCTTGGCGAGGACGGCCTGCCCCCGGCGGGCGAACTCGGCCGCCTGGTGAGCCGAGGGGATGGTGTTGAACTCGCCGATGTCGGCCCCGGCCACGAAAGCCTTCTCCCCGGCCCCGGTGAGCACGATGGCCCCCACGGTCTCGTCGGTGGCCAACTCGTCGATGGCGGCGTCCAACTCTGCCACGGTGGCTCGGCTCAGGGCATTGAGGGCCTGGGGCCGGTTGAACGTGATGATGCCCACGCCCTGCTCGCGGGCGACGATGAGGTTTTGATAGCTCATGTGTGTCCTCCTCCACCACAGGTTCTATGGCTCACGCAGGATTTGCAATCCTGCGCCTGGCGCGGCGGGTACCATACCCGCCGCGAGAGCGCGAAGCATTCGCACAAAGCAAGGGGAGGGCTAAAAGCCTCCGCCCCGTAGGTCGATGGTTCGCACCTACCGCAACAACTGCCCGGCGATGACCAGCCGCTGCACTTCGCTGGTGCCCTCGTAAAGCTCGGTGATCTTGGCGTCGCGGTAGTAGCGCTCCAGGGGGTATTCCTTCATGTAGCCATAGCCGCCGTGGATCTGGATGGCCCGGTTCGTCACCCACACCACCGTCTCCGAGGAGAACAGCTTGGCCATGCTGGCCTCCTTGCTGTAGCGCACGCCGCTGTCCTTCTTGAGGGCCGCGCTGTAGGTGAGGAGCCGAGCCGCCTCGATCTGGGTGGCCATATCCGCCAGCATCCACTGGATGGCCTGGAACTTGGCGATGGGCCGGCCGAACTGCTCGCGGGTCTTGGCGTACTCGACGGAAGCGTCCAGCGCGGCCTGGGCGATGCCGCAGGCCTGGGCCCCAATGCCGATGCGCCCGGCGTCCAGCACGATCATGGCGATCTTGAACCCCTGGCCTTCGTCGCCCAGGCGATTCTCGGCCGGCACCCGGCATTCCTCAAAGATGAGCTCCGTGGTATTGGTGGCCCGGATGCCCATCTTGTGCTCTTCCTTGCCCACGGAAAAGCCCGGCGTGCCCTTTTCCACGATAAAGGCGGTGATTCCCCGGTTGCCTTTTTCCTTATCCGTCATAGTGAATAGGATCACCACGTCGGCAAAGGCGCCATTGGTGATAAAGTGCTTGTTGCCAGTGATGACATAGCTATCGCCGTCGCGAATGGCCATTGTGCGTTGGGTGGCAGAGTCGGTCCCGGCGCCGGGCTCGGTGAGGGCAAAGGCCCCGACGAGTTCGCCGGCCGCCAGGCGGGTCAGGTATTTCTGCCGTTGTTCTTCTGTACCAAACTTGACCAGGCCATGGTTCACCAGGCTGTTCTGCACGGCCATTACCACGGCTGTGGACGCGCAGGCTTTGGAGATCTCTTCCAGAGCGATGACATAGCTCACCGTGTCGGCCCCCACGCCGCCGTATTCCTCCGGGGCCGTCAACCCCAGAAAGCCCAGCTCGGCCATGCGCCGGATATTGTCGAACGGCACCTCGCCCTTTTCATCCATCTCGGCAGCGATGGGCGCCACGTGCTTTTCCGCAAAGTCGCGGGCCATCTTTTGGATCATCTTTTGCTCTTCGGTCAGTTGCAGGTCCATGCACTTCTCCTCGTTTTGCGTGAAAAAGATAGGCCACAGACACGTGCGCCTGCGCGCAGCGCAGGTGTGAACACGGATTTACACGGATTCGCTTCATCTGTGTGAATCTGTGGCTACTCAATGTCATCAAGTTAAGACTGGAGTCGAGCCTTCCCACTAAAGTGGACAGGCAGGCGGGATACTATAGGGCAGAAACCAGCTAAAGCTTTGACTCCAGAACGCTAACTAAACGACATTGTGTGGTTACTTGCTGTAATCGTAGAAGCCTTTGCCGCTCTTGCGACCCAGGTAGCCGGCCAGCACCATCCGGCGCAGCAATGGCGGCGCGGCGTATTTGGGGTCTTTGAACTCGTCGAACATGGCGTCGGCGATGAACAGGCAC
>Ga0190284_1001438_pt1 | contig 10664 bp, 5 predicted proteins | sample 48691812_MG_FD_161668 | JGI IMG/M metagenome (GOLD analysis project Ga0190284, IMG submission 161668) | Hydrothermal vent microbial mat bacterial communities from Southern Trench, Guaymas Basin, Mexico - 4869-18-1-2_MG | ecosystem: Environmental > Aquatic > Marine > Hydrothermal vents > Microbial... | reverse complement strand
TTCGCCAGCGAGGGAAATTAGTGGTTATGGGAGGATACATGGCTTCTATGGTGGTGGATGAGATCATAAAATATGTCGATGCAGTAGTGGTTGGCGATGCGGAGAAGTCTTATCCTCGATTGCTGAAAGATTTTGAAAAGAATGGAAAAATCAACAAAATTTATGATATGCCCATCGAAAAATTGGATGGATTGCCGGTTCCCCGGTACGAGTTACTTATGGAGAAACCAATCGGCAATATGCTGCCGGTTCAAGCCGGTCGGGGCTGTCCCCACACCTGTAGTTTTTGCTGCATTGCTTGTCTTTATAAAGGAAGATACCTGGCACGGCCTATCGACGAAGTAGTCCGTGATATTCAGGCCGTTCGTGACCTGGGATTTAAAAAGTTCTATCTCCTCGACGATAACATCGTATCCAATCCGAAATACCTGGAAACACTTTGCAAGGAGATCGAGCCATTGAACATGACCTGGGCCAGTCAATGTTCTCTGCATCTGGCGAAAAATTTTAAGCTATTGGATACAGTTCGGCGAGCCGGGGCTAACATGCTGAGCTTTGGAATCGAGAGTATTACCCAGGAAGGACTTGATAAACTGGGGAAGCCGTGGCTCAAGGTGGATGAACATAAACAGTTGATTGCAACGCTGACCCGGGCTGGAATTTTGGTAAGTGCTGAAATGATGGTTGGCACTGATAGTGATACCGAAGAAAGTATCCGGGCAACCTACGATTTTATCCAACAAACTAAAATTCCCATTCCCCGTTTTTACATTTTAACACCACCGCCGGGATCTGCTCTTTATAATCAGTATAAATCAGAAGGCCGGTTGGAAACCGAAGATTTGCAGAAATTTGACGGATCACAATGCGTTCATAAACCAGCGAAAATATCGCCGCAAAAACTCACAATCATGTTTTGGTGGCTCTATGGAAAAGTATTTTCCTGGAAAAGCATATTAAGACGGACAATTTTTAATCCCGCGGTTCTGAAATCGCCTTTGTTGCATTTATTTGCCTTAGCTGTAAATTTGCATTATCGCAAGTATGTAAAAAAAAGAGTTCCACCCAATATTTTTTAGGGTATTAAATGAGATTAGAACAAATCTTATCAAAACCACTAAAGCATGCAAAAATCACTGTATTTATCTTTTTGCTCCTTGTCGCTGTATGTGCCATGCCACTAAAGCACCTTCGAATGAACAACAATCTCGAAGTGTGGTTCAGCAAGGATAATCCTGCCTATTCTGATTATTTAAAACGAAATGAGCTATTCGGAACAGATTATAATTTAGTGATTGCGTATAAAAACAGCGACTTATTTACAATTCAGGGGATAACAGAAAATATTCAGCTTTTACAGTTTTTGAATAATCTGCCATCTGTTAAACGAGCTACAGGACTTGCTTCTTTGCCTGTTATTTTTTCTAATGGTATTGTTTTACCTCCCCTCAATGAAACAAAAACCTTTACGGAAGAACATCTATTAAAAATTAAACAAAATGTTATGACGAATAAATTATATCTTCATCAAGTCATTTCAGAGGACGGACAAAAGACAGCGATTGTAGTACAACCGATTAATGAGGATATCAATACGTATCGAGAATTGGCAGCACAAGTAGATGAACTGCTTAATAGCAAAGACTTTTCTTCATTAAATAATCATTTAAGCGGCGCTTTATACATTTTGATTGAATTTGATAAGACTTCCACCCAGGAATCAGTAGCGTTTATGATCCTTTGCATGGTGGTAATATTTTTATTATGCATACTTTATTTTAAAAGGATCAGGATTGCGATTATTCCATTTATAATTTTTTTTGCCACAATGATTGTTACCTATTCTGTATTTACGAAAACCAATAATGCCCTTTCCATGGTTTCGTCCATCATGCCAATTATAATCATGATTATTGTTACAGCGCTGAATATGCACATTTTACAACATCTCCAAAGCTCCGGAGATCGAAGCCTGCATGGTTTAACAAAAGCATTAGTTGGTGTAATTAAACCGTGTTTTTTGGCATCCATTACGACTGCTGTGGCTCTATTTGCTTTTTGTTCCAGTTCTATTGGCGTCTTAAGAGTTTTGGGTATTTTTACTGCATTAGGTATCATTATTGCCTTTATATTTTCGTCATTATTATCGCCAGCATTATATGTCTTATTATCCAAAAATGTCCCAATAAATTTTGGTTGGGCATGGCATCAATCGAATCTTTTAAAACATATTTTCAACCATAAATCAAAAATCATTTTTCTTTCGCTGATATTTATAATTTTTTCTATTCTGGGTTTGCTGCAATTGACTCCGGAAACTGATCAAATACGACAATTCAAGAAATCTCATCAAATCCGAGTTACCGCGGATACTTTGCAAGCCTGGTTCAAGGGCATCCAGCCTGTTGACTATATCATTAGTTCAACAAATAATGAAGCGCTGCAGATTAATCAACTCAATACATTTTTAGAAGAATTTGAAGATAAGATACTATCCTCCAATAAAGTTGAGAAATTAATCTCACCTTTAACTATAAATAGATTAGCAAACGATTTAACGACTGCTTTTACACCCTGGATGAGAGATGTTATCTTTTCAATGGCTTCAGCAGAGAACAAGAATAATATTTATAGTATTTTTGCCGATTCAATGCGATATGCAAGAATGCATATCTGGAGCCAATGGATGACAAATCAGGAGATGATAAGTTTGGCAGATTCATTAATGGAATGGGGGAAATTTGCAGATATAAAAAATCGCTATAAGCTATCCGTAACAGGGTCGTCGTTTATTTATACGGAATTAAATCGGATTGTATTTGAAAACCAGGTTACCAGCGTCCTTTTTTGTTTTGTTATAATTTTTATAATTTTTATTATCTTCACCCGTTCGTTAGTTTATGCAATTATGGCGATGATTCCTAATATTTTCCCGGTGTGTTTTACCTTAGGTTTGATGGGATGGTTTTCAATACCGCTTGACGTTGTTACAGTAGTAATCGCAGCAGTAACATTAGGGATTAGTGTAGATGATACGATTCATTTTATGCATGGCTGTGGCCGGAATTATACTTTTAATTCAATGAAAAGATCGATTGAAATCAATGGCTCGGCAATTATAAGCACTTCCCTTTTCATTAGTGTCGGGTTTATTATTCTGGTTTTGTCCCGATTCATTCCTCTCATTTATTTCGGACTTTTTGTTTCCCTGAATGCCCTATTTGCGTTGATATTTGATTTAACTCTTTTGCCGATACTTCTTAATTATCAATATTATAGACAAAGGGGTAAATAGTGGCAATCAAAGTCATCTGTTTAATGGTAGATTAATAGAGACTACTGATTATTAAGATAATAGAATCTTAGACCAAACTCCATACAAAGCATACAAACTCTGTTAAAGTATTCTAACTTCATTGTATATGCCAAGGCAGAGGAATAATTTGAAATATTCTATAGCAGGTGAAGCTATACTTTTTATTTAAAATAGCTAATTATCAAACATTAAAAAACATAAACCATTATAGAATCGGTAATTTAATCATCATAAAAAGTAGGTATTCTATCAAAACAATATAAACTATGCATCAACTTAACCGCTGGGTTCTGGTGTGATATTCAGGTTTAGTGCATTTTCGGAAGTTTTGATTTGAAATTCAGGGTCAAGGCTGTTAATCCTGCGGCAAGTTATGTTTTCGTTATCATGCCATACTTTCTCCATTGAGATCGCCATAGAAATTGCAAAATAAAAAACCGAATGCGTTCTTTTCACATTCGGTTTTTTATTGGAGTTCAATTAAAATATTTGATTTTCAGTTAAGCCTTGAAGGCTTCCAATTTTGCTGCCCTTTTTGCTTCTCGTTTTTCTCTGAAACGCATGGCTCTCGTTTCAACAATAACATAAAGCACTGGAACCACCAGCAGGGTTAATAACGTAGCGACAAACAATCCGCCGATAACTGAACGGGCCATTGGCGCCCAGTTCTCTGCGCTTTCTCCGATTCCCAATGCCAATGGAAGCATGGCAAGGATTGTTGTGAGAGCCGTCATTAACACGGGACGCAATCGTGTCCGACCACCTTCACGAACAGCATCGAACAACTCTTTTCCGTTTTCCCGCAACTGATTCATATAATCCACCAGCACAATACCATTGTTCACTACAATTCCCACTAACATAATAATTCCAATAAGCGACATCACGGTGAGTGTACTCCCGGTCACCAGTATGGCAAGGGCCACACCAATCAGCGATAATGGAATTGTAAATATAATAACGAATGGGTCCAGCAGTGATTCAAACTGGGAAGCCATCACCATGTATGTTAAAATAATAGCAACCAGCATGGCCAGTCCGAGATAACCAAACGATTCTGCCTGTTCTTCAGCAACACCGCTGATTTCAAGTCGAAAATCGCGGGGCAGTACAATTTTATTTAATTCATTTCTAACATCCATGGTCACGCCGCTCAAATCTCTTCCATAGACCATCATGGAAACTTTTACCAGGCGCTCCTGGCCTTCTCGGGCGATTTGCACCGGCGCCTTGCTGTTTACAATATTGGCAATCGCCCTTAATGGGACTCGTGCACCATTGGGAGCAACGATCAGCAAATTTTCCAAATCATTTTTATCATTTCTATATTTTTTATCCAATTGAACTCTGATGTTGTATTCATCGCCGCCTTCGCGATAGATTGTAGCAATCGCGCCCAGCACACTGGAGCTGACTGTTTGTGAAACCTGGGCAGCAGATAGTCCAAGATCGGAAAGACGATTTCGGTCCAGTTCGATTTTCAACTCGGGCATGGACTCTTCAATGCTCATCTCAACCTGGGTGGTGCCGGGAATTTTTTCGACAAGTTTTTGAATTTCCTGAGCAATCTGTTTCGACTTGGTGAGATCGTGTCCAAAAATCTCAACGACAATGTCGCCTTCGCCAAACATTGCACTAAACCCTTGCTGCTGATACCTAATGTCTACGCCGGCAATATTCTTAAATTTTTTCTGCAAGTCGTTGTCGATATCGATTTGACGTCTTTTTCGTTCTGTAACTTTTACAAGTTTAATTCCAATTTCACCTTTATGAGATCCACCCCCGCCAAACATGGCCGCAACCCCTTCTCCCTGGCCAAACTCGATACGAATGTCTTCAGCTTCCGGTACGTTCTCTTTAATGGTTTTTGCAATTTCTTTCATTGTTTTTTCCATTTCATCCAGGCTGGTTCCCGGCGCTCTTTTAACCTTGTAGGTAATATAACCCTGGTCAGAGTGCGGGAAAAAGTCGCCACCGCTTGATCCTAAAATCATAAGCGACAGGATAAACGCAATAAATGAAATCACTAATACTGATTTCCGATGATTCAGTGACCAATCAAGAATTTGGCCATAGCTGTTTGTCAATTTGGAAATAAAATTTGAAATAGAATTTTTGAGTTTTAAAAAAATACTATTCCTGTCTGGAGTGTCCTTTCTCAAAGCCAGAAACCGTGACGCCAGTAAAGGAACCAGGGTTAAAGCAACAATCAATGAAGACAGCAGCGAAAAACAAATTGTTACAACCATGTCGTTGAACAATTCGCCGGCAATACCCGGGACAAACAGCACTGGAACGAAAACAGCCAGTGTGGTCAGTGTGGATGCTGTAATGGCCATTGAAACTTCAGACCCACCTTTATCCGCTGCAACAGCGATATCTTCCCCCAATTGCCGTCGTCTGAAAATGTTCTCCAGAACAACGATAGAATTATCTACGAGCATACCTACCGCCAAAGCGAGACCTGCCATTGAAATCATGTTCAATGTGAGACCCGACTGGTCCATGACTGTAAAAGTAACCAGCATGGATGTAGGGATGGATATAGCCACGATGAGCGAACTTCGAATATTCAACAGGAAGAACAGCAAAACCAAAAACGCGAGAATAATGGCTTCGATTGCTGTGTTTCCCAGGTTAGACATGGAACGATTGATGAATGTGGCCTGATCGTAAAAATTATTGATCTTAACTCCCTTGGGAATTTCCTGCTGAATGGTTTCCAGTCGTTCACTGATCCGATTGCACACCTGTACCGTATTGGCGTCAGATTGCTTGCTGATCATTAATAAAACACTGGGGACGTCATTAATATATTCGCGCTGGCGCTGTTCTCTGAATCCATCAACCACTTCGGCCACGTCCTTGATACGAACCGGGGTGCCATTAATATTTGCGATTGTTGTGTTTTTGATTTGGTCTAAACCGGAATATTCGCCGACGGTCTGGACTGTGAATTCCATCATATTGTCATCAACCCAGCCGCTGGGAATCTGCATATTATTCATTCGCAGCGTATTTATAACATAATCAATGGAAAAATTATGGGCTTGAAGGCGATGCGGATCTACTAACACTTTAATCTCACGAATGAGTCCGCCGGTGGTAAATGCATTTGCCACACCCTGGATTCGCTCCAGCCGCGGTTCAATGTCCTTTTCAGAAATTCGCCGTAACTCGGCCTGGCCGTACTGGTTGGATTGGACGCTCATAAACATGACCGGCTGCATCGATGGATCAAAAGCAAAAACAATGGGCGCGCTCGCATCGTCGGGCAGATAATCCCTGATCAAGTCAATATTTTTTCTTGTATCAATTTCGGCCTGATCCATGTTCGTACCCCAATCAAATTCAAGGATCACCATTGATATTCCCATGCTGGAAGTAGAACTCACCTTCTTCACATTTTCAACGGATGATACGGTTTCTTCGATGGGACGGGTAACAGTGGTTTCAATATCATAAGGATTAACTCCGGTGTATTGGCTAATAATAGCAATCACCGGAAACGTAAGGTCAGGAAACAAATCTATCTTTAATCGGGCCAATGAAAAAAGACCAAACCCGATCACTATAAGGTACACCATAAAAAATGTGACGCCGCGTTTGATCGCAATAGAAGTAATCTTCATCTCTAATTACCTCCTTCTTCAATGATCTTAACCTGGGCGCTGTCCCTTAGACTTTGCTGACCTACAACAATTATTTTCTCACCCGGCTGAACTCCCCTGGAAACGACAGCCACAGTGCCATTGGAATGATTGATGTCGATATTGCGCAACAGGGCAATGCCATTCTGTTCAACAAAAACCTGGGAATATACAACCGCCACATCCTGTCCTTGAATACGCTGCATTTCTGTCTTTTCAATAATAGCATGTTTGGGCACAACAATCGCATCTTCAAATGTTTTCACACAAATTGACACTTCCGCATACATACCCGGTTTGAGCCGTTGATCTTTATTATCCACAATAATTTCGATTTTGCCCATGCGGGTCATGGGATCCATAATCGGCCGAATTTTATTAATTGTGCCATTGAATGTTTCGTCGGGGAAACTCAGCACGGATAGTTCGCAGCTTTGGCCAACCTTTAGTTCACCCAAATCCTGCTCCGGTACGTTCACTGTAACTTTCACGCGTTTCATTTGAACCACCGTGACCAGTGGAAACTGTCCGGCTGCCATATCGCCCTGTTCATAGTTTCGGACGCCGATAATTCCGGAAATGGGTGAAGTAATAGCGGCATCTGCCAATTGGCTTCTAGCCTGGGCTAGTGTTGCTTCGGATTGTTCAACAAGCGCCTGGGTGGCTTCGTATTGGGTCGCTATGCCGTCAAATTGCTGCTTGCTGATAGCGTTTTCTTTTTGCAGGCGTTGCGCTCGCCGATATTCCGATTCCAGGTTGACCAGTTGTGCTTTGGCGCTAACGAGTGCAGCTTTTGCCTGGTTCACAGTTTGTTCAATGATTGTTGCCTCAATCAACGCAATCGTATCGCCCCTGGCAACGTAGTCGCCCTCATCCTTTTTAAAACTGATAATTCTATCAGGAATTTTGGAGAAGACTTTCACTTCCTGTTCCGCGTGAATATCGCCGGTATAGGTTAATTCCTTTGTCACAGTAGAGGTTGTCACCTGAGATATTTCCACAGGAATCTTGATATCAGATTCTTTAGCATTTGAACCAGGTTTTGAGCAACTCATTGTAAAAAAAGCTAAAAGAGTTGTCAGTCCTAATATTAAAATAATACGTTTCATTTCGAGCTCCTTAAAAAGTAGGTTGAAAAATATTTATTTAATAGAATAATTGAATAAAATTCAAGGGCTGTCGAACAGAATTTTTAATCCAGAATTCCTTTTAATTTACCGGTTACTTTTCTTAATTGATATCGCGATACTTCATATTCGTAAAGAGAATTTACATGGCTCACCCGCGCGCGTGTTAATGCCAGTTGGGAATTGAGCACGTCTAATTGCGTATTAGCGCCTTCTTCGTACATTAAATTAGCCAACCGAAGCGCTTCCTTTGCCAGTTCCACAGTTTGTTTGGCAGAGAGATATTTTTGTCTCGCTTCTTTGAATTTATTGTAACTAACCTCTGCCTCGGCTGCTACACCGTCGAAAACCTGCTTTTCGGTGTCCAGCATGATTTTGAAATCCAGCCTGGCCTTTTGATATTGCTTGGTAGTGCGGAATCCATGAAAAAGCGGTATTTGCAGACTGAACGATGAAGTGAATCCTTTGCTGAAATCATTCTGGGCCAAATCATAATTGTTTTTCATGGCCATGTAGGATAGCTCTGTCTGAAAATATAATTTGGGAAGAAAATTACTTCGGGAAAGAGCAACGCTTTTTCGTGTGATATTTTTCTGGGCTGCAAGCGCCAGTATCACAGGGCGGTTCGTCAGCGCCATTTCCTGAATGTCTTCCAGTGGCATATTGCCAAAGCTGTCTTCCGTGTACTGAAATTTTCCTTCAATCTCAACGATTGTATCTCGGTTCAATCCCAATATTGTTTTCAATTGCGTCAATGCAGATTTATAATTATTCTGAGCTGTTATCAATTCAGGTTTCATATTGGCGACTTCCACTTCGGCCCGCATTTTATCAAATCCCGAAGCATTGCCGACCTCATATTTTTTGGCAACGATGTCAAAGTTGGCTTTGGCCTGCTCAAATGCTTCTTCCTGCACTGTTATCAATTTTGCAGTAAGGAGGCACAAATAAAATGCATTGGTTGTACGATAAATGAGGTCCTGCTTTTTTTCTTCGAGATTTTCAACTGCAGCATTTTTCCCTGATCTGGCAGCTTGAATTCCTGCAAGACCTGCACCGCCGAGGAACAGCGGCTGCGATACGGTTGCGCCGTAGCGAAATGAATTTTCCAGACCAAACGAAATGTCGATATAGTCCGGCGCGTCAGCAATTTCAGGGATGACCGGTGCCAACGGCGCCATCATAGGCTTAATGAAGTTGGGAATGGTACTGGTTTGAATCTCCCAGGAATGTTGAAAACTGGCTGAAGCGTCTAACTGGGGGAGAATGTTGGAATAAGCTTCCCAAACGCCGGCTTTGGCTTTCGACAATTCCTTTTCAGCCATTTTAATTTCAGGATTATTTTTCAGTGACAGAGAAATGCTTTTGTCGAGAGTTAATGTCACGCTATCCTGACTAAAAATTGAACCAGGAATCAATAAAACTGACATGATCATCAGGACAATAAACTTATTTAGAAATTTCATTGGAACCTCCATTGTTAATTTTCGTGGTTTATGGTAAAAATTATAAATACCGACAATCCGGCAGAAATGGAAAATATTATTTCCAAAATTACTCATTTAATCCTTTAAAAATTAATTCAATAATATCTTCAGCCAATTTGTCGGTCAATATTTTTTTATCGCTTTTTAACTGCTGAATAACATAATGAAAAATAACCCCGCCAATTATTTCAACAGCTAACAGGGGTTTTGCACTGGCGCCGAACTCTTTGGAATTAATTCCGTCCTCAATAATGCTCATGAATTTTTCCCGATGCTGATCCACTAACAACCTGTAGCTTTCTAAAAAGGGTAGTTTTTCCGAAGTAAAAAGTAATGAAATATAGAATTTTGAGAATTCAGGATGTTTTAAAACCTGGTTGAATCGGAGCTTGGTTAATGCGACCAGTTTCTGTTTTGCAGGGATTTTCATTTTAATCACGCGTTCCATGGCGTCTTCTGCATCGAACAGGCCTTTCTCCACAAGCGCTTTGTAAATCCCCTCTTTATTTTTGAAATAATAATAAATGGTTGGTTTGGTCACCCCCGAATTTTCGGAAATTTCCCGCATGGATACGCCATTGTAACCCTTCTCAGCAAAAAGTTTGGCTGAAACCTGGAAGATTTTCCTCTTAGTGTCGCTACCAGAATTATTTTTAAAATAATGCATTGATGTTTTGCCTACTTACCGTTCGGTAGAAATTTATTTTAAAAAAATAATTACTGGTCATACGCTTTTGGCTGATTGAAAGTTTCATAAAAAATTAAAAAATAATAGTAACTACTCAGCTAAAAATAAATTGCCACAGAGACACAGAGAACACCGAGATTATTTCAATAATAAATCAATTCTGAATTACCCAATTTATTAGATGAAGTACATTTTGTTAGTATTCGCTCAAAAAAAAGGGGACATGCACGATCGTTCAGGATCATAGCCTGAGCTGGAAATATAATAAAGATTTTTGCTAATTGTCAATTAATTATTAAAAGAATACTTTGTATCCGCTCAATAATTGATGGTAAAAAGATGCTGTCATTCCTGACGTAGCGGAGCGGAGTTCAGGAATCTCCTGTATATTAGGGA
>Ga0190284_1001437_pt1 | contig 10664 bp, 6 predicted proteins | sample 48691812_MG_FD_161668 | JGI IMG/M metagenome (GOLD analysis project Ga0190284, IMG submission 161668) | Hydrothermal vent microbial mat bacterial communities from Southern Trench, Guaymas Basin, Mexico - 4869-18-1-2_MG | ecosystem: Environmental > Aquatic > Marine > Hydrothermal vents > Microbial... | reverse complement strand
TACGCACGCAACATCAATGAGGAAGGCACTGGTGGGCAAGCCACCAGTGGCACCCAATCGGCTCGTACCCGTCAATTCAGGTGTGACAATGCACTAGTGGAAGCCTTGCCAGCTCACCCAAGGTGAGTGTGTCGCAATGAAGCATGGAGAAGGGAGATTCACACGCCGCCACCACGCCTATCCCTGACCCCGCGATGGTATGGCGCTGATCGCATCTACCGCTGAGGTGGCTTCCTTCTCTGCGCGCTTGGTTTCAACACCCATCCTCCGTCACTCGGATCATCGCCAGGACACCAGCCCGGACCGCCGCCAGCAGCGTCGGCCAAGCCTCCACCACGGTCGCCAGGTCGGGGTAAATCGGGGGTGTTTCGGCGTCGTGTGCACCGGATCGTGCACCGCCCTTTGTCGGCAAATCTCGTAAGTGCTTGTCGCAACAAGTGGTTAGCGATGGGGGTTCGAATCCCGCCTCGCCCAATCCGCCGGATTGCGCCGCTGCGATCCACCCTGTGGATCGTCCGTGCTTGATGCGGTACCATCTCGAACGTTATGAGCCGTAATACACGAATATCGAAGGCATCTCTGTTCTATCTGTTCTGCCTGCTCGGTCTTTCAGCGTGCCGGATTGCCGCCGCGCAGGATCCGCCGCCACCATCCGAGCCACCGCCCGCCGCGAATACGGCTCAGAACCCGAGCGACACGCAGAGTGAGCAGCCGGCGGAATCCGAGCCGGCAGGCGAACTCGGTTTGAGTAACCCACGGGCAACGATGACCGTCTTTCTAAGCGCCATGGACGACGTGAACCAGGGCAAGATCGAGCGCTACGTGGACGCACTTACCTGCCTGGACCTCTCCGGGCTGGACGATCTGCCTGAGAACACTCGCAACGAGCGCGGCCGCGAACTGGCCACCCAACTTGAAGAGTTCCTCGGCCGACTCATCGAGAGTCACGAAATCGACGTGGAATTAGCCCCCGATCAGCCGGAGGGGAACGCCTTCACCTGCTACGAGACCGGTCCAGGGAAACCGGCAATCCAGCTGGAGCGCGATGCCGAGGGCACCTGGCGCTTCACCTGGGATTCGCTGGAGTTCGTCGAGAACATGGCAAAGAAGCCGCCGACGCCGGCGGCGGAACCCCAACCCATCGCCGAAGCGCCGCCGCCCGCCGCACCCGTCACAGCCGAGCCCGCCGCGGACAAACCAACAATCACGGCGCCCCAGGAATTCCAGTCCGCCAGGGCAACCATGCGCACGTTTTTGGACGCCATGAAGGAGAAGCGGATCGACGACGCCGCGGCCTGTCTGGATCTGTCGGGGTTCTCGGTGGTCATCCGCGACGAGCAAGGGCACAAGCTAGCCGAGCCCCTGTACGAGACTATCTCGCGCGTCAAGACGGTCGTCATACGGAGAATCCCCGACAAACCGGACGACAAACCTTACATCCACTGGCAGGGCGACAAGGGGGGAATCATCGCCATCGCCCGGCAGGGCGAGGACAGCGATCGACCGGGGCACTGGCTTTTCACCAGCAAGACCGCCAACTGGCTGGCCGGCGTGTACACGGTGCCGCGTTGGCTGCGTCCATACGTGCCGGAGTGGGCTACGGGCAAATGGTTCCTGATGCAGCACTGGCAATGGGTGGGGTCGGGACTTCTCCTGGTCCTGGGCTGGGTGGCGTACCGGTTGACCATTGCGGTACTCGGCGCTCTGGCCCGGCTGTGGTTTGCGCGGCATGGTGTGGCGGTCGATGAGCGTGTGCAGCTCAGCTCGTTTAGACCGGTGGGGATTCTGGCGATGGCGATGGTCTGGTGGCGTGGGTTGATCTGGATCTCGCCGCCGGCGGATTTGTGGGCGGTGTTGCTGTTTGCGGTCAAGTTCATCACCTGTTGGGCCACGGTCTGGACGGTCTATCGCGCGGTCGATCTGCTGAGTGACTACGTCGCGTCACTGGCAGCCAAGACCGAGACCAAAATGGACGACATGCTGGTCCCGTTCGGGCGCAAGGTCGCCAAGACGCTGATCACCATTCTCGGGGTGGTCTTTATCGTCGACCAGTTCACGGAGGAAACCCCTCTGAAACTGCTGGCCGGTCTGGGACTGGGTGGTCTGGCCCTGGCGTTGGCGGCGCAGGACACGCTCAAGAACCTGTTCGGCTCGGCGACCGTGCTGGCTGACAGTCCGTTCAAGGTCGGGGACTGGGTGCAAATCGGCGACGTGGACGGGACGGTCGAGTCGGTGGGCTTTCGCAGCACGCGGATACGCACGTTTTACAACTCTCAGGTGGTGGTGCCCAACTCGACGTTGATGACCGCCACGGTGGACAACTACGGAGCGCGGCGTTACCGGCGTGCCCTGACCATGTTGTCGGTTACCTACGCGACGCCGCCCGATCTGATCGACGCATTCTGTGAAGGCGTCCGCGAACTCATCCGCCTGCATCCGTATACGCGCAAGGATTACTATCACGTCTACTTCAACAAGTTCTCCGACTCCTCGCTGGACATCCTGCTCTATGTGTTCTTCGAGGCGCCGGACTGGTCCACCGAGCTGCGCGAGCGACACCGCCTGTTCATCGACATTCTGCGCCTCGCCAACAAGCTGGGCGTCGAATTCGCTTTCCCGACGCAAACGCTTTGGATGGAGCGCGCCGCAAAGGGCGCGCCGGCGGCCGAGCGTGTCACTCTCTCTTCCGGAACGGACACCCCCGAATCGGTCGGCCGGGAATGGGCCGCGAAGGCGTTCGAGGAAGCGTACGGCGCCGAATCGACCCGGCGCGGCCCGGTGATAATTGACCCTGCACCGCTATCGAGGCGCTGCCGGCGGAGCGATGGCGACGACAAAGGGCCCTAATAAATAACAGGCAGACAAACACCGTGCCAATGGCGGTCCGATTCACCGCCGACGGTGCGGCCACGGAGTCTGCCCATGCCAAACTATCAAGATGACCCCGCATTGACCGCCGCCGCCGCATCGCGGCGATCCCGGCCAAGGGCGTCAACGCCCCTCTCGGACCGGAGAGCCCTGCCGGTGGAATCGCCGCTCGAGAATGCGATCGCTGGACCCCCGGCGGCAGGCGACTAGAATGGGACCGTGCCACTTGACGCACCCCGCAATCGACCCGCTGCGGAACTCCGACGGGAAAGCAGGGAGTCAGATCGGTGAACTGAGGTTGGTGCCCGCGCGGATGGATGAAGATACCGCGCGTGCCTGGAGCGAAGACGTTATGGCAGATGGACTTACGGGGAACGCCCACACCTTTCACATCCCGGTGATGGGGACGGGGTTCAGCATCGACACAGCCCTGCGCGTCGCGAGGTACGGCATTTCGTCGGTCGTCTCGCTGGTGGACGATGTCCTCATCGAACAGATGCGCAGGTTCCACAGCGAGCGGATCGAAGAGCCATACGCCGTAATCGGGGACGAGGACGACGATCGCCGTGCCCGCCGCATCACGGCCTATCTGAATCTCCTGCACCGTCTGGTCCAGCGACAAGTCGAGGCGTTGCAGGCCTCGCCTTTCGAAGCCGGTAGCGAGATCACCCGGTATTACGAGATGCTCCCGGACGGTCCGTTGAAGCGTATCTACGATGCGATGCTCGCAAACACGGACTCGACCGAGAAGGCCCGTGAGCAACTTCGACTTCGCCGCCTCGCCGCACCGGGCCGCATCGACGTGAACATCATGACCAAGCTCGACCGTGCCCGGTACCACGGCGGCCGGCAGCTCCCGCCGGAGTTCTGCGACGCCATGGCGGCCCTGCGCGGCTACGCCAACAGCACGTTGAACTCCGCAATCGTGTTCTCCGCCGGGATGAACCCACGCCTGTACAGCTACATCGCGCAATTCGACGAGTTCTTCCCCGACGAGAGGGGCATCTTCAAAAAGAAGATCGTTCTGAAGGTAAGCGATTACCGCTCCGCCATGGTCCAAGGCAAGTTCCTGGCCAAACGAGGGTTGTGGGTCTCTGAGTATCGGATCGAATCGGGCCTCAACTGCGGGGGGCACGCCTTCGCCACAAAGGGGCTCCTGATGGGGCCGATCCTCGAGGAGTTCAGGAAGAGGAAGGACGAACTTAGCGAGAGGCTCTACGCCATCTGCGCCGAGGCCCTGGCGACCGGTGGCAGACCGGCATTGCCATCGCCTCCTGAAGTGCGGATCACCGCGCAGGGAGGCATTAGCACCGCCGACGAGGATCGCTTCCTGCTCACCTACTATCGCATCGATGGCACCGGGTGGGCCACTCCGTTCCTACTCGTGCCCGAGGTAACCAACGTCGATGACGCGCATCTGCAAAAGCTGCTGACCGCCTCGGACCGCGACGTGTGTCTGAGCGACAGCTCTCCCTTGGGGATTCCTTTTTCGACGCTCCGCAACTCGGCCAGCGAGGAGGCGCGCCGGCGCCGCATCCAGGAGGGCAAGCCCGGCAGCCCGTGCCCGAAGGGGTTCCTCGCATCCGATACCGAGTTCACCGACCTCCCGGTTTGCCGCGCCTCCAGCGCGTACCAGAGGCCCAAGCTCGAACACCTCGCGAAAGAGGGCCTCTCGGCCGAGAAGTCGGCCGCGGTGCGGGAGAGTGTGGTTGCCAAGGCGTGTGTCTGCCATGATGTTGGCGGTAGCGTGTGCGTGAAGCACGGCATCGACCCCGAGGCGACGCCCGTGATCTGTTGTGGTCCCAACATCGCGAACTTCTCGAAGATTGCCACTCTGCAGGAGATGGTGAGCCACATTTACGGTCGGCTTTCCCTGCTGAGCGGTGGTGATCGTCCGCACATGTTCATCCACGAGTTGAAGCTCTACGTGGACCACCTCCGCCAGGAGATCAAGCAGGCATCCTTGGGGCTCTTGGACGGCACGCCCGCGTACTTCCGCGAATTCAAGGAGAACCTCCTGGCCGGTGTCGAGTATTACCGTCGCCTCGCCGGAGAGATCGTAGAGGAGAAACGAGAGCGCTTCCTGGATGACCTCCGCCGACTCTGCGAAGCGCTCGAACCGATTCCGCCGGCGAGAGCGGACTGAACGGAGGCGCCGTCACGCCGATGTCGGTTGCTTCTCTCGCTCCCGCTGGCGCTTGGCGTCCGCGATCAACGACGCCACCTGGTCGGGACTGATGCGCCTGCCCGAATCCAGGTGTGCCACACGTTCGGTGCGCGTTGCGTTCGCCCCGTGCTCGACGGTTTCGGGCTGGCGATCCTTCTTCGGCTTGGCTGAACCGGTTCTCGCTTTCTTCGGCGCTGCGGGACGACTCCGCGTGGGTGGCTCTGGGAGGCTGTACAGCCCGGCGGGCGGATGGGTCTGAGCGATGTCGGGCGCGCGCTCGATCGTGCTTTCCAGGCGTTTTTGCACGTGGGCCGCCTCGCCGGTCCATTGCTGAAGGACTTCGGTCATCCGGCCCAGCCGATCGATCTTCTCGGTTGCGTCAAGCGTGGTCTTGGACAGTTCGCTGAACACCTTCTTGATGGTGCGACAGACGTCCGTGAGTTGGATCGCCTGCTGCTTCGCATCACACACCACGGCCTTCGGATCGCTGAGCAGGTTGTTGATCCGCACTTCCAGCGCCTCCGTGGTCACCTGCGCCTGTTGGACCAGTCGTCCGAGCGATTCACCCTGCTGGTTCAGATCCTCCAGGATTCGCTGATTGGCGACGACGGTTTCGTGGTCCATCTGAAGGTCTGAGGAGACCTTGGATATCCGTTCCGCGATAGATTCGGCTTCGCCGCACCGGATGGCCAGGTCTTCCGCCAGACGTATACCGCCATCCAAAATGGTTTCGAGGCGACCGGAAGTTTCGTCGCCGCTGCCGATCTGCGTCTTGAGGTGCTCGATCAGTTGGCTTCCGGTCTCGGAGTCGCGGAGCACATCGCGCCCCAAGGACTCGACTTCCGCCTTGATCGGGCCCAACTCGCCCAGCAACTCGCCGGCGCCGCGCGCTTCGGCCGCCAGCTCCCGGGTTCGTTGCTCCGCCTCTGTCGCGAGCGACCGCACTTCGTTGGCCAGAGCATCGACCTGTTCAGCTGCTTCGGTGGCGCTTGCCATCGTCTCGTGATGCTGCTCGGCGATTTTCTCCTGCTGGCGGGAAACGCCGGCCGCAGACGAGCGCAGATCGTCCATGCACTCCTTGGCGTCGACGATGGCGGCGAAAAGCACATCGTGGTGCTGCGCCAGAGACGCCTCTCCGGATTCGACGAACGCCGATGCGCGGTCGTTCAGATCTTGGGTCTTGCTTTGGATCTCGTTCGCCTGCGTACACGCTTCTCCCAGACCGTCGACCAGCGCACTGGCCTGCGTGATTCGTTCATGCAGTGGTTCGCCGGCTCGATCGACGCGCTCGCCGACTTCGTGTGCGGTCGCGGTGATGCGGCACAGGGCGCTCTCGGCCTCCACCGCCGCGTGCGTCTGCGACGAGATCTGTTCGCACTTGCGCTCCGCCGCCTCGACGCCCCGCTTCACGAGCTCGGTCAGAGAGTCCGCCTGCCGCGCCATCGATTCCACCGCGGCACTCTGCTCGGCGGCGGCCTTTTCACCGGCACCCACGATCGTATTGACTTCCTGATCGAGCCTCTTGGTTGCCACTTCCGCAGCCTCGGTGGCGTTTCGCGCCTGGCTGCTCAGGGCGGCGAGCGCGTCCGCCTGCGGCCCGGCGGAATCGAGTAGGCTGCTCAGGTGATCGGCGGACTGCGACAGCCTCTCATGAAGATCGCTGCCCTGGTGAAGATCGCCCGATAGCTGCGTAGAGGTCTGCTTGGCGGTGTCGATCGCGTCCTGGAGGCTCTGCGCACTGGCTTCGGCTTTGCCGACCGTTTCGGTCAAAACCTGCTTGATCCGGGTGGCGTTCTCTTCGGTTGCCCTGTTCGTGTCCGCGCACGTGCGATGCATTCCGGCAACCAAGGATTCCGCTTGCGTGTTCAACCCTACCAGCTTCTCCCCCTGGGCATCGGCGGACCGCACCACGCCGGCCAATTGGCTGACCTTCTGGTCGGCGTCGTTGCTACGGCCCTGCAACTCCTCGGTCACGCGTTTGGCTTCGTCGATCGCGCCCCCCAGAACCTGCCGGTGGCGTGCGATGGCGGAGGCCCCGAACTTCGTCAGGGATCGGGCGTCCTCCTGCAGCTTCCTGCCGGTCGCCTCGGCGGCGGCAGACGCGTCAGTCGCCTGCGCGCACTGCTGTTCGAGTTTCGCGGCGAGCGTTTCGGCCTGCGCGGCGGCCTCTGACGTTCGCGAGAACGCAGCCGCCGCAGCGTTACAGGTCTCGTTGGCCTCCCCGGTCGCCTGACCCAACTTCTTCTCCGTTTCCGCGGCTGAACGAAGACATTCGGCATGTTGCTCGGCCTGCTGCCTGCCGACCTCGACCGCACGAGCGAGGCTCTCGGAAATGGTCTTGGCCTCATCGAGCACCGGGACCATCGCCGTCTGCCTACGATCCAGAGCCTCTTCGCCACGTTGGACGGTTGCCGCTGCCTTAGTGGTGAGCGTCTGGAGTGTATCCTTGGCGGCCTCGGCTTCGGCAATCCGCTGCGTAAACGGAGCCGAAGCTTCCTCGGCTCTGGCGATGACCGCTGAGAATTCGGTCGTCATTCGTTCGAGTTGTCCGAGCCGATCTTGGGCATCGGACGCACCCTGACGAAGCGATTGCTCACTGCCGGCGCACTCGCCAATCGCGCCGGTCACCCGATCCAGGTGTTCAGCGACCGACTTGCGAATCCGTTGCTCGAAGTCCTGCAGCCGCGCATCCACCAGCTTGTCGAGTTCCTCGCGGATGGACTCTCCCCGCGTGCACAGACGATGCTCGGCGGTTTGCCGAATCTCGTCCAACTGTTTGGAAGTCGCAGCCGATTGGGCCTCCTGTGTTGCCAGAAGTTTCTCGGCTTCCGCTGTAGCGGCTTGAGCCCGCCGGGCAATCGTGTCGGCTGCGTCCGCGACTGCCTGATGGGTGCGCTGGTCGAGCGTCAGCAGCCGCTCGTCGCAGGTGTTCACCAGACACTGGAGCTTCTCGGCTTGCCGGGCCGAGGCCTTCTGGGACTCGTCGGCCAGCAACTGCAACTGCTCGTTGCACTCCTGCAAATGGCTCTGAAGCGTGTCGCCCACGTCCAGCCCGTTGAGCAACCGTTCGATTTTGCGCTGGGTGTTCTCGCCTTCGAGGGCCAGACGGTCGGCCGTCTCGGAGAGCCTTTTCTCCAGGGCCTCGGCCCGCGTACAGGCCGCTTCAATCTTCTGAAGCGAGGGCTTTACATCCTCTTCGTCATGCTCGTGAGATGATTTGTACGCCATTGTGGAACTCTACAGCTTGCGGACCGGGGCAGCCTATTGGCCTGATAACCACATCTCTCCCGTCAACGAATATCGGAACAGTTGTGGGGCGGGTTTACTTATCGGGCGCACAGCGGGGAAATGAATCGAGAATCAGACTCTCGGTCGTCTTTCGACAAAGAAAGTGAACCGCTGACAATCCCCGGGTTTGCCTCGGCCACCCAAGATATCTTAACCTTGTCCACATGGAGACATTGCTATAGGTCCAGGTTCAGGTGTGATTCTGTGGGAAGAGGCGAGCCATGATAGGCATGGTGAATGCGGCTGGCATGTCTGATGTTGCCCGGGCACAATCCGCGGAACTCGGTGCGCGACGGGTCGTTGGGGGAATCTTCCTCCCGGTCGAACGTACCGACGAACCGGAAGGGTTCCGGGTGCTTCGGTCCGCCATCGAGCAAGCGGAGTTCTCCAGTGCCTCTGGCGAGCGAAAGCTGCCGGACGGCGAGGAGTCCGATCGCTTCGAGCAGGCGGACGTCGAAGCACAAGACCCAACAACGTGCCTGGGACGTACGGTGGATGTGACCGCCTGAGACAATTCGAGCAGTGGTCGATTCGGCAGCGGCTGCCTTCGGAAAACGGAGGTGCCCGCGAAGCACAGGATGGGGTCTGCGCCGCCACCACGGGCATATCGACGGTTTATGCCACGGTATCGGCGAAGCACGCGACCCACCTGCAACCGTCCGCGGACGGGGTCAGCCGAGCAAACCTTCAGAGCGCAGGCGCGCCCTCAGAGTGGTATCACGCGCAGCTTCGTCCGATAATGTAACAGGCCAGACCCTTGCCCCGGATGCGGCGATCGGATCGAGAACGTCCTTGAGTTCCACCAGCAGCGTTCGCAACGCCACCCACTGCGACGGGAGGATAGCCGAACCCGCCTCGCGACCCGCCAACGTGATACGAATAACGCCACCCACCGAGCCGGAACTCTGGGCGGACCACGCATGCGACGCCGACGCCTCGCCGCCGTTGCCGATCCAGAAGTGGCATGCGCCGCTGTCCTCGGGGGCGGTCAGTGCCTCACGCCGGTATCCCGTCACTTCCAGCTCCCGGAGTATCTCCACACCGCTCCATGTGTTGGGAACGATTGTCTCTGCACTGGCCACCGCCGACCGAACGGATTGCTGAGTCTCCTCTGGGAAGGGGGGCGCGAGAGTGTGCGACGCTGCCGGCTCCAACCGGCTCAAGAGCACGGTCGTGGCTGTCATCGAGACCACCAACAGCCCCAGTGCCTTGACCATCCGTGTTCGCGGATTCATATGTCGCCAAAAACTCGGTGTGACTGACCGCGCGCCAACGAAAGCAGATGCTGCTTTCCTTCTATACGATTTATCGGTCTGTTGCAACGGGATGTTCAGGCAAAATGCACTCTACGGTCTCGTCACACCCGCCTGGAAGCGGAACTACAAGGAGCGTTGGGGTGGGCCGTCGTAGCGGTGAGCGCCGGGGACGATGTTGCGCATCTTGCGCTCGCGGGTGGTCTCCTCGCGGGCCTGGGCGATCAGGCCGGCGGTACGAGACAGGAGGAACAAGCCGTTCATGACCTCAAAGTCAAAGCCCAACCCCAGCAACACCGCGCCGATCGCGCCATCCACGTTGACCGGCAGCGTCTTGCCGAGTTGACGTGCCAACCCCGCCTCAATCCCCCGACACGCCGCGATTTGCGGGCCGGCTACACCGGCTTCGGCGGCAAGCTCGAACAACCGCGGCGTACGCGGATCAGCGGTATGCACGCGATGCCCGAACCCAGCCACGCGGAATTTACGGGCCTTGTACTCTGCCAAGACCTGATCGACGGCGTCATCGAGCGGGCACTCCCCGTCGTCCGCACGATCCATGACCTCCTTGATGGCCCGGGCGCAGTCCTCGATGGCCCCACCGTGGAAGCGGTTGATCGACAGCACGCCGGAAGCGACGCAGGCAGCCAGCGGCGCCCCGGTGCGGGCGGCGCAGCGAGCCGCATGGGCAGAGGGCGCGCCGGGACCGTGGTCCATCGACGAGACCAGCATGGCGGTCATCAGTCGCCCGATCTTCTCGTCAGGCAGCTCTCCACGCAGGAGCAGATACAGAACCTGGCCGAAATCCGCCCGCCCCATCAACTCGTCGATGCGGTATCCACGCAGGCGGATTTCGTTGGGCTTAATGTCGGTGATGGCCGTGTTCCACGTGTTCTCGCTCATAATGGTCTGTCCTCTCGCCCTGGAGCCTTCCGCGTTTCTGCGACGGAGCACTAGTGCTTCGTCACGCCTGAATTGACGGGTGCCACTGGCGGCTTGTCCGCCAGTGTTACGCACGCAACATCAATGAGGAAGGCACTGGTGGGCAAGCCACCAGTGGCACCCAATCGGCTCGTACCCGTCAATTC
>Ga0190284_1001436_pt1 | contig 10665 bp, 9 predicted proteins | sample 48691812_MG_FD_161668 | JGI IMG/M metagenome (GOLD analysis project Ga0190284, IMG submission 161668) | Hydrothermal vent microbial mat bacterial communities from Southern Trench, Guaymas Basin, Mexico - 4869-18-1-2_MG | ecosystem: Environmental > Aquatic > Marine > Hydrothermal vents > Microbial... | reverse complement strand
CGGAAAAAGTTTCTCTTTTCGGTTTAACGACGCAATCCTTTACCTGTGCAACAGGGATACCCGCCATGAACTATGCACCGCAAATCCTTTTTGGAGTCTGCCTGTTTCTGCTTCTGCTGGCGGCCGTTGAACATTACACCCGCCGGTCGGGGCTCCCCGCCCTCTGCTGGATCCTGCTCGGCGGCCTCGTTTACGGCACCACCGTGCGCTATACGGATATTCCTCCGCCCTGCACCTGAGCCCGCCCGTTGTTCTGTTCGGCTTTCTGCCGCTCCTGATTTTTGATTCCTCCCGGCGGCTGCAGCCCTGCAGGCTGCTGGCGATACTCCCGGAAGCAGGACTCTTTGCGATCGCCGGCCCACTGCTCAGCATGGCCGTCATCGGCCTTCCGCTTGCCCTGCTAAGTGATATTCCGGTCGCAGACGCCCTGTTGTTCGGCGCGGCGCTTTCGGCTGCCCTGCTGCTTTCGCTGCCTGCGAACTACGCACACCGCCACGTTTTTCTCTGCATTGCGTTCGTGTTGATTTTCTTCACCCTGACCGTTAATCCACTTCTCCTGCGCGCCCGTCTTAAACGCAAGCCGCTGGATTGAGACACTCCACGGTTCAGAGATCAAAAAAGGCCGTGCCCAGAGCCCGGATCGCTTTTTCGCGATCGTCGTCTTTGACGGCAAACATCATGCTGATTTCGGACGCGCCCTGGTTGATCATTTCAAGGTTCACGCCTGCTTCGCTGAAAGCCTTCGTCGCCTTGGCAGCCATACCGGGGGTGTAGTGCATGCCCTCGCCCACCACCATGATCAGTGCAAGGCCGTGTTCGACCGTCACCGCATCGGGGGCCAGCTCGGCTTTAATCCGTTCCACCACCAAACCCTCTTTTTTATTACTGATGTTTTCTGAAGCCAGAATCACGGAAATGTTGTCAATCCCCGACGGCGTGTGTTCGAAGGAAATACCCTCCTCTTCAAGAATCTGGAGAAGGCGACGGCCAAAACCGACCTCGCGGTTCATCATATATTTATCAATGTAAATGCCGCAAAAACCGGACGCGCTCGAAATGCCGACCACCGTCCGCTCGCCGGGCGCGCGCTTCGGCACCACCATCGTGCCGGGCGCTTCGGGATTGTTGGTGTTCTTGATGCAAATCGGAATACTCGCGTGTACGGCGGGAATAATCGCCTCATCGTGAAAAACTCCGAAGCCAGCGTAGGCAAGCTCTCGCATTTCGCGATAGGTCATGCAATCAATCGCCGGTGGATTATCAATCACACGGGGATCCATCGCGCAAACCGAATCGACATCAGTGAAATTTTCGTAGACGTCGGCTTTGACTGCCGCCGCGAGAATCGCGCCGGTAATGTCGGAACCGCCGCGCGGGAACGTCGCCACTTCGCCGCCTTTAGTGACGCCAAAAAAGCCGGGGAAGATTACGATTTCCTTCGCACCTTTCAGCGAAGAGAGTTTTTCGAACGATTCATCCAGCACCTGTGCATTGCCGAAGTCGTCGCTCAAAAGCATACCCGCTTCGCCGGGATTCACATATTTCGCGGGTGAACCGGCCTTCGTGAACGCCTCAGCGATCACACGGGCGTTGCAGTCCTCGCCGGCGGCTTTCATCGCATCCATAAACTGCGCATCGTTTTTTCCGCGACTGATGATGCGTCCTCGCAAATCGGTCTCGATGGTTGCGACTACCTCTTCCGGAAGTTTCAGGTCGCGCTGGATTTCTGCATAACGATCCACCACCGCATTGAGGTCAGCCTCAAAATCCCGACCCTCAATCACCGCATCGGCGAGCGCAATCAGCAGGTCGGTCACTTTCGTGTCTGCCTTGTTCCGTTTGCCCGGCGCCGAAACCACTACGATACGGCGATCCATATCCGCGGTAACAATCCCGATGACTTTTGAGATCTGCTCTGCATTGGCGACGGATGACCCTCCAAATTTTACAACTTTCATCTTTTCCCCAAAAGTAAGACAGGCTTCCAGCCTGTCAGACAGCCAAGATGGCTGTCCTACCTTATTCAAAATCCTCAATGGCCATACGGACAGGTTCACCATCCACAACGTCGAGCGCGGCGATCTCTTTCATCGCCGCGACAAAATTTTTCTCCAGCGCATGATGGGTCAGGAAGACGACCGGAACCTGTTCGCCCACGTTCTGTTCTTTCTGCATCACCGCACCGATGCTGATATTGTTTTTGCCAAGCACGTGCGCCACCTGCGCAATCACATCCGGCTGGTCTTTGAGCGACAGCCGCAGGTAGCAGCGGATCGAAACTTCTTGCGGGTTATGAATCGGCAGCTTTTTATGTGCCAGCAGCCAGGCACTGCCGCCGTCCCGACCCGCCGCGGCCTCCATAATGTCGCCAATCACCGCGCTGGCGGTCGGCAGACGACCCGCGCCGCGACCATAGTGAAGGGTCTCGCCCACGACATCGCCTTCCACAAACACCGCGTTGAATGCATCGTGCACCGACGCCAGCAAATGGTCCTGCGGCACCAGCGACGGCTCGACGCGCATTTCGATTTCGCCCGCCACTTCGCGGATCACCGCCAGCAGCTTGATGCGATAGCCCAAGTCATCGGCATACTCAATTTCGCGATGCGAGAGCCCGCGAATACCTTCAACGGTAAACGCGTCCATCGGCACCGGCGCGCCGTAAGCCAGCGACGCCAGCACGACCGCTTTGTGTGCGGTGTCGAGCCCGTCAATATCGAGATCCGGCGGAGTCTCGGCATAGCCGAGCTTCTGGGCCTCGGCCAGCACCGCGTCAAATTCAAGGCCTTCGCGCTCCATCCGGGTGAGGATGTAGTTGCAGGTTCCGTTCAGAATACCGTAGATGCTTTTGATCTGGTTGCCGACCAGTCCGTCGCGCAGCGCGCGCAGTACCGGAATGCCGCCGCCAACGCTTGCCTCGAAATAGAGACCCGCGCCGCTTTTGGCAGAAGCCTCAAACAGCTCACGTCCCGCTTCGGCCAAAAGCGCCTTATTGGCGGTCACCACCGGCTTACCGTTCTTCAGCGCGCGCAGCACAAAATCTTTTGCGGCTTTGACGCCGCCAACCAGTTCGACAATCACGTCAATTTCCGGATCGTCAATCACCGAAAACGCATTGGTGGTCAGCAGCGAAGCATCCACTTTCACGCCGCGGTCGGATTCAATATCGAGATCAGCGATTTTTCCAATGCTTGGAAGAATGCCCGTTCGTTGACTCATCAGCTCGCCGTTATTGAGGACACCCTCAACCACGCCCGCGCCGACCGTGCCGAACCCTAAAATACCTATCTTCACTTCTTTCATAAATCGCCCCTTAAATTGAGCGCGACTTTACCGAAACGGTGTTGCGAGACAAGGCGAAAGCTCATTTTCCAGCAAGCTGAGCCTGCACCCTTTCTTTTTCCAAAGGTTGGAACTTGCCCGCACGAGCGAAGCCCGTAAAATGTGCGGCTTAATTTAAGGAGCTTCTATTTATGAAAATCAATCCGTCCCCCAGCTTTAGCATCGAACTGTCCATTGAATCCTCTCTCGAGCGTTCGGCTCTTGAGACAATCATTACCACCGCCGAAGGAGTTTGCGCCCTCGCTGAAGGCACCGAAAGCCCCTTCCGCTTCGTGGCCTACGCCCGCGACAGCGAACACCAGGAAGAAATCATCCAAGCCTTGGAAAACGCCGATGGAACAAAAGTTCTCTCCGCCGATGAAATCACCTACCGCTCGCACCTCGGTGGAAAGATTGAAACGCTCAACCGGATGGATCTGACCGCGCCGGGCGCAATGTCGATTGCCTACACCCCAGGCGTTGGCCGCGTTTGTATGTCGATCAACGAAGATGTTGCCCGCGCGGACGCACTGACCATTAAGAAGAATATGGTCGCCATCGTTTCCGACGGAACCGCAGTTCTTGGGCTCGGTGACATCGGCCCCGAAGCGGCGATGCCGGTGATGGAAGGCAAGGCAATGCTCTTTAAAGGATTCGGCGATGTCGATGCCTTCCCAATCTGCCTCAATACCAAAGACCCCGAAGAGATCATCAAAACGGTCAAACTGCTTGCCCCGACCTTCGGCGGCATCAACCTCGAAGACATTTCAGCCCCGCGCTGTTTCGAAATTGAAGAGCGGCTGAAAGCTGAACTCGACATTCCGGTGTTCCACGACGACCAGCACGGAACCGCCGTCGTTTCGCTCGCCGCCCTTTTTAACGCATTGAAGATCACCGGCAAAAAGATGGAGGACCTCAAAGTGGTCGTCAACGGTGTTGGTGCGGCGGGCGTCGCCTGCTCGAAAATCATGATGGAAGCCGGCGTCCAAAACATTGTCGGCTTCGACCGCACGGGCGCGATTTATAAAGGTCGCACCGAAAAAATGAATTTTGCCAAAACATGGTTCGCCGAAAACACCAACCCGAACGGCGAAAAAGGAACGCTCAGCGAAAGCATGGTTGGAGCCGACCTGTTCCTCGGCGTTTCCGCGCCGGGATGCATCACCGCCGAAGATATCAAAAACATGGCGGACGATCCGATCATTTTTGCAATGGCCAATCCGATCCCCGAAATTATGCCGGAAGAAGCCCTGCCCCACGCCCGCATCATGGCGACCGGCCGCTCCGACTATCCCAACCAGATCAACAACGTGCTCTGCTTCCCCGGCATCTTTAAGGGCGCACTGCGCTGCCGCGCCAGCGGAATCAGCGAAGGAATGAAGCTGGCGGCTGCACAGGCGATTGCCGATCTGGTGTCTGCCGATGAACTCTGCGAAGAGAACATTATCCCGTCGGTCTTCGACCGGCGCGTCGCAAATGCCGTGGCTGACGAGGTGGAGCGCGTGGCGCGCGAAGAAGGCCTCGCCCGCGAAATGATCAACGACGAAACGCTCTATAAACTCCGCTAACCTTCGCTCGAACAGATCGGACAGAAGTACCTATGCCCATACCTTTAAAGGTGTGAGACAGTAAAAGTCACAACCTATTTATCAATATAGTGTTAGAACGATTTTTGACCATACCTTTAAAGGTATGGTCAAAACAGATAACTTGTTGTCTGAAAAACAGTTATGGAAATACGAATCATCGGCTGGCAGCAATGAAATCCTGCGCCCATCCGATCAAGTCACTCGCCAGCGTAGCGCAGCGATCCATCTCTCCATCTCGAAGGGTGAACTCGATTTCCTGCGCCACCACAGCAAGCTCCGGAAGTCCGATGCTGCTGCACATGCCTTTCAGGGAATGGGCCGAGCGGTGTATTTTCTCGTCATCACCTTCCTGAAGAGCGGTCTGCAGATCGCCGCCCAGCCGGGTGAGCTCCTCGCAAAAAGCGTCGATCAGTTCATCATCGAGCTCGAACGGTTCGGTTTCGAACTGACTGATCCGGGCATCCAGGTCAGGGATCCGCTTTTTGGCCCATTCGATCGCACGTGGGATGGTCGGCACGGCGGCTCCTTTCATTGAGATTCAGGCAGTATGGTATCCGCTTGTCCGGACGGCGACAAGCGTCCTGTGAATTTGACCGCAACCGGAAGTTGAAGAAGTGTCCGCTTTGAGACAATATAACGCCCTTATGCAAAATATTTTTTCAGACTATCCTGAGGCTTCATGTAAACAGGGCTGGGTGTTTAACGCCGCGCCGGATGTCCGCGCCGAATTTGTTACCGCGGAGACCGCCGGAGCGATCACACAACCCGGAGCGGCCTGGCTGCTGCAGGTAATGGAACCGGAAGCACCCTGCTCGACACGTCTGCTGTACAACGGGTTTTCGATTCGCGCACGCAAGCGCCCTGACCAAAATCATATTTACGCGCTGGTCACCGCGCCGGGTGTGCTGCGGGGATCCGTTGCCGGACTGCCTCAACCCCGCCTGACGGCTGACAGCGGGATTCTTCAGGAAGAGGATATCACACTGCATCAAGATGGACGGTTCCTCACTGCACTGGTGCATCGGAACAACGAGTTCTGTCTGGTTACGGGTGCCTCCTCACGCGAACAGGCGCTTGAAAAAGCACAGGTTGCATTCGAAGAAGATTTCGAATCTCTGACGCAGCACGAGACGGGCCGGCGGCAGCGCGTTGATAATCTTTTCGGACCGAACCCGCGCCACAATCCGCCGGTCGCACTGGCCGCCGAAACGCTGATGCGCCGCCTGCGCAACGGCACCGGTGTGCTGTCCGGCCTCTGGAGCGAAGCAGAGGGTTTTGAACAGGAAACATTTTCGCTCAACGAATTGTATCCGCTGGTCGAAGCGTGGCTGCTCATTGAGCCGGAGACCGCGCTGAAACTGTTAAGAACCGTCCTGTCGCTGCAGCAAGCCACCGGTGGTTTTCCTGCCTGGATCGAGCCCGGCGGACGCTGTGCCGCTACGGCACCGTGGCCGATGCTGGTGCAAACCTGCGAACTGGTTCTGCGAAGCTTTCCCGACCCCGAACTGCTTGAGGAAATGCTGCCGGTTCTGCGCAAATATGTGCCGTGGGCCCTGCGGCGGTTTGACCCGCACCGCGACCGTATTCCCGCCTGGCAAAGCGAGCAGGAAATCTTTGTCCCCGGCGATTTTGAACGCGGTAAAGCCACGCCGGAGCTGACGGTGATGCTGATCAACGAAATTGAATCGTTTCGGCGGGTGTGTGAAGAAAGTGAGCATGGCGAAGTAGCGACGACCTTGCTGATGGAAGAACATAACCAGCTGGTACAGGCCCTGACCGGCACGTTCTGGAATGCCAAAGCCCGCGCTTTTTCCAATGTCTGGCACAACGGCCACCTGCTGGACGAACCGTCGTTCGGCTCGTTTCTTCCGCTGTTCTGGAACGGACTGGGTGACGGATATAAAACCGCGCTGCTTCAGAATTTTGAAGATACACACAGTTTTCCCGGGCAGGTAGATTCCGGAAACTGGAAACAGGAGGAAATCGACGACACCCGCCACCTGCCGGCGATTCACCAGTTTATGGCGCTGGAGGCCCTGCGAACAGCCGATGAAAAACGTGCCATGCTGATGCTTTTTGTACGGCGCGCCCGTGAAGGGTTCGCTGCATGGTTTGAGCGGGAAAGTATTACAGCGGCACGACTGACCGCTCACGACCGGGTCACGGATGCGCCCGCTTTCGCGCTTGGGCCGGTGACCGCGTCGCTTGTGCTGAACGTCCAGCAGGAATTTCAGCGGGGTGCACAGGAAACAGCCACAGTAATCCAACGGCTGCGCGGGTGGGCCCACCGCATGCGCATCGATGCCGGCGAACTGCGCATTATCGCCGTCTTCATTCTGGCGGCTGTCTTTGTACATCTGTTCTATAACAACCCGAGCCGTGACGATGCCGTTCCCCGCCTTGCCGAGGCGGTACTGCACTATGAACAGGGCCGCTACACAGAGGCGATGGAAATCTGCCGGCGCTACCCCGACGAGGCGCTTTCCCAACTGCTGCAGGCCAATCTGCTGATGCTGGCCGAGCGGCCCGTCGAAGCCGAAGAGCTCTACCGCGCGGCGCTCATACAGGAGACAGGAAGTCCCTCCGCACTCTTCGGGCTGGCGCTCAGCCTGCATATGAGCGGACGTCTTGAAGAGGGCGTGCGACGATACGGCGATTTTATTGATATCCACGAGATGACCCATCCCGCAGCCGCGCAACTGGCCAATGAATTCCGTACGCTGGCTCGCGAAGCCTTCCTTAAACCTCCCAAATGGCGGCGGCTCTACGTCATGCCGATGATGAATGACCTCGGATTATGAGGTTTACCCGCGCGGAAATTCGGTTATATTCTGCCCACCAATGAAAACGATTATAAAAAGCCTTCTTCTGTTCATCCTCCTGCTCCTATTGGCCGGATGCTTCCGCAACGATATCCGCACAAAGACGTTTACTATTAAACAGCTCCGAACGCCCGAAAGCGGCATGCTGCTCGCACAAAGTCTGCAGAAAGTAACGGGCATTCAGGAAATCCGGCCCAATCTGGAAAAACGTACGCTTACGGTGGTCTTCAACGGCCGCGTTGCCTATCTCAAAAACATTGAGTACGCCATCGTCAAAGCAGGATTCGACCTGCCGAACTGGCCCGCCGAAGCCGCCGACAAAGCCAAACTCCCCGAGGAACTCCGATAATGAAACTGACCCTGACCCCCCGCCCGCTCGACACACAAGCCAAAGACGGCTGGATCATTTTTGTTCAAAACAAAAAACCGCTTCTCAGCGGAAATGGCGCTCTGCCGAAACTGCTCACAGAGCAGATCAAGAAAAGCAATTTTTCGGGCGACTTCGCACAAACCGCTGTTTTTCCAATGTTCGGAAAAGCTAAAGCCGACCAGCTCATCCTTGTGGGTCTAGGCAAAGGAAACACCTTTCAAATCGAAACGCTTGAACGCGCCGCCGCCGCTGCGGTGCGCGCCGGACAAAAGGCCGGAATCAAAAGCTTTGCCACCGAAAGCACAGGAAGCATCAAAAGCGTTTCCGAAACCGCCTTCGTCCATACCGTCGCCCGCGGTGCGGCCTGGGGCTCCTACAACTTTGACTCCTTCAAAACGAAAAAGAAAAAACGGACGGCCGAGCCCTCACTCGTTTTTGCAGGAACGTGCAAAAATGCGGCTGCCTGCCGCCGCGCACTCGCCGAAGCAGAAATTGAAGCCGAAGCACTTCTCTCCACCGCCGATCTCGCCAACCTGCCGGGCAACCTCGCTCCGCCGCAAAAAATCGCCAGCTGGTCTGCAAAAATGGCCAAAGAAACCGGTCTCGCCTGTTCGGTGCTCAACAAAGCCGACCTGAAAAAACAGAAGTGCAACGCCCTGCTCTCCGTCGCGGCGGGTAGCGGTACCGATGCAAAAATCATCACCCTGAAGTACAAAGGGACCGACCCGAAAAGCAAACCGATCGTCCTCGTCGGAAAAACCATCACCTTCGACTCCGGAGGACTCTCTCTCAAGCCATCCAAACACATGCAATGGATGCAATTTGACAAATGCGGTGGCATGGCCGTGCTCGCTGCAATGAAAATGGTCGCCCTGCTCAAACCCAAAACCTCGGTCATCGGCATTCTCACCGTGGCTGAAAATATGCCGAGCGGCGGCGCGACCCGTCCTGGCGACATCGTCAAATCCCGCTCCGGCAAAACCATTGAAATCCTCAACACCGATGCCGAAGGCCGCCTTGCTCTTTGCGATGCTCTTGATCTGGCTTTAACCCACAAGCCCGCCGCCATTGTCGATCTCGCAACGCTCACCGGAGCCGTCATCATGGCGCTCGGCCACACCGCCGCCGCCGTAGTCGGGAACAACCATCGCTTCAACCAGAAACTACTTAAAGCCGCAGAAGCCGGCGGCGAACGTCTCTGGGAACTTCCGCTCTGGCAAGAGCACAAAGACGACATGAAAGGCACGTTCGCCGACCTTCAAAACATCAGCAAATCCAGCACCGCCGGAACCATCACCGGAGGTGCGTTCCTCAGCGAATTTGTCCCCGACGATATCCCATGGGCCCACATTGATATTGCCGGAACCGCTTGGGAGGAAACGCCGAAGGCTTGGATGGCTCCAGGCGTCACCCTCTTCGGCGCCCGCACCCTGATTGAATGGATTAAGGGAATATAAATTTGCTGTAGTCGGCCTCCGCAGAGGCCGGGCCGGGGGTCTGCTGACCCCGGCTACAAAATCAGTAAAACGATTTTATGAAACTAACCGGCAAACAGGCGTTGATCACCGGCGGCGCGGTACGCATCGGCCGCGCAATTTCCGATGCCCTTAACGCCGAGGGCGCAGAAGTCATTGTCCACTTCCAAACCTCGGAACATGAAGCTCAAGCCTTCTGGCCGAACATTATCCAGGCCGACCTCAACGATCCCGCACAGTGCGAAACACTCATCGAACGTGCAGCTGAAGAATTTGGCCCGATTGACATCCTCGTTAACAATGCCGCCGTCTTCCATCAAACAAGCCTGATGAATGCCACGCACGAGGCGATGATGAAGGAACTCCAGCCCAATCTGCTCGCTCCGCTCGCGCTCATCCGCGGCTTTGCGCGGCAGACCAAAACCGGAAAAGTCGTCAACCTGCTCGACCGGCGCGTTACGGCGCATGACATCACCTGTGTGCCGTATCTCCTGAGCAAAAAAGCACTCGAAGAGCTGACCAAACTGTCGGCAATCGGTCTGGCCCCCGGCATCACCGTCAATGCCGTCGCACCCGGCGCGGTGCTTCCGCCGCCACAAGATGTCGATGATCCTTCGTGGGAGCCGGCCGGAACCATTCCGCTTAAAAAACGCCCCACCCCCGAAGACGTAGCCGAAGCGGTTCTCTACCTTCTGAAAAGCGATTCCGTTACCGGACAGACCCTCTTCGTCGACGGCGGACAAAACTTATTGAGAGAGGAGTGATGAAATGCAGGTCGTGTTAAAATCCCTGTTTTCAAAAGTAGGACAGTGCTTCCAGCCTGTCCACGGTAGCTCGGCGATGCATATGCCGACAGACTGGAAGCACTGTCCTACCTTACTGAACTGCCGCGAAAAAATGGTTTAACATTAGTGCCATTCGATCGATGGGTGTCAATTGGGTAGGATGGGTTTTTCCGAGGGCTGGAATACAAATCAACAAAAAGCAAACGGTAATGTGCTGAAAGTTCTGCAAAAAGAGAGGATCATGGTGTTTCCTATTTAGAACATAACTAAAACGGTCGGTAAGGACCGGAAAGGAAACAACCA
>Ga0190284_1001435_pt1 | contig 10667 bp, 7 predicted proteins | sample 48691812_MG_FD_161668 | JGI IMG/M metagenome (GOLD analysis project Ga0190284, IMG submission 161668) | Hydrothermal vent microbial mat bacterial communities from Southern Trench, Guaymas Basin, Mexico - 4869-18-1-2_MG | ecosystem: Environmental > Aquatic > Marine > Hydrothermal vents > Microbial... | reverse complement strand
CGCACTGGTAAAAGGCATCACCGAATTCATCGAGCAGGACACCGAGGTGGCCCGGCAGCAGGCCAAGCGCAGCCTGGAGGTGATCGAAGGGCCACTGATGGACGGCATGAACGTGGTCGGCGGCCTATTCGGAGAGGGCAAGATGTTCCTGCCCCAGGTGGTGAAATCGGCGCGCGTGATGAAGAAGTCGGTGGCCTATCTGGAACCCTTCATCGAGCAGGAGAAGCTGGCCACCGATAGCCAGGCCCAAGGCAGGATCCTGATGGCCACGGTGAAAGGCGACGTGCACGACATCGGCAAGAACATCGTCGGTGTGGTGCTGCAGTGCAACAGCTACGAGGTGATCGACCTGGGGGTGATGGTGCCGGCCGAGACCATCCTGCAACAGGCGCGGGAGCACAAAGTGGATATCATCGGCCTGTCCGGCCTGATCACACCATCCCTGGACGAAATGGTGCACATGGCGAAGGAGATGGAGCGGCTGGGCCTGCGCATCCCCCTGATGATCGGCGGCGCCACCACCTCGCTGATCCACACCGCGGTGAAGATCGACCCGGAGTACAGCGGCCCGGCGGTCTATGTGCCCGATGCCTCACGGGCGGTCGGGGTAGCCAGCAACCTGCTGTCCCAGGGCCAACGTGAGGCCTATATCGAGGGTATAAAATCTGAATATGAGGCGGCACGGGTGCGCCGCGCCGGCCAGCAGCAGGGTCGCAGACTCTCCACCCTGGAACAGGCGCGCGCCAATCCCACACCGGTAGACTGGTCAGGCTACAGGCCGCTGGTGCCGCTGCAGCCGGGCATCCAGGTGCTTAACGACATACCCCTGGAGAAGATCGTTCCCTATATCGACTGGACCTTCTTCTTCCACGCCTGGGAGTTGAAGGGGCGCTATCCCAACATCCTGAACGACGAACACAAGGGCGAAGAGGCGCGCAAGCTGTTGGCCGACGCCCAGGCGATGCTGCAGCGGATACAGGATGAAAAATGGCTGCGCGCCGCTGCCGTGGTCGGACTGTTCCCGGCCAACCGTGTCGGCGACGACATCGAGCTGTATCGTGATCAAGCGGGTGAGAAAGTGCTTGCTACTCTGCACTTCCTGCGCAAGCAGGGCAAACAGCCGGAGGGCAAGTACAACGAGTGCCTGGCCGATTTCATGGCACCGCAGGAGACCGGCAAACGGGACTGGATCGGTGGTTTCGCCTGCACCACCGGACTTGGCATCGATGAACACGTGGCCAGGTTCGAGGCCGACCACGATGACTACAGCGCCATCATGCTGAAGGCCATCGCCGACCGCCTGGCAGAGGCACTGGCGGAGTGGCTGCACCGGCAGGTGCGGCGCGACTACTGGGGCTACGCCGGCGATGAGGAGCTGGACAACGAGGCGCTGATCGCTGAACGGTACCAGGGCATCCGTCCCGCCATCGGCTACCCGGCCAGCCCTGACCACACCGAGAAGCTGATCCTCTGGGATCTGCTGAAGGTGAAGGAGAATACCGGCATCTGGCTCACCGGGGCGATGGCCATGGTGCCCACGGCAGCGGTCAGCGGGCTCTATTTCAGCCACCCTGCAGCCCGCTATTTCGCCGTAGGAAAAATCGACCGCGACCAGGTGGAAGACTATGCGAGGCGCAAGGGCATGACCCTGGAGCAGGCCGAGCGCTGGCTGGCGCCAAACCTGGCCTACAAGTAGGCACGGCTCAGTAATCTCTCCATTGCTGGTCGAATTCATTCGACCAGCCCTGCTGCAAAAAACCTCGGTAAACCACGAAGTCATTGAGAATGATAAATTTTCACGAATTATGGAGCCTGTCGGCATGAGCAAACACGACCAGGGCAAACCCCTGGGTTTCAGCACCCGCGCCATCCACGCCGGTCACAACCCCGGTGACCACCAGGGCGCCCTCAATCCGCCGGTCTATCTGAATGCGACCTACGCCTTCGACTCCGTGGCCCAGGGGCAACGCCGTTTCCTGGGTGAAGAGGCCGGCTATATCTATGGCCGGGTCGGCAACCCCACCCAGACCGCGCTGGAGCAGAAGCTGGCGGACCTGGAGGGTGGCGAGGCAGCCCTGGCCACGGCCTCCGGCATGGGGGCCATCACCGCCCTGATCTGGACTCTGGTACAAGCCGGCGACGAGATCATCGCCGATCAGACCCTCTATGGCTGCACCTACGCCTACCTGACCGAGGGCCTGAGCCGCTTTGGCGTCAAGGTGCGCTTCGTCGACATGACCCGGCCGAAGAAACTGGCCAGGGCAATCGGCAAAAAGACCCGTCTGCTGTTTCTCGAGTCGCCGACCAACCCCAATATGCGTATCGTCGATATCGCCAAGGTGTGCCGGATCGCCCACCAGCGGGGCGTGCGGGTGATCGTGGACAACACCTATGCCACCCCCTACCTGCAGCGGCCAATCGAGCTGGGCGCCGACTTCGTGGTGCACTCCATGACCAAGTACCTGGGTGGCCATGGGGACCTGATCGCTGGTGCGGTGATCGGGCCGGAGGAGGATCTGATGCAGGTGCGCGTGTTCGGCATCAAGGACATGACCGGCGCGGTAATCTCCCCGTTCGACGCCTATCTCACCATCCGCGGCATCAAGACCCTGGAGATCCGCATGCGGCGCCATTGCAGGAATGCACGCAAGCTGGCGCGGCGGATCGAGCGTCACCCGGCGGTCGCCAGGGTCGACTACCCGGGACTCAAGTCCCACCCCCAGCATCGACTGGCAAAACGGCAGATGAGTGATTTCGGCGGTATGATCGGCTTTGAGCTGAAGGGGGGCTACGCGGCCGGGGTGCGCTTCATGGACAGCGTCCAGCTGGCCCTGCGGGCGGTCAGCCTGGGGGACGCCGAGACCCTGGTGCAGCATCCGGCCAGCATGACTCACATCACCTACCCGCCGGAACAGCGCGCAAGGCACGGCATCAGCGAGGGGCTGGTGCGGATCTCTGTGGGGCTGGAGGACGTAAAAGACCTGTGGCAAGACATTCAGCAGGCGCTGGATGCAGTGCGGTCAATCTGATTGCCGGATGCACCCCTGCCCGTGGGGCTTATCCGGCTTACCACGGCGCTGATCGTTTATTCATCCCCTGTAGGTCGGCCTTCAGGCCGACCTACGATGAGTCAGCGGAATCCGGGACGGCGGTTGCGATGAGCTGGCTGCCGATCAGCGACAACACCACATAGGCCGCAAAGAACCAGAGCCCGGCCTGTACCTCCGCCTGGGTCAGGCCGTTGGAGCCGTTACTGGAGAAGAAGACCACCAGGATTGCCACCACGAAGACATCGGCCATGGACCATTTACCCAGATGCCGGCTCAGTTTCAGGCCATGCAGGGAAAAATGATGGGTGCGGCGGAACAGCGTGAGCAGGGCGATCAACGTCTTCAGGGCTGGCAGCACGACACTGAACAGCACCAGCAACAGTGCCAGCCAGACGTCTCCATGCTGACGCAGGGACTGGATACTGCTCAGTACCCCCTTGGACTGAAACTGGAACAGGGTCTGGCCGATCACCGGCAGCTGTTTACTCGCCTCCAGCGACAGGATGGGGGTGGTCAGCCCCACCACCAGGGCGACCAGCGCAATCCCCAGGGCCGCGTACCCCAGGTCGTCGAGGCGGCGCCGTATCAGCCACGCCAGCAGCAGGATCGCGCCGGCCACCGCGAAGAAGGCCCAGGTCATGATACGTACCGATTCCCGGTAGGCCGCCTGCAGGACCTTCTGCTGCTCCAGCTGTTCGAGCTGCCGGCTGTAGCCGTCATAGAGGCCAAAACTGAGTATCTCCAGCAGCCGCTCCCGGCTGTTTTCCAGTTGATTCTCCGCCTCCAGCTGCTGCACGATCTCCAGGGTTACCCGCTCATAGGCTCTGGCCTGTTCCCAGCTCTTCCAGCCACACCACACCAGTGCCGCAAACAGCAGCAGCAACAGAGTCCACAGCAACATTCGATTCATGATTGGAAAAACCGCTGGTATCGCCAGAAATGCGCAGCATCAGGTAGTTGGGGGCCTGACAGCTTTAGTCAGGGGGCAGGGTGACCCGGTAAAGTCCGGCTGTCATCGGCCGCTCTTTCTATCATGCCCGTACTGTCCCCGAGAAACCACCCGGATTGAACCCAGGGCTACTCTGCAAGTGTACCTTCGGGCGGGCGGTGTTTTCATCCCCTGATCTGGTATACCCTGCCAGACAGCGCTTGCGGAGATTATCGCCACCATGACACCGGTCGAGACGACTTTGAACAGCACCGCCAACCTGCTGGCCCAGGCCGTGGTCTCATACGGCATCGACCTGGAGAGCTTCGTCGACGCACTCGGTATCAGCCTGACAGACTACATGGACCCCAACGGCAGGGCACCGGTTCCGCTGCTGCAGCGAGCCTGGGCCCAGGCCGTGGAATGGAGCGGCGACCCTTGTTTCGGCCTGCGCCTGGCCGACGTCATGCAGCCCGCCTCACTGCATGGCCTGGGGCTCGCCATGATCGCCAGCAGGACCCTGAAAGAGGCCTTGATCCGCATGGTCAGATACCAGCGTATCGTATCCACGGCGCTGAATATTCAATTGGAGGAGAAGGGAGAAGACGTGCATGTTTATATCGACAAGCAGCCGGATAGAGGCTCCTTCCATGATGCCTCGGTGGACGCCACGGGCGCCGTGCTGATGAAGATGTGCCGTATCATCTGCGGTCAGGAAATCAGCCCCAACAAGGTCGACTTGCGCCACTCCGCCCCACCCTGCCGGGACAACTTCGAACGCTTCTACGGCTGTGAGGTCGTTTTTGATGCAGCGGCGAGTTATCTGACCATGGATAAGCGGCAACTGGAGGCGATCCAGCCCAATGCCAACCCGGAACTGGCCCGCGCCAATGACCGGATCGTGATCCGGTACCTGGAGGAACTGGGCCCGCCATCCGTCACCGCAAGGGTCCGCAGCGAACTCATCGAGCAGCTTCCAGATGGTACACCGCTCGAAGAGACGCTGGCGCAGCGCCTCAACCTCAGCCTGCGCAGCCTGCAACGGCAGTTGTATCAGGAAGGGACGGGGTACAAACAAATCCTGAGGGAAACCAGATTCGAACTGGCCAAGCGTTACCTGCAGGAAAGCAAACGCTCGATTACGGAAATCAGCTATCTGCTGGGCTTTGCCGAACAGGCCAGCTTCAGCCGCGCCTTCAAACGCTGGAACGGACTTTCCCCACAGGCCTACAGAGGCACCCAGCCAGCCCCGCCGGAGCAGACGCATTGAACCCCGCAGGCGGCATCCTCCTTTGCCACAATATAAAAACCGGATCTCAACCTACCAGCACCCTAATAAATACCTGATTACCCTCAATCTTCTGCCATTGTGCAACACAGCAAAGTAGTGCAACTTATTGAAAACTAAATCAACCACAGAGATCACAGAGGCCACAGAGTTTCTTATAGGCGTAATCAAGCATCTTTTAACTCTGTGTACTCTGTGCTCTCTGTGGTTAAAGTTGAGGCAAATGACCACTGCATGGCTGGAGCGTAGCTGAGTTTCAGGAGTAATCAGGAATAAACATGATAGTTCGCCTACGAGGTTGACGTTGCCCTGTTGGAACAATAAATTCGCTGTAACTGTTCAGATCACCACAGAGACACAGAGTTTTCTTACTAAAACGAGCCCAGACAGCGTTAACAATAAGCAGTGTCAGGCGGATTACGGACTTTTTTCAGTAATCCAGACAAAATACAAAGATCTCTGTGCCTCTGTGCCTCTGTGGTGAATATCGCTTACTGATCAATAATGAAAAGAGCATTCAGACTCTAACGATCCATGACCAAAGGAGAACACATGCTGCAGCCAGGTGATCCGGCCCCGGAATTCGAGCTGCCCAATGCCGATCTGGAGATCACGAACTCCAGCGACTTCAAGGGCAGAAGCCATCTCATTATCTATTTCTACCCCAAAGACGACACCCCAGGCTGTACCATGGAGGCCATCGAGTTCTCCGATCTGCTGGATGATTTCAGTGCGGCCGGCGCTGAAGTGATTGGCGTCAGCATGGACAACTGCCTCAGCCATGGTGAATTCCGCGACAAACACGGCCTTGCCATCCGCCTGCTGGCGGACGTAGAAGGGGAACTGTGCCGCGCCTATGACGTGCTGCGGGAAAAGGAGGCCCATGGTGAGCGGCGGCTGGGCATCCTGCGCTCCACCTTCATCATTGACCGGAAGGGCATCATCCGTTACACCCTGTATGACGTGAAACCCAAGCACCATGTAGCGGAAGTACTGAAGCTGGTGCAGAATTTATAACTGACTCCCCGTGAAACTGCGCACCCAGATCCTGCTCTTCCTGCTGCTGTTTGCCCTGACGCCGCTGATCATCGCGGTGCTGACCAATCTACCGCTGGTGCTGGAGCGGATGGAACTGTTCTATCACAAGGCCCATCTGCAGAACCTGCGGGCCGACTTCCGGGATCTGGACCAGCATCTGGCATCGCGTGACGAGATGGTGCAGCTGCTGGCCAAGTTGCCGGAGCCGGGCACGGTCCTGGGCACCGATCAACAGCAGGAGGTGCGTGTCATCGACAAGGCCCGGGCCCAGTATACCCTGTGGATCAATCGCATCCTCGGGGGGCAGCTCGACATCATCGAGCTGGTGTTCTTCGATGCCCAGGGCAATGCCCAGTTCTGGCTGGAGCGGGACAAGACCAGCCAGGAGTGGCTGCCTACTGTCACCCCCCCGGCGCTACCCAATCTCCCCTTTATCCAGGCGGCCCTCAAAGCTGAACCGGGAAACGTCCTGGTCAGCCCGATCAGCCTGAATGCGGAGGCTGGAACCTCGGATCCACGACGCTTCATGACCCTGCGCCTGATCGGACCGATTCCCGACCGGGATGCTACAGATGTCATCGGTGCCATCATGATGGTCATCGATGTGGGTGGCATCGCCCGTTCCTATCACAACACCCTGTGGGTACATAGCAACGGCCACTTCCTTGAACACGCCGGACCCAATGCGCCGGTGGGCGATGCCTCTGCCCTGTTTTCCGGCCTGAAGGAGATCTTTCAGCAGGGAAAACCCGCCCTCTGGAAGGGTGAAAGCCAGCAGATCATGTGGGTCCCCATGTTCCGTACCGAGCAGTCCGGCCCGCTCTGGGTTGGCCGCCAGGTCGACCCCTCCCCCATCGCCCAGTTTCGCAACGCCCTGACGCTGCGGGTTCTGAGCATCGTCTTTGCACTGGCGGTGGCGGTATGGCTGGCGGCCCGCTGGGTGGCGCGCAAGGCGGAACACATCAGCCGCGATCTGCTCACCGGGGTGCAGAGGGTGCTGAAAGACGAGGAGCGGGTCAGCTTTGACTGGCATGGCCCCCAGGAGCTTAGAACGCTGGGCGAGAGCCTGTCGCGGCTGGCTGTGGAGCACGGCCGCAATACCCGTAATCTGCGGGCCCATGCACGCAAGCTGGAGGAATCCAACCGCTACAAATCCCAGTTTCTGGCCAACGTGAGCCATGAACTGCGCACCCCGCTCAACTCTATTCTGCTGTTGTCAAAACTGCTTGGGGATCAGGGCAGTGGCTTGACCCCCGATCAGAAACAGCAGGCGCGGGTCATTCATGAGGCCGGACGGGATCTGCAGACATTGATCAACGACATCCTCGACTTGTCACGCATCGAAGCCCAGCGCACCTCCTTTCACCTGGAGTGGATCGATCTGCCAAAGTTATTGGAAAGCGTCATCGAACTGGTCGAACCCCAGTTTCACGACAAGCAGCTGCCGCTGCACCTGGAGATCGCCGATGATGCACCCCGAAGGATCCATTCCGATCCCGACAAGATCCGCCAGATCATCAAGAATTTTCTCTCCAATGCCCTGAAGTTCACCGAGCGGGGCGCCATCACCCTGCAACTGGCGGGACAGAAGGAGTACCAGGACCGCACCTATGAGCTGGGCATCAGCGTCACCGACAAGGGTATCGGCATTCCAGCCGACCAGCAGTCGCATATCTTTGAAGCCTTCAGACAGGCCGACGGCTCCACCAGCCGGCGTTATGGCGGCAGCGGCCTGGGCCTGACCATCAGCCAGCAACTCGCGCATCTGCTGGGAGGGGATATTGCACTGCAGAGCAAGGAGGGCAAGGGTTCCACATTCACTCTGCTGCTGCCCCTGGAATTTCACCCGCAACTGCTGCGGCCGGAACCCGCAGCCGACCGCGCACCGGAACCTGCAGTGGGCTACGAGGTCCCGCTGGAAGAAGAGCCCACCGCGGTGGCCGAAGAACGCGAGATCACCGGCCACCGGGTGCTGCTGGTGGACGACGACCTGCGCAGCCTGCTGTTATTGACGCCGCTGTTGGAAGACTGGGGCCTGGAGGTGACCGCTGCCGGTGACGGCGAAGAGGCGCTGGAGGTACTGGAGGAGGACGACGATTTTTCCGTGGTGCTGATGGACATCATGATGCCTGGGATGGATGGCTATGATACGATCAGGAGCATTCGGAATCGCGCCCGTTTCCATGAGCTGGCCATCATCGCCCTGACCGCCAAGACCGGGGACGATGACAGGGTAGCCTGTCTGGAGGCGGGGGCCGACGACTTTCTCAGCAAACCCGTGGATACCGAGGAACTCCGGCAGATCATTGCAAGACATCTGCCCTTCATCGACACATGAATCGCTACGCTGGCTTCAAACTGCTGATCGTCGACGATCACGAGCACAACCTGTTCACCCTGCGCACCCTGATCAGGCAGCATATGGATGTGGAGATCCTGGAGGCTACTTCCGGCCAGCAGGCGCTGGACATCGCCCTGCAGGAGACCGGCATCGATCTGATCATCCTGGATATTCAGATGCCGGAGATGGACGGTTTTCAGACCGCACAGATGCTGAAGATTCGGCGCCGCACGCGGGGCATCCCCATCATCTTTCTCACCGCCGCCTTCAAGACCGAAGAGTTCCAGCACAAGGGTTATGAGGTAGGAGCAGTGGACTACCTGCTCAAGCCGATCGATGACAACCTGCTGATCAACAAGATCTGCACCTATTTTCGCCTGATCGACAAAGAGCGGCAGATGAACCGGGTGCTCGAAAACAAGGTAGCTGAGCGGACAGCGGAACTTGCTAAGGCTAAGAATCACCTGGAAAATATTATAAATTATATGGGTGAGGCACTGCTGGTGCTGACACCTGAAGGCCGCATCACACAGGCCAACCCAGCCGCCTGCCGGATGCTGGGTTACACCGAGGAGGCACTGATGGACCTGTCCATCGGTGATGTGTTCGAGGAGGAGGAAGATGAGCAGGCCGGGGCCTTTATGGGCATCTGGCTGGAAGCTCTGATCCGTACCGGTGCCCTGAACAAAATCGATGCGCGCTTCATCGCCCACGATGGCCGACGGGTTCCGATACTGTTTTCACGTACCGCTGTTAAGGGTAAGGACGGGCAGATAACCGATATCATCTGCATCGCCAAGAACATGAGTGGTTACGTCCGCCAGATGGATTCGCAGGAGGAGGACCTGCACAATCCAGAGAACACCGCCCGTATCAGCGCGGCCAAGGAGTAGATGATGACCGAACCGACCGAACCGACCGAACCCCCGGTTTCCAACGAAGACACCACCCTCACCGCTAACGCCCTCAAGGCCATGGCCCACCCGTTACGCTGGAAGATTCTCTGCTCTCTGGGCGACTCGGAGCTGTCCGTGGGTGAGATCGTGGAACGCACCGGCACCTCACAGAGCAACATCTCCCAGCATCTCGAGCAGTTGCGCAACAAGAACATCGTGGTGTCGCGCAAGGAGGCCAATCGGATCTACTATCGTATCCGCAATGGCCAGCTGCTGACATTGATCGGCACCATGCGCACGGTGCTCTGCCCGGCCAACCTGGATGACCGCTACCCGCGTTGACCGCTGATCCCGCCGCCATCGCCAGCCGGCTGACCCCGCTGCAGCACTACCGGGGTCAGCTGGCCAGCGGCCAGCTGGAAAAGGATCCGGCCCAGCAGGCGGTAGTGGAGGCCCTGGACGACATCTATCACCGACTGCTCCGTCCCCTGCCAAGACGCGGACTGCTGCAACGCCTTAGCAGACGACAGGCATGGCCCGAAGACAAGGGGCTGTATGTCTGGGGGGGTGTAGGCCGTGGCAAGACCCGGCTGGTCGACCTGTTCTACAATCTGCTGCCGCTGGCCGAGAAACGACGCATCCACTTCCATCGCTTTATGGGTGATATCCACCAGCAACTGGCACAGTTGAACGGCCAGCGGGATCCGCTGGAAGAAGTAGCCGAACGCCTGGCCCGGAAGACACGGGTGCTCTGCCTGGACGAGTTCATCGTCACCGATATCGGTGATGCGATGATCCTGGGCCAGCTGTTGAAGGCCCTGTTCAGGCGCGGTATCACACTGCTCACCACTTCCAATACCCGGCCTGGCAACCTCTACCGGGACGGCATCCAACGCGCCAGTTTCCTGCCCGCCATCGATCTTCTCAAACAACGAACACTGGTCGTGGAACTGGGGGGCAGCACTGATTATCGACTGCGTAGCCTGAAACAGGCCACGGTTTACCACACACCGCTGGGATCCGGGGTAGACCGGGCACTGGAGCAGGAATTTGACCAACTGGCACCCGAGCCTGGCCGGCGTGGCGGTAACATCCATGTGTTCCATCGGGATATACCGGTGGTCCG
>Ga0190284_1001434_pt1 | contig 10667 bp, 5 predicted proteins | sample 48691812_MG_FD_161668 | JGI IMG/M metagenome (GOLD analysis project Ga0190284, IMG submission 161668) | Hydrothermal vent microbial mat bacterial communities from Southern Trench, Guaymas Basin, Mexico - 4869-18-1-2_MG | ecosystem: Environmental > Aquatic > Marine > Hydrothermal vents > Microbial... | reverse complement strand
GGCTAGCGCCAAAAAGGGCAGCGCGGGCGCGTAGAGCAGGAGCAGGAGCGAGGCCAGCACCGCGCCCTGGGCCAGGAGCACCCCCAGCCGGCGCGGGATGCGCGACGAGCTCAGGACGATGGCCAGTAGTGCGCCTCCCAGGGAACCGGCCACTCCCAGCGTGCCGATGGTCTCCACGTTCAGGCCCACCACCTCCTCCAGGTAGTTGGGCGCAAAGGACCAACCCAGGTAAAAGATGGTCAGGACGGCCGTGAACACCAGGCACAGCACCATGAATCGTCGGTTGCGCAGCACGGCGCGGTAGCTGCTCTTGCTGGTGGGCGCCGGCACCGGCTGTTCGGCGATGAAAAACATGACCAGCGTGGAGAGGGCAAACAGAACCGTGGCGACGAAATACACGGTCCGCAGGCCCCACACCTGCCCGATCCAACCTCCAATGAGGGGCGAGGGCACGGTGCCGATAGACCACGCGGCTATCACCAGGGTGTAGGCGCGTTTGGCGTCGCCGGGCCGACTGGCGGCCAGCACGTAGCTCTGGAGGGCCGGCATACAAAAGCCCGACACGCTAGAGACCACCAGGCCGGGGATGAGCCAGCGCCAGTCCGGGGCCATCGCCACCAGAAACGCCCCAACCGTCCCCATCATCCAGGCGACGATGAGGTTCTTGCGCCGGCTGGTGTGGTCCGACAGCAAGCCGGCTGGCAGGTAGGTCAGCGTCATGGCTGCGGTGGCGATGCTCAGCACCAACCCGATGTCCGTGGGGCTCGCGCCCAGGCTCTTGATGTAGAGCGGATGGATGTACAGGTACAGGCCGCCGCCCAGGCCCCAGAACAGCAGGCACCACCAGAGAAGCGTGTTGTCACGGCCCAGGCGAAACATGGGGATTCCTTTGCCACGAATTATCACTGATTTTTACTTCTCTGTGTCAATTCGTGGCAGAACACTCGGTCGCTCGCGCGGCGATGAACTGGTGCACCCGCTGGAAGACGATAGCCTTGTCATAGTCCACGGTGACCGGGTGCCCGCCCCGGTCCAGCCAGAGCATCTCTTTGTCCTGCGACCTGATGCGCTCGAAAATGTAGGGCAGGTTCTCCGGGGGCGCTTCCTTGTCCTGCCGGGCGTGGATGAGCAAGGCCGGCACGCGCACCTCCGGCAGATCGTCCCGCAGGTGGGCCAGGAACGCCAACAGGCTCTCCACACAGCGGATCGGGTTCACCGGGTAGGCCACGTGCCGCGCGCGCGCCTCCGGGTCGTGGATGTCCTCCTCCCCCTTGGGAAAGTAGTGGATGACGTGCTTGAGCACCGGCATGAAGGGGAGCAGGGGATGCCGCACAAAGATCGGGGCGGCCAGCGGCGCGATGCCGGCCAGCTCCGGGTGATGCGCCGCCAGGTGCAGCGTGATGGCTCCACCCAACGACAGCCCGCAGACAAAGACCGGGTCGCAGCGGGCTTGCAAGTCCCGCAGGACATCCTCGGCGGCACCGTACCAATCGCGCCAGCCGGTGCGGTTCATGTCCTCCGGGGTGGTGCCGTGGCCGGGCAGCAACGGCCCCAGGGTCGTGATGCCGCGCTCGGCCAGGTACTCGCCCAGTTCGCGCATCTCGAACGGCGCGCCGGTAAAGCCGTGGACCAGCAGGCAGCCCACGGGGCCGGCCTCGAACAGGAACGGCTCCGCGCCGGACAAGCGTTCCGTCATTGTTATCTCCCTCCGGCTTCATCCTGGCCCCATTGTATCGCGCCACGCCGTCTTTGTCAATGTCCGAGCGCGCGCGGTTCGTGGTCCAAATGCCCCCTCACCCCAGTTCCGCCAGCACGGTATCGGGCGCATCTAGTTGTTGGGGGAGCACGGGGCTGACCCACAGGGTGCTGCGCTTAACCCCCGCGCTGAGAGAGCAAAGCCCCTTCGGGGCTGGATTTTAGCCCGTAGGGCTTGGCTCTTTCAGCCCGAACATTCATGTTCGGGGCTGCTTCTACTCAGCCGGCCCCCCTAACCCCCCAATCCTGGGGGGAAACCGCGCTACTCCCCCCAGGATTGGGGGGCCGGGGGGCGGTCAGGCGCTACAGAGGCCATTTTCATGCCTGCCTGAGTAGTCACGACTCTGCAAAGTAGCAGTCGCCGGATGCACCGTGTAAGGCGGCGCGAGGAGCCGCAGTCTTCTCAGATCGGGGTCATAGCGGCAAGGTCTCGGTGTAGTACTGGTACTACACCGAGACCTTGAACCCAGAGCCCTATTTCGTTAGTAGACTGCGGACGCACCGCGTAAAGCGGCGCGGGGAGTCGCAGTCTTCTCAGATCGGGGTCATAGCGGCGAAACCTCGTCGTAGTGCTAGTACGTGTAGGACTTTGTGATCAGTGGCAAATAGATCTTGGGGGGACCGGCTTCCACCACCGTCACCTTGAAAGGCCCAAACGTATTGTTGTCATAGGTCACTTCGGGGATGAGTGAATATCGATCCGCGTTGGCTTGCGCATACAGGTCGTGGTCGCCGGTCGCGGTGAATGTGTACGTGAACTGGACGATCCGGGTCTCGCCAGGGGAAAGACTGCCCAGCCAATCGTAGACGTTCACGTTGCTGTATTCGCCGGCCTGTGGCGCGTGGCCTGGGTTCACGTACAAGTCGTAGTTAAAGCCGTTACAACAGCCCGGGAGGGCTACCTCGGCGTCGCCCTCGTTGGCTAACGTCACATAGATGGTAGCCGGCTGATCCTTGCTGGGCTGAATTGGCGAGGTGCTGATGCCGATCACTGCCAGGTCTGGACGCCGCAGGGTGTCCGTATCGGTGGCGGTGTTGTTGCCCCGGTTCTCAGGCTCCACGCAGCCGATGACCACCTGCACGATGAACGTGTCGGGCCAGGCCGTCTCCGAGGTCCGATCCGAGGTCGCTGGTCGATCACTGGTCAGTTCCAGCGCCGCTGACGTATTGGTGAGCACCAGCGACAACGTGGCCTGACCGTCTGCGCCTACCGCCATCGAACCTATGGTCTTGCGGTACTGGTTGTCGCCGAGGGCCGTCCACCCGCCGCCGACGTAGGTGGCACTGGGCGGGAGCGTGGCCGTGATGGCTACTCCGGTTGCCGTCTTGTTGCCCTCATTGATGTAGCGGAGCGTATACTCCAGGGTATGGCAGAGCGTGGTCGCCGTGACCCCGTCGGAAAAGTAGGTGAATTTCAGGTCCGGGGCTTCGGTGAGCACCTCGTCTACGTCTGTGGCTTCGTTGTCGTCAAGGTTCACTTCGCCGGCCGCGCGGATGAACACGGTATTCGTGATGGGCCCGGCGCTGGCTGTCTCATCGACCTGCACAGAGATGCTCACGGAACCGGTTTCACCGGCGGGCAGGTCGGACACCGTGCGCGTGTACGTCCGGCCGCTCACCAGGTGCCAGTCGGCGCCATTCTGGATAGTGGTGTCGGCGGGGATGGTCTCTGTGATCACGATGTCCCGGGCCTCGTGGGCCTGGCTGTTCGTGTAGGTGATGGTGTAGGTGACGGTATCGCCGGGCATGACATAGTAGGTGCCGTCTGTTTTGGTCACTGCCAGGTCCGGGGGCGGCACGTAGATGCTAGTCTCGTCCTGGGCGGTGTTATCGCCCGGAGTGATGTCGGGCCCGTGGGCCTCGTCGTAGCCGATCTCGACCTGGTTCACCAAGGTCTCCTCGGTAGGAGCATCGTTGACGCGCACCACGAACGTGGCACTCCCGGTACCGCCGCCGCCGGACACAGTACCCACGTCCTTGGTGTACTGGTTGCCACTGACGAGGTCCCAGCCCCCGCCAACGTAGGCAGCCTGGCTGGACAGGGTCTCTGTGAGCACCACGTTGTCGGCGGCCGTGCGGCCGACGTTGGTATACGTGATCGTGTACGTGACCACGTCGCCCGGGCCGACCTGGGTAAGGCCGTCCGTCTTGCTGACCTGCAAGTCCACCCAGCGGAGGTACGTGATGTCGTGATCGACGTTGTTGTCCTCGCGGGGGTCCGGGCCGTGGGAGCCGTCGTCCTGGATATACACCGAGTTGGCCAAAAATTCCGGCGCGCCGGCGGTTGTGGTAAAGACCCGCACGACGAGCGTGGCCGTATCCGAGGAACCAGAGATGACCTGGCCGACGGACAGGGTGTAGGTGGGGCCGGTCACGTGCGTGAACGTGGGGTCGCTGGAGACGTATTCCGTATGATTGGGGATCGCGTCCGTGATGACGACGCCAGTGGCGATCTCTTCGCCGTCGTTGGCGTACTGGATAGTGTAGGTGATGTATTGGCCCAGGGAGATTTCCGTTCGGCCGTCGCTCTTGCTGACGCCCATCTCTGGCGGTGGCGGAGGCTCGTCTCCCCAGGTATAGTCCCACACGCCGGACCCGGAGGTCCCGGCGTGCATCGTCTGCGTCACGTAATCGTCGATGGCCAGGGCGTAGACGTGGAGGTTCTGCAGGCCGGTGAGCAGCCCGGTCCACGTCACGTACTTTGGAGGGCCGTAGACCTGCACGCCAAAGTTCTTGGTCCCGGCCAGGACGATGGTGGGAGTGATGGGGTTGACGATCAGGGCATAGACCGACTGTCCCGCTCCCCAATCGCTGCGCCAGGTGCCGGTAATGGTCCTCTTGTAGAGGCCGTTGTCGGTGGTGCCAGCGTAGACTGTGCGCTCACTGTCCACCGTCAGGGCTCTGACGGCAGCAGAGTTGCTCAGGTCCCCTTCGTTGAACTCGGTCCAGTTCCCCCCGCCGTCCGTGCTGCGCCACACGCCATCGGTCTCGGTTCCAGCGTAGACGATGGTGGGCGATACAGGATCGATGGCCAGGGAGTAGATGTAAAAGTCGCTACCCCCACCGGGATTCACGCGATTGGGGACCCACTCCGCGCCAGAGTTGGTGGTCGTGTAGACGCCGTTGCCAGTCCCGGCATAGACAACGGTGGCCGATACGGGGTCGATGGCCAGGGCGCGCACGTCACGGGACAGCGCGTCAGGGAGACCGTTGCTGGCCATGGTCCAGGTGATGCCGTTGGTGGTGGTAAAGATGCCGTCGTTGGTGCCGGCATAGACCGGGAAGCCGCTGGGGTGGGTCACTGCCAGGGCAAAGGTGGTCCGGTCGTCGAGGCCAGCGCTGCGGCGATTCCAGTATATGCCGCCATCCTTGCTGCGGTGGATGCCGCCGCCCTCGGTGCCGGCGTATATTTTCCAGTCGTAGGCCGGGTTCACCGCCACGGCGCGGATCACGTGGGCGCTGAGCAGGTTATCGGTGGGCTCGCCGTTGGCGGTGCTCCAGGAGCCCCCCCCGTTGGCGGTGTAGAACACGCCCCGCCCCGGCGTGCCAGCGTACAGTTCCTGCGACCCTGTACAGAGCAGCGTGCGGATGCGGTGGGCATTGCTGTCGTCGTTGTCCGGTTCCAGGCCTGTGCTGCGTGCTTCCCACTCGGACTCGCCAGCATTCCATCGGTATACTCCCGCCTCGGTGCCGGCGTATAACGTGCTGCCATCCAGGGCCAGGGAGCGCACGTCGAGGGCGTCGTCAGACAAACCCGTGCTCTTGGCCGTCCAGGTGGTGGTGACGGCGGTGTTGCACTCGTAGACGCCGTGGCCATCTGTGCCAGCATAAAGGACGTTGCTATAGGCCACCAGCGCGTGCACAGAAACGTTAGTGGGGAGACCCCCGTTCATCGCCTGCCAGCTAGCACCGTCCCAATAGTGCACGCCCCACTTGATGAGGTTATTCTTGCAACCGGCATAGAGCGTGCCATCTACGATGACCAGCGCCCGGGCGCACAACAGCGTCGTCGTCATCTTTGACCAGACAAGGTCGCCAGAGGCCGACACGGTGCGAGTACACACGCCGGCAGCGGTTCCAGCGTAGAGGATGTCAGAGTCGATGAGCAGGGAGTGTACGACCTTGCTGCTGAGGTCTTGGTCGGTCACGTGGCCCCAGTTACTGCTGGTGGTGCTCGTGAACACCCCGGCGCCGTTCGTCCCGATGTAGACATCGGTTCCGTTGGTGGTGACACACTGGATGTCTCGCTGCGCCATACCTCCGGTGAGCCCATCCTTTTTCATAGCCCATTGAAGCTCACCGCTCGGGAACGTGCCTTTGAATACCCAGCCCCGGTACGTGCCGGCGTAGAGGGTGCCGACCGAGTCCACGGCCAGGGCCTGGATGACGCCCCCCTCTGGGCCGTGCGAGGTATGTTCCCATCCCCCAGCGTTCACGAACAAGGTGGAACTCAATAACAGTGCGAGCACCAGTCCTAGCGATAGGGGGACCATGATCCTGCGATTGCGATAACTGACCATCAAACATCCCTCCCCGCGCGGTTCACGTTACCGCTGCGAAAACCACTTTTTACGCTTGCCAGATACGAGTACCCCACCCCATGTAGAAGTCGTCGGCACTGGAATCCAGACCGACGACTTGCTACGCTCTCACCGTTAGAGTTGTTGATCTCCTCGCGGTGGTCTTTGTGTTTCAATCCAACGAATGACCGGACATCCCATTCCGTGAGACCCGGCTACCACAGCAACTTGCTCTCCTGATTGGCGGGGTTCAGGTCCACGCCATAGACCAGGTTGTCACAGCCGCCAAAGTAGATCCAGTTGTTCGCGGCTACCTCCAGGGTCGTGTGCAAGTCAGCATCCAGCTTGAATTGCTGGTCTGATTGCCCGCCGCTCTTTGTCACGGCCTCAAAGTAACCGCGGCCGCCGTCGCCATAGATGCTGCCGGATCGCGTCTGACAGCCCATGTACACATAGTCGGTGGCCAGGGCCGGCGAGCAGTGCCACGCCGCCAAGTTGGAGGGGCTCGGGTCCTTCAACCCCAGCGTCATCGTCCACTCCAGACTGCACGAGTTGCCCAGGTCACGCAGCTTGTACGCGGTAGCCTTCTCGCTGCTAAAGTAGACGTACACGTTCCCGTCCACCTCTTCCACCGCCGGCGTGGACGAGACGTACTTGTTGGCCTTGTATTTCCACTTTACATTCCCGGTGTCCTTGTCCACCGCGTAGAGATACTTGTCCCGGCAGCCGATGTACAGGGTATCCCCATAGACGACGGGCGAGCCATCAAAGCCCTGGAAATCGGAGCTGGAGCTGAGTTTCTTTTCCCACTTGACCTCCCCGTTCGAGTAAAAGGCGTATACCTTGCCCTTGTTCCCGCTGCCGGAACCATAGCCGTGTCTGGGCTTGCTGCAAGAGATGTAGATGATATCCGAGCGCCCATCCAGGCCGTGGTCGATGGCGTCCTGGTCCGTGCGCGACTCGACAAAGGGGGAGGCGACGGTGCCGCCGTAGAGGGGTACCCAGCCATTCCCGTCCCAGGACCCATCGGTGACCGGGGTGCCGGTGAGCGTATTGAAGGCGCACAGGTAGCCGCCCCGGGACGCCACATAGACCGTGCTTTTATCGCTGGAGAACACGGGCCCGGATTCCCGGTAGGACATGCCATAGGTCCCTTGGTGGTAATAGGGCTGGTGGATGTCTCTGGACCACACCTTTTCCCCGGTACTGGCATTCAGGCAGTACAGGTACCCAAAATACCCCGATTTGGGGACGGTGGAAAAGTAGAGGAGAGATTGGCTTCCTGTATCCAGCATCCGGGGCTGCGACTGGCTCATTGACCAGCGGCTATTTTCACCGGTGCTGGTCCATTCGAGATGGTACCCCTCGGTCGTGCCCCCACCGGTATAGTTGTATTTCATGTTGTACCGCCAGTAGGCCCAGGTCTTTTTGCTGCCGTCCTGGAATCCATTGGCGTCCAGGCAGTACATGTAGCCATCGCGCGCGCCGATAAAGACCACCTCCCGCGAGCCGCCGGTGGCGTGATGGTCCACATAATACGTCGGCGTGGCGTGCACGTCTGCCCCCACACGGTAGGACCAGGTGACCTTGAAGATGCCACGGTAGCCGGCCGCGGATGCCGGCACGTTTACGTCGGTGAATCCCAGGACGCCGGCAAAGAACATTGACGTATTGCGGCGGGCATCCATCCGTACGCACTGTTCCTTGGCGATCTCTTGCTGCTGAGTGATGGCGTCCTCGTAGAACACTGTCACCGTGACCACGTCCCCGCCCAGCAGAGTACTGTACTGGTAGTTCGAACCGCTGCTGCCGTTCCAGGCGGGCGCAAGATCATAGTGCTCCCCTGGTGGCGGTTCCGGCACCGTACTGGCATCCAGCCCGATGTTGCGAGCGTAACAGCCTAGCGCTTCCTTGATGGTCGCATCGACTGCATCCCGCTTCTCACTCTCCGTGTCCACGCTGGTGGGAGTCCGGCGGGCGCCGGCCATCACTGACGCATCCACGATGCCTTGCAGGTCCCGCTTGGTATAGTACATGTAACCCACGTCAGTGACCAGCACCAGGAACCCCAGCAAGGCCACGATGAGAAAGGCCATGAAAACCAGGCTCTGCCCGGCTTCCCTGGGGCTTGGCGCCCCATGCCCCTTCTTTGATTGCTGCTGTCTGTTCATGTCCAAACCTCCTTTGCCCACCAGGGCGATAGCTCGTTTGACCTGACCTATTGCCGGATCATCTCGACGCGCTGTCCCCGCAAGATGATCTCGTCACCGATGATCAGGTTAATGAACGGTACGAATACCTCCTGTCGATAGGTGACTTCAACGCCGATATAGGTATCTGAGCCACGCAACGCATTGGGATAAGCGAGGGAAATGTCGTTCCCGTCTGCGTCCAATACGTCCTTGGCCCCGCTCATGCTGCCATCAGAGTTGGCCGCATAGATGGTGATGGTCTGGATGTTATCCGTACCCAGCCAGCCCAGGGCGTTCACGACAGCGTCATAGATGGTCTGGTCGTAATATTCCCATGGGTCCCGGGAGCTATAGTTCTCCACCGCTGCCTGACGCGCGCCGGCAGCCGCAGCCTCGGTGAGGGTGATCTGCACTCCAAAGATGATGCCAAACATCAGCAGGCCCATCACCAGCAGCACGATGATGGGGAACAGCAGGGCAAACTCTACCAGGCTCTGCCCACCTTCTCGCCGGCCCCCGGCCAGCACCCTTTGCTGACGCCATCGGGCTATGCTTCGCATGTGCGCCGTACCCTCTCGACACGGGGCCTATTCGATCCGCCGACTCTCCCGGACTCGGAACTCGATCTCGTCGCCGGTGATGAGGTTGATGATCGGCAACCAGACCGGCTCCTTGTACACGATCTGTACGCCCAGGCTAGAGTTCGTCAGTCGATAGGCATTTGTATAGTTGCCGCTGAGCAGGTTCCCATTTGCCGGATCCAACTCGTCCTTGCGGCTGGAAACCTCTCCTGTATCCGTTGGTTGGTAGACGGTGATGGACTGGATCCGGTCCATGCCCAGCCAACTCATATTGACCACGATGGCATCGTAAATCGCCTGGTTCTCGTGACTGGCGATGTGATAGGAAGAATAATCCACCACGGAGCCGGCCCGTGCTGCCGCCGCCGTCGCATTCGCCACCGTGATCTGGGCGTTAAAGATCAGGGCAAAGGCAAAGATGCCCATCGCGATCAGAACGATCACAGGCAGGATAATCGCAAACTCTACCATGCTCTGACCATGTGTTCGCTTGCCAGTCACAACCGGTTTGCCTTCATCCATCGTCTGCCGCCCTAATACTTGAAATCGCGTCACAAGACCAGGTGCCGGGAACTTTTTGCACTGTGATTGAAGCGAATCCCCCAATCTACAGGTATATTGTATACCAATTGGGTGTAATATGCAATAGGAAAATGGTACCAGGGGACCGGCCTCTTTCTCCCATTGCGCCCGCGACCGGCGACCGGGTGCTGGCGACGGCTACGGCTGGCGCTGTAACGCCTCCAGGACACGCTGCGGTGTGGCTGGTAGTTGGGTGATGCGCGCACCAGTGGCCGCGTGGATGGCGTTGGTGATGGCCGCCGTGGTGGGGATGCTGGTGATCTCGCCCACGCCTTTTGCGCCATAGGGGCCGGCCGCGGCCGGGTCCTCCACGATGATGGACGTGATCCGGGGCCGCTGCTCGATGCCCGGCACCTTGTATCGAGCAAAGGTATCGTTGACCACCCGGCCCTCGTCTAGCTCTATTTCCTCCGTCAGTGCGTATCCCAGTCCCATCATCACGCCACCTTCCAACTGCCCTTCCACGCCCAGGGGGTTGATGGCGTGGCCCACGTCGTGGGCGGCGATGACGCGCAGCACGCGCACCTGGCCAGTCTCCACGTCTACTTTCACCTCGGCAGCCTGTGTGCCGTACCCATAGGCAAAGTGGGTATCGCCGGGGGTTTCCACGCCCACGGTGGGCGGCGCGGTGTAGATATCCTGGGCCCGGGTGGCGCGGCCCTCGCGCTGGGCCACGACTATAGCCTCGGTTAGCGTCAGCGACCGGTCGCCATCTGCCGCGCGCACCCGTCCGTCGGCAAAGACCAGGGTGTCTGGCGGCGCGCCCAGTTCCTCGGCGGCGGCCCCGGCCAGCGATTCTCGCACCCGGATCGCCGCCCGGCGCACGGCGTTGCCGGTGATAAAGGTCTGCCGTGACGCGGTGGTGGGCCCACAGTCCAAGGTCTGGCCGGTGTCCGCCAGGATCACTGCGACGCGGTCGTAGGGCACGCCCAACTCCTGGGCCGCGATCTGGGCGAGCACGGCCGGCAAGCCCTGCCCGATCTCGGCGGCCCCGGCGCGCACCAGGCACCGGCCAGCGGTGGTCAGCTCTACGTCGG